>Ga0209648_10001482_pt1 | contig 19016 bp, 13 predicted proteins | sample GraSoi2013_115cm_FD_185830 | JGI IMG/M metagenome (GOLD analysis project Ga0209648, IMG submission 185830) | Grasslands soil microbial communities from the Angelo Coastal Reserve, California, USA - Sample 9_17_2013_115cm (SPAdes) (version 2) | ecosystem: Environmental > Terrestrial > Soil >...
CCGGGCTCCAGCGCCTCGCAGCGGTACAGCGGAGTGTCGAGAAAAACCGGGTCGATTACCCGGCGAGCCGCCCGGATCCGGGCAGTGTCGAGGCGCGTCTGCGGCACGGCACAGCAGCGTAGCGCCGCCGGCGCTGTTCCATCTGGGTGAACGCCCGGCGACCGGTGCCGTACTGGGAGGTGAGTCAGCACCGGCGGAGAGGGAATGCTGTGCGATCTGTCCGGCCTGCCACCCTGGTGACCGCAGCCCTACTGCGCCTTGGCCTGGCAGGCTGCACCCGCCGCCGTCCGCGAACCCCAGAGCCCGACACGCTGCAAGACCAGCCCAGACACCGGGCACTAAAACGTGCGCCTGCGGGCCAGCTGCAAGGACCAAGTCCACGGCGTGCTGGCCAAGCTCGGCGTCACGGTGACCTGCACCGACATCTGCGGCAAGGCCGGGTCTGCATGGCTGGACGCGCTGCGCCTGCCGCAGCCCTATGCCGGGAAGGTCACCTCGCTGCGGCACCTGGCCGGGGAGCTCACCACCGAGATCACCATGCTGTCCGAGGTGATCGCGGACCTGCTCGCCGGTGACCGCGGCTACTGGGTGATCCAGCAGCTGCCCGGCATCGGCCCGGTGCTAGCCGCGGTCATCACCGCCGAGATCGGCGACGTGACCCGGTTCAAGAACGCGGGCCAGCTGTGCTCATGGGCCAGCCTGACGCCGCGTCACCGCGAGTCCGACACCAAGGTAGCCCGCGGGCACGTCACAAAGCAGGGCTCGCGGCTCCTGCGCTGGGCGCTGATCGAGGCCATCCAGCGCATCCCCCGCGACTCGGTGACCGGCGCCGTCAAGGACGCCATCATCGCCCGCCGCGGGAAGGAAGCCAAGAACATCGCCAAGGTCGCTGCCGCCCGCCAGCTGCTCACCCTGGTCTTCTACGGGATGCGTGACCACCAGATTCGCTGCCTGTCCAAGTCCCCCGGGAACCCGCCCGTGACCCAGACGGCCCGGGCGGCATGACCAGGCCCCTGGCCAGCGGCCAGGCGCGAGGCCGCCAAACATTCTGCCCCCCGCCAGGCGCGAGGCCGCAAGCTATTCTGCCCCCCGCCCCCGGCGGCAGGGCGCCATCTGATTGGCCCCGCCTGACCGCCCTCTGACGCGAACCCGCCCCATGCCCCCCCGGCCACGGCCGGGGACACGCGAAGGGATGAATGCAGCCAGCGGCACTGCCCGCACCGGATGACCTCCGGACATGGGACGACCTGGAACAACCGAATACCCCCGCACGGCCCGGCTCCCGTTCCCCGCCGCCAGATCATCGGGCTCCCGGCCGGCCACCTCAAGGACGCCTCCGGCGCCGCTACGCGGCCCAATGCCGCGTCGTTAAGCGTGGGCGGCGGGCGTCAACCGGTACCGGTCACGTTCGGGTTACCGGCCGTCTTGTTCCGGGCGGGTGTGGCAGAGCTCCTGTAGATCAAGGGATTGCGAGGTCACCTTCGATCTGGAACAGGAGCTCTGTTGAGTCATTCTGCCATGGTTACCGTGCCGCGCCCGGTGACGGTCGCCGCGGGCGCGTTCGCTCCGGGGCATCTGGGCGAGCTGACCCGGTACCTGCCGTTTGAGCTGGTCGATGACGTGCTGGAGATGACCGGGGCGGTGCAGCGGCGGATGCGGATGCTGCCGTCGCGGGTAGGGGTGTACTTCCTGCTGGCGATGACGCTGTTTCCCGGGCTGGGGTACCCGCGGGTGTGGGACAAGCTGACCGCCGCGCTGGACGGGCTGGGCCTGCCGCGCCCGTCGGAGAAGGCGCTGCGGGACCTGCGCCGCCGGATCGGGGCTGCGCCGGTGAAGGCCCTGTTCGAGACCATCGCGGTCCCGCTGGCGCGGCCATGGACTCCGGGAGTGACCTACCGAGGCCTGCGGACGGTCGCGTTCGACGGCCTGAACTCGGTCAAAGTGCCCGATAGTGACCGGAACAGGTCAGGGATGAATAGCTACGGCCACGTGGTGTCTCGCCGAAGACCTGGCGCGCCAGATCAGGATGTCTTCGGCCGTCGGGCGGGACTCCGCTGTCGCACCCTGGCGAACAGTTGGTTCGCCTCGGCTATCACGAGCTGCTGAATGCCTCCTGGCCGAGGATGCTCGACATCGCTGCTGGGCTGAAGTACTCGTCCACCGGCACAGTGCCCGCGAGTACGCCGAGCCACCGGTCGGTCTGCCCTTGGTCGCTGGCGACGGCAGAGAAGAAAAGGCGCCGAAGGAGAGTGAGCGGAGGGAAGGCGGCAGTCTCGAGCGTGAAGTAATACATGGCACGGATTGCCCGGTCGCGTCGGCGCTGATGTTCTTGGAGCGCAGCGGCCAGTGGCCGGCTGCCGCCAAGTCCGGCCACGACAGCGGCGCAGAGGTAGTCGGCGTCGCGCAGCGCGTGGGTCATGCCTTGTGCTGAGACCGAGTCCATGACGACGCCGGCGTCTCCGACCAGCGCCCAGCCGGGCCCGTGCGAATGCCGGAACGTGTTGGGCTGGTCGGGCGTGGTGCGCAGGCGCTCCACCCGAGTGCCGCTCCTGACACGGTCGCCCAGATCACCGAAGAAGTCCAGCGTCCGCAGGTAGTTACCCTCAAGGTCGGTGCGCGCCGCCGCGAACTCAGATATCGGCGCCACCATATAGACCATGGTGAGCTGATCGTTCGTGGGGTAGACCGCTGCCGCGCGGCCCGGCCGCTGGTAGATCTCGCAACCCGAGGTCGGGACCCCGGACCAATAGGAATAGCTCGCAAATGCCTGGACTGGCCGCTCGCGGTACCGGCGGGCGCCCACCGCGCCGGCCACGAACGACCGCTTCCCGTCGGCGCCGATCACGAGGCTGGCAGTCTCGCTCACGACGGGACCTCCACGGGCATTGCCTCGTATTCCAGTGACCCGGCCATCCGATCGTGTCACCTCTGTCACCCGGAAGTTCTCGCGGACCTCCGCGCCGTCTTTGCGCGCGGCGTCGACCAGGATCGCGTCGAGCAGGGTTCGCCGCGGGCAGTACACGGCGTCCACACCCTCATAGGTGGCGTACTGCCCGTACATGACTAGGCCGTCACCGGGGTCGAAGCGCGCCCGACGAATCGGCGGCGTGCCCGCTGCCGCCAGGTGGTGAAGAAGGCCCCATCGCTGCAACAGTGCCGCGCCCGGGACCTGGAGCTGATGGGACGAGATGGTGTCACTTGGAAACGAGGCCCGGTCCACCGCCAGTACCCGCAGCCCTTGCCGCGCGAGCAGCATCGCGGTGGTCGCACCGGCTATCCGGGCCCCCACCACAATGACGTCGTATCGGCCAGCACCCACACCCTCTCCCTTCGCTTCTGCCCATACGCATCCGCATGGCGCGCCATACCGTACTGGAATCAGGAGTATGGAACTGACCAGTTCCCATGCACGGATCTACGAGGTCTCCTTTCCCCAACGCCGATTTCCGTGCAGGAGATGAGAACAGCCCGCAGCCGATTCACGTACTCGGGCGCCGGCCGTAGCGCCGCAGGTACGGCAGGCCGATCATGGTGACGACAATGCGATCACGCCGGGACATCTGATCGCGCCAAGCCTCGTCCGTCCGCAGGATCACCTCGCCCTGACGGAATCGTGATGGATTTCCCGACAACCCATGACTTAGCGGAAGCACTACCTGCCGGTCCCCAATGTGCGCCAGGCCGGACGGGCCGGGAGACAGGCCGAGCTGGGCCAGTGCCGTTTCAACGGCCTCGCGCGGCTGGCCCACGAAGTCCTCGTAGTGCATGTGCGCGACGGGGACACCGCGACGGCGCAGCAGCTTCGCGTTCTTCAGGAAGACCACCCACAGGGCCGCCGCACCCGCGGGCGTGGTTCGCCACATGAAATCGGTCTCGTTCAGAGCATGCGGGCGTGCCACATGTCGCTTGCTCATCGAGTGGGCGACGCCCCGCACATCGCGAACCAGATGTATCACCCGCACGTCGATGCCGGCACCGGCCAGCGCGAGTGCCTGGCCTACATCCTTGCTCGCGTCTACCACGCAAGCCGCGCCGGACTCGGCGGCAATGGCCCGGTAGAGGCTCTCGTAACACGCCCCAAAGGCGGCTAGGTCAGCCCGGCAATGCCGGCCCGCCCGCTCCATCGCGAGCAGCCACGGAACATGGCGCTGGCGGGCAACCCGGCCATGCAGCCGGCAAACCGAGTCCAGGTACCGGCTGTCCCAGCCACCGAAAGCCCGCTTGCCCACCGCCGTCCAGAACGGGCAGTCCGCGAATGCCTGGCCGCACCCGCACCGCTCACCCCGCGGAGCCACCCGCCGGGCCAGCTCGATCAGCTCGCCTACGTTGACGTACCCGGGTATCTCGCCAAGGACACGCTCCAGCAAGGTGCTGCCGCAGTGGCCGGATCCGACGATATAGATGACCGTCGGGGCGTCACCGGGTAATTCCGCCTGGCTCGCCGACGCGGTTGCTCTTGCCGACGTAGCAGCGCTGCCAGGTGAGGATCGTTCCGCCACAGTTACCACCTCCGTCTGATCGCTAGCGCCACGCCGCGCCTTCTAAGTGGCATTATGCCGGAATAATCTAGGGATTTTTCCCGGGAATAGTCTAGGTATTTCACCGATGCAGCTGGGTAAGTGTCATCGGGCCGTGCCTGACATCAGTGAAGCTGGTTATCCGGAAACGCGCGCGAGCCTGTCGAGCGCACCCGTGATTTCGTCTGCCGCCGCGACGACACCGCCCGCCGCACGCAGTTGCCGCGACCAGTCCTCGGCGCTTGACCGGAACCTGGGCTCGCCGAGCAGCCGGGTCAGCCTGGCCGCGATGTCGCCCGCGTCCGGGCCGCGGGCGTGCGGTACGGCGAGCCCGGCGCCGCTGTCCACGACGCGCGCCGCGGCGTCCAGGTTGTCCATCCAGAACGGCATCACCAGCTGCGGCTTGCCGAAGTGCAGGCCCTCGTGGATGGCGTTGCTGCCGCCGTGGTTGAAGAACACCCGCACGTGTGGGTGCGCGAGCACCGCGAGCTGCGAGGGGACCCAGGACTCGACGCGCAGGTTCGGCGGGCGGTCGCTGGGCAGCAGGTGCTGCCGCGACCGGGGCAGCTTCCACAGGACGTGGTGCTCGGGTCCGAGCCGGATGGCCACGTCCAGGATCGCCTGGATCTGCCGGGGAGCCAGCCGCATGATCGTGCCGAACGCGGCGTACACGACGGACTCGTGCCTGTCCAGCCACCGCGCCAGGTCGCCGTCGGTCACCTCCGTGCCGGTGTCACGTGGGATGAACGCGCCGAGCATCTTGAGGTTGCCCGGGATGTTGGGGAACGGATATTCGATGCCGAAGACCGAGTGCGCGAGCACGGCGGCCGCGCCGTCCGCGTACTGCGAGTGCCGTCCCGACGGGTTGACAATAGACGCCTTCTTACCCACCGGGTTGGCCCGGATGTCCTCGAATAGCTCCTTGACCTTGTAGGAGGGCGCCCGCAAGTGCTTGGGCCGCAGGGCCACCGCCAGGACGCCGAGGCGGAACAGGATATTGCGGATTTTCTGGCTCGGGGACATGTCCCTTGGCAGGCCCGAGAACGGCGTCGGGTAGCTCCACGGCAGCCGTTCCGCGTAGATGCCGCTCACCGGCATCGTGCAGCAGAGCACGTACGGCACGCCCCGCTTGGCGACCGCGTCGATGGCCCAGTCAGCATGGGCGATGACGGCTAGGGCCGGCCGCAGTTCGTCGACGACCTCCAGGGTCCGCAGATACTGCTGACGGTCGTAGGCGGGGTCGTGGTTGACGTCGATGACTTTCGCGAGGTTTCGCAGCGGGGAGCCGGTTGTCATGGCCCACATCGTCTCGTCGGGCCAGTTCGCCGGCTGCTGCTCGGGTTCGGCGGGGCCGAGCGACGCAAACCGCACCGACTCGCCGCCGGAGATGGCTTCGATTTCGGCCTTGCGGTCATCGGTGGACGCGAACCAGATGTCCCCGATGCCGCGCGCGGCCAGCTCTCCGGCGATACTGATCAAGGGATTGATATGGCCCCAGGCCGACTCGCTGGCGAACAGGATTCGCCGTCCGCCGTTCACCCCGTCTGCTGTGCCCACGTGGGGTCCTCCTTGATCGATCGCAGCCCGGTAATCCCACGACGCCCATGGCGTAGTTGAGCACACGGCCCATACGCATCCGCATGCGCACTATACGGTACTGAATCAGGAGTATGGAACTGACTAGTTCCCGCGGCGGGACCACAAGAGAAGCTGCTTCAGGAAGCTAACGTTATTTCTCACGGAAAACCTTAGTTCTCGCAGAAATGGGTGTGTTGACGCCTCGCCAACGAGGCCACTGCCCTTAACTTTCCGGAGTTTTAGGTGCTGGTGTCCTGTTTTCCGGGGGCTGGTTACGGTCTGGCGGCATGTTGATCGCGGTGGCGCGACAGGCCGCGACGGTCCCTGAAATAGAACAAAGCTCCTGGTAGGACGGGGTTGTTCACGCCAGCCGCCTGTCCGGGAGCTTTGTTGCCTGCCCAGTTTGCCATGCTGCTCACGCCGCCGTCTATCTCGCCCGCGCCGTCCGGGGACGGTGATCCCGTGCCGGGCGGGGGCCTGGCGGGCCGGGTGCTGTCCGGGCCGGGCCTGTGGCTGGACCGGGCCAGCCTGCTGGAAGAGCTGCTGGCCGGCGGGGTGATCGCCCGGGCGCTGGAAGACGAGTCGATCCTTGACCCGTACGACGGCTACCGGACGCTGCGGGACAGCGGCCCCGCCGTCCTGCTTGATCGCTACGACGTGTACGCGGTGGCCAGGTACCGGGACGTCTGCGACGCCCTGCACGACAACGAGACGTTACCATATATGCTTGCCGTTTCTATCGGCTTGCCCGTACGATTAGCGCTCTCCTACCTGCTCGTGAAGATGCTCTGCGGCACGTCGGCGTTTATGTTGCCGCGAGATCGTGTGCACGGAGCTGTCAGCGCTTCCATCCCCGAAGGAAGCTGTTGGTGTTGACAAGTGTCATCGGGCAGTACTCGACATCAGTGAAGCCAGCCTCCTCGAGCCACAGCTTGGTCTCACCCACGGTGTGATTGCGACCCGATTCGGTGATGCAGAGCTGGATGAGGTCGAGGAGAACCGGCCAGCGTGGGCCCAGGCGATTATCATTGAGGTACTGCGCTTGGACAACTAGCGATCCCCCGTGGCTGACAAGCGGATACAGTCGTGACAGCAGCCGACGGCTCTCAGCTTCGCCGAGCATGTGAAACGTATTCGACACCAGGATGATGTCGAAGGCACCTTCGATGTCATCGACGCGAAGGTCGACGCCGAGGTAGGTGACCGGCTTGCTGATGCGGAAGGACGTCGCAACGTCTCTTGCCACCTCAAGAACTTCGGGCACGTCGGCTAGGTAAAGCTGAAGGTCGGGGTTGGCCTCGGCTAAATGAAAACTGTAGGTGCCCGGCCCGGCACCCACGTCGAGCAGCGTGTGACAACCAGTTGTATCAAGAAAATGCACGAGTTCCCTGCCCCGCAGCACGGCGTAGTTGTGCATCGCCAGCGTGAACTGACGGGTACGCTTTTGCTCGCCTTGGGCATCCTCGAGGAATGCGGCGACGGGCGATGAAGTGAGCACCGCCTCGTCCAGGTGGGCGAAGGCGTCACGGAAATACTCGAGGTTGAGCAGCCAATCGCCAAGGTAACTCGTGCTGTTCGGGAGCAGTACGGACCGGAGCGATTCAGGGGTGCGGAACAGCAGGCCGTCCTCGCTTTCCAGAGTCTTCAGCGCAACCCCGGCGTTCAGCAGCCGGGCCAGCGTCTCGGGCCGCGCGCCGAGCCTCTCCGCGAGTTCAGTTGACGAGGCTGCACCTTCCCCGATGATCTCGAAGACTCCAGCCCGCAAAAGGGCGAAGAGCACGCTCGACTGAAAGAAGCCCTCCGCCAGCGAAAGCACCTGCAACTGGTCGAGCACAAGGCTGTCTTGCGTACTGCTGTCTTCCATGCTGCGCTCCTCACGAAGGACACCGAAACGAATTTCCGGGCTGGAGGTACCACCCGACCCTCAGCGATCTCCACCGGATGTGCCTGCGGCTTGGCGGCGGATGGCCTGGGCGAAGTTGTGGATCATCTTCTCTCCGTGCGTGGTGAGGATGGACTCGGGATGGAACTGCACGCCCTCGATCGGCAGCGTGGTGTGCCGCAATCCCATCGGAAGCCGTCCGGGGGTGCGGGCGGTGATGGTAAGGAACGGAGGCAGCGAGTCCTCAGCTACCAGCAGCGAGTGGTAGCGGGTGGCCATAAACGGTTGTGGCAGGCCGCTGAAGACGCCACGGCCGTCGTGCACGATCTCCGATGCCTTGCCGTGGACGGGCTGTGGGGCCCTGATGATGCGGGCCCCGAACGCGGCCGCGATCGCCTGGTGCCCCAGGCAGATTCCGAGCAGCGGTGTTGAGGCGCCGCAGGCGCGGACCACGTCCGTGCTGATTCCTGCGTCGGAGGGCGCGCACGGGCCCGGTGAGATAAGCACGCCCGCTGGGCCCAATGCAGCGACCTGTTCCGCCGATACCTCGTCATTACGGACAACTTCCACCTGGCAGCCGCTGGCTAGCAGCATGTGCGCGAGGTTGTAGGTGAACGAGTCATAATTGTCGACCAGGATCGTTGCGGGCTGGGCCCGGTTACCGCGCCGCCCCGGCGGCCTTGTCAGCCGACGGCGGGGTGCCTGCCCGGTCGCGGGGGTGTCGCGGCTGGCCGGCTGCTGGGCGAGGGAGGCTTCCAGGCGCGCTGCCACCGGGCCCGCTGGCCAGGTCACCGGGCTGCCGGCGATCGACCGGACAGGCAGGACGCCGTGGACCGCGTTGGTGGCGAACACCTCGCTGGCCGTCAGCAGCAGCCCCCTCGTCATCGGTGCAATGCTGACGCCGATGCCCTCGAGGCCGGCGGCGCGGAGAATAGCCGCCCTGGTCACGCCCGGCAGAAGCCGGCCATCGGCTGGCGGTGTGCGCAGGACTCCGCCGATCACTGCGAAGACATTCGCCCGATCGGTCTCCAGCACATCCCCGGTGGCATCCTCGATCAGCAGGTGCTCATCTGGCCCGAGCATCTTCGATTGGGCCAGGCCTGCGAGCAAGCGCCGGTCCGCCCATTTGTGGCCGCCCAGCCCTCCCGGTATGACGGCGGGGTGCAGGTCTACCGCCGCGAGCCGCCGGTCAAGCGGCACTACCTCTACGAGGGCCTGAATCGGGCCACCGTGCGGTCGTGCCGTGATCCGCAGCCGCCCGGACAGGCGCTCGCCGATGATGGCCGCCAGGTCGTCGTGGACGGACTGCGGCAGGCCCTTGCCGAACAGCTGCCGGGTGCTGGCTTCCAGCCGGGCGACATGTTCGGCGAGCCCCCGGGTGCTGCCGCGGCTGACCAGGAGGGATGTGAATACTCCAGCGGCGGCCCGGGGCCGCATGGACGGCCGGGCCGCGGCACGACCGGCGGCGGCTGCGACGGTGTGCCCGCGGGTCTCCCCATCGAGGCGGCCACCCACGGCGTGGATCAGGGGGGTGGCCTTGAGCAGGCACTCACGGTACTCGTCATCGTCGCTCGAGTCCGCGACGATGCCGCCGCCGCTGCCGAGCCACACCCGGCCGCCGTGGAACTCGAAGGTGCGGATGGCGACATTCAGCTCGAGTCCCGCGACCGGGCTGCGGTATCCGACGGCGCCGGTATAGACCTCACGTGGCGTTGCCTCAAGCTCATGGATGATTTCCATCGCCCGCACCTTCGGGGCGCCGGTGACCGACCCAGGCGGGAATGCCGCGCGGATGAGGTCGCCATCTCCGGAGGCGGCTTTGAGCGTTCCGCGGACATCCGAGACCAGATGCCATACGCCGGGGTGGGGCTCGGCGTATACCAGCCGCGGGACCTCCACGCTGCCGGCGACGGATACCCGGCTGAGATCGTTGCGCATCAGATCGACGATCATCACATTCTCGGCCCGGTTCTTGGCCGAGCGCTCCAGTTCGCCGCGCTGGAGGGCGGCCTGATGCTCATGCCCGGACCGGCGTTGGGTGCCCTTGATCGGGCGCGACAGCACCGTCCTGCCCTTCCTGCGAAGGAACAGCTCGGGCGACAGGCTGGCCACAGCACCCTCGGGCAGCCGCACGAATGCGGCGAACGGAGGGCGGAGCCTGGTCACTGCGCGGCAGAACGCATCCAGCGGGTCCCCGTCGAAGGCAGCTTCCAGCCGCAGGCAGATATTGGCCTGGAAGATGTCACCCTGCCGGATGAACTCGATGGCACGACTGATCGCGGCCTTGTGCTCGGCTGCGGACGGAACCAGTTGGAAGTCGCCGCAGGAATAAGCGCCAGGCCGGGTAGCCGCAGTGGACGGCCGGCCGGACAAGTCGCTGAACCGGCGGTCCAAGGCGTCCGCGCGATCGGGGGTCCACAGCGCCTCGAAGGACCACCTGCCAGTTGCCCGATCGTGACGCAGGACATGGTCGTAATAGCCGAACCACCAAGCAGGGAGCTGCCGGGCCCCGCCCGGCGCCGACGGTACGGCCAGCACCTCACCGGCGAAGCCGAAGCCGAGGAAGCCGATCCAGCCGCCACCGAATGCGAGGTCGGCCGGTTCTGCTGCCGATTGCTCGTCATGTCCCTGGCCGTTGGCCACGCCAGCCGGCGGCCGGCCCTGCACTGGCCAGGATGAATCAAGAACCTCTCCGACAGGCTGCGGTGGGCCACGCACCAGCACCGGCTCAGAGCAGATCACGTCGCTGCCATCCGCCCACGCCCCGATCAGCGCGACCGGATGCGCGTCCCGTCGCACAAGCCTGAGGACCTCTACCGGGGTGAGATCCCAGTTCAGGGCGCGGCACACCCGGCGCTGAACCGGCTCCAACTGGTCGAGCACAAGGCTGTCTTGCATACTGCTGTCTTGCATGCTGCGCTCCTCACGAATGATCTACAGACAGGCAGTTACCCGCTCGGCTTGGCCGCCGCCTCGCAGAGCATTGAAGTGATGGTCGCGACGTTCCGGAACGTCGTGGCGTCGACTTTCTCCAGCGCCACGACGGCGCCGAATTCCTCACGGAGGTAGCCGATGAGCGTGGCCGTGTTGAGCGAGTTCAGGATGCCCCATTCGAGCAGCGGCGTGGTCTCCTCGAGCTCGCCCCGCGGATCTCCGGACAGAAACCGCTCGCGGATGAAGGCCAGCAGGCGCGCGGAGACCTGGTCTTCCGACGGTGTGTTCGTCATGGTGCTTTCTCCTCGGGGGCAGTTCTGGCGACATCATTGGCCAGCGTGAGGTGATCGACTTTCCCGCTGGCGGTCCTGGGCAGTTCGGCGACGAAACGGATCTCGTCGGGGATCATGTAGGCCGGCAGCCGCTGGGCGCTGTGCCGCTTGAGCGCTAGCACGCCGGGGTCGCTGCCAGGCGACCGGGCCACGACGGCCACCAGCCGGGTCTCCAGCCCCTCCCCGACGGTCAGGGCGACGGCCTGCGCGATGTCGGCGTGCGCGTTGAGCACATCCTCGACCTCGCCGAGCTCGACGCGGTGCCCGCGCACCTTGACCATGCGGTCGTTGCGCCCGACGTAGTCGTAAGAACCGTCGGTGAGCACGCGGACGATGTCCCCGGTCGCATAGGGACCGACCTGCGGTCGCTGGCCCCAGTAGCCCCGCATGACCGTGGGGCCGTCCACCATCAGCTCCCCTTCCTCGCCGGGCCGGGCGAGGCCGCCGTCGGGCCGGGCGGCCCACGCCTTGTCGCCAGAGCACGGCTTCCCGATCGGGACCGGCCGGTCACGCTCCAGGTCGGCCGGGCAGACCTCGTGGTAGGTGCAGACGTTGGTCTCGGTCGGCCCGTACAGATTGAGCAGCCGCGCCCAGGTCCAGCCCGACAGCCACCGCACGTAGCGAATCGGGCAGGGCTCGCCGGCAAACAGCACCGCGCGCAGCGACGCGGGGGCGAGCCGGTCGAGCAGCCCGCCGTCGCGCATCATCAGCATCAGCGCGGACGGGACGGAGTACCAGACGCTGATCCGCTGCTGGTGGAGAAACTCGACCAGCCGGCTGGGCGCGTAGGCCAGGTCGGCGGGAATGAGGCAGACCGCGGCCCTGGCCGCGAAGGCCGCGTACAGATCCAGCACCGACAGATCGAAGGTGAAGGGCGCGTGACTGGCGAACCGATCCATCGGCGTCGCGGCGAGCTCCGCGCCCGCCCAGTCGACGAAAGCGCGGGCGTTGCCGTGGCTGATGCATACGCCCTTGGGGGTACCCGTCGAGCCGGACGTATAGAGAATGTAGGCCAGATCGTCCGGCGTGACCGGGTGATCGACTCGCTCCGGTTCCCCGTGCCCGGCACCCAGGAACTCTGTCACGTTCACGCGCTGCGCGCCCGCGGGCAGGCCGTCGGGAATCAGCGCGAACAGCTCGGCCGCCGCGCAGATCGCGCCAGCGCCGCAGTCGCGGGCCATCGCGGCCAGCCGGCCGGCCGGCGTCGCGGCGCTGGCCGGAACATACGCGGCGCCCAGGCGCAGGACCGCCTGCATGGCGACGATGGCGGCGGCCGACTTCGGGGTCCAGATGACGACGCGGTCGCCGTGACCGACGCCGTGGGCCGCCAGCTCCCCGGCCAGGGCATTAGCCTGCCGGTCGAGTTCGCCGTACCGGAACTCACCGTCGGGCCCGGTGACCGCCAGCGCGTCCGGATCGCGTGCGGCCGACTCGATCATCAGCTGATGCAGGCTACTCACGCCAGGACCTCCCGCGCGATCATCTCCCGCTGGATCTCCGTAGTGCCCGAGAAGATCGCGCTCGGCACCGCGTCCCGCAACTGCTGCTCGATGCCCGACTCGGTCAGGTAGCCCGTGGCACCGAAAATCTGGATGGCGTCCAGGCCATTGGCCACCGCGGCCTCCGACACGGCCACCTTCGACAGCGCCGCAGGCACCACGGGATCCTCGCTGCCGTCGTCCAGCAGCCAGCACGCCCGGTAGAGCAGCAGGCGGGCGCTTTCCAGCCGCTGTTTCATGATCGCTAGCTTGTGGGAGATGGCCTGGAAGCCGCCGATGTCGCGGCCGAACTGGCGTCGCTGCCTGGCATGCGCGGCGCACTGGCGCAGCTGGTTGTCCAAGACGCCGAGATAGATGGCCGGCAGGCAGGCGCGTTCCCACGCCATGGAGCCCTGGAAGACGGCGCTGCCCTGCCCCTCGCGACCGAGCCGGTAGCGGGCGGGCACCCGGCACTCAGTGAACTCGACCCGCGCCGCGGCGCAGCCGTGCAGCCCCATCTTCGCCAGCGGCGCCCCCACCGCGATGCCGGCCAAGCCGGCGGGCACGGCGAACGCGGAGATCCCGAGGTACCCGGCGGTGCGATCGGTGACCGCATAGGTCACGAACACGTCCGCGATGGGGCCGTTGCTGACGAAGGACTTGACGCCGTTCAGCACGTAGGCGTCGCCATCGGGCTCGGCGGTCGTGCTCAGCAGGCTCACGTCCGAGCCGGCGCCGTCTTCAGTCATCGCGTTGGCCGCGATCAGCGGCGTGGCGGCCATCCCCTTCAGCAGGTCCGCCCGCACCTCGCGGCCGGCGAAGTTGCTGATCGGGACCCCGCAGGCCAGCAGGTGCGCGGCGATCCCGAAGGCCAGGCCGGTATCGGCGCCGCCGGCCGTGGCGGCCTCCAGGCACAGGGCCGTATCCAGCGCGCCGAGCCCGCCGCCGCCGTGCTCCTCGGGCAGGCAGAGCCCGGTGAGGCCGAGTTCGGCAGCCGCCCGCCAGGCGCCGCGGCCGGCGTGCGATCCGGATACCGCGGGCGGGCGGTGCAGCCGCCGGGCCGAGCCGAGGATATCGCCGTAGCGCTTGCGCTGATCAGCGGTCAGGCCAAAGTCCATATGCGTTGTCCCACGTCGTTCGGGTTTTCTGGGGTAATCAGTTCCGCGAGGAGCGGGCCCACGACGGAACGTCGAGGATCTGGACGACGGCTGACTTGTACGTCAGGCCGGGCGCGACTCCGGCGAGCAGGACATAGTCGCCCGGGCTGAGCTGCCCGGTCGCTAGCAGATGGTGCAGTGAGGCCAGGTGGTCGCTGGCGCCGAGATGGCCGATGCCGCTGCCGTACTCCCACGTCGACTGGCGCAGCGAGAAGCCCAGCATGCTGAGGTGGGCCGTGGCATCCTCCTTGCCGATGTTGTGGACGATCACCCGTTTGATGTCATCGATCTTGACCTCGGCCTCGGCCAGCGCGCGGTTGGCGCATTCCATGCCCCGCTGCTTTGGGCCGATCAGCATTTCCGCCTCGGTACCCTCGGCGAAGACCTTTTCCATAAACGTCTCGTAGCGCGTCTTGAAATCAAGTACCCGGCCCTCGGTGACGCCCGGCGGGAACAGCGGCTCGCCTGCCCGGAACGCCTCTTCCATAGAGGAATAGGTCGCCGTGCAGATCGACCGCAGCTGCGCGAATCCGCCGTCCTTCGTCAGCACGACGGCGCTGGCGCCATCGCCCATGACAGTGGACTGGGACCCGGGCTGCCACCGCCGGAACAGCGGCGTCCCGAAGTTGTCGCTGGCCGTGACGAGGGCGGCCTTACGGTCCGGCTCGGCGCACAAGATGGCGGCGGCCAGCTCGATCCCGCTGAAGGTGCCGTTGCAGCCATGCCGGATCTCGACCGCGAGCAGATCGTCGCCGACCAGGTGATGCTGCAGGTAATACTGCGGGCCCCAGCCGTCGGGACCCTGGTGCCAGACGGACACGTACAGCAGCGCGGCCAGGTCGCCCGGGCTGACGCCGCCGTTTTTCAGCGCGTCCCGCGCGGCGCGCAGCGCCATCTCGGGAGCCGGCATGTCCCCGGCCACCGTCGCGCCGCTGAAGCCCCGGCTCGCCACGTCATCGGCCGCGTACAGGCCGCGGGCGACCGCCGATTCCACGCTCTCGATCTCGGGCAGGTACATTCCGATCCCGCTGAAAAAGATGTCTCGCACACGCATGAAAAGCCTTCCTCATCGCGGGCCGGCCACCGCGTACTGCGCCCGGCGTTTCAAAATCCTTAATGCTGGTTGGCGACTGAGTACCAGAGACGAGCATCCGCTCGGTACCAGAGGGCCAGCCTCCGCTCTTTCAGCCGCAACCGGTGGCGCATCGCGATTCCCGTCCGGCCAGGTCACCAGGTCACCAGCAGTTCAGTCAGCCCGCCGCTCAGATAGTCGGGCGCGCCATCCATGTCCTCCAGCGGCTTGGCCAGCCGCATCGTTTGCAGGGCGGGCAGCAGGGCGGTGAAGGTCATCGTCAGTTGCAACCTGGCCAGCGGCGCGCCGCTGCAGTGCCACATGCCGTAGGCGAAGGTCAGGTGCGGGTTCGGCGACCGGGTGATGTCCACCTCGTCGGGGGCCGGGAAGGCGCGCTCGTCGAAGTTCGCCAGTCCGAAGTTCAGCAGTACGAGGTCGCCGGCGCGGATCGTGATATCGGCGATCTCGATGTCCTCGCGGGCATAGTGCGGGAAGATGAACCCGGTGCTGCCGCCCGTGCGCAAAAACTCGTCAACCGCGGACTTCACCAGCCCGGGATTGGCGGCCAGCCGGTCGCGCAGCACCGGATCACGGGCGATCCGGGCGATGCCGAATGTGGTCTGGACCGAGGCGCTGCCATAGCCGGCGAACAGCAACCCAACGGCCATCGAGGCACATTCCTCGTCGGTGCCTTCTCTCGTCATGCCCGACAGAACATCCTCGCCGGGCTCGGCGCGCTTCCGGGCGGCCAGCCCGCGGAAGTAGCCGAGGAGGGTGTCCCTGCCGCTCGCTGCGTGCTGCATGTCGGCCACTGCGGAGGCTTGGTGCAGGAGCGCGGGAAAGGTCGCCCGGTCCTCGCTGGGGACCCCGAACATCTCGCCGAGTATCTGCGCGGTTAGCGGCTGGGAGAATTGCGAATGGACATCCACCGGTGGTGCCTGCGCGGCGAGCCGCGCCACCGCCTCGTCCACCGTCCGGGCCACCCAGGGCTGAAGCGCACCCATGTTCCGGCTCGAGAAGTAGGGTGCGAGCAGCACGCGGTGCTGATGGTGCACCTCGGGCTCGCTGGCGAAATCGAACTCGAGCCGCATATAGTCCATCATCGGGTTGTCCACGTACTTGGGCGCGTTGCCGGGATCGGGATGGCTGCGCCCGAGCCGGGGATCGAGCAGTAGCTTGCGGATCTCGGCGTGGCGGGTGACCAGCCAGGCTTCGTCCCCGGCCGGCGTTTGGACCCGGATGACCGGCCGCTCGGCCTGCAGCCGGCGCAGGAACGAATTGGCGCCCATCATCGGCGGGTCGTCATACATCGTCAGGGCGATCAATTCCTCGGAGGCGGACAAGGCACTCCTCTCGGCAAGTGATCGTGAGAGCACTGGGTGCCCGCTCGGTCATTCGGGAATGGATTGGACCCTCGCAGCCGCCTGTTTCGGGTGTCAAGCTAAGGCCACGAAGAACCGGCAAACACCTAGTTTCGGCTGTGCCAGGGACGAAATACTCTAGGGATTTCCCCGAAATACTCTAGGGATTTCCCCCGATGCCGCGGCACTAACGTCGGCCACGGCCACGTTGCCGCGTCTCTTCGCCATCGAGGTTCAGCATGCGAGCGGCCTTGTAGGGATTTCCTGGAGCTACGCCTCCTAGCCTTGCCGCGGCTGTCGGTTCCGCTATTTCGCCGCAGTCTCGGTGACGCTGGTTGCCTACATTTCACCTGACCTCCCGGGAGTTCACGTGCCGGTCCGCAGCGATGATTACCTGACCGAGCCGCTTGCCGACCCAGACGCTGTGCTCCGCGGCTTTACTCTGCCGGGGGTGTTCGCCGCCGCCGCCGACCGGGCCCCCGACGCGGTCGCGATCACTGATCAGACCCGGTCGTTGACTTGGCATCAGTGGCGGGCCGAGATCGACGCGCTGGCACGTGGGCTGCAGGAGACGGGCGTCGAGCCCGGTGATGTGGTGGCCGTCCAGTTGCCCAACTGCACCGACTTCGAGACGTTGCACGTCGCCATCGCGGCCGTCGGCGCCGTGATGATGCCTGTTCACATGGGCAACGGCAGTGCTGACGTCCTCGCGTTGCTGACGAGGGTGGATCCGGTGGCCGTTGTGCTGCCGTCGTACACGCAGGAGGGCGAGGGGCCGCTGCGGGGCGGCGCACTGTTGTCGGTTCTTCCGTCGCTGCGCGCCGTCATCGTGGACGGCGAAGCCGGAAAGGCCAGCGATGAGCCCGGCGTGCTCTCGCTCAACGCGCTGCGGGCGAGATGGCTCGGCAGCGCGCCCCGGCCGGTGGACCTGCGGCCGGACATGCCTTTTGTGCTCCAGCCCTCCTCTGGTACGACCTCGGCGCGGCCGAAGATCTGCCTCCACAGCCACGATGGGCTGCTGTCCAACACAGCCACCGTCATCGCGGACGGAGCAGGCGCCTTCAGCGGCGTGGTCGTCGTGGCTTGTACGCTGACCCACCTGTTTGGCCTGCAGTCGATGTACTTGGCGCTGTTTACCTCGTGCGAGCAGGCCTTGCTGGGAACGTGGGATCCGGCCCGCTTCCTCGAACTGGCCGGGCGGGCCGATCCGGCCATCGTCTTCGCCGTCCCCACGCAGCTGCATGACATCGTCGCCGGGATCCGCGCGTCGGGCCGGCCGGCCGGCTTCCAGCCGCGTGAGGTGCGGACCGCTGGCGCAGCCCTGCCCGCTGCTCTCGCCGCTGAGATCAGGGCCACGCTCGGCTCGGCGGTTGTGGTGGCATGGGGGATGTCGGAGATCGGGTATGGCACACACACCCGCGCCGACGACCCGCCGGATGTGGCCGCCCGCGGCATCGGGCGCCCGATGCGCGGCTCCGCGGTACGGATCGTCGGCGAGAACGGGCAGCCCTGCCCCGCGGGGGTACCCGGTGAGCTCCAGTACCAGGGTGTGGGCATGTTCCGCGGCTACTACCGCGAGCCGGACGTGACCCGGGCGGCGATGACGGCCGACGGCTGGCTGCGGACCGGGGACATGGCCGCCCATACCGAGGACGGCCTGGTGATCTTCCACGGCCGGTCGGCTGAGCTGATCAACGTCGGCGGGCAGAAGTTCAACGCTACCGAGATCCAGAGCATGCTCGCACAGATGCCTGGGCTGGGCCCGCTGGCGGTGGTCGGCAAACCCGATCTGCGGCTCGGTGAGTACCCCTGCCTGGTCGTGACCGCCGACCTTGCCGATGGGGCCGACCTTGCCACGGTGACCGAGTTCCTGCGCGAGCGAGGTGTCGCAGAGTACAAGATCCCGCTGGAAGTGGTGACGGTGGGTGAGCTCCCCCGTACAGCGGTCGGCAAGCTCGACCGGCGAGCCCTGGAAGCGATGCTCCGCTCCTCCGCCGCATCCCGCGGTGTCGGCGCCACCGAGGCGCCAAGCTCTTTCGCAGCGGCCCTGGCGCTAGTGCGCCGATGCGTGGCCACGCTGGTTGGTCTGGAGACGGGTGAAGCCGTCGCGCCCGAAGTAGCGTTCCGCAACCAGGGGATCGACTCGCTGTCGGCTATCCGGCTGCGCAACCTGCTGGCCGAGGCGACCGGCCTGCCTCTCCCGGCCAGCCTCGCCTTCGACTTCCCTTCCCCGGCTGCGGTTGCGCGCTTGCTGTTGGGTGAGGCCCCCGAGGTCGGGGCGCCGGCGGCGGCGGCGGTGGCGGGTGATCCGGTGGTGATCGTGGGGATGGCGTGCCGGTACCCGGGCGGGGTGGGCTCGCCGGAGGATCTGTGGCAGCTGGTGGCTGGGGGGGTGGACGCGGTGTCGGGGTTCCCGGCTGATCGTGGCTGGGACCTGGAGTCGCTGTTTGACGATGATCCCGGTCATGTGGGCACGTCCTATGCCCGGGCGGGCGGGTTCCTGCAGGACGCGGGGGAGTTTGATCCGGGGTTTTTCGGGATGTCCCCGCGGGAGGCGGTGGCGACCGATGCGCAGCAGCGGCTGCTGCTGGAAGCGGCGTGGGAGGCGGTGGAGCGGGCCGGGATCGATCCGGTGTCGCTGCGGGGCAGCGCGACCGGCGTGTTCGCCGGGGTCATGTACAGCGATTACGTCGGCCTTTTGAACG
>Ga0209648_10001483_pt1 | contig 19007 bp, 11 predicted proteins | sample GraSoi2013_115cm_FD_185830 | JGI IMG/M metagenome (GOLD analysis project Ga0209648, IMG submission 185830) | Grasslands soil microbial communities from the Angelo Coastal Reserve, California, USA - Sample 9_17_2013_115cm (SPAdes) (version 2) | ecosystem: Environmental > Terrestrial > Soil >...
GCCACTGTTACTTATCCACCTTGAGGAATCCTTGAGCGATCCTTGAGACCCAGACTTGAGGAGGAGTGGCAAGGAAAATGCAATTAATTTGAAAGGTGATTGACTTTTAGAGTCGGGTAGGCGAACAGGATGAGCTATGCGCAAGCGCACAACTCATCCTGGATGGTCGAATCTATCGCGTAACCAGAGGCGTGGCAGCGGTCGTGAACTGCAACGGCCCAAGGCTCACGTTGATGACCTTGATGACATACACCCCGCTCTGGCTTACCGTCGCGTTCAGCACCGCCGTGCCATTTACTGCATCGACAGTTTGCAATGTCAGACCGGACGGATTGACCAGGGCCAGCTTGAAGGGCACGTTCAGACTCGCCTCAGCAACGACCGAGATCTCCTGAGAGCCTGAAGGCATCTGATAATTGGTGCTCGAAGTCTGACCGGTCGAAGCCGTGCCAGGTTGATTAGTTGTATTGCCTGGCCCGCTAGTCGGCTGAGCATTGGAGTTGGAGTTGGTCAAACAGAAGCGATCGACATAGACCACTCCCGTAAGATTCTTGATCTCCAGCTTGTGCGCACCGGCCGCCAGATTGCCGTATTGCACGTTGTACTCAGGTTTGAACTCAGGCGCCTGAGTCGAGCCGACACTGCCGGCGTAACTGACGGTTTGCTTCAACACTCCGTCAAGGTAGATGTCGGCCGTGCCGCCTTTCGGACTCTTAGCGAATGCGTAAGAGATCGAACCAGTGCTGCCCGCGGGGACTGTGAAATCCAAATTGGCAAAGTGTTGTGGACTGTTGCCCGAGTGATAACGGAAGTGACCTCCACTCGCGCTGGCATAGTTGATCAAATGCCATCCATTCGAGTATGCAATCCGCGAGTCATCGTCCTCGAGGCATTGTGGTGGTGGCGCGCTGACTTGGATGGTCAACGAAGCTACGTTCGTATTCTGCGCGCCGTATGAATCGCTGACCGTGAGTTTCGCGGTGTAACTCCCCGTTGCGTTGTAAATGTGAGAAATCGTCGGAGCGGGTTGGGTTACAGGCGTAGTGCCGTCACCGAAATCGAAGGTGTACGAGACGACTGAGTCACATGAATCAGGATCGCTTGAGCCGGCCCCGTTGAAGTTCACCGTCAATGGCGCAAAGCCGTTCGTGGGCGTTGCCACGAGAACGGCGACCGGTGGATGGTTTGCCGCGTCTCCTACCACGGTGTATGTGGCAGCGGGGTAGCTGTTATCGGTCTGTGCTTTGACGAAAGTGTGGTCAATAAAGACGTTCGACCGTTCGAGCTTATTGGTTTGCGGTGTGTCGCCGGTGAGTGTCCTGCCGCCAATGGCCCCGAGCAGATCGCCGGAGTGCGGATTGCCGAAGGCCGACTTAGGAACGATGATCATGATCGTACCGTCAGAGGTGAAACCACTACCGGGAAGTGCATCTCCAACTCTCGACTCCGAGATTACGAAGACTGCCGGCACACCGGCATCCTTGAGCGTGCCGTATTCAAATGTCGGTGGACCAGTCGCCCCGGTCGTCATGCCGACGTAGTATTGCTGTCCCGGCGACGACCATGAGTTCCACGTAATCCTCCATCTGCTGTTAGGTGGAACAGTTGAAAGATCGTTTACCTTCATCTTGAACAGGAAGTTATTCGTCCTCGGTGGTTCGCCGACGGCCACGTAATCGATCAGCAGCGAAGCCGGCGTTGCTGTTCCCGCGCTCGCTTCGGGATGCGCCGGATCGTTCTTGTGGATGATGAGACCCGTGCAAGTGTCACCGACATAAGGCGCGCTAACTTCGTTGCCGGGGTATGACGTGCCGACCGCGTTTACAGCCAGGACTTTGTAATAATAGGTCTTGGTCGTGTCAGTTGCAGTTGCGTCGTCGAAGAGCGTTTGAGTTCCCGGAACGGTCGTTAAGAGAGTCTCAGCGCCGCTCGCAGTACCGCGCATGATCTGGTAGCTGGTGATGGCTGAGTTGCCAGTGTCGGCCTCAGACCAACCAAGGTGAACCACGTTGCCGACGCGACGAATCGTAGCCGTCGGCATTCCGGGTGCTGAAGTAGCCGCCGTCGGGTCAAAGCGAGCAAACAGACGCCGTCCACTTGACTGCCGGGCAATTGTTGCGGTTGCGGTGTATGCATTGCCGCTGGCGGTTGAAACAGACTGCGCGCAGTTACCGCCAGCGCAACCATTGACGTAGCCGACCAGCACGCGCCCTTCTTTGTCGATGGTCGGCAACGTGAAGTCGAGCAGGTTGCGTCCGATGTTGGCGCCGCCATTGGTCCAAATGTTTCCGCGTTGCATCGGAGCATTCGGCGTCGCGTCACTCGTCGTCCAGGTTAATCCGCCGTCGAACGTGTGAGCGATGTAAAGATGCCAAATGCCATTGAAGCTGCCGGAATTGGCATCACCGGCCGTCGTCGAGCCATAGAAAGCCACGGCAGCACGGCCAGCGTCGCCGGCCACAGCCGCCGGGAACCTGATATTGTTTAGACCAAAGGAACCTCCGACATCGACGATGTGGCTCCAGGTCTGACCCTGGTCGTCAGAAGTTCCGACCGCGATGGAATTGTCGTTGTTAGCGATGGCGAAGTACACGCGACCACTGGCATCGACAGCCACGGCCGGATCGGCACTGCCTGAAGAAGTTATCCAGCCCGAGTTGCGGACGGATTGGACGTTCCAAGTGGCTCCACTGTCCTGGGAAACGATGACCGCACCTCCACTGTTACAGTTATTGTTCGGCACATAGACGGTACCGTCCGGAGCGACTTTGACGTGCCCATGTATTCCGACACACTGCGTTAGCGTGTAGAGAGGCACTGAAGCGCCAAAGGTCAAGCCGCCATCGTCGCTGCGCGAACAGAACGCAGTGGCAAGGTCCTGCGAGCAATAGTAGACAGCGTTCGGATACAGACCAGGCACACCCGTCGGTCTGGTCAGTGGCGCATGGAATGGACCACCACCGATCGTTTCGTGATCGACACCGGATGCGATGCCGCTGCCCTGGCTTGGTATCCACGTCTGGCCGTCGTCATCCGTGTACGAGGTCTTGCATGTGTCAGGCGACAGCAGCGTGAGCTCGCCGGCAAACGTGCGACCTGTTTGCGGATCCGTAAACCCGATCGGATCAGAATCGACTGCCTGAGACGTCGGCGCCGCACGGTTAACCCACGTGGCAGCACGCGTCGCATCGTTGAAAGTGATGAACAACGTTTGAAGATCTGATTGGTAGCTGGTCACGCCGGATTTCCAGTTATTACCGATCGAAGGTTCGCCCGCGCCTCGTCCCAAATATTCGACCGAGTGCACTTGCCCTCCTGCTGAGGTGGTGATAACCGGAGTCAACACTCCCGGCGCTTCGAAATTCTCGTAACCAATCTTTGGCCCCGTGTCCTGTGTGGCGGCAGGCGCTTTCGGGAATGTCTGCGGAACGGCGCTTACAGAACCGTGATACGGATCTGCGGCCGATGTGGCCGTTACGTCGTAGGCAACGTGGACGGCGAACACACCGGTGCCCCACTGAGAGACGTCGATGAATGCGACCTGATGTGTTAGACCCGGGCCTTGAATGGACGAAGTAACAAGCGGACCACCAAGCGATCCCTGGTGAATGTAGAGATCGTATTCGTTCAAGCTGTTTTGCCAGTTCAACTTAACCTGAACGCGTTCGTTCGCCGCGATCCAGTCGCTCTTGGTGCCGAGCACAGTGAACGTAAACGTCTCGCAGTTCACGCCATCAACACAGTTGCCTTCATCGGTTACACCCCCCGGGCTGATCAAGGCGCCATTCCACGTTCCGTCCCAGCCGTTAGCCGGCCCGCCCGTACCGATTTCTTTGGGACCCGGCGGCGGCGTCGCATGGATGGTGACCTCCGCGTGATTAGTGCTTACTTGTCCGCTCGAGTCCGTGACCGTTAACCGAGCCGTGTAATCTCCCGCATTGTTGTACGTGTGACTGAACGTTGGCGAGGATTGCGTAACAGTTGAGCTGCCATCTCCAAAATCCAGCGTGTAGGACGCTATGGTGTTACACGATTGTGAATTGCTCGATGCGGAAGCATCGAAATTGACGGTCAGCGGAACGGTGCCCGATGTTGGATTGGCGCTAAGGCTCGCGTTAGGCACTCCTGTGCCGCACACTGTATTACCTATTCTGGTGTACTCCTCGCCACTGGTAGTCTGCACGCTCTCTAACAGTCCTGCGCCGGCGCCCGCCAGGATGTATGTGGTTCCCGTTATTACTTGGGCCGTGCCAATTGTTGTTCCTGCGGCGCTACCGTCCCACATAAAGGGCGTGCCCGTCGCACCGGTTCCTGGAGCGGCGAAACTGATAGGCGTTGCGAGCTTGAGTTTGAAAACAATCGTTCCGTCTTTATTGAAGTTGGCGGAGATTGCCGGACATTTATTGGTTAGATCATTTGTACAGACGCGTGTATCCAGCGTTCCGGTTGCGGTTGGATCTCGCCTGCCAACGACAATTCTGGGCGTCGCTGGGGTGTTGGGCGAGAAGGTATCTACTGCCACGAAGGCCCTCTGAGCGTTGCCGCTCGTGTCAGTCACACCAAACAGGATTTGCCACTCTGAATTAGGCGGCAACACGGCTGTGCCCGTGTTTTGTGGATCGAGTGTATTCACCTTCATGATGAAAGTGAGAGAGTTGTCGCCGCAGCTCGAGAACGGTTCGCCTACGTTGAGTCGCTGAATTGTCAGCTCGCCCCGGGTTGGATCTGTGGGTACGGTACCGGCGATGCCTTCGCTGCCTACCGTGATATATGGATAAACACAGGAACTCTCGAATAACGACGACGCGGGCACGACGTCGCCGGAGTACGGGCCTTCGCCGAACGCATTGACGGCCGTAACTCGATACGCGTTGCTCGTCGCAGGCGCTGTGAAGGTAGTGTCGGAAAAGCTGGTGCCTGAAACTGTCGCGAGTAAGTTGAACGATCCGTTGGCGCCATCTCTTCGATAAACCTTGTACGAAGTGATCGGGGAACCGGCATCGTCTGTGGCGGGCCACGACACAATCGTCGGTCCGCCGGCGGTGCTAATCTCCCCTTTCGCCCTGGGCGCAGCCGGCACATTAGGCTCGGTCGGATCGAAAGCGGCAAACAAACGTCGGCCACCCGACTGCCGCGCTATCGACGCGCGCGACGTATAGGAGTTTGGATGAAGGCCACTGGGCTTCTGAACACAGCTTCCTACGCAACCATCAGGATACCCGACCAGCGTGCGGCCCTGAGCATCAACGGTCGCGTCCATAAAGTCGAGCAGGTTTCGATCGTTTGGATTGTGGCCGTTGCAGCTCGTAGTTCCGAGATTGCAAATCGAGCCACGCTGCACCGGATCATTCGGAGTTGCGTCAGTCGTGGTCCACGTCGCACCGCCATCAAACGTCGTGGCGATGTAAAGATGCCAGGGCGCGCTTTGATCGTACGTGGCCTGGTTCGTGTAGTCACCGACGACGGTCGTACCTAAGAAGGCGTAGGCCGCGCGATTGTCGTCGCCCGCAACTACTTCGGGGAACGTTGAGTTCTGAATGCCGAAAAGAGTTCCAACATCCTGGTCATTGGTCCAGGTGTTACCCTGATCGTGGGAAACTGCGATGTGCGGACGACTGTCAGAAGCCTGATAACCAAGATAGATCGTGTTGCTTGGTTGGCCAGTCAGTTTGCCCACATTGTTCACACCAATACCGACTGACGGATCGACGAGGAAGCCGGTGTTGCTGCTCGATGGGTTCGGTCGAACTGCCCATGTGACACCGTTGTCGTTTGAAACCACGACCGCCGCCTTACCGCCGCAACTTCTGTTCGGCACGTACACAGTTCCATCGGGCGCGACCTTCACGTGACCGTGGATACCAGTGCATTGAAGAAGTTCATAGATTGGAACGCCCGGGCCAAACGTCTGGCCGCCGTCATCGCTGCGAGCGCAAAACGCGGTTGCTGCTTCCTGCGAACAATAGTAAACGGCGTTCGGATAAGCCGTGCGCGGACCTACCGATGGCGTGGTATTCGGCTTATATGGACCAGCCCCGATTGTTTGGTGGTCGACGCCCGAAGGAATGCCGCCTCCCTGGCTGGGTGAATAATTGCCGCCATCATTGTCCGTATAAAAAGTGATGCTGTCCTGCCCGGTCAATTGTGAAACGAACGTTCGATTCGGCATACCGGGCGGCAGGTTATGATCGGTGAATAGAATTGGATCGAGAGACACGGCCGACGGAATGCTTGTGTTCGTCCAGGTGTCTCTTGCCGGTGACGTGGCGTCATCAAAGCTGATGCGGACAGGGCTGAAATTGGCCAGGTACATGGCGTTGCCGGTTTGCCAGTTGGCGCCGATTGACGGTTCACCGCCGCTGAAAGAGCTACTCGGCACGTAAACCTGAAACCTTGGCGTGCCCGGTCCGGGAGGCATGGGCGTCGGAGTCGCGGTTGCTGCCGGTGTCGGTGTGGGCGAAGCGTTGGGATCGACCACTGGCATTGTCACTGTCGAATCGCAAGGACCAGTGGTATTGCCCGGGCAGGGCAGCGAGGAATCGTAAAAAATCGTCGCCCCCTGGCCTGTATCACTGAACTGAGTGTCGATGTGAATCACAAACTTGGTGTTCGCGGTAACCTTCGGAAGATCGACAGTGGTAGTAAGTAACGAAGGCACGTCCGGCAACGCGGGCGTCGCTGCGATGTTCTCTTTCACGAACACTAGAACTCCGTCGGCCCACAATCGCACGCGCCAGGTACCGCCCAGCGCAACGCATTCTGCGTTGCATGCTTGCCACCAGTTGATGGTCATCGGGCCGCTCAGTGTCGTCGGACCGGTCAGGTTCCAAAGCCAGTTTGGATCCACTTGATTGCGGTCAGTAGCCCCGTTTGTTCCGGCGACTGCGACCCACTTAGCGGCTGGTCCAGAGGACAAGCTGATAGTGTCGGTAAGTGTGGCGCAATTGTTGGAAGACGGACCAGTAGCGTCCACTGCGCCTATTCCCGTGCAACCGCTGTCCTCAGGCGCATTGCCATTAAAATGCAGCACGGTCGGGCCAAACGCCGCTGGTGTAGCTGCCGAGCTACGCATTGTCGCCACAATGACGGTCACACCGAGACAGCCAATAATCGCAAATAGAATTGTTAGCCTAAACCTTCGCGAGTTTCCTTTATTGAGCAGATCTTGCGGCATGACCCGTCCTCCTTCGTCGTTTTCAAAGCCACTCTCAGATTTAGTACTAGCAGCCTACGTAGAAGGACTTGAGGAATTCTTGAGTAAGACCTGGAGAGAGCCCATTGCGGCAGTGAACAACACAAATGCAATCGATTTGTAAGTTAGGGCCAAGCATTAAGGGGTTTGGCAGCCCGACCGTGAGGGAGAGCTTGCGCGGAGAAGAGCCGCTTAATCGCAGCCGGCTGAGTGTGGAGATGGCCGGTTCGCTAACCGGTTATTTATGCAGGCACCAGGGTAGACTCGGTTTCTTCTCTGAGCTTCTCGGCTTGATAGTGAGTTGTCAGTCCGTCGATAATTTGATCGAGCGCGCCATCCATGACGAGATTCAGTTGGTGAATGGTCAGCCCGATGCGATGATCCGTAACGCGATTATCTTTGAAGTTGTAAGTGCGGATCTTTTCAGAGCGGTCACCGCTGCCGACCATTGAGCGGCGTTCGCTGGAAATTGCCTCGTGCTGTTTCTGCTCTTCAAGTTCCTGCAAACGCGCGCGCAGAACGCGCATGGCTTTCTCGCGATTCTTGATCTGCGACTTCTCGTCCTGCATTGAAACAACGACATTGGTGGGCAGATGTGTGATGCGCACCGCTGAGTAAGTTGTGTTGACGGATTGGCCGCCGGGGCCGGAAGAGCAAAACGTATCGATGCGCAGGTCTTTGGCATCGATCTTCACGTCGCCCTCCTCGGCTTCGGGCAGGACCGCGACCGTGATGGCTGAGGTGTGAATGCGGCCACTGGCTTCTGTTTGCGGCACCCGCTGGACGCGGTGCACTCCGGATTCATGCTTGAGCTTTGAATAAACCTTGTCGCCTTCGATCAGAGCTACCGCTTCTTTAAGGCCGCCAATTCCGGTTTCCGAAGCGTCGATAATCTCCATCCTCCAGCGCTGCCGCTCGGCGTAACGCGCGTACATGCGCAGAATATCGGCGGCGAACAACGACGCTTCGTCGCCGCCGGTGCCGGCGCGGATTTCCAGGATGACGTTCTTTTCATCATTGGGATCCTGCGGGATCAAGAGCAGTTTGAGATCGGTATCGGCCTGCTCGAGCTGTGCCTGTAAAGCTTCGATCTCGACGCGGGCGAGCTCGCGCATCTCCTCGTCTTCCGTCTGTTCCATCAACTCGCGCGCGCCGGTAAGTTCTTCGTTCAGGGTCTTCCACGACCGGTATTTCGCGACAACTTCGCCCAGGCTGCGATGTTGCTTGGCAGCCTTGCCGTACGCCGAAGGGTTAGATAACAACTCCGGGGAAGAGAGTTCGTTGGTCAACTCTTCATAGCGGGTTTCGATTTGTGCGAGTTTATCGAGCATGATCTTTGTCCGACAAACTTCAGTTTGTCGATTGCCTATTACAACTGTTCGATCTGAAAGTTAAACGACAAGCTGAAGCTTTTCGGACATCAAGATAACGGCGCCAGTTCCGCTTCCATGGGCTTTGGCTCCAGCTTTAAACTTTCCTTCAAAGCGTCGATCGCAACTTCCAACTGCAAATCGTCAGGTTCTTTCGTCGTTACGTTCTGCAGCCAGACGCCCGGTCGCGTAATCATCTTAAAGAAGGCCCCGCTTTCTTTCCGTGCCGACAGGCGAATGATTTCATACGAAATTCCCGCCACGACCGGAATCAAAGCCAGGCGCACTAAAAAATTGAAAACCAGCGAATCGAATTTGATTACTGAGAACAAAATAATCGACACCAGCATCACGACCATTAGAAAGCTTGTGCCGCAACGCGGATGCTGCCGCGGCTGAGGACGGGCGTTGGCGACCGTCAGATCGAGCCCTTTCTCCCACGTGAATACGGTCTTGTGTTCCGCGCCGTGATATTCAAAGACGCGCCGAATGTCCTTCAGCAAAGAAAAACTGACGATCATGATCAGGAAAAACGACATTCGGATCAGGCCGTCGATCAAATTAAAACCAATCGATGGCCGCACCGGATGAAGATACCCGCGCCCAGAGTTCCATGTGCGCGTGTACCACGGTTCGTCCTGGAGTGCAGGCTTCCCAGCCTGCGCTGCGCCGGCATCTTTGTCGGTGGTTACCCGGTCGCCACCGCTCCCGGTTCCGACAACCGCCGCCGGTGTCGCCCAACCCGCGGCGATGAACAGCGCGTTCGTCAACAATAGCGGCGCGGCGATGAAGAGCAGCACGTTGAAAATCAGAGCGAAAACAATCGAGCTGGCTGCCGCCGCCGTGCCGCCTTTCTTCAGCTCGTCTTTGGAACGTTTCTTTGTCGGCAGCGGAAACAAACCCGGCACGGCTCCGGTCAGTCCGGCAAAGTCGCCTCCGCCTTCAATTACCGACGGCGTAAGAGCGACCTCCATCTCTGCAGCCTGAGCTTCCTCAACTTCCGAGAAGGCCTCGCTGGCGGAATAGTTCAGAGCCTTAATGCCCAGGCCCATCGACTGCAAAAGGACGGCGCCGCCTCGCAATATGGGCAGCTTCAATATTGGAGCTTTGTCGCTCCACTTCGGCAGCCGTGCCGCAGTATTGACGATGGTGCCGTCGGCTTTGCGCACCGCGATTGCATAGGCGTTCGGAGTACGCATCATCACGCCTTCTATTACCGCCTGGCCACCGACTATTAAATCTCTTTCGTTAGTGCTCACTAATTCTACCTTCCGGGTTTTCCCTCTCACTTTGGGAGAGGGTAAGGGTGAGGGCGCAGTGGCCGGCCTAAATCCCTCACCCCAACCCTCTCCCAGAGGGAGAGGGAGCAAACATCAGGTATCTGTGCCACTACTTACAACAATGCCGGCGATTTGGTGCCGGCCGCCTTGCTTTAGATGCAAATGTAGCGGCCAGCGTCGAACGCCGGCATCCTACTTTCGGTTAATGGCTAATGTCGCAGTCGCATTTAAGTAAAATCTCGCCGAATGTCACATCAGGCCGCTTCGGTTTCGGCCGGCGCCTTCTTGCCATAGCGCCGGTTGAATCGATCGACGCGGCCGGCCGTATCGACCAGCTTCTGCTTGCCCGTAAAGAACGGGTGGCAGGCCGAACAGATTTCCACGTGCAACTCGCCCTTACGCGTCGAACGCGTCTTAAAAGTCTCGCCGCAGGCGCAGGTCACGGTTATTTCGTTATACTCAGGATGAATTCCGGGTTTCATTTCTTTCTCACCTTGTGCAGTTGTCATTTAGTCGCCGTAATCAAACAACCAATGATACGGTCGTAAATCTGTGCCGTCAAGCCAACAGTTTCCATGGATAGTGTCCCTATTTGAAAGCTCTGGAAAGCTGAAGAGGCGAAGCCTTAGCCCCGCCGCCTTTAGTCGGTGCCCCTCGTTTTGGGGCGACTATTCAGTTGTGGGATTTCAGTGTCGCTACTTAAAAATTTCAATGTTCTGGTAATCCAGCCAGAGAAAGACTACCGCGACTAAAACTACTGCGATAAGGATGTAGGTAAAAATACGTCGCCAAGTAAGCTGTCGCCTGCGACAGAAGGTACAGCGACTAGCCGAATGGCTGATGCGCTCGCCACAATAAGAACAGTACCTTTTGGGCCTTTCCTTCACTGTGGAGGGTTTATATCACCGATCTAAAAGGGCAGACAAATAGAACGTGCGACACTACCGTTGCCGTGAGAATGGAGCCGGGTGACTTCAGAGATCGTCCGATGATTCGTGCGGGCAAACGTCGCAATAAGAGTGAATTGACAATGGCTTAAATCGCATGCTACAAGTCACTTGTCCGACCTGTTCTACAATTAGCATTACACGTGAGCGTGGCGTTTGAAATATCGCGCGCCCGTGGCAAGAGCCAGAGCGTCCTAACTCAGAGTGTATTAGCTGAGCGTTATGGCCGAGGAAAGTAAACCGCCCGAACCGGGTTCACAGCCTAACACTTCGTCAGAACAGCGCGAGCAGGATCAAGCGCGCGCTGCAAACCCTTCGTCACTCAGCGCCGACGCGGAAAAGGACGCGCAGGTTGAAGCTGCCAAAGCGCGTGTCGCAGCGGCAAAGGATCAAGCGCAGAAGGCCGCCGCTCCCGCTCCCGGCGCGCCCAAAGCTCCCGTAAAAAAGAAAGAAGAAGGCCCCAAACCCGTGGACGCTTCCGGACATCCGCTGGTCAGGAGGTTACGAGACAAGGTCGACGGCGCCGTTATCGAAGCGACAGAGTTTCTCGGCCAGCTCTCAATTCGCATCGAGCGTTCGCGGATTGTCGAAGTGTGTGACGCTTTGAAGCGTGATGAGGCTATGCCTTTCAACTATTTGTCCGACCTGACCTGTGTGCATTATCCGGACCAGCGAGAAGCGCCGTTCGAAGTTGTCTACAATTTGTATTCGATTCCGAAAAATGAACGCGTGCGTCTGAAGGTTTCGGTCAACGGCGAGGGCGTTGACAGTGTGACCAGCGTATGGCCTTCGGCCGATTGGTTGGAACGCGAAGTTTACGATCTGTTTGGGGTGGTGTTTCGCAACCATCCCGACTTGCGCAGAATCCTTCTGCCGCCGGATTGGGAAGGTCATCCGTTACGCAAAGATTATCCGCTGGAGTTTGTCGAGAACAGGTGGACGGAGGCGCACCTGCCGGAATTCACCGACGTGCAGAAAGAACAGTTGGAACAACGCCGCGCCTACGGCCTGGAGATTCTGTCCGTGCCGCAGGAGCGCGAAGTGCGTGAGCTGTTCAAGAGTGGCAAAGAAGTAATGCCTAAAGATAAGTAAGTTCGGAGTTCCGCCTTCAGGCGGTTCTCCTGGAAAGGGCCGCCTAAAGGCGGAACTCCAAGCGAGTTATGAGTCCCAAAGAAATCGCCGCCCATTACGAAGCAAAAGTTTTTGACTCGCCTGAGGCGGCGACGACCGCTGGCTTTGCTTTGACGGAAACACACTCGCCGCGAAATGTCTGGAACAAAGCGAGTGCGGCGCAATCGCTGCTCTTGAAACTGCGCGACAAAAAGGAAAAAGGCGAAGCGAAAGAAATCGGACTCGTGATCGAACCATGGAGCGTGACGGGTTGTTACGTTCCGAGCGAAGCAGCAACCAACGGTTAGCTTCTGACACTCCCTCTCCCTTGGGAGAGAGCCGGGGAGAGGGATTGAGACGGCGCACTAAGACCCTCACCCTAACCCTCTCCCAAAGGGAGAGGGAACAAAAGCGGTAAAGAAGATGCATCAAGTAGAAATCGCCACAACTCAACGAACGCTGCTCGACAGCCCTGAGATGACGCTCAACATGGGGCCGCAGCATCCGTCCACGCACGGCGTGCTGCGTGTGATTCTGAAGCTGGACGGCGAGACGGTGATCGATCTTGATTGCGATATCGGGTATTTGCATCGCGGCATGGAGAAGATTGCCGAAAACCGCATGTACGCGATGATCGCGCCTTACTGGGATCGCCTGGATTACATCGCGGCAGTTTCGAATGGTTTGGTTTGGGTCGAGACGGTCGAACAGATGATGGGCCTCGATGTGCCGCGACGGGCGCACTACCTACGGACAATTCTGACTGAATTGAATCGCATTGCCTCGCACCTGCTCTGGTTGGGCACGCATGCTCTGGATATCGGAGCGGTGACGGTGCTGCTGTGGGCATTTCGCGAACGCGAAGAGATCCTGAAGATTTTCGAGCGCCAGTTTGGCGCGCGCCTGACCTGTCACGCGTGGCGCATCGGCGGCATGCCCAACGACGCCTACGACGATTTCGAAGCGGACGTGCGCCGGTTCATCGGTAATATTTCCGGACGCCTCGGCGAGTACGAGACAGTACTTTCTGAAAACCGAATCTGGTTGAGCCGAACTGTTGGCATCGGCGTAATCTCGGGTGAAGAGGCGATCGCGATTGGATTATCGGGTCCGTCGCTGCGTGGTTCTGGTGTGGCCTGGGACGTTCGCAAGTCCCGGCCGTACGCCGCCTATGCCGACATGGATTTTGATGTGCCGCTGGGAGAGAACGGGGACACGTACGATCGCTACCTGGTGCGCATGGAAGAGATGCGACAGTCGCGTCGCATTATCCAGCAGGCTATCGACAACTTGCCTGACGGCCCGGTGAATGCGAAAGTCCCGAAACTGATCAAGCCGCCTGTCGGCGATTACTATCATTCCATCGAAGGACCAAAAGGCGAGATTGGTTGCTACCTGGTTTCCGACGGCACCCAGCAGCCCTGGCGCGTCCGCGTGCGCCCGCCGTGCTTTATCAATCTACAGGCGCTTAAACGATTGAGCATCGGACATCTCGTTGCGGACGTCGTGGCGATCATTGGGACACTGGATATTGTTTTGGGAGAGATCGATAGATGAACTCCGTGCTCTCCGTGCCTCCGTGGTGAATCTTTCCGAACGATAGCATCACCACTGAGACACGGAGGACACGGAGAAGAAAGAGCTTATGGCGACTATCGCTCTATTAGCACCACTCAACTTCGTCGACAGCTTGCTGCTCAAGTTTTTCAGCGAGCAGACGGTGAATTATGTCATCTGGCCATTCATACAAGTCGGCGCAGTCGTGACCATCACGGCGCTGTGGGTTGCTTATGCGACTTATTTGGAAAGAAAGATCTCGGCATTCATTCAAGCACGTTTGGGCCCGATGCGCGTCGGACCATGGGGACTGCTGCAACCGATTGCTGATGGTTTGAAGTTACTCGTCAAAGAAGATTTCATTCCCGAGAACGCCGACCGCTGGGTCTTTTTCGTCGCGCCTTACATCGCCGTAGTCGCGGCGTTCATCGTGATGGCCGTCGTCCCGTTCGGACCGGACTGGGCCGTCATAACCGACGTGAACATCGGAGTGCTGTTCGTGCTCGCGGTCTCCAGCGTAGGCGTGCTGGCAACGATTCTCGCCGGGTGGTCGTCGAATTCGAAGTATGCTTTGCTGGGCGCGCTCCGTTCCAGCGCCCAGATGGTTTCATATGAAGTCTCGATGGGCCTGGCGATCATCGGCGCGCTGATGTTTGCGCGTACGCTTTCGCTCTCAGGAATTGTCGCGGCCCAGGCGTCTGATTCAATCTGGTTCCTGCTATACCAGCCGATCGGGTTTGTGATCTTTTTGATCAGCGGGATCGCCGAAAACAATCGAGCCCCTTTTGACTTGCCGGAAGCAGAATCTGAACTGGTGGCCGGCTTTCACACCGAGTACTCAGGATTTCGCTGGTCGCTTTTCTTCATGGCCGAATACGCCGCGATGGTCGTGGTGACGGCCGTGGCCACGACGCTCTATCTGGGCGGCTGGTATTTCCCGTTCGTGTATCGCCTGACTGAGGCAAACGGTTACCACAACGCTTATGTGGTCGTCAGCCTGATCGTCTTTCTGACGAAGGCCGGCCTCTTGCTTTACCTGTATTTCTGGTTGCGCTGGACGCTGCCACGCTTTCGCTATGATCAGTTGATGGATCTTGGTTGGAAGTGGATGCTGCCGGCGGCGCTGGTCAACATCGTCGTCTCCGCCATCGCGGTTTTCGTTTTACAGGCGCTCGACGGCTGGCATGGAATACATACTATCGAGTCGCTATCACAAGGGTTGAATCTGACGGCGGCCGGAAAGGGAATAGCCATTGCTATCGGCGTAGCAAACTTGTTTTTGACGGCGGCAATTCTGTCCATGATTAACTGGCGCTCGCGCGATTTCAATTTGAAAAAGCAGCGCAGCAAGATTCGTCTGGTGGATTTGCCGAAAGGAAAGCCGGCCGTGGCGCCGGTGAATCCGGCAGACGTTGTGTCAGAAGCCCGACCGTGAGGGAGGGCAACCTGGCCCTTGCTTACGCGCGGGCTTCTGACACGGAGAATTGCAAAACTGAAGTTTGAAACCTAAGATCTCAATATGCCATTAGTTCCAGTTCCCAAACCGACGTTCGCGCAGAAGCTGAAACGCTTCTTCATGGTCGATCTATTAAAAGGACTCGGCCTGACGTTGAAGTTCAACCTGGGCGCCCTGACCGACAGGGATCCGGTAGCCGGGAAGGGCATCTACACCGAACAGTATCCAAAGGTTCGTCCCGATGTCGCGCCGCGCTTTCATGGCGCGCCTCGTCTGAACATGGATCCTGAGACGCACGATACGCTTTGCATCGCGTGTAACCTTTGCGCGCTGGCCTGTCCGGAAGATTGCATCGACGTTATTCCCATGGACGTCGAGGTGGTGGTGGCGGGCAAACCGCGCCGCAAGAAAGTGCTGGACGAATTCATTTTCGATACTTCGCGTTGTATGTTCTGCGCGCTCTGTCAGGAAGCATGTCCGACTTACTGTCTCGAGTTGACGCAGGATTTCGAGTTGGCCACGTACTCGCGTGCCGGCTTTGTCTGGAACCGCGAGATGCTCGAGCAGGGACGCGAGACGGTGAAGTACGAGTCTTAGACATTGCCGATTGCCAATTGCCGATTTCCGATTGGCTCGTAATCAGGGGAGAGTCTTCCACCGGCAATACTATGAACGCTGATGATCTGAAGAAGCGGACGAAGCAGTTCGCTTTAAGAATTCTTAAGCTTGTTGCCGCTTTGCCGAATACCATTGCGGGCAGAGCGATAGGCGGTCAACTTGTGCGGGCGGGTACGTCGGTTGGAGCGAACTACCGAGCTGCTTGTCGAGGACGCTCGAAGGCTGAGTTCGTAGCGAAATTGGGTATCAGTGAAGAAGAAGCTGACGAGAGTGGCTACTGGATGGAGATAATAATCGAAGGTCAACTTCTGAAACGAAGGCAAGTTGAGCCATTGCTCAACGAAGCGAATGAACTGACAAGGATATTGGCTCAGTCACGCATATCTGCGTCGCGCGCGCTTGCTCGAACATTCAAACAGGAACCTTCAAATCGCCAATCGGCAATTGGAAATCGGCAATGATTTTATCTGGCTGGGAATCAGTCTTCTTCTGGATATTCTCGATCACTGCGATTCTGGCGGGCCTTTTGACCGTCATGGCGCGCAACGCGGTGCACTCTGCGTTGTTTCTCATCTCTTCTCTGGTTTCCGTGGCCGCGCTTTTCATTCTGCTGGGCGCTGAATTCATCGCCGGCGTGCAGATTCTGGTGTACGTCGGGGGCGTGATGGTTTTGTTCCTGTTCGTCATCATGCTGGTCAACGTGGGCGCCGAAGAAGAAGGTCGCTCCGCTATTTTCAATCGGCCGCCCCAGGTTACTGCCGCGATGGTGTTCCTGGGATTACTGGCCCTGGTGCTGGTCCTTTACGTGATACCCAAAGGGGCGGAAAAGCTTAAGAATCCGGAGAGACAAATGCAGGCTGCCATTGCCAGGGAAGCAAGAGAGCAGGGCCTACAAACCGGCGCGACGGGTGTGAGTCGAATTACCAAAGAGACGGAACGCGTCGGGAAGAGTTTGTACACTTACGCTTCGCTGCCTTTTGAAATCGCCAGCCTGCTGCTGCTGGTAGCAATTATCGGCTCGGTAATGCTGGCGCGCACTTTGAAGCAGGAGATGGCCGCTGACGATGTCGATCCTGAAGTGTCACAGGTGTCTGACCCGAACATAACCGGGCCAGCCGAATAGCGCGCCAGATTTGGAGTGCGCCGGCAGATCGAAGCGTCGACGGCGCTTTGGTGTTCGATTGAGCTTGAACAACTTGAACTAAAGCGGTGTCGCGCGCTTCGCTTGCCACCGCACTCCAAAATAGACATTTCGCCGCTACGCGGCTGAACCGGAAACGATGATCCATCTGTCACCACTGCTTGCAGTGCTTTTTCAGGAGACTTCGAGCGGACGTCTGTCCACCGCTCTGGAAGGCGTCAAGCATCCCGATCTCTCGAAGTTTCTGGTGATCGCCGCCATCCTCTTCATTATCGGCGTCGCGGGCGTCCTGACGCGACGCAACATCATCGTGATTTTCATGTCGATTGAATTGATTCTGAACGCGGCGAATTTGAACTTCATCGCATTTTCGCGTTACCTGCAGGACAGCGGGAGTGGAAACGCGCTGGCCGGCCAGGTGTTCACAGTTTTCATAATCGTCGTGGCGGCGGCCGAGGCGGCCATCGGTCTGGGCATCGTGATCGCGCTCTATCGCAATCGCGAAACGATCTGGATCGATGAGATTGATTTGATGAAATGGTGAAAAATCGGTCTTTGGTCTTGGGCCTTTGGTCTTTGGTTTCGCGAATGGACCAACTTCCGTTTGAATTGTAGCTAAGAACCAAAGGCCAAAAGCCAAAGATCAAAGTTCTATGTACAAATTCATCTGGCTGGTTCCATTACTGCCGCTCGCCGGCGCCGCGATAAACGGCATCTTTGGTCGGTGGTTTCGCTTTCCTGAAAAATTGGTGGGCGGAATTGCCGTGGCTTCGGTGGCGCTGTCCTTTTTGATTAGCGTTGCGGCGATCTACTCATACGGTTTTAGCGGCAAAGCCCTTTGGCCCAATCCTTACGTTTCAACTCAGACAGCCTTTACCTGGATTCCCGGCGGTGCGGTCAGGACCACGATGGGAGAGTCGACCCAGGGGCCGGAAACGACGATCTCGATCGCGAACCAGCAGGTCACCGTAGGATCAAGTCGCAGTTCGCTGCTTAACATTGAATGGAGCTATCAACTCGATCCACTTTCGGCGATTTTTATGCTCATCGTCACCGGCGTGGGCCTGTGCATCTTTGTCTTCGCCACCGGTTACATGCATGGCGACACCGGCTTCTATCGGTTCTTCGCATACATGGGCCTGTTCATGTTTTCCATGCTGGTGCTGGTGATGGGCTCGAACTTTGTGATGATGTTCGTCGGGTGGGAAGGCGTCGGTCTGTGCTCTTACCTGCTGATCGGCTACTACTTTAATCGCGAAGAAGCGGCGAATGCCTCGCGCAAGGCTTTCATTACGAATCGCATCGGCGATTTTGGTTTCATCCTGGCCATCTTTGCCGTAATCGCGACGTTTGGTTCGGCGCAATACACCAGCGTCATCCAAAAGGCGGCCGGCTATCCGGTCGAAGCGCTTGGCAACTGGGGACTGATGTCGTGGATTGCGCTGGGTCTGATGATTGGCGCCTGTGGAAAGTCTGCGCAGTTTCCCCTGCACGTCTGGCTGCCCGACGCGATGGCCGGGCCCACGCCCGTGTCGGCGCTGATTCATGCAGCGACGATGGTCACGGCGGGCTTGTACATGCTGACGCGCACGAATGTCATCTTTCAGCATTCGCAGACGATGATGCTTGTCGTAGCCGTGGTCGGCGCGTTTACCGCGATCTTTGCCGCCACGATTGGCATCACGCAAAACGACATCAAGAAAGTTCTCGCTTATTCGACTGTGTCACAGTTGGGGTTCATGTTTCTGGCTTGCGGCGTGGGCGCGTTTGTCATCGGCATTTTTCACGTGATGACGCACGCGTTCTTCAAAGCCCTGATGTTCCTCGGCGCGGGCAGCGTGATTCACGGCATGCATCACGAGCAGGACATGCGGCGCATGGGCGGGCTCCGGAAGTACATGCCGTACACGTACCTGACGTTCCTCGCCGGTTGGCTGGCGATCTGCGGGATCATTCCATTCAGTGGTTTCTGGTCGAAAGACGAGATTCTCTGGCGCACGGCTTCGACAAATTACATACCGCTGGGTTGGTTGTTATGGATTGTTGCCACGATTGCCGCGACCTGCACCGCATTTTATATGACGCGGCTGATGGCGATGACCTTCTGGGGCAAGGAGAATTTTCGCAAAGCGCACGCGCACACACCCGAACACGAAGTTCACGACAGGGATCACGCAACGCCTCTGGGCCACGTTCACGAGCCGCACGAATCGCCCAAATCAATGTGGGTGCCGTTGGTCGTGCTCGCGATTCTGGCGACGATCGGTGGATTCGTCGGGGTGAGCACCGCCTTCACCGGAGGCAAACACGTCGGCGGGCGTATGAATGTCGTTAAT
>Ga0209648_10001484_pt1 | contig 18995 bp, 13 predicted proteins | sample GraSoi2013_115cm_FD_185830 | JGI IMG/M metagenome (GOLD analysis project Ga0209648, IMG submission 185830) | Grasslands soil microbial communities from the Angelo Coastal Reserve, California, USA - Sample 9_17_2013_115cm (SPAdes) (version 2) | ecosystem: Environmental > Terrestrial > Soil >...
ATCGGGGACGGTTTTTGTTGCAAAACCGTCCCCGATCCTTATAGGCGGTGCTATCAACTATTATTATTCTCAAGGGTTAGGCGTGGATTCGCTGACTCGGCTAGATGGCCAGACCGGACAATTGGCTTGGCGGTACACGTCTGCCGGGACAATGAGTTCCCAGTTTGCGTTTGGCAGCGTCGCAGTCGATTCGGCTGGTGCTGTTTACACGGTCGAAACCCTGAAAGATTCCCCCGGGCTATTGGGTGGGCAAAATGTGCCCAATGGCAGTGCCCATAGTTATCTGATCGCCGTAAGCGGCGGCAACGTAACGCAACGCATTCTGCTGCCTACAGGCCGTCAGTACGAAGCCGGTAGTACGCTAGGAGTGGCCACCGATTACGATACTGGCGCTCAATGGGGGCGCGTTTCGATCATGCCGGACGGCTCAACCACGGTAGAGGCGGCAACGATATACAACCAAATCATCGATAACACCCAAACTGTGACCTACACGCTGTATGTGATTTCCTTGCACCCGGATGGGACATCAGCGACTTCGCAGTTACAACAACATGTCACCAGCCCGCGCTTTACCGACTTCCTCTACTTCCCTAACGAAGTGATACCCGATGGGCAAGGTGGTTTGTTAGTGGCATGGACGATGTTTGATGAGGTCGGCAACTTTTCTCCGCATGTGACCCACGTTGGGTCTTCGGGCACTACCCTCGACTACCCAGGACTCGGAGGCGACTCTCTTCTCTTAGGCGACAACGATACAGCCTTCGCCACGAACCGCGGCAACGTGGTCGCCTTCGGCATAGATGGCACGCAGAAATGGACCTGGCAAGCTGCTCAGAACCATAACGTGGAGTTGATCGTATCGTCGGCGGGCGCTGGTGTAATCGCAAAAGATAAGGATCAGAACGGAAATGTGACTATTGTCCGTATCGACGGTACAGGCAATGCAAGCTATGATACTTGGCCTTCGACGGTCGGTAACCTCACTAACGCGGATTACTTTGTCGCAGGTAGCTCCTGGCTTGGATACGTGCCTTCCACGGGTTCACAGTCAGTATATTCGGGAGGGCAGCCAGTCAACCTGAGTGCTTCAGCTTGGCAACAGCCGGATGGGGCTGGAGCCAATGCGGCCGACCAAGATGTAAGTGTCACAGGCTTTTCGTCGGACATAGCAGACCTGAAACAACGTACTATCAATGATGTTCTTCAAAGGCTGGAGGCGGCGCTTCCCTTATATCCAGCGTGTAATACCTGGCTACAGGGAGAAGTAACGGGGTTACTGCAAATTCAGACTGTCCGTCAGTTGAACCACTATGGTCACGGTACAGTCCAGAATACGGCTGGCGCTAATATCGAGGCCATTACTGCGTTTTCGGGAAGCACTAATCCGGATGGGACGGCTGTTGCTAATGTTCCGGTTACGGCTGCGTTTACAGTGAATGATGTTAGCGCCTTCTTCACCGTCACTGACGGCCAGCAGAGAGCATTTCTTACTGGTCCGCGACACTATCCCGGAAATTCCGAACGCACGAGGGAATTCGTGTTAGTCCACGAAACCGCTCACCAAATATCGGTGCCCGGCTTCCTGCCGGATTTCGGTAGTCAAAGAGCGGAGGATGCCAATAATCTTGCGGTTGACCAACATTGCCGCGGATTGATCGAGGGGCCGAGGATTGATAGGCTAAGACCAAATACTGGCCCGGTAGGAACTGCTGTAACAATCACGGGTCATAACTTTGGCACGCCACCGCAGGGTACCACAGTCGCTGGTACAGTCGTGTTTAATGGGAGCGCGCAAGCAACTCCTACAAGTTGGAGCGACATGCAGATAATAGTAACCGTGCCAGCTGGCGCGACAACCGGCGATATGGTTGTCAACGTAGCTAACAAAACGGACATGCAGCACTTTACCATACAGTAGCGAACTGATCGGGAGGACAAAATGAAAAGCATCACAATAACAACGGTATTGAGTGTAGGTTTACTTGTAATCTGCCCATCTGTGTCGGCGCAGCCAAATGAAACAGTGAAGGATAAGGACATTCACGTGACTCATTACGAAGAGATGAATTATCCCGCTTTGGGAAGAACGGCGCGCGTAGACGGTGTGGTAGTGGTACAAGTAAAACTCGATAGTGAAGGGAGGGTTGAAGATGCTGACGCGATCTCAGGTAACGACGTCTTAGTACCGGATACTCTTGCCAATGTAAAGAAGTGGCGCTTCCGTCCAAACGCGCAAAAAACTGCTGTGGTTGTGTATAACTTCACGCTGGTTGACGCGGTCTGCAACTACAAAACCGGTATATTCATGTTCAAAGGACCCAATCTAGTCACACTTACGGGCTGCGCTTTGCCAATACAGTGATGCAATGAGGACCATACCGATAACATTAGTGCTGTTGATTGGATCGCTCACAATACGTCATGTTTGGGCGCAGCAAAGTGGGACTGTCGACGATAAGGACATCAAGGTGGTCTCGTTTGAGAAAATGAAATATCCCGTGATGGGCTTAACGGCGCGCATACATGGCCTCGTTGTAGTGCAGGTGAGGCTTGATGATGAGGGCAAAGTCGTAGACGCTACGGCGATATCAGGGAATGAGGTCTTGGTGCCCGATACTCTTGCTAATGTAAAGAAATGGTGCTTCTCTCCCAATGCGCAAAAGACCGCCGTGGTTGTGTACAACTTCACGCTGGAAGGGGGATGCTACCAACCAGATACGTTTACCCTGGAAGGGCGCAACCTTGCCGTCGTCGTGGCCCACGGCTTTATGATAAATAAGTGACGTTGTGTCAGATTACCGCGCCAGCGCTGGCTCGACAACGAGGTGAAAGCAAAGGATTCGGCACAGACCGGTCGTGTCCGCGAAACGCGCGGAGGTGAGTCTTTCGTTCCTTCGCCTGCCGTGAAAGCTGCTGGCGTGCTTCCAAGCTGGAACGATGGGCAAATTGTGGTAACGATACCGCCTGGGACCCTGCGCGGCTCGGTGCAGATTCAAGTCTTAGTAGCAAGGCGGTCAGACGTTAAACTTTTCAAAGTAACAAAGAATTGATGGGGGGTATGCGGCTATTGAAATTATTAATGATGCTGATCTTTCTCGTGGGGAGTTACGCGTTCGCGCAAGAGGTAAAGGATGAGGATATACGGGTGACTTACTTCAAAGCTATGGATCATTACCCGCTGGCGGCTTGGGCCGGGGGGCACATTGAAGGCGTCGTCGTCGTTCGGGCAAAGTTGGACAACGACGGCAAGGTTATCGACGCCCAGGCAATCTCCGGCAAAAAGGCCCTGATTCCAGACACGCTTGAAAATATCAAGGCATGGAAGTTTGCCGTCAATGAGCAAAAAACAGTGATCGTCGTCTACGATTACAGAATAGATAAGGGTTTGTGCTATGGCTCGCTGTTGAGCCAATTCCTCTTTTACCCGCCCAATCTGGTGACAGTCCGAAGATGTGAGGAAATCGTAAGCACAAGCCAGTGACCCGTTACCAGATCACCGCACCACACTACTGCGCCGGCCTCGAAGTCAACGAGGCCGGCGTTGTTATTTCAGCAACGCCAATTTCTGATAGGACGGGTGGCCCAGGCCAAATATTTGTCCCATAAGCCGGGTGGGGAAGTTCGGTCTGCGCTCATCTGCGGCGAAAAGTTTTTGCGGTTGCTTTTTCTGAGTACTGATGGCTGAGTGCTGGCCGCTAACTGATATCACTCTGATATCAAAACATTGCTTTCCTTAGAAACTGTGGGTCATAATTGTGCCAGACGTGTGTTTAGGGTGAGCCCAATGTGAGCGCCGGATATGCGCGAGCAGTTGGCGAGGGCGCAGAAGCCTAGCGTTGCGCAGCCCTTAGAAATACGTTACGCATTCAAGAATGCGGGACTTTGTAGTCCTTTTAGCTCTTTGAAAACCTGCTGGCTCGCGTAATTTATCAACTCGGATGAAACCAGCTCTCGGTCAACTGCTTCCTCTGGCAACTGGATACTGGCAACCGGCAACTGACTACCAGCAAGTCCCCCATGACAGATCGATTTTCGTCAGTAATGACGCGGGTCAGACCTGATTTTGGGCACTCCAAACACCTGCCAGCAAGTGGGTGTGGGCTCCCCTAATCCTCCGAAAAATCCGCGTTCATCTGCTGCGAAAAGTCTTTGCGGTTGCTTTTCCTGAGGACTGAGGGCTGACAACTGAGGACTGCACTCCAGCAAGTCCCCCGCTTCGGATCGATTTTCGCCAGTAATGACACGGGTCAGACGCGGTTTTGGTGGGTTCAACCACCTGCTAGCAAGAGGGGTGGGGGGTAAAATGATCTAATTCATGAGCCGAAAAACCTGACGAAGCTCTGAATCTCGAGAGGTCATGTTATGAAGTTTGCGCTACTCCCCAGTTTTTCGCTCGCCCTGGTCCTGATCTGGCATTCGACTGGCTTTCAAGTTGCCTGCATTCATGCCACCGCCGGTGCAAAAACACAGGCTGTGTCCACCGGGACATGGGGCGGCGATCATGTGGTCCTGGAAGTAACCAAGGACGGCGCGGAGGTCGAGTTCGATTGTGCGCATGGCCGGATCACGCAGCCCGTGACGCCCGACCGGAAAGGCAATTTCGATTTGAGTGGGACCTTCTCACCGGAACATGGCGGACCGGTGCGTGACAATGAAAACGACAGCGCCAACCAGGCCCGCTATACCGGGCACACCAATGGGAAGACTATGACGCTCACGGTTGTTCTGGAAAAAGAAAAGCTGGGTCCCTTTACTCTCGCCTATGACCGGCGGCCAAACTTGATGAAGTGCCGGTGAGCCCTGTGCTGAATCGTGATGGCTGCTCTATAATGACCATCCACTTGGACCCTCAGTCTTTGAGACACATTTGGAGGACGCATGCTGGATCGCAGGTCTCTCATTGCCGTCTGCTCACGTTTTGGCTTGGCCACCACGTTGTTTCCCGGGACGCTTTGGGCCCTGTCAGCGCAGAAAGACGCCGAGCCAAAAAGCGCCGAACAGAAAGACACCGCACAAAAAGACACCGCACAAAAAGACGCAGCCCCGAAACCTGCAGAGCCAAGAATCCCTGTCACCCGCGACATGATTGATCATGCCGCCGCCATGGCCGGTGTTTACATCGCCGATGAGTACAAAGACATGATGCTCGATTCGCTCAACGGATACGTCAAAGGCTACGACGCCGTTTATGCTTTGCACATTCCTAATCAGGTTGCGCCCGCGTTGGTGTTTGATCCTGTGCCTTCCGGGATGAAGCTCAGCACTCTGCGGCGGCCCATGCAGTATTCCGGCCTGCTCACCGTAGATGCCCGCAAAGTACCCGTCCCAGGAGCGGTTGCTCCGGTGGTGCATACCAACGAGACTCCAAAGAACATTGAAGACGTAGCTTTCTATTCAGTGCTGCAACTTGCCAGACTGGTCATGACCAAGAAAGTTTCCTCCACTGCGCTCACTGAAATGTACCTGGAGCGGCTCAAGCGCTACGATCCTACGCTCAAATTTGTAATCACCTTCACCGAGGATCGCGCTCTGGCCAAAGCCAAAGAGGCCGACCGCGAAATCGCAGCGGGAAAATATCGCGGTCCACTGCACGGCCTGCCCTGGGGCGCCAAAGATCTGCTCGCGGTCAAGGGATACAACACTACCTGGGGCGCGGGCGGCTTTGAGAAGCAAGTCATCGATGAGGATGCCACCGTCGTACAGCGCCTCGATGCAGCCGGTGCCGTGCTCGTCGCCAAACTTACCTTAGGCGCTCTCGCTCAAGGCGATAAATGGTTCGGAGGTATGACCCGCAACCCGTGGAACACCGCGCAAGGCTCCAGCGGATCGTCCGCCGGTTCGGCTTCAGCCACTTCCGCCGGATGCGTCGCCTTCGCCATCGGATCAGAAACTCTCGGCTCCGTCTCTTCGCCTTCCACCCGTTGCGGCGTAACCGGATTGCGCCCAACCTTCGGACGCGTACCACGCACCGGCGCCATGGCCCTCTCCTGGACCATGGATAAGCTCGGCGTTCTCTGCCGCGCCGTCGAAGATTGCGCCATCGTGTTCAATGCAATCTACGGTCCGGATGGCCACGACCGCACCGTACGCAACGCCGCCTTCAACTGGGATGCCGGCCTCAACTGGCGCACCCTGCGCGTCGGTTATCTGAAAAAGGATTTTGAATTGCCGCCTCCGCCCAAGCCGCCAGAGCCACCAAAAGACGAAAAAGAACTTTCACCGGAAGAAAAGAAGAAACGCGAGCAGGATGCCGCTGACACGGCGCGCGGCCGTCTCCGCCTCGAGTACGACCAGCGCTTCAACGATGCTGCTCTTGCCAAGCTCCGCGGCATGGGCGTGAATCTTGTTCCGGTCGAGCTTCCCGATCTGCCTTACGGAGCCATGCGCGCTATCTTGCTCGCCGAAGCCGCCGCTGCATTTGATGATCTGACCCGCAGCGGACGTGACAAGCTACTTACCCAACAATCAAAAAATGACTGGCCCAACATCTTCCGCGCTGCGCGCTTCATCCCCGCGGTCGAGTACATTCAGGCCAACCGCGCTCGCATGATGGCCATCGAAGCCATGGCTAAGATCTTCGACCAGTTCGATGTGATCGTCGCTCCTACTGGGACCACGCAACTTGTCGTCACCAACCTCACCGGACACCCGGCAGTCATTCTGCCCAATGGTCTCCGCGGCGATGATGCTCCAGTGCCCCACGTGCTCGACAACGGCGATCTGGAGCCGGGCGGCCCGGGGACGCCCGTGAGTCTTACCTTTTTGGGACAACTTTACGGCGAAGCTAAGATGCTCGCTTTGGCCAAAGCCTACCAGGATGCCACGGGATTTCATTTGCAGCATCCCAAAATGGGAAGTTAGCAGATGAAACGTGTGAGTTGGGAGTGCGTTTTGGCAATGTCCCATTTACAAAACGCCGGGGCTAAAGCCCGATTTTTTGTGATCCTTAACGCACGGCTAAAGCCGTGCTCTTCCACGGTAGTTCTCACACACGCTCTAAAGCCTGCGGACGGCTGTTTTATCTAAGGCTTGTGCTGCGCACCCGCTGCCGGAAATCACTCCCTTGCATCTCCACTTTGCGGCACATCTCGTGGAGCCGCGAGCGCATGCGTTCTCCAATGCGGTCGCCTAGGGTTTCTTCGCGCATGGCGCGTGCGGCTTGATTACGTGCCGTTAGGTCGCGGGGGCCATCGGCCATCGCCGGTGGCTGATCGGGAAAGTTGGTAGTAATAATGGTCGTGCGTTTGTCGTTGTAGCGTGTATTCAGGATAAGGCTGACCGTGTCCCACACCCATTCGCTGGGCTTTACTGCTCCCAGCTCGTCGAGCACCAGGACCTCAGCTTCGAACACCGGCCGCAAAATGGCCATCTCCGTAGTGTTGACGGTAGGGTTGTAGGAATTCTGTATTTCTTTCAGGAGCTCGCGGTAGTCATAGAAAAGGCAAGGCCTACTTTTTTGCAGAATAAGTTCGCGCACAATTCCCACCGCCAGGTGTGTCTTGCCCACCCCGATAGGTCCAATGAACAGCAACCCGGTTTTCTCTACCGGGTATTCCTTCACGAAGCTCTCGGCTGCCAGCAATGCAGCTTCCAGCGACGGATTGCTTCCTGAAGTTTTCGTGACGAACTCCCGCAGCTCGCAGTGCTCATAGCGCGCTGGAATGTACGCCTGCTGCAGCATGAGTCCCGTCCGCTTCTTGAGAATGCAATCGCACCGGGTCACGCGCCCTGGCCGTTTCGCCGCCTCTGAAGAGACGTCGGCGCTGGAATCCGTTACCGGCTTCCACCCCGTGCCATTGCAAATCGGACATTCTGTAGCAACCACCGTCACGAAATACCCCGCAGGAATGAGATTATAAATGCCATTCATCCACGTAATCGGTGAAATCCGCGGCGAGCGGTGTCTTTGGCTGAATACTTGAGTGCTGACTGCTAACCAGTGCCAAATGCTGTAAGCTGTGGATAATAGTATTAGTTATGCAATCTTCACATGAGCCGTTAACGGAGACGCCCCCTTCCACCAGCAACGGGGTTCCTCCCGAGACTCGCAAGTACGTCTGTATTCATGCGCATTTCTATCAGCCTCCGCGCGAGAATCCCTGGCTGGAGGAGGTCGAAGTACAGGACTCCGCCTATCCCTTTCACGACTGGAACCAGCGCATTACCGCCGAGTGTTATGCGCCCAACTCCGCTTCGCGCATTCTGGATTCCGAAAAGCGCATCGAGCGCATCGTCAATAATTATTCCAACATCAGTTTCAACTTCGGGCCCACGCTCCTCTCCTGGATGGAATTGCAGCAACCCGAAATCTATCGCGCCATTCTTGAAGCCGACCGCGTAAGCCGCGGGCGTTTTGGCGGGCACGGATCGGCCATCGCCCAGGCCTACAATCACATGATTCTGCCGCTGGCCAACCTGCGCGATAAGAAGACGCAGGTCTTATGGGGGATTCGTGATTTTGAACGCCGCTTCGGACGCGCTCCTGAAGGCATGTGGCTCCCCGAAACCGCGGTGGACAACGAAACATTAGAAGTCCTTGCCGAAGTTGGCATCCGTTTTACTATTCTTGCGCCGCGCCAGGCTGCGCGCGTGCGCCGCATCGGTGGACGCCGCTGGAAAGAGCTTCACCACGCCAGCATTGATCCCTCCCGCGCATATCTTTGCATTCTTCCCTCCGGGCGGAAGATCAACCTCTTTTTTTACGATGGGCCCATCTCGCAGGCCATCGCATTTGAGCATCTGCTCTCCAGCGGTGAAAATTTCGTACAGCGTTTTCTCTCAGGCTTCTCGGAAAAGCGTACCTGGGCGCAGCTGGTGCACGTCGCCACCGATGGAGAAAGCTACGGCCACCACCATCCCCACGGAGACATGGCGCTTGCCTATACCATCAACCGTTTGTCCAATCACGAGTCAATTAAGCTCACCAACTACGGCGAGTTTCTCGAGCACCATCCTCCCGCGCATCAGGTCGAGGTCGTGCAAAAAAGTTCGTGGAGCTGCGCTCACGGCGTCGAGCGCTGGCGCAGCGACTGCGGATGCAACTCCGGACGCCCCGGCTGGCGGCAACAATGGCGCGCGCCGCTGCGCGAGGCCTTCGATTGGCTGCGCGACAAACTAGCCCAGCACTTCGAGGAGCTGGCCGGCACTCTGCTGCACGACCCTTGGGCGGCGCGCAATGCCTACATTGAAATCGTGCTCGACCGCTCGCTCTCCAATATCAATCGCTTTCTCGATCAGCACGCCCGCAGCCCGCTCGATGCCGCCCAGCGCCTCACCGTTCTCAAGCTGCTCGAGATGCAACGCCATCTCATGCTCATGTACACCAGTTGCGCCTGGTTCTTCGATGAAGTCAGCGGCATTGAGACTGTACAGGTCATGCAGTACGCCGCGCGCGCGCTTCAATTGGGCGAAGAACTGTTTCCCGGTGTGCCGTTGCACGGCCACTTTATAAAGATGCTGGAAGAATCTCCCAGCAACCTGCCGCATCTGGGCGATGCCGGTGTGATCTACCGGCAATGGATCAAACCTGCAGTCGTTGATTTGCGCAAGGTCGGGGCACACTACGCCCTGAGCTGTATGTTTTTGCCCAGCGAGAGCAAGACCAATACTTTCTGCTACGAGATCGATCCCAGGGAGTTTCACAAAGTCCGCTCCGGGCCGGCCACCTTGGTCATGGGCGAAGTGAACATTCGCTCGCGCATTACCACCGAAGAAGCCCATTTGCGCTTCGCCGTCCTGCATACTGGCGATCATCATGTGCAGGCAGGTGTGCAGTATCTACATGCCATGAACGCCGGCTTCAGCAGCCTTCTCGAGGAGTTCTCCGCTTCTTTCCAAAATGGGAATTACCCCGGGCTTCTGAATCTGTTACACGAGCGCTTTGGCGGGCCGGTTTATTCGCTGGAATCGTTGTTTAGCGAACAGCGCCGGGCCATCGTGCAGAGCATCCTCGAAACCACCTTGCAGGAATCCGAGGCCAGCTACCGCAGGGTTTACGAAAAGCATGCGCCTCTCATGCGCTTTGTGGCTGAGCTGGGCGCACCCCAGCCGCCGGTCTTTCATCACACCGCCGAATTCGTGCTCAACCAGCAACTGCGCAATGCGTTGCAGGCCCCCGAGCCTGATCTGCTGCAAGTGGCCATGCTGCTCGAGGCCGCCAAGCGTGACCAGGTTGCCTTTGAAGCGAGTTCTCTCGGGTTTGCCACGCGCGTGGCCCTGGAGCGCGTTATGAAGCGTCTCGAAGCCCAGCCCGATGATTTGTTGGTGCTGCAAAAAGCGGTCGCCACCGTTGAACTCGGGTGCATGCTGCCCTTCTACGTGGATTTCTGGAAGGCGCAGAACATTTATTACGAATTGATGCAAAAACTCTCTGCTCCACCGGCGGAACAAAAAAATGCCCAGCACGCCGACGAGCGGGAACAAGCCAGGCAAGAACAGGAAAAAAATCAGCAACAACCGGGTGAGAACAAACCAGATGAACAGGAACCAAATGAACAGAAAAAAGACGAGCAGGAGAAATCCGCCCGCCAGCGCGAGTTGTTCATCAAGCTGGGAGAGCTGCTAAAAATTCTCCCGCAGCAAAGCCCCAGCCCTCAAGATAAAGCTACAGACAAAGAGGATAAAGATAAAGACGCCAAAGACGCGCAAAACAAAGACCCTGAATCAAAAACAGAAACCGGCGAACCCACCGGTACTCTTGTTGCATAGAGGCTCTAGGCTTGTGTGTTACAGCCATTCCCGCAATACAGGCTTGCGTTTGCTTTTCTCCGTGTCTCTGTGCCTCCGTGGTGAAATCATTAAAATCCGCGCGGTTGGCACTTGTCTTCGCTTGTATAATTCTCCCGAGATTTACGGGCCAGTCTCGAGTTTGCACCATGCCCAGCCGACTGCCGCAACGAATCGAATTCACCGTTCACACCTGCGCCAATCCCGGCCTTTGTTGGAAAGTTTTCACCGATTGGGAAAATTGGAACTCTTTTGTCCCCGGTACCTACGGGAAAATTGAATGGATAAAAGGAGAGCCTTGGGTCCTCGGCAGCCGCGTGCGTATGGAGTTGCTCAGGCCACTGAAATTCAGTAGCGAGTGCGTGATCATCGGCTCTTCACCGCCTAACAAGATCGGCTGGATCCATCATGAAATGCAAAACATAGTTGAGCAGTGGATCTCTTTCCTGCCGGATGGCCACGGCGCTACCAATATTTCTGTCTGGCTCGAGATCAATGGAAAAACTTTGGAGATCTCAGGCCGCGATGTGATTGAAGTCGTGCGCGAGTTCAAGCAGCAGTGGTACTCCCGCTTCGCCAAGAGATGTGATGACTTGGCCCTCAACCGCGAAGGACGCATGCTGGCCTAGGGATTGGATTGCATAATCTTTTCAAAATTGCAAAGGGAGAGCAAGCCTCTGGCTTCCTCTCCCTCTGTTTTGAAACTACAGCTTAATCTGCAGCGCTCTCTTGCTTCTGTTTGACGACCTTATCAACGTTGAGACCCAGTCCTTGCGCCACGCCGCGTCCATACTCCGGATCGGCTTTATAGAAGTGCTGGATCTGCAACTCCTGTATGCGCAGCGGCACCGACTGCATGCTGGCAACAATGTTCCCGATGAGCCGCTTGCGCGCATCCGCGGTCATGAGGCGGAACAGGTTGCCGGGCTGACTGTAGTAATCGTTATCCAGGCGGTGATTGTGACGGTCCACAGCTCCGCTGATCGTCCGTGGCCGCTCGCGGTACGCCGGGTCTTCCACCGGGCCGTTGAAGCTGTTCGGCTCGTAGTTTGGCTCGGCGCCATGATTTCCATCGAAGCGCATTGCGCCGTCGCGGTTATAGGTGTGGAAAGGGCACTGTGGTTTGTTGACCGGCAGCGCGTCGTAGTTTACGCCGAGGCGATAGCGGTGCGCATCAGGATAAGAGATCAGCCGCGCCTGCAGCATCTTGTCCGGCGAGTATCCCATTCCGGGAACGATGTTTTTGGGTTCAAAAGCCGCCTGTTCGACGTCCGCGAAATAGTTCTCTGGATTGCGGTCCAGCACCAACTCGCCAACTTCCACCAGCGGATAATCCTTGTGTGGCCAGACCTTCGTCAAATCGAACGGATTGATGTGATAACTCTCCGCTTCTTTTTCCGGCATGATCTGTATCGCCACGCGCCATTTGGGGAAATTGCCGCCCTGAATGGCTTCAAACAGGTCGCGTTGCGCGTAATCCGGGTCTTTGCCCTTCATCGCGTCGGCGTCTTCGCGGATAAAGTTTTTGATGCCTTGCTTGGTCTTGAAGTGCCACTTCACGTAGAACAGCTCGTTCTTGCTGTTGATCAGGCTGAAGGTGTGGCTGCTGAAGCCATCCATGTGCCGGTAGCCATCGGGCGTGCCCCGGTCAGAAAAAAGAATCGTGACCTGGTGCAGCGAGAGCGACCAGAAATCCCACATCATGGTGGGCGACTTCAGGTTGGTCTGAGGGTCGCGCTTCTGAGTGTGAATAAAATCGCCGAACTTCAGCGGATCGCGAATAAAGAAAATGGGAGTGTTGTTGCCCACCATGTCCCAGTTGCCCTCTTCGGTATAGAACTTGAGGGCAAAGCCGCGCGGATCGCGTTCGGTGTCGGCCGATCCCTTTTCGCCGCCAACCGTCGAGAAGCGAATAAACGTCGGGGTGCGCTTGCCCTTGGCTGAGAGAAGCTTTGCCGTGGTGTACTTCGAGATCTCGGGGTTGGTGCAAACGAAATATCCATACGCGCCTGAACCTTTTGCGTGCACCACGCGCTCCGGGATGCGTTCGCGATCCAAATTGAAGACTGCTTCTTTGTTTCCTCAAATCAGCGTTAATCCGCGTTTATCAGCGGCAAACCCTGTTTTTTGCCTTTCTCTGCGCCTCCGCGTCTCCGCGGTAGAATTTCGCTCTTTAGCTACAACTCCAGTCTAGGCGTCCCAACCCATAGGAGGAAGATATCAGAATTAATATGTGAAATAGAAAACAACTATGGGTCATTTTTGCTCATCTGTAGGAGAAAGGCCAAACCATGGAAATCCATCAATTGCGTTACTTCTGTGCCATTGTCCGCACCGGCAGCTTCACCCGTGCTGCCGAGCAACTGGGTATCGCCCAACCGTCGTTGTCGCAGCAGATCCGTGTACTCGAAAAGCAGGTGGGTACGCCTCTGTTCGAGCGCCTCGGCCGCTCCGTCCGGCTGACCGCCTCCGGAGAGGCCCTGCGTCAGCGTGCGCTTGATATTCTGCAACAGGTCGCGGCCGCCGAGTCCTCGCTGGCGAACCTGCAGGAGGGCGTGCGCGGCCGGCTGCGCATTGGCGTGATTCCCACCATCATGCCTTACTGGATCGCTCCTCGCATCGGAGATTTCCTGAAACGTTTTCCCGAGCTTGACCTGCAACTGACCGAAGAAACCACGCCTCGCTTGGTTGAGCAATTGCAATCCGGCGATCTTGATATCGCCGTGGCCCGCCTGCCGGTGCGAAACCCTGATATCGTTTGCAGCGAGCTTTTCCGCGAGCCTCTGTTTCTTGCGGTTCCGCTGAACCATCCCTTTGCCCGCAAGCGGTCGGTAGATTTGCACGATTTATCCAGGGAGCGCCTGCTCTTGCTCAAAGAAGGACACTGTTTGCGCGACGATGTCCTGATGGCCTGCACCCACGCCAAAGCTGACCTCCGTTCCGTATTTGAAACCAACCAACTGACCAGCATCTTCCAGCTTGTGCGATCGGCCTTCGGATTAACTTTGGTGCCGGCCATGGCGTCCTCGCATGCCGAGGGCTGCACGCTGGTTCCACTGCGCGAAAGCAGCTTTCGCCGCATCGGATACCTGCGGGCGAGCCGCCATTTTGTCAGCAAGCCCATGCGCGAGTTCGTGGCCTGGTTGCGAAAAAGCACCCGGTCTGGTTCCAAATCAGGAACTTCCTGAAATGGCATAAACACAACTTTCATCCCAATCGAAACGATTCATGCTTTCTTCGCACTACTCGCTATAGGAGGAAGTATGACGCAAGAAAAAGCAGGGAAGCGTGTGCCTCTCACCGTTGAGGTCACAATTCCCACATTGAAAGACAAGAAAACACCCGATGTGAGGGTCTACCTATTTGACAGCGCGCAGCGCCTAGTACACTCCACTCTCGCAAAAGGTCAGGTTGACCTTCAAATTGATCCCCAGCAGCGGTATCGGGTCACCGTAGGTCCAGACCTGCTGCAGAGGAGCGAAACCGCCCCTCCGGATCTTAACGCCCGGCTGGTGAGCGCGGGCGCGATCAGCCACGATGTTTTTCCCCAGAAGCCGGTATCCAAGCTGGCAATTTCCGTGCAGGAAAATTTGGCCCTAAATTGGTTGTTCACCTGCATCAACATTCATGGTACTGTCCGCAAGCTGTTGAACCCGGGCGGGGCCTCTCCCACGTATGCTCCAATTTGTACGGGTGTCGTGCAGGTTTTCACTATTGATCTGGCCTGTAGCCTGGGGAACTTGAGCGATCCTGACCTTCTGAACATCAAGAACCAGACCCTGGCGCGCATGTTGGGCGTAGAGATCGCTGACATATTCAGTTTTAATTTCAGTGACTTTGCCAGGGTTTCGGCGCTGGCCGCTGGATTGTTTCCGCTGACGGGAAGTGCACTGCGTAATTATATTGTTGCCAACCGCGCTGCCTTGGCGCCGTTCATGTGCAATCTTATTCCTGAATGGGCCATCTGCTATCAGCAGCTTGCCGATGCTACGATTCAATCGGATGGTACGTTCTCACACACCTATTGTTTCCTCTTCTGGGAATTTCCGCCAGATGTCTACTTCGAGGTAGTGCAAACCATTGATGGCACCCCTCGCGAAGTGGCTGACCCCGACATCATGTGCACCACCATGTGGGCGTATGACGGCTCCCAAAGCGCTCTCATCACTGTGACCGATGTCACGGCCATTGCCTGCCAGCCCGATCCCAAGCCGGGTCCGGGTTATCTTTACGTCTGGCCGACCGCCGTCGGCAACATTGACCTGCGCCAGATTGATGGCCTTGAAACCCTTGTTGGGACGGGTCTCATACCGGGCGGACCGGTGGGCACGCCCTGGGGAGGAACGCTCTGCCTGCAAATGCAGTTTGATCCGAACCTGCGTTCCAACGACATCCACTATTACCGCTGGTCTTACCGGTTCGATGGAGACCTGAATTTCACCCAGATCAACGCCTCGGTGTCGCATCGCTGGCAGGAAATTACATTCTTGCCCGGCGGCGTGATTGATATCCATCTGCACCCGCATACCCTGGGGCCGCAGATGGTTGGTGGGCAGACCAATCTGTTTGAGATTCCCGATCCCGCTCTGCCCTGGATTGATATTAATGATCCCGCCGACCGGCCGTTTGCCTACTTCGACAGTACAGCCGGCCAGACGCCCGGAAGAAGCGGCATGGTTACACTCAAGCTCGAGATGTTTGACCATCTCGGGAACCACGTCACCAGCGGTAATGCTGGGCACGCAGGCCCGTTCAAATTCCTGCTTCCCGATCTTATGGGAACGCCGGATTCATATACCAACGCGCCGGCGCCCAACATTGATGTCAATGGCGATCTGATTTTCCGCGTTCGTGTGGATAACAATCCCACAACGGCGCAGCTCCCCGACGTGACCGTAGATGGAAACCACGTGAGTGATTGCGGCATGTTGAACTACACCTCCGCGGGCAGCACCGTGGATATCGAGTATGTAGCCACGCATCCCAATAACTTCATCTTCTGGGGTCTCGGTGTCTTCCGTGGAATTCATGGTGAAGTTGCCGCGACCAGCGGCGACCATAACTCGGCAACGCCTGACAACTTTAACAATACCGTGTCAGCTTTGGCGGGCTCGTGCCTCAACGCCGCTTTCGCGGTCAACTTAAATACCTACGCGCGCGCCACCGATGGCTACAGCCGTCAGTCACAGTATGACCGCTCGGCCACCATCGCCTTCGCTCTGTTGAAGGTGTAGCGCAGAACTACAAATACAAACCCGGGCCACATACTAGAGCGTGTGTGGCCCATTTTTCTTGCATCTACGGATGCTGCATAAATTAACCTGGGTTATTTTTCGACGTATTCTCCCTGAGATCACTGTTCTGTCCCAACGCCACCTATTTATCTCTGGGTGTCTCTGCGTCTCTGTGGCGATTCTTCTCTATCCGCGTAATCCGCGGTAAGCATTGTTTTCTTGCAGCTCGCAGCTTGTAGCCCCTTCAGTATGATAATATCCGCCGGTTTGCGATTTGCGATCTCTGCAATACGGCCGGCGTCATTCTGCTTTGGGATTTCCACAACTCGGGTGCCTCACACGGGCGCAGCACGTGTGGGATTATGTGAACAATTTTCGATGAATAAGAAAGAACAATGAACATGACAACTCGACCAACTAATAAATGTTTGAAGTTACTGGCTATCATCTTTCTAACTGCTGCTTCTCTCCATGCACAAAACGGCACGCAACCCCAATCCCAGGCCTATCAGCCCTCGCCGCAAAATCTCGAAGCGCGCCGCTGGTTCCAGGACGCCAAGTTCGGAATGTTCATCCATTGGGGCATCTACAGCGAACTCGGTGACGGCGAGTGGATCATGGAGCGCCACCAGATTCCCGTCCATGATTACGAAAAGGTGGCCACGCAGTTTTATCCCGTGCGCTTCGATCCCAAGGTGTGGGTCGCGGCTGCCAAAGCTGCCGGGATGAAATATATCACCGTCACTACGCGCCATCACGACGGCTTTGCCATGTTCCAGACCAAAATGTCAGATTGGAATGTCGTTGACCGTTCCCCTTACGGGAAAGACGTCATCCGCCAGCTTGCCGATGAGTGCCACAAGCAAGGCATCAAGCTCTTCTTCTATTATTCACAGCTTGACTGGCACCACCCCGACTACTACCCGCTTGGACGCACCGGCCACACTGCCGGCCGCCCTAAGGACGGCGACTGGAACAAATACCTCAATTTCATCAATGGCCAGTTGACCGAGCTGCTCTCCAATTACGGCGAGGTCGGCGGCATCTGGTTCGACGGCATGTGGGATAAGCCTGACGCCGACTGGCAACTCGATACCACCTACAGCCTCATCCATCGCCTGCAGCCGCAAGCGCTCATCATTCCCAATCATCATCAGTCGCCGCGCCCCGGCGAGGATGCCCAAACCTTTGAGCGCGACTTACCAGGCCAGAACTCCGCCGGATTTAACAAAGCCGCTCCCGGCAATGTGCCCTACGAAACCTGCGACACCATGAACAAGAGCTGGGGCTTCAATCTGATGGATGACGCCTACAAGAGCCCGCGCGAACTCGTCCATTATCTGGTCCGCGCCGCCGGCAGAAATGCCAACTTTCTTCTCAATGTTGGCCCCATGCCCAACGGAGAGCTTCCGCCTGAGGCCCTGGCCCGGCTACACGACCTCGGCCAATGGACCGATAAGTACGGCGAATCAATTTATGGGACCCGTGGCGGGCCCACTCCTGCCGGCCCCTGGGGCGTAACCACCCAAAAAGGCAACAAGGTTTATGTTCACGTGCTGAAGATAGCAACGTTCCCAGCCTGGCTCTGCCCAAATTGGAAAAACATGTTCGTTCCGCATCGCTGCTGCGTGATGGCAGCAGCATCCAATTTGCGGAAAACGATTTCGGATTGCTCTTGAAGCTCCCCGCGCCCCAGCCCGATGAGTTTGACCAGGTCATCGTGCTCGATCTCGCAGACGCTCCGTAGGGCAATTAAGAACTGGGGATTGAGGACTGACAGCTGAGGACTGACAATCCGCGTAATCCGTGAAATCCGCGGTAAGCAGTTTCCTAGTAGAATGGCCTAATGAAAAAATCTGCGTTAGCATTCGCGTGCATTCTGGTATTGGCAACCGCTTTTGAGGCAGGGCCTGCCGTGGCCCAAAACTCAACTACCACAAACAACTCAGCGGCCCCAGCAGCCAAGCCCCAGGCATCTTCGACAGCCAAACCCCGGACCCATTCGACGGCAAAAGCCGCTTCAGCAGGCACGGCCCACTCGAGTCCGTTATTAAGCACTCAGAAGGCCAAGACCAGCTATGCCATTGGTATCAACTTGGGAAAGGGCATGCACCGTCAGTCGCTGGATGTTGATCCGGTTCTCGTTTCACGCGGCCTGAAAGATGGGCTGACTGGAGGCAAGGCCCTGATGACCGACGAAGAAATCCAGGCCACGCTGATGCAGTTGCAAGCTCAGATGAGCGCCAAACAGCAGGAGCAGCTAAAGCAGATGGGCGACACCAACAAAAAAAATGGCGACGCATTTCTTGCAGCCAACAAAAGCAAGCAGGGCGTAGTCACTCTGCCCAGCGGATTGCAGTATAAAGTGCTGACCCAGGGCAATGGCCCCAAGCCAACTAAGGATGACACGGTGGTCTGCAACTACCGGGGCACCTTCATCAATGGCATGGAATTTGACAGCTCTGCTAAACAGGGCCATCCCATCAGCTTTCCCGTCGGCAGGGTCATCAGCGGCTGGACAGAAGCCCTGCAGCTCATGCCCGTGGGATCAAAGTGGCAGCTCTATATTCCGGGGGAGCTCGCGTACGGAGAAAACGGCCACGGTGACATCCAGCCCAATACCACACTCATCTTTGAGGTCGAGCTGGTTTCCATCGAAGGCAAAAAATAAGCGACCGGGGGCATCCATCAGCACTTTGTGTTAAATCTTGCTCGGAACAAGGGCTGAGCATCCCTTGTTCCAGAAAGTGTTCCTCGAGGAACACATTGTCAAGAGCGTTGTTTGGTTTCCGGGGGACTAACGACTGCGGGCTTGCTTTTCCTGAGAACTGAGAACCGGGAGCTGAGAACTATCTTGATATCTTTGATTAAAACGCAAGTTTTCAAGTTTGCGTCAGATATCCAGGTTCTTCACGTCCAGGGCGTTTTCTTCGATGAACTTGCGCCGCGACTCCACGTCTTCGCCCATCAGCGTCGAGAAAATGGTCTCGCACTCCGCCAGGTCTTCCATCTTGACCGTCAGCAGCGTGCGCT
>Ga0209648_10001485_pt1 | contig 18992 bp, 12 predicted proteins | sample GraSoi2013_115cm_FD_185830 | JGI IMG/M metagenome (GOLD analysis project Ga0209648, IMG submission 185830) | Grasslands soil microbial communities from the Angelo Coastal Reserve, California, USA - Sample 9_17_2013_115cm (SPAdes) (version 2) | ecosystem: Environmental > Terrestrial > Soil >...
TGGCGGTGGGAGCGTGCCACGCGAATGCCGCCCGGGGATTCACGCGCTACCGCATTGCGGTGCTTTTTTTCTGAAAACCGGGAGAAATTCGCCGGCGGCTGAAAGCTGAAAGAATTTGTTGTATCCAGGAACAGGAAGAAATACACTATGCGGGTCATGAACGCTGTCTTCGTCAACTCCTATCGCTGGTATCGATTTACTTGGAATCCATCCAGGTGGCGGGGGGCGTTTCTGTAAGCGAAATTAGCAGAAAAAAGTTTCGACCCACTCGCCAGCCGAGTGGGTTTTTTGTTTTAGGAAACAAAATAATTTTTGTTTTTAGAGGGCGAAACTAATTGAGAGGTCCGGAAAGATGATCATCTCCATGAAATTACATGCAAAGCGAGAAGAGATCGATGAAGTGCGCAAACAGGTGGAGCACTTCGGATACAAGGTGCACTCGATCGAAGGAGAAGAGCGCGTGGTGATTGGCGTAGTCGGGGTAGGAGACGTGACCGCGTGCATGGAATCGATCGAAGCCATGCCGCAAGTGGACAACGTGGTGCGGATTTCCGCGCCATACAAATTCGTGAGCAAGGAATTCCGTCCCGGCAAAACAAGAATAAAAGTGAACGGAACGGAAATCGGCGGCGCGGAATTCGTGGTTATGGCCGGGCCGTGCTCGGTGGAATCGGAAAAACAGATCATGCAGGCGGCGGAGGGCGTGGCAAAAGCCGGCGCGAAAATGCTGCGCGGGGGCGCGTTCAAGCCGCGGACTTCGCCGTACGATTTTCAGGGGATGGAAGAGGAAGGCTTGAAGCTGCTGAAAAAGGCGAAAGAAGCGACGGGGCTCGCGATTATCACGGAAGTGATGAGCGACCGCGACGTGGAATTAATCGCGAAATACGCGGACGTGATGCAGGTGGGCGCGCGAAACATGCAGAATTTCATGCTGCTAAAAGCGCTTGGAAAATGCGGCCGGCCGGTACTGCTGAAACGCGGATTGAGCAGCACGGTGAAAGAATTGCTGATGTCCGCGGAATATATAACGGCGCACGGGAATGCCGACGTGATTTTGTGCGAGCGGGGAATTCGCACATTTGAAACGGTGACGCGGAACACGTGCGACATTGCGGCGATTCCGGCGCTGAATGAATTGACGCACTTGCCGGTGATTCTGGATCCGAGCCACGCCACGGGAAAACGGAGCCTGGTGCCGGCGCTGTCCCGGGCGGGCGTGGCGATCGGCGCCGACGGATTAATTGTGGAAGTGCATCCCGCGCCGGAAAAAGCCATCAGCGACGGCGCGCAATCGCTGGACATCGCGCAATTCCAAAGAATGATGAAGGACTTGCAGCCGTACATTCAGCTTTGGCACGAATCAAGGAAAACAGAAATAGCCGCCGCGGCAGGTCGTTAGCGCCAACGATAATGGGCGAACGCGGCTAACTTCGCGCGAGCTTAATCGTTACCGCTGTCGTCGTCGCCACTGGCGTCGCTGGCAGGAGTCGTGTCGCCGTTGTGCATCACAAAGGTTCCGGGCCCTTTCTTATAAAAGATATTGACGACTGCGAGGTTTCCCGTTCGCAGCCAATATGCCTCGCGCCCCCTGGCTACGACGACACCGTCAAAGGTTGCCCGTTGCCCCGTCGAGTCGACATCAAAGATCGCGGTAACCGTACAGTCGCCTTGGACGATGTAATTGGCGGTACGACCTGCTCTCCCCGCCACCGTACCGTTGGTTATGCTAGTGTCCTCCGCATCGGTAATGCGTCCGGCTCCATCGAGGATTCTGAAGCCGACGTTAGCGTTGGAGACCGGTTTGAGCGGGTTGTTAAGGTTGGTCCCCGTGCTGAGGAGGCGATACGTGCCTTGCAGGCTGGCGTCGCTACACGACTCATCTCCAGTGCTTAAGGCGACACCGGTTTGCACCGGCAGCGTCGGCTTCGGAGTGCAATCTGGCACAGCCGCCGTGCACAATGCCTGGTTTGTGATTCCCTGGTTTGTGACGATGAAAGAGAACTCGCGGCCATGCGCACCGGGAACGATCATGAAATCAAACTCCAAATGCTCGAGGTCGATAGGAGTGTCGGACGCGAGGTCAATCGAAGCGTGGCCAGTGCAGTTGGCGTTTACGCTGTACGTTCCGGTGCCGGCATGTTTGATTGCGGCCGTGCCGCTCCTGGCAAGTGTGTCCCGGGCGATAAGGCCCCCCGCGCCGTCGAAGGTTGCTAGCCCAACGGCACCGACGCGACCCTCTCCGAGTAAAAAAGTTGTAGTCGTTGCGAACGGCCCACTAAATCCGCTGAAGCTGTACCCATAGCCGCCCGTTAAGAGCTGCACAGCGCATACTTCAACAGTTTGCGTGTCATCCGCCTGTTGTTGTGCCTTAACAGCGCCGCAAAAGACGAACAAGCTGACGGCCGCCATCAAGGAAAGACGTTGAAGCAACACTAATCCGCCAGATTTAAGACCATTCTCTGTCGAGGAATTTACGCGTCTCATTTGTCACCTCGTGTACGAAGATTGGGCCGAGTGCGCCCGCGCCCGCTAACGGCTGTTGCCGCATCGCGGGTATGCCCATGCTCGTTGGGCGTGTTTTTGGCGTCAATGGACGGCGGCTTGTCTCTACCTGAATTGCGGCTAATCAGGACCTGAACCCGGGAACTTTCCGCTGACGAGCGAGTCGCTCACGGCGAATATTCTTATTGTCTTCAACATGATAGACTGCGCGCATCCATTCAGAAGGCCTATGAATGCTCCCATTCCACGCCTGGGGCTCGTGCGCTTCGGCGCCTTTGCTATCGATCTTCGTTCGGGAGAGCTGCACAAGGAAGGCGTCAAGATAAAGCTGCAGGAACAACCGTTCCGGCTGCTCGCGCTGCTGCTGGAGCACCCCGGCGAAGTTGTTACCCGGGATGAATTGCGTAAGAGACTCTGGCCCGAGGACACCTTCGGTGCCTTCGATGACGGCCTGAACACCGCGATCAAAAAACTTCGGGACGCTTTGGGCGACTCGGCGGAGAAACCTCGGCTTATTGAAACACTCCCTAAACATGGATATCGCTTCCTCTTGCCGGTGACCACCATCGCCCCGGAGCCCTCCTGGGAATTCTCCACGCAAGCCCCAGACGCAGCGAGTCAGTTTCTTCGTCATTTATTTTGGAGAAAGGCTAAATTCTGGAGCCGAAGCCGAACTGTTTTGCTACTCGCAAGCGGCACTGCCGCTTTGTTGTTGGTGGCCTATCTAGTACGTCCGCATGTGAGGCCGCAGGCAACACAGGGTAGCGGGAGGATCATGTTGGCCGTGCTCCCTTTCGAAAATCTCGACGGGGATCCGGAGCAGGATTTCTTTAGCGACGGCATGACAGAAGAGATGATCACCCAGCTCGGCGGTTTGCAGCCCGCAAAGTTAGGGGTCATCGCTCGTAGCTCCGCCATGCAGTACAAACATGCCAAGAAGAACATAAATGACGTGGGTCATGAGCTGGGTGTGCAGTACGTTCTGGAAGGAAGCGTACGAAAGGCAGGTGATCGGCTGCGTATTACGGCGCAACTGATTCAGGTCGTTGATCAGACGCACCTGTGGGCTCAAACATATGACCGCGACGTACGAGACGTGCTCGCCATACAAGGCGACGTGGCCCGCGCCATTGCCGAACAGATTAGGCTGAGACTAACACCAGAGCAGCAACAGAGACTCGCTGCCGTGCGTCGCACTGATTCCGAGGCATTCGAGCTCTATCTGAACGGCCGATATTATTTCAACCAGCCCGGCTTGCCACGCGCCATCGAATATTTCCAGCGCGCAATCGAGAAAGATCCGGAATACGCCCAGGCTTACTCAGGTTTGTCCGATTCGTACACGGTCCAGGTCTTCTGGGGATCGGTAGCCCCGAAGCCAGCGCTTGAAAAAGCTAGGGCGGCAGCGCAAAAGGCGTTGGCGCTCAACAGCTCGCTCGCCGAAGCCTACGCTTCTCTGGCCGATTGCCAATTGTTTTCATGGGATTTTCCGGACGCGGAACACAATTTTAAACGGGCTCTGGAGCTGAACCCGAGCTACGTGAACGCTCACCACTGGTATTCGCATTATTTGGTAGCGATGGGCCGCATGGATGAATCTCTGGCCGAAACCAAGCGCGGTATCCTCTTCGATCCTCTCGATTTAGGTATTCAAGTGCACTTGGGATGGCATTACTACTACGCACGCAACTATGACCAGGCGATCGCATCTATCGAACAGAACCTGAAGAGCGGACCGAATCGTCCTCGTCCGCTTCCGCACTCCATACTCGGAACGATTTATGAACAGAAGGGAATGTACGATGAAGCGATGGTGAACTTTCGTGAAGCTATCGGGCAATCCGGCGGCTTTCCCGCTTACGTCGCGCAACTCGCTCACGCCCAAGCGGCTTCCGGAAATAGAGCCGAAGCACTCAGGATAGTCGAGGAACTGAAGCGGCTGCCAAAAGATAAATATGTCCCGCCGGAGGAAATAGCTGCTGTTTACGCAGCTCTTCGACAAAAAGAAACTGCATTCGACTGGCTGGAACAAGCCTACGAGATTCGCTCCGCTTCCCTCATTAACCTGAAAGTAGATCCGCGCTTCGACAGTCTGCGTTCGGATCCTCGTTTCTCCGATTTGGCGCGCCGCATCGGCTTACGGGAATAGTTAAAGGCGCGATGGCGGCTAGAAATTGAACTTCAGCGCGAATTGAACGATTCGAGGGTTGTTGCTTGTCGAGATGATGCGTCCAAAGTTGCCAGGATTGAGGACCCGCCCCGTCATTGGGTCAATGCTGCCGCCAGAGGCAATGAGAGCATTCAAGTTGCTGATCGGATTCGCAAAGTTCGGATGATTAAATAAGTTGAAGAACTCAGCGCGAAATTCGAGATTGCGAGATTCGACCAAAGGAAAGAGCTTTCCGAGTGCAAAATCCACATTCACTTGTCGCGGGCCGCGCAAACAGTTTCGGCCGACGTTTCCGATATCTGTGCCCACTGCACCAGCTGTCGCCGCGCCACCGGAGCTGGGAATTGGCTGGCCGCTCTGCACGGTTGGCCTGGCAAAGACCGTCGCGTTGAAGAAAGAACCTGTGGGCACGTTTTGACTTGCGTTGCTGCAACTCATTCCGGCCACCAAGCTGGGACGAGCGAGCGGGCTTGCCCCGTTCCATAGTCCATAGAATGAACCGGCCCCGGTGTCCACGATGTCGATGGGAAGGCCGGACATCGCCGTAAGGATGGCCGACGAACGCCAGTTCCAGGTTGCCGATCGAACAAAGCCAGATCGCGCGGCGAACCGAGGCTTGGGCAAATCCCATAAATAGCTCAGCACAAATCGATGCGTACGGTCGAAGTCGGAGACACCGCGATTGGCATTTGGGCTGTTCTGATTCCCAAGGATGGAACTGCTATCGTTCACTGCCCCCGTGTTAACCACGCCCGTAATCCCGGCGCCACCGCCCAAGCCCGAGGCGTTGTCGATGGATTTGGCAAACGTGTAAGCAGCGAGTAGCTGCGCGCGCTCAGAAATCCTGCCTGTCAAGCTGAGCTGAAGGGAATCATAGGATGATTCGGCAGTGGACTCATTCATGCTGAATCCGTTAATCGAAACACCCTGAAGTGGCGCACGCAGAACGGCGTTTGCCGGCGTATTCGTTGTAATCACCGCTCCTGTTACCGCATTTGTGATTGGCTTCTGCGGAGTCGCCAACTGGGCCTGGTTGATCGCGACCTGGCGAAAAAGCCTCCGTCCTTTCGCCCCGACGTATGCGGCTTCAAACAATAAAGCTTTCCGAAATTCAGATTGTACGCTGAGGTTATATTGGTGAACATACGGCGTGCGCAAGCCTCGATCGAATGCAGGACCGGCTAGAGGAACACCCGGTACAAAGGTTGGAAACTGACTCGGTGCAGGAACCGGGAAAAATGGATTATCGAACGGCGCGCCGTCGTTTCGAATTCCCAGGGCGTACATGGGAGGCAACTGACCACTCATCGACGCATAGGCAAACGTCGTTCGAGAGTAATAGATACCGTAGCCACCCCGCACTGCCACACGTTTCGAACGCAGAGGAGAGTAGGCGAAACCGATGCGCGGCGCGAAATTATTTGGATCGATGCTGCGCACTACATACTTACTGACGTGCAGTACGCCGGGCAGGTTGAAACTGGGTATTACGTTTCCAGCCTGCACAAATCCGCCGATGGGTGGTCCAACCGGGATGCCGTTCTGCACTTGCTGGCGTGGGATGTACAGCGCGGGATCAAACGTCGTGAGCCGTCCGCGGGTGTCGTAGGCGGGCAGATCGAGTTCGTATCGCAAGCCCAAGTTCACTGTGAATCGTGGTGAAACCTTCCAGTCGTCCTGAACAAAGAAGTTGTAATCCCAGGCGCGTTGGCTGCGCTCACCCAGGCCGTTGCCAAACGTTGTAACCTGAGTAGTCCCCGCCAAGAAGCTGCGGAAGTCCAGGAAATCAATCTGGCCTCGCGTGAAAATCTGCCCGGTGAAGGTGACTTCGTCAAATCGAATTTCAAGTCCCGCGCGCAGCGTGTGATTTCTTCGCAAAAACGACAGCGAATCGGCTAAAGTGGTCACCGATGGCTTCGCCGGGTTGATGTTCGTCGGAGTCCCGACAATCACTCCGCCGGCTGCCGGAGCAATTCGGATCATAGGTAGCCCGGGCAAATCACCCGCATTTGGTCTTGTGATTCCGATTTGTGCATCTGTGATTGGCTCATGGGGAAGCGTGCTGACGATGTTCAACGCGTAACCGAACCGCAATTCATTCGTCAGCGCCGGATTGAAAAAATGAATGTCCTGAATCGCGGCCACGCGATTGTTGATAGTCTGGTCGGTTCCATATCCGGGAACATTCGGCCCTGTGTTTCGAAAGCTGGGCAACGCCAAGAACTGAGGCGTATTGGCGAAGAAGAATTTCAATGCGAGAGAATTACTGTTGGAGAGCCGAAAATCGGCGTTCGTATTGAATTGGTCTTCTTGGAAGGTGGAGGGCGAAGAGCCCGAGAACAGCCCATTTGCCTGCGGCGTTGGAATCACGAACTGTCCATTGGGAAGCTTCGCATTGAGCAATGCCAGAGAAGCAGAATCAATCGTAGCTACGCCAAAGGTCGACTTCAAGGTTGAAGCAGACCGGTCGTCGGTGAGCCCCGGAGCAACGAGAACATTGGAAGAAATGCTGTTGATAATGGATGCCGCATTTCGCTCGCGAGCGCCCTGGTAGGACACAAAGAAGAAGGCTTTGTTTTTCCGGATCGGGCCTCCCAATATGCCTCCAAAAACATTCCGCCGCAGCAGAGGGCGCGCGAGGCCAGCGGCCTTCAAGAATGGATTGTTCGCGTTGAGCGCTTCGTTCCGGAAATATTCATAAGCGTCTCCATGAATTTCATTGCCGCCGGTCTTAGTCACAAGTTGGATGTTCGCGCCGCCGCTCCGGCCGTACGTGGCGTCATAGAGTGAGGTCTGCACTTTGAATTCCTCAATTGTTTCCGGAGCCGGAACCGCAACCAGAATCGGTCCTTGGCTGCCCATCGTGGTTGCATCAATGCCGTTTATCTGAAAGTAGTTTTGCGTGACGCGCGCCCCGTTCACGGAAATGGCTTGCGTGTTGCGGCCGACAGCCGTGCTGTCTGGCAGATAGCTGGCTGTTCCCGGCGAAAGAGTCAGAATCTGGGTGAAATTACGGGAGGCGAGGGGGAGCTCCGCAACGGCCCGAGAGCCCACCACGCGCCCAAGCTGTGGCCCATCCGTTTGCAGGAGAGGCGGCGAACCGTTCACCATAATCGTCTCGACCCGGCTCCCCACAATAAGCAGAATGTTGATCGTGATCGTTTCAGTAATCCTGACAGGAACATTTTCAGAAACCGCAGTCTTAAATCCATTTGCCGTTGCTTCGATCTGGTACAGCCCGGGAGGCAACAAAACAAAGGTGTAATTCCCCACGTCATCCGAAACAGCTTCCCAGTCTTCTCCCGTGGCTTTGTTGACAGCCCGGACTTCCGCTTGCACAATCACCCCGCCCGATGAGTCTCTCACTACGCCGTGGATCCGGCCTGTCGTCTGACCCGGTGCGCGCCCCGCTGCACCAAGAAAGAGCAAGCCACCGACCACGGCTTGGAGAGTACGTTTCTTAACCATCGGTGATTTCGCCGCTGTCTGACACGTGTTCGCCCTTCTTCGGGCTAGCCAAGTCGCTGGGCCTACAAATGGGCCCCGAAGTACTCCCACTTTTTCCTCTGCTCAGCCATGAATGCAAGAAATTGCGGGTTCTTTCTCAGGTTGTCCAGGTTTGAGTCATGCTCAAACAGCGGATAGCAGGGGAAACCATCATCGGCCGCAATCTGGAGGTAACGGAGTGCCTTTTGAGGTATGTTCAACAGCGCGTAGGCAGATGCGATGGCGTATGCGACGTGATGGAAATGTTGAAATCCCTTCCCCTTGGCGAGAGCCTCCTGAATCTTGATCTCCGCCTCGTGCGCATCCCCAGCGTTGGCAGCGAGTAACGCCTGCATGGCGGTCAACGATCCACCACGGTCTCCGGGATTCTCCGCAAGCATCCCGGCTATTCTTTTCTGAGCCTCACCCTGTCTTTGCAAGTGCTGCAGTGCGAAAGAAGTCTGAAAAGCCCACAGAGTTGGATTGAAGTTCTCTGAATCCTGAAGGGCCGCGAGAGAATCCTCGTACTTTTCCTTGTATAGAAGATTGATGCCCACGCGCAATCGTATTCCGGCACTCAGCGGATCGAGCTCGAGTGCCTTTTGAATCTCAGTTCCAGCTTTGTCAAGTAGGCCAATATGGTTGAACACGTTCGCAAGCTGATGATGTGCTTCCGCGAGATTAGGATTCAGCGAGACTGCGTGGTGGTAGTCGTCAACGGCACGCTCATATGCCCAGTTGTTGGCCTGCGACCACAGCAGGTACCCCCGGGACACATAGGCCTCTGGCAAGTTCGGGTCAAGTGCAAGCGCCTTCTGAACGGCGGCATTCGATTTCTCCATCCACTCGTTGGACTTCTCCGGTTCAACGGACAGGCCTCGATCCCGATACGCGGTTGCCAACGCGGTATAAGCGACAGCGAACTTTGGGTCGATAGCCACCGATTTTTCGAGAAGGCGGATGGCCCGGTCGGTTGCTTCTCGTGTCTCCAGTCCGTAGTAGGGTTTGGCACGCAGGTAAAGGTCGTATGCTTCCGGATTTACGGAGCGAGCAGCTAAAAGATATGCAGTCGTCTCAGGAGTGATAGCAGCACCGATCTCGCGGGCCACGTCAGTTGCTATCTCGGTCTCAACAATCGGAAGATTCTGCGCCGTGCATTCGTACGCGTGAGCCCACAAGTGCCGATCACCAGGCGCATAGATTAATTGGGTGTTGAAACGCATTACGTCGCCCGCTCGCGACACCGAGCCTTCGACTACTGCATCCACGTGTAATTCCTTTGCGATCTCCGGCAAGGTTTTCCTTGCACCCTTGAAGCGCATCGCGGATGTTCGCGAGATGACTCGCATTCCGCGCATTTGCGCGAGATGTGTCGTCAGCGCGTCGGTCAGGCCGTCAACGAGATATTCCTGGGTTGGGTCCCCGGTCATGTTTTCCAGCGGCAAAACGGCGACCGCCTCAATCCTCATCGCATGCGCGCTTCCCAGCAATCTTCCCTTCCAAGTACGCACCGCTAATCCGAGGGAGGTCGAAAGTACAAGCGCTGACGCGACATACGCAACCCATTTTCTCTGCCACCATGGGCGGGAAGCCGGGGCGACCGTAATCATCGAATCCAAACCCTGTTGGGAGATGTTTTGAATCATTTCCAGCGCGGTCGGCACCTCGCTCATTACTTCACGTTCTATTTGCGAAATGAATCGATAACCGCGACGTGGGAGAGTCTCGATGTAGCGCGGGTTCTCTGCAGAATCGCAAAGAGTTTCGCGCAGCCGGTTGATGGCGTTATTCAACCCGTGGTCGAAGTCAACAAAGGTGTCGTTCGGCCATAGTTTTTGGTGAAGTTCCTCACGCGTAATTGTTTCGCCGGGATGCTCCAAGAGCAGGGCGAGGACCTGCAGAGGCTGATCCTGCAGCCGTATTCTTCGGCCGTTCTTGAGGAGTTCTCCTGCGCGGAAATCAACTGCAAAAGGCCCGAAGCGGGCAGATTGAACAGACCCACGGGCACTAGGCATTTGAGGCCCTCGGTGTGGCAGTGAGTGTATCACTCCAAGTAGTGACAGAAAAGCGCCAAGCGTTTCCTCCCCATGCCCGCCAAGAGCCTTTTTCTCAGCAACATAGCTCGGGAGATTCAAAGGTTGAATTGGAGATGCCTGCGGGATTGCATCGTCCCGCCGATTGCGCCAAGGTCAGCCCACTTGCGCACATTGCAAGAATTAATCGAAAGATTCGGAGAATCCCATGGAAACAACAAGGATTAAGAAAATCACCTGGCGAATGCTTTTTGCGCTCGGCCTTGGGCTAACACTTTTTGTACTCGTCGCCTCGGCGCAAATAGAGCCAAACGCTGGACAATGGAAAACTTGGGTGTTGTCTTCGGGAAGTCAGTTTCGCCTACCGGAGCCTCCCAGCCAGCGAGATTCGAAAGAAGAGGTTGAGGTGCTCGCGAATCTTGCTACGCAGCGAGACGCGAACGCCCTAGCATTGGTCAAGCTCTGGGACGCAGGCTCGCCTTCTTACCAATGGAATCAGATCGCGCTAAGCGAAATCTCAAAATTCAATCTCAACACACCGCGTGGCGAGCGTGTACTCGCTCTCGTCAATGTCGCGATCTACGACGCAATGGTGGCGGCGTGGGATTCCAAATATGCCTATAATCGCCCCCGGCCAAGCGATCTTGTAAAGAGTCTCAGCACTGCAATTCCTAACCCTGATAGTCCCTCCTATCCAAGCGAGCATGCCGTTGCGGCGGGCGCGGCATCCACTGTCCTTGCCTACTTGTTTCCCGCCGACGCACAAACATTCGCCGATCAGGCCGCGGGGGCCGGAACGTCACGACTTCTGGCTGGCGTCCAATATCCAAGCGACGTGCAGGCAGGTCTTGACTTGGGTCGAGCAGTTGCAGCTCTGGTAATCGCCCGGGCGCAGTCCGATGGATCCGACGCAATTTTCGGTGGAAGCATCCCGAACGGTCCGTGCGATTGGAAGGGAACAAACCCTGTCGAACCTCTTGCGGGCACCTGGAAAACCTGGGTGCTCTCCAGCGGAAGCGAGTTCCGGCCAGGTCCTCCTCCGGCTTGCGACTCTGCTCAGGAAGCGGCCGAGCTTGCCGTAGTCAAGAGCTTTCCCCGCGTCCTTCCCGCTGCGGGTTCTGCCACGGTTACGGGTTCGCCGTTTTACACAGAAAGCAAAGGTTTTTTCTGGCAGGGTAAGGCAGTCACCTTCTGGAGCGATCTTCTGGACAAGAAGATATTTGAGAATCGCTTGGAAAACAATCCGCCCCGAGCAGCGCGCGCATACGCAATCCAAAGCATCACCGGGTACGACGCCATGGTTGCCTGCTGGGATGGCAAGTATACCTATTGGGCCATTCGCCCAGTGCAGCTGGATTCCACAACTAAGACCCTGTTCACGACTCCGAATCACCCCGGTTATCCCTCGGCTCATGCGTGCGTGTCCGGGGCCAACGCGGGTGCGCTCGCTTATTTATTTCCCCAAGATGCAGAGTCTTTCCAAGCTCAGGCAGTCGAAGCTGGGGAATCGCGTATCTGGTCCGGGATTCATTTCCGCAGCGACATCATCGCGGGGCGCGCGATCGCTCAGGCTGTCGCTCAGGCGGTAGCGGCGCAGGCCCAGAACGACGGCTCGCAGTAAGCCGGGAACCTCTACTATGTCAGCAAGCGGACGAAGCTCACAGGACCGAACTAAAGAGCGCACGTGTAAAACAGTGGGGATGCGACCAAGAATGGACAGCCTATTCTCGGTCGCATCCCCTTCTTTCGCGGTGCTATGCGGGCTTACTGGCCCACGTTGGTGTGCACCGCGTTCGCGGGGACCGGGAGGGCGGTGCTTGAGCGCAGCAGAGCTTCGGCGTCAAGCCCGGAACCGGCCGAGGCGTTGACCTGCGTTTGGAGGTGAACGGCGGCGCTGCCGCCGACGTCGAGACGGCCAATGGTAACCACGATCTGGTTGCCCATTTGCGTGGCGAGGCCATCGGGAGAGGCGACAAAGGTTACGCCGCTGGGAAGCTCAAATACTGCTTGCGTGCCATTGAGGCCCTGCGTCGAACCATTCTGGATGTTCAAGGTGTAGGTGAGTTGCCCACCGGCGCCGACAGAATGCGGAGCCGAAAGATGGACGCTCACGTTCCCCGAAAGGTCGGGCTTGGTCACGACAAACTTGTCAAGGAGGGCGGAAGGTCCGGTGGCGGGCGCAGTGACGACATTGCCCGTCAATGGATCGACGAGTGTGTCAGGGATGGGGTCGTTGAGCGGCGTTCCGTTCACGTCAGTACCAAACGGGGCAGGATTGGACGGGGTTGCGGAGGACGACGAGGTGAGCGGTTCCGTGATTTGGTAGAGCGTAAGTTGGTTGCCTCTCACGATCACATCCGCGAAGGAAAACACCTTGGCCTTGAATTTCGCGGTGATTTTCGGACCGTTGCCAGCACTCGGCTGAACGGGCGAAAACGCCGCGCTAGTGAGGTTGGTGTCCAGCCAGGAGGCTGGCCCGTTGGGAAAAAGGGCCGTGGATCCCGCCACGGTGGCCGTGCCGGTGGCGGAATCATCTTGATCGATACCGGGGCCTTGGCCGCGGGCGGGGGCCAAGTCGCCGTCGAAATCGCGGTTTCCGCCAGCGCCTTCCACAACGTAGAGGACGCCGTCCGGAACGGTTTGATTGACGCCGTCGAATGACGTGTCAATGCTTACCAGAGGACTTCCAGGCGTCACCGGTGTGGCCGCGGCATTCAGGGCGCGGATGGGATACGTCCGCTGATAATTGTGCTCGTGGCCGTTGAAAACCACGTTCACGCCGTGGTCCTCGAGAAACTTAGCGGCGGCGCGCATTTGCGAATTGCGCACGGTGGCGTCGCCGGAGGAAAACGCCGGTTGATGAAACACCACGATCTTCCAGGGCTGAGAGCTGGAATCGAGATCATTGATCAGCCACTCGCGCAAGACCGAGGGATAAGCAGAAAATGCCTGCGGAGCCTTGGCATAGAGCGCCGTGTTGTCCAGTTGCCCGTTGAAGATGTGGGGGTTGGCGTCGAGAAAGACGAAGTGGGCGTTGCCGGAATCGAAGGAATAGTTGTGCATGTGGTCGATTTGTCGCGTGACCCCATTCCCTGCGTCAACCGCAGTGGAAGCGCGGTAGGCTTCGATAGCGGCAGGCGAGTTGTATGGCTTGCCCAAATAACTGAAGTACATCCCGTTGGGCGTGACGGTGTCGGCGTTCCATGTGTATTGCGCGTCCACGCCGATGGGGCCATTCAGCGGGAAATAATAGTTGTTGAAATACGCCAAGGCGTCGCCGCCATCGGTGTTCCCGGAAAAACGTACGGCCTTGTCACTGGCTAGCATGTTCACGTTCACGCCGGTAAAACCGATGTCGTGATTGCCGACGACGATGTAAAAGGGAATGCTGCGGATGAAGGGAGCGCCGGTCTCATTGGAGTCCACGTCGCTGTTCCAGACGGGAAACCAGAAGTCGCGATAGCTGCCTTCCGCGCCATTGTTATAAACGTTGTCGCCGGTGTTGAGCGCGAGGTCCGGCTTGGGGAGTCCGGGCACGCCGGGAACTTGGAGATTCTGCACGTTGTACATCAAGTGGATAATGCGAGCCTCGAAGTCGGCGAGGCGCGGGGGGTTTGAATTTGGTTCGACGGGAAAGAAGCCTTCGTCTCCCTGCACCAGGAATGAAAATTCGTGACCGTGCTTTCGGGTGTGGAAACTGGCCGCGAAGCCGGCGCTCGGCATACCCGGACCAGTCACGAGATAGAAATAAGTGGTGTTGTAGTCCAGGCCCTTTAGGACCGCGGAATAGTTCGAGTGCGGGCCGGAAGGCGCGGCTGGTTTGGGGAGCAAAGGGTCAGCGGAGAGGTAATTGTCCACGACACGCCCTTGAGGGGCCACGCTTTGGCCATAAGAAACGGTCTTGCCGAACTGCACGGTGAAAGCGCCCGGGTTCGGCGACGCTTCATCGGTCTGCCAAGCGATTACCATTTGATCTTGCGTGCCGAACGGGCCATTGTCGCCGGGCTGAATGTAAGGCTTGTAGGTGACGTTCTGTCCGGCGCCGCGAGGGGCCAGGGAGAAAACAACAACAAGGGCTACAACCACAGCCCGTGCACTGTGTGACCTGGTTTGCATTTGGGTGACTCCTTTTCTTTTCTGAGATTTCAAAGCGGATCCTGATGGACTGTGGCGGTCGAAGCGCAACTGAGCACCGGGCAACTTAAACGTTGCCGTCAGTAGAGCCGTTCTCAACGGCAATCGTTGTCAGCGGCAGGACCAACAGCAAGCACAATCCGACTACCTTATTCATCAAGAGCCTCTCAAGGATCCGATTCGTGCAGCTCAGAGGAGCTGTTGACCTCGACGGTGCAGTTTGGAGGCCGGAGCAGTTTGATCCGTAAGTCGCGCTTTTTCATTGCGCCGGTCTGTAATTGCCTTGGCAGACTGTCAGGCCCGGCTGACACCTCAAGTCCTGATACTCCGCTTAAGTGTTGGCTTTCCGAGGCTGGGCGCGTTCCTCAACAAGAGGACAATCGCAGAGCTTCGTTACGGTTGTGTGGCAGAAACTTGAATTTTCGATGGGACTCATTTAATGGGGCTTCGACTATCCGACACCGGGCGGCGGGGCGCGACGAGATGATCCGGTGCTACTCTTGCTGGCATATGAGGACGCTCAACGAACGGTTCAGCGCGCTGTCGATGCGGCGGCGGTATGAGGTTTGGTTTTTGCGCGTGGGGCTGACCGATGGTGGCGGGGCTTGGTGGTTGCGATATTTATTGATGAATCCGGGACGGGGCGGGTGCGCAGGCGATCCGCTGGGGCAGCCGGTGCAGGTGTGGGCGACGTGGTTTCCGCGGGAAGGGAAGCCGGAGACTTGGATTCAGGGATTTCCGGTCGAGAGTCTTGACGTGGGCGGAGCGGGGTTGAGCAAACGGGGTGCCAGGCCTTTTTTCCTGGAGGTCGGAGAGAGTCGTATAGGCGAAGACGCATGCCGCGGGCGCATCGAGGTTGGCGGACAACGGGTTTCTTGGGATCTGAGGTATCGATCGAGTTTTCGCGCAGAACTCAGTAGCAAAGGCTGGATTGGATTTTCGCGGACGCCTCATTCGGATGCGGTTTTCTCGGGAGAGATTGCACTGAATGATCGCGTGTTTCGCGGCGAGCCGCTAGGCTTTGGAATGCAGGGGCACAATTGCGGCTACCGGCACCGGCATTTCTGGACGTGGACGCACGTTTATTTTCATGGCGCGCGGGGCCGAGGCTCGACGTTTGAGGCTCTGGTTTATGAGATGCCGTTTGGCATGATGTTCCGCAAAGCCGTACTGTGGCATGGCGGGGAGAAGTACACCTTCCGCAAATTCAGCGAGAGCGAGCGCGATTCGCGACAACTCAGCTGGAAACTGGAATGCACGGATGCGCGGGGCGTGCGCGTTGAAGTGCGCGTTTCCGGCCGAGGACGGTTTGTGCACCGGCTTCCGTACGTGAAGACGGATTGTTCAGGACGGTTTGAAGTAGCGAATGACAGTCTGGCGCTGGCTCGAATGGTTGTTCGACTTCCCGGGAGAGCCGCGGAAGAACTGACTACGGACTCGGGCGCCGTGCTGGAAATGGTAGGGAGTTAATCACGAATCGAGCGGCATAAGGCCACCGATTTTTCCGCAAGCGATATCAAGCCACCTTTTTGCTGGCGGCGCGTTCTAGCAGTTCATGGATGAATGTTTGATAGGGCTTCGACTGTTTGGCGGCCAGGCGGCGGAGTTGGGCGAGGAGCCGCGGGGCAATGCGGATGGCAATCAACTGTTTGGCATTACCGGTGACGGGCCGGCCCACGCGGCGCGCGCGGCGCAGCTGCTCGTCCGTGGCTTCCGGAATATCGGAAAGATTCAGCCGGCTATCCGGCATATGCCTGACGCTCTTTACGCGTTGCCTGGCGCGCGCTGATGATGCGGATTGTTTCTTTTTCATTTTTCAGCCTTCGAATGGTGTAAACCACAAAAAGAATCCGTCCGGAGAGGGAGAAACCTACCCTGGTCGACCGCCGTTCTGAAAGAGAATGCTCGAAGTCATCCCAATCCAGTCCCTCGGGATCGCTGAAAACGGTAGCCGCTTCCTCGAAAGAGACGCCGTGCTTTCTCAGGTTGCCGATGGCTTTGCGAGCGTCCCAAGAGAACACATTAACGTATATACAGTAATTAGGAGATGGTGTCAAGGCGGCTTTGCGCATTCACGCAACCAGGCTGGCGCAGAAATCATCTTTCTTAATGGGTAGAATGCTTTAGCTGTTGGTCTAACGCATGGGTATGGGTGAGTTAATCCGAACGGGCATTCTCATTTGCGCGGCTCTCGTTGTTATGAGACAGGATGGGCTGACACATCCTCTCGCGGCGCTTGTGAATGCTGCAAAGCCGCCCGTGATTGTGGTGGGATTCGTTGGCGGTTTTGTGGCGCACGACAACATGGTCCATAGCGCCGTCCAACTCGGCGCGCATCTCCGCGAAACTCATACCTCAGGCGTATTCGTGAAAGTGTTTGAGAATCGGCGTAGGGAAAAGGCTCACCAAGAAATCTTGAAAATCCTGGACACCGATCACGATGGGACACTCTCTGACGAGGAAAAGAAAAAAGCGCAGATCATCATATACGGGATGAGCTGGGGTGGCTCGGAGACCGTCTCGCTAGCCAAAGAGTTGGACGGAGATCACATCCCGGTGCTGCTCACGATTCAAGTGGATAGCGTTGCCAAGCTGCGGCAAAACGACCAAATTATTCCTTCCAATGTCGGCGAGGCGGTGAATTTCTACCAATCAGATGGGCTCCTGCGCGGCCAGCCCAAAATTCGAGCGGCCGACGTAAAGCATACGCGGATTCTTGGCAATTTTCGTTTTGACTACAAAACGAAGAACATTAAGTGCGACAAGTATCCGTGGTTCCTCAGAGTATTCGCGAAGTACCACACGAGAATTGAATGCGACACCGCCGTTTGGAGTCAGGTGGAATCCCTCATTGTTTCGAAGTTGCCTCCGGCCTGAGGGAACGAGCCGGACGCGGCAGCGCTGGCCGATTGGTCTCAATCATTGCCACCAACTTGCTGTGGAGTGCCCTTTAGTGTCTTCGCGGAAGAGGCATTCCGCGCGAGAGTCACACCGTGTTTCTCGGATGCGCTCTGAAGCGTTGCCCAATCTTGAACGAATTCCGACATCGGCTCACGGCTGTGTTTGGGGCTTTTCAAGACATGGTCGATGCGCGTCAGCAACAATTCGTGAGCCAACCCCGGGTCAGAGCCCTGAGCTAAGACGTTGCTAGCACTCAAGCCCACTTTGGCGGACTCGCCGTCTACCGAAGTCTCCATCCAAATCGAACCATGTTCATCGACAGAGGGCGTACCTCTTTCATCGAAATGTTTGAAAAAGCGTTTCAAATCTCGACGGTTATCGATGACGTTTTCCTGAATGTTTTTAACAACCATGGAGTCAAAGGCTTTGCGGTATTCCTTCCAATCCTTGGGCGTGCCAACGACGCGGGTTCGCTCTTCCGCGACAACCGTTCCACTCTGCTTGTCTATAGTCGAAACTTCCTCCACTGCAGGATGCCGTTCGAACTCCCGCCCTGGATTGAAACGCCCCGTAAACAAGTAGGATCCCGCCACAACGGGCACGGCTGGATCCGCAAAAACGATCATGGGGATAAGGAATTTTTTCGAGCGATATAATTGCTCAGTTCCCGCGCGAACTTCGCGGCTGCGTTTGATGGTTCCTGGCACCTGGGCAAAATGCAGCACGCGGAGATTCGATTCCGGATGGCGAAGCCCGTAGCGCGTGAACGAGCGCGCGACAGCTTTCGGCGAGGTCATCCCGAAGTCGTTCAGGTAATCGGGACGCGTGGCGTTCGGGAAATAGGTATTAATCACGCGGCGCGTAAAATCCGCGCAGTTTCGCGTGACGCCATTGAAATGATTCTCATTCGGCGAATCGTTGAATTCCGCGATTAACTTGCGATCCTGCTCTTCGGTGGTATCGATGACAAAGATGTAGACGCTGCGAATGAGAGTGGCCGCGACCATCTCTCTCCATTCGGATTTGTAACTGTTCATACATGGAGCGCCCGCGCAGAGCGACGACAGGTAGTTCTTCCTGTATCTTTCCTCAAGCACATGCTTAATCTTGTAGGAGCCGAAGATAGGACGATTTTGTATGTCTTCGACACCATAGAGGTAGACGTTCAGAGGAACGATGTTCCATTCAAACGACTGATCTTCGCCAATGTTGATGTAATTGCTCATCACCGAGCCATGCTCACCGGGGCCACACAAGCGGAGTCTTACGGGCGAATCGGGACAGATGCGCGAGAAATACACAGCGCTGTGCCCCGTGCCGGTGATCCTGTCGAGGCTAGTATCCAGGGACTCGTTGAGCACAACGCCGACGTCGCCATTAGCTCGAGGACAAGCAAAGCCCAAGAGCAAGAGGGCTAGAACACACGGGATTGCAATCGTGCGTAGAACCCTTCCTGTCACCAGTCCTGTCGCGAGGAGCCCGCGATCGATGAACGCGATCCTATGCACAACAAGATCCCCCTTTGAGTAACTTTGCCTTGCAGCCGGGCGGCTCTTGAAATTACTGAAATCCGTTCAACTTGGATTTCGACGCTTCTTCATCGGCGAGGGGTTGGGCGGCATCGCGGACCATGCGAATGCCCGAGCGCCTTCATATAAAACCCCGTGGAAACGAAAAAGTTCCGGTGACGTACAATGAGTCATATGAATGGAGTAGATTGGGCGGGCTCTCATCGCAATTGATGGGCTTGAATTTAATCTTCGGAA
>Ga0209648_10001487_pt1 | contig 18986 bp, 17 predicted proteins | sample GraSoi2013_115cm_FD_185830 | JGI IMG/M metagenome (GOLD analysis project Ga0209648, IMG submission 185830) | Grasslands soil microbial communities from the Angelo Coastal Reserve, California, USA - Sample 9_17_2013_115cm (SPAdes) (version 2) | ecosystem: Environmental > Terrestrial > Soil >...
CCGCCATTCTACCGTATTCGAAGCCGAGCGCCCGATACCAGTCGCCGATGCCGCCAAGGATTTGCTGCCCGGTACACATAATACTCCCGCGAGCGAGGTGATTCCTCCCGCGACAGCGCCTAAAAAGTTCAATTTCCGCAAGCTGTTGATGACGGGCGCGGCGGTGGCGGCGCTTGCCGGCGCGGCCTGGTACGGCTGGAACTACTGGACGGTTGGCCAATACCTGGTCTCAACCGATGACGCCTACGTGAAGGCCGACAACACAACCATCGCGCCGAAGGTATCAGGATATCTGCGGGAGGTGCTGGTCGGCGACAATGAGCGGGTCAAGACCGGCCAGGTGCTGGCGCGGATCGACGAACGCGACTTTCAGGTGGCACTCGACCAGGCCAAATCCGACGTCGCCGCGGCTAATGCCACGATTGCGAGCAAACAAGCGCAGCTCAGCGTTCAACAAGCGGTGATCGACGCCGCCAAGGCAACCATCGACGTCGACAAGGCAACGGTAACTTTCGCCGGGCAGGAGAACAAGCGCTACACGGATCTCGCGGCCACCGGCTTTGGCAGCGTACAGAACGCTCAGCAGGCGCAGTCACGCAATGCCGGCGCACAGGCCGCGATCCAGCGCGATACCGCCAACCTTGCCTCCGCGCTGAAACAAGTTGACCTCCTCAAGGCTGAGATCGCCCAGGCCAACGCGGCACTGGCGCATGCGCAAGCCGTGCGGAGCCAAGCCGAACTCAACCTCGGTTATACGACCATCGTCGCGCCGATCGACGGCATCGTCGGCAACCGCACGCTGCGTGTCGGCCAATACGTTCAAGCCGGGACGCAACTGATGTCGGTCGTGCCCATCAGCGGCGCCTATGTGGTGGCGAATTTCAAGGAAACGCAGCTCACCGATGTGCGCGAGGGTCAGGCCGTCGATATCGCGGTCGACATGTTCCCCGGCCAGCTAGTGCACGGCCATGTCAACAGCATCGCGCCCGCCAGCGGCCAGGAATTCGCATTGCTGCCGCCGGATAATGCGACCGGCAATTTTACCAAGGTCGTCCAGCGCATTCCGGTGAAGATCACGCTCGAGCGCGACAACGGCGCGGCGATCGAGCTGCGTCCGGGTATGTCGGTGATTCCAACCATCGAGACGAAATCGCAAGCTCGGGTGCAGGCCCGCAACCGCGAGACCGTAGCCGTACCCAAAGTATCGAATGCCTCTTTCGGAGTGCCATGTCAAATCCCGCCACGTCAGCGATGTCCGTGCCGCTACCTTCGCGCGGACGATCTGCACCCACAGCGGTCGATCCGAACCGCGCCAGCGCCACGGTCTGGATCGCCGTGCTCGCGGCCATGATCGGTTCCTTCATGGCGATCCTCAACATCCAGATCACCAATGCCTCGCTGCTCAACATCGAAGGCGGCATCGGTACTGGGGTCGACAACGGATCGTGGATCTCGACCTCGTATTTGATCGGCGAGATCGTGGTGATCCCGCTCACCGATTATCTGAGCCGGGTGTTTTCGTTCCGCCGCTATATGCTCGCGAGCGCGGCGCTGTTTGCGGTTTTCTCGGTCGCGTGCGCCTTCACCCATGATCTGCCGTCGATGATCGCGATGCGCGGCCTGCAGGGTTTTGCCGGCGGCGTCATGATCCCGATGGCATTCACGCTGGTACTGACAAAACTGCCGAAGCCGCAGCAGCCCGTCGGCCTTGCCGTCTTTGCGCTGTCGGTGACCTTCGCGCCCGCGATCGGCCCCACCATCGGCGGCTATCTCACCGAAAACTACGGCTGGCAGACCATTTTCTATGTCAACGTGGTGCCGACCATCGTGATGGTAAGCGCGCTCTATCTCACGCTGGAGCGGCAACCGATGCAGTTCAGGCTGCTGAAAGAAGGTGATTGGCTCGGCATCCTCACCATGGCGATCGGGCTGTCGGCGTTGCAGACCGTGCTCGAGGAAGGCAATAAGGACGACTGGTTCTCCTCCCCGTTCATCCAGCGTCTGGCGGTCGTCTCGCTGGTGAGCCTGTCGCTGTTCGTCTGGATCGAGCTGACGGTTGAGAAACCCCTGATCCGGCTGCGCCTCTTGACGGGCCGCAACTTCGGCTTCGGCACCATCGCCATGACGATGCTGGGCTTTGCGCTGTTCGGATCGGTGTACATCCTGCCGGCCTATCTCGGTCAGGCGCAGGGCTACAATTCCGAGCAGATCGGCGCGGTGTTGGCGTGGACCGGCTTGCCACAACTGATCTTGATTCCATTGGTGCCGAAGCTGATGCAGCGGTTCGATACGCGTTACATCGCGATCACCGGGCTGCTGATCTTCGCCTATAGCTGCTTTATGAACACCGAAATGTCGCTCGACTATGCCGGCGACCAGCTCTGGATCCCCAACATCGTGCGCGCCATCGGTCAGGCCATGGTGCTGACCCCGCTGACCTCGGTGACAACTGGCGGTATCGCGCCGCAAGACGCCGCGGCCGCGTCCGGCATCAGCAACATGCTGCGCAATCTCGGCGGTGCGATCGGCACCGCAGTGCTCGCCACCATTATCACCAAGCGCGAGCAGTTCCACTCCAACATCATTGGCCAGTCGGTCACGCTCGGCCGCGAGGAAGTACGTGCCCGGATTTCCCAGATGACGGAGTTCTTCATGGCTCACGGCGTGCCGGATCCGGCGGCAGCCCGTCAGCAGGCAATTATCGCCCTCGGCAAGGCGGTGAAACAACAGGCACTGGTGATGGGTTTTAGCGACACCTTCGCGGTGATCGGCGTAGTGCTGGTGCTTGCCGCGATTGCCGTCGCCTTCACGCGCAAGGTGAAGGGAAGCGCGGCCGGAGCGCATTGATCCGCTAAGTGCCTCGCCGCCTCAGCGGCGGGGCACTCAAGTCGAACGGTCACACTTCGATCACGCGCTCGATATGAACACGGCGGCAGTCCATCTCATATTCCAGATCGACCACGGGCGGGCGATTGAAGTGCCAGGTCAGGCCGGGACGCAGCGCGCCACGCTTGCCGAGTTCGCTCTCCAGAAACGGAAACACATCGCGAATGGTGTAGAGCTGTACCGCGGTGGTCTTGTGCCAGTCGCCGGAGAACGCGCTCATGCGCCGCTCCATCTCGTCCAGCACCCATTTTGCCTTCTCTAGCATCGCTTCCGGGCTGGTTTCGCCGAGGCGAACCGTATGGTCGCGATAGTTTGCCTTGCCCTCGACCGACTCGCCGCTGCCGGAAATGACGAACGATGCCGGCGCGCCGGGTGCTGTGGTCGTAAATGAGAAGGCATGAAAGCCCGGCTCCGGCGGCGGATCGAGTTTTGGGCAGACATTGCTGCGCGCGACCGGATTGACGCCGTCCTTCATCACGCCCCATTCGATCAGCGTTTGGATATAGATTTCGTTGAAGGCCTTGAATTTGTCTTCGGTGAACGGGGCGGGCGAGCGCAGTTCGCAGGCGCCAAACGCTGTCAGCGGCCGGCCGGCGGCCCTGATGATCTGCGCAATCCTCTCAAAGCCCTGCTTGAGCGGAACCACGCGCGAGAAACGCACGCGCTCGATGGTGAAGCCTGAAAGTGCGCCGATGCCGCACGAATACTGGCTGACGCCCGGCATGAAGCTGTAGCCGCCAGTGTTAACCTCGATGGTCTCGATCATGGTGTCTCCTTTGCGATAACGCGCTTCGCGGTCTAGCGGGGTTCATCCTCGAGGACGCCGAGATACGCCTCGCGAATGATCGGATCGGCCAGCAATTCCGCACCCAAGCCTGACCGCACGATGCGGCCCATGTCCATGACGTAGGCGGAATGGCAAATGTCGAGCGCTGTCGTGACGTCTTGCTCGACCAAGAGGATCGACATGCCCTGGCCGTTCAACGCCCGCAACGCTGCGACCAATTGCTCGACCAATAGCGGCGACAATCCCAGCGACAATTCGTCGATCATCAGAAGCCGCGGCGCGCTCATGAGGCCGCGACCGATCGCGCACATCTGCTGCTCGCCGCCGGACAGCGTTGCGGCCGCCTGGTTGCGGCGCTCGCGGAGTTTTGGAAATGTTGCGTAGACCCGATCAAGATCACGGCTGAGCTCGCCGCGGCTTACTTTTCTCGAATACGCCCCCATCAGGAGATTGTCTTCGACGCTCATCGCGCCAAATAGCCGTCGTCCCTCCGGGACATGGACGATGCCATGGGCCAGAATTTCCGCGGATGTGTCCCCGGTAAGATCCCTTCCTTCCGAAAAATAGTAACCGCCCTGCGTCGGAATCAGGCCGGACAGCGCGCGCATCAGGGTGGTCTTGCCCGCGCCGTTGGAGCCGATCAGCGCGGTGATCTCGCCGCGCCGCACCGCCATGTCGATACCCCACAACACCTGGACCTCGCCGTAGCCGGCGCGCAGCCCCTGCAGTTCAAGGATAAGAGAATTAGCCACGGGCGGCATTCCGTTGCGCGTATTGATGTCCGAGATAAGCATCGACGACGGCGGGATTCTTGATGACGTCGCGCGGCGGTCCATTGGCGATCAACTGCCCATTGTGCAGCACGGCGATCCGGGTGCAGACGTTGAGCACGACTTTCATCAGATGCTCGATCATCACGATGGTGATGCCGCCTGCCGCCAGCTGATGAATGAGTTGCGTCGCCCGCTCCACCTCGGCGCTGTTGAGCCCGGCATTGACTTCGTCGAGGAACAACAGTTTCGGCTTCATCGCCAACGCCTTTGCCAATTCCAGCCGCTTCCGCATCGCCAGCGTCAGCGTCGCCGCCGATTGCCCGGCCTGTGCATCGAGCCCGACGAAGGCGAGATGCGCCCGCGCCTCTTCGCGGGCCGACTTCAGGCTCACGCCGGACTGCGAAAACAGCGCTGCCGCGGCAACATTATCGAGCGCGGTGAATTCGGCGAACGGCTGCACGATCTGAAACGTGCGCGCCAACCCAAGCCGCGCCGCCCGATAGGTTTTGACCCTCGTGATGTCCCGTCCCATGAAGATTATCTTCCCGGAACTTGCGGGCGTCACACCGCAGACCGCATTGACCAGCGTGGTCTTCCCGGCGCCGTTGGGGCCGATCAACCCGAGCACTTCGCCTTTGTTGATTCCGAGCGTGACCTCGGAAAGCGCCCGCAGGCCGCTGAAATGCTTGGACACGGCGTCGAGGCGAAGGATCTCAGACATGTTTTGCCTTCCGCCACACCATGCGGGAACGCAGCGAGATCAAGCCATGCGGCAGGAACAACAGCAGCATGACGATCAATACACCGAGCACGCCGCTGTGGATCTGGATGTAGTTGCGCCAGACCACTTCCTCGAGCCCGAGATAAAGCAACGCACCACAAACCACGCCGAGCGGCGATCCGAGCCCACCCATGAGCGCCATCACAATCGGTTTTACCGAGTAAAGGATATCGAATACGTCGGATGGGTCGATGTAATGCACCCATGCAGCATAGATGCCGCCGGCAGCACTGACGAAGCAGGCCGACAACGCGAACGCGATGCTTTTGTAGAGTGTGGAGTTCAGGCCAACCATGTCGGAGGCGGTTTCGTTCTGCCGAATGCAGGCAAGCCCGAAGCCGAGTTTTGACATCGAGACGGCGATCACCATCAGCGCGGTCGCCGCCAGCAACGCCCACATCGCATAGAAGAAGAAGGTGGCGTCGGCCAGAACGCCGGAACCTGCGGCCAGCGGGATATTCAGGCCCATGCCGCCGCCGGTCAGATCAGTGGCGTTGTTGACGAGTTCGCGCAGCACCTCGACCAGCGACAGACTTGCGATCGCGAAATAATGGCCACGCAAGCGCAGCAACACGATCCCGAGCAAGCCGGCCAGCAGAAACGACGCCACGAGCGTCACCAGGATCGACAGCGCGAGCGGCAGGCCATCGCCAAGCAGCACGCCGGTCGCATAGGCGCCGAAGCCAAAAAATGCCGCGGTCGCGAACGACGGGTATCCGACAAAACCGCCGACCACGTTCCACGACAAAGCAAGGATAGCGTACATGCAGGCGATGGTGCCGAGCCGCAAGGCGTAGGGTCCGCCGAACAAAGGCAGCGCCGCGATGCAGCCGATCAGCACCAACAGCGCCAGATCGAGCTTTTTCATTCAAAACCCTTTCGGCCGAGCAGCCCCTGAGGCCTGACGATCAGGAACACGATCAACAGCGCGAAGGAAAGCGTGGTCGCATGCGCCGGTCCGATGGTGGCCGAACCGACGCCTTCGACCAACGCCAGCAATAGGCCGCCTGCCAGTGCGCCCGACACGCTGCCGAGACCCCCGAGCACGCAGACCACGAACGCCTTGCCGAGGAATGTCGACGAGGTCAGCGGTGAAATCGGAAAGATAAGCGCCATCAGCACGCCGGCGCATCCCGCAAGCGCCGCACCGAGACCGAAGGCGATGGCGTAGATCGATTTGACATCGACGCCCATCAGCACCGCGGCGTCGCGATCAAGCCTTACCGCGACGATCGCCCGGCCAACCCGCAAGCGCCGCAGCACGAGATAAAGCACCAAGGTGAGCGCCAGCGCGGAGGCCGTGGCAATCAGCCGATCGACCGGCACCACCACGTCAAACAGCGAAACCGAGCCGATCGGCGGGCTCAAGGTCAGCTTCCGATAGTCGGCCTTGAAGAAATAAATCATCGCATTGTTCAGGATCAGATCGAGCCCGAACGTCAGCGTCAGCGTCACCAGCACCGGCGCTGTGATGACGCGATTGAGCAGCAATCGCTGCAGCAGATAGCCGAGGATGAAAAACAACGGCGCCGCGACGATCAGGACATACCAGGGCGGGATTTTTAGCGATTGATATAGTCCCCACGCAAGATAGGAGCCGAGAACGATGAACGATCCATGGATCAGGTTGATGACGTTCAAAACGCCCCACACCAGCGAGAAGCCGATCGCAATACACGCATAGAGGCAGCCCAGCACCAAGGCGTTGATCAATACCTGGGCTACCAACACGCTTCAATACTCGCTAGTCTTCGCAACGATCTTCGTCAGTTTACGCCAAGCTTGAGTTCGCCCTGCTTGATGGCTTGCGGGAAAAGCACGACCGGTTTTGCGCCTTGGATCTGGAAAACCGGAGGTTCGAGCGAATTGATCTGGCCGTTCGATCCGAATTTTACCGGGCCGAAGAAGGTGACCATGTCCAGCTTCGCCAATTCGTCGCGTACTTTTTCGCGGTCCAGCGAGCCGGCGCGCTCGATTGCGATCTGGAACAGCGCGCCGCAGAGTGCTGCCGATGCCTGCCCGTAGTCGGGCTCGCTCTTGTATTTTTCCTTAAACAACTTCACGAAATTGCTGGTCGAACCGAAAATATCCTTGCCGTCATACTGTTCGGCAGGATGCCACCATGAAGCGCTGGTGACGTTCTCCGCGCTCTGGCCCGCCTGCTCAATGAATTCCTGATACGCCGGTCCGGCAATCATGGTCACCACAGGCGCTTTCATCTGCTGGTCGACCATCTGCTTGCGGACCAGCAGGAGATCGTTGATATAACCGGTGATGAAGATCCATTGCGGGCCGAGCGATTTCATCTGCGACAAGGTCGCGGAGTGATCGAGCGTGCCGATCGCATATTTTTCGAAGTAGACCACCTCAAAACCATTCGCCTTGGCCGACTTTTCCATCTCCTGGGCGATCGCCAAAGGAAACAGATCGTTGCGCGCCAGAATGGCGACCTTTTTCACATCCGGTGCCTGCGACTTGATGATTTGGGTCAACGGCGTCGTCAGCGTGTCATTCGGCGTGAACGTGCCGAACAAATATTTGTAGCCTTGGTCATAAACCTGCGACGAAGAGGCCGTGCCGGCGATGGTCGGCACCTTGTACTTTTCCGAGATCGTGCTCGCCGCTTTGGCGGCGCCAGAGCCGAACGGACCAAACAGGAAGTTGATATTGTCCTGGGTGATCATCTGCTCGGATGTCTGTACCGCGCGCGGCGTGTTGGATTGATAATCGGCATAGACGATCTCGACCTTGTACTTCTTGCCGCCGATCGAAATGCCGCCAGCCTTGTTGGCCTGCTCGGCCCAGAGGTCGTAGCCTTGCTGCTGCTTGATGCCTTCCGGCGCCAACGGTCCCGTCAACGGCAGCGGCGCGCCGAAGCGAATGACATCATCGGCCACAGCCGATGATGCAAACGCGCTGCAACAGACGGCTGCGACCATTGCCGTTCCGGCAATCATCGAGAAACGCGCTAGCTTTTGACAGTACATTCCAAACCCCCAACATGAACCTTGATCGCGGCGTCCCGAAGCATGGCAAATCCGAAGGGCGAATAAAAGCACCGAAATCAGCTAGAGGCTGCTTTATGCTTGAGCAGCTCGCCAGATTTCGCGCGTGCTTGTTCAGGTCCCGACGCGCAGTGATGCACGCTGCTTGCGAAGATAAGCGATGACCGAGAGCGCGGTGATGCGACCGGTCTTTGGATTTTCCGACGGGATGTTCTCGATCGACATCGAAAAGCGGGCGGAGTCGGATTCCACCTCAACGCGATGGATGTTGCGCATTACCGTAGGATCGGCCCAAATCTCCAGTTTCGTTCGGTCCGGACCTATTCCGGCCAGCGACAGCGCGACGGCCACATTCAGGTTGGCCGGGAATCCCTTTGCGGCCTCCCGCGCGGTCCCCTCGAATATCCGGAGCGGTTCGGTAATTCGTTCGATGTCGATGTTGTTTTCGACGATATAGGGGGCGCCCGCGAGCCCCTGGATCGGCTTTCGTGTCACCATCCGGACCGAGTGGATGTTGCCGACCGCCGCTGCGGTCACCGCGTCGAGGCCGATCAACGCGCCCGTCGGCACCACGATCTGGCCGCCATTTTGTTTGGCGAGCTCGATCAGGTCCTCGTTTTCGAGCAGCGCGCCGGCGCTGAGGACAATCGCTGTTTTGCCACTCGTTACGAACGGCGCGACGATCGACCTGATGAGCTTGCTCGGCGCGCACTCGATGACGATGTCGGCGGCATCGACGAGCTTTTCGATCGGCAGGACGGCTGGCGTTGTCGCCAAATTGCCGAGCCAGCTTCGGTGCTTTTCCGGATTCTGCGCCGACACAGCGGCGAGAACCATCCCATCTATTCCGCGGTCCAGCGCTTCAGCTACCCTCTTCCCGATAGGTCCGAGCCCGGCAATAGCAACCCGCAGGTCGGTCGGTCCTAAATTCGGCATTCGTTCGCTTCTCTGTCTTTTCGATTTTCAGCGCCTTACGCGACCGCGCGGGCTAAAAACACCATTACCATCTCGGCGCTTTTGCCTCACAATCGCACAACGGATGCCTATCATCTCCGCTTGCAAAGGGGCAGCGCTTTCGATTATGTCTATACATGTTATATGTCTAGACATGACGACCCGTTAGCGGGTTTGGCCGACATGAACGATGCAGTGCTCGCGTTTGACGCCATCCGGCAGGAGTTCCCGACCCCGGGAGCAGACGCCATCATCCGCGTTATCGACGGGATAAGCTTCGAGGTCGGCAGCGGCAAATTTGTCGCGGTGATCGGCCCCTCGGGCTGCGGCAAGAGCACGCTGTTGCAGATGGCCGCCGGCCTGTTGATGCCGACCCGCGGCGGGGTGCGCCATCGCGGGCGCGCGATCAACGACGTCAATCGCGAGGTTGGCTTCGTGCCCCAGCAAGCCCAGCTGTTCCCGTGGAAGACGTTGGCTGAAAACGTCGAACTACCGCTGCTGTTACGCGGCGTCGCCAATCCCGAACGCAAGCAGCGCGTCGCCGCCGCGCTCGAGGCGGTCGGCCTGAGCGGTTTCGAACAATATTTTCCGGGCCAATTGTCCGGCGGGATGCAAAAGCGCGGCTCGATCGCCCGCACTCTGGTGTACCGGCCCGACGTGATCTTGATGGACGAACCATTCGGCGCGCTCGACGCGCAGACACGGATGGTGATGCAGGACGATTTGCAAATGCTGTCACGCGACGCCGGTGCAACCGTTCTCTTCATCACCCACGACATCACCGAAGCCGTGCTGTTGGCCGACAATGTCGTGATCATGAGCCAGCGTCCTTCGCGGCTTTTGGCCAACATCGCGATCGACCTGCCGCGGCCGCGCGATGTGTTCGAGCCGTTTCGCAATCCCGGCTTTGAAGCGGCCTATGAGGCGGTATGGTCGGTGTTCCGGTCGCAAATCGACATTCGGCAACGAGCGCATTGAGAGAAGGCGCGCACGATGAACGACATTGCCGCCACTGCGAGCCCGCCTAAGGCCGCCGAGGTTTCGAGAGCCAAACGGCGCTCGTGGCTGGGTAAAGCGATACACCGTCTGGCGCTGCTGCTGCCGGGAATCGCCATCCTTGTTTTTTGGCAATGGGCCGCCGGCCGGCTGATCAAGGAAATCTATGTCAGCAAGCCGACCGCGGTGGCGGTGCGGCTCTATGAAGTCTTCAGTTCCGGAGAGATCTACCCGCATCTGTGGACCACCGGCCAGGAGCTTGTGTTCGGCTATGTCATCGGCGTCACCGGCGGGATCTTGGCCGGCTATGCGCTCGGCCGCTCGCCGCGGCTCGCCAGCATTTTCGAGCCCTATGTGATGGCGTTTTACGGCGTGCCCAAGATCGCGCTGGCGCCGCTCTTCATCATCTGGTTCGGCATCGGCATCTGGTCGAAGGTGGCGCTCGCCTCGATCATGGTTTTCTTCCTGGTGTTCTATAACGTGTATTCCGGCGTCCGCGCCGTCGATCGCGAGCTGGTCAATTTGACGCTGGTGATGGGCGCAAATCAGCGCCAGCTGACCTATCACGTCTATTTTCCCGCAGCCGCGCCTTACGTCATGCTCGGCATGCGCATGGCCGTGCCCTATAGCGTCATCGGCGTGATCGTCGGCGAGTTCACGTCCTCAACCCAAGGCCTCGGCCTGTTCATCCACGAGGCGTCATCGACCTATGATCCCGCCGGCGTGTTTGCCGGCATCGTTATCCTGCTCGCCTTTGTCGTGGTCGCCAACGTTCTGGCGGGACGGCTGGAGCGGCGGTTTCTTCGCTGGAAAACACCGGCCCCGCACGCGCCGAGCGATATCTGAAATCCGTCACCTATAACAGGAGCGAGCATGCATTCGATTAGGGACCTGACGCGAGCGCTGACCCTCGCAGCGGCATTGTCGGTGCTCCCCACCCTGGCATCGGCGCAAGCGACGGTGCGCATCGCGCAAGGAGTTGCGTCCTTAAGCTTCCTCCCGGTGTGGGGGGCCCGCGCACTGAACACGTTTGCTACCGAAGGATTGACTGCGACGGTGTTGATGTCGCCCGGCGGCGATCCGGCAGCCTTGGCGGCCCTGGATGCTGGCGACGCCGATCTCGCCGCGGTCGGAACGGAGACGGCGCTGCGAGCCGTGGCAAAAGGTCAGCCGTTCGAGATTGTCTACAACCTGATGTCGAAGGTAACGGCCGAGGTCGTGGTCGCACCGTCCTTTCTGGAAAAAGCCGGTGTGAAACCCGGCGATCCCCTGCAAAAGCGCATTGCCGCCCTGAAAGACGCGACGATCGGCGTCGCCGCCGTCGGCGGCACCCAGGAAACCGCCGCCCGCTGGCTCGCGGCCAAAGGCGGCCTCGACCCCAAGACCGACATCAAGATCGCGCAGGTCGGCGGCCCGCCCGCGTTGCAGGCGGCGCTCGAGAACAAGCGCATCGATGCATTCGTGCTTTCGCCGCCCGAAGGTTACCTCGCGACCAAATCGGGGGCCGGCACGATCCTGATTTCGCTTGGCGACGAGTTCCCGCTGCTCGCCAATCAGCCTTATCTGGTGCTCGTCGCCAAGAAGCCGATCGACGACAAAGTGTCGGAGGTGATCGTCAAGACGGTGCGGGCGATGCAGGCGGCCAGCATCGCGATGGTCGCCGATCCCGAGTCGACCGCGCAGGCGATCCAGAAGCAATTTTTTGCCAAAGCCGATCCTGCCGCCATTGTCGCCGCGGTCAAGGCGATGAACGGCGGCATAGCCGGCGGCGGCAGACTGGACGTGCAATCCATCCAGAATCAGTTGGTGTTTTCGAAGGAGGTCGGCACGAATTTCGGCCGGGATTTTGATGCAGCCGCGTCGCAGAACGACCTGTGGACCAACAGTTTCGTCGAACGCGCCGCCAAAAAATAAATCGGCTAGGCAATCCGAAAAGATCCTTCAGCCGGTCGGCGTGAAGCGCGCGATCAGATCATAGAGATGCCCTGGATGGGTAAGCCGCACCGCCGTGATCGGCTCGCCGTTACGCCACGTCCGCCGCTCGATCACCAGGCACGCCGCGCCCTCGTCGATCTTCAGATCCTCGGCCACGCCCTTGTCGGCGTTGCAGGCCGTGATGCGATGCTCGGCCTCGGTCCATGGCACATGACCGACCAGCCAGGTATTCGGCGGGGTCTTTGAAAAATCTTCCCGCAGCGCATCCGGCACCGCCTGCAGATTGATCAGCCGATCCTCGATCGCGAACGGTTGACCTTCCGCTTCATGAAGGCAACGCACCGCCAGCACCTGCGCGCGAGCGCCGACGGCAAGCCGGGCTTTGTCGCGGGCTGAGGCCATGCGCTTGCGAAGATCGATCAGCTTGTACGCGTAGCGCTCGCCGCGTTTTTCGACCTCACCCTTGAGATCGGGAATCTGCAGGATCGCGGACTGCACCCGCGGCCGCGAGACAAAACTGCCGGCCCTGCGGCGGCGCACCACCAGTCCCGCTTCGGCGAGCGCCGAGATGACCTTGTTCACGGTCATCCGTGAACAGGAATAGGTTTGCATTAGCTCGTGTTCGAATGGCACACGATGCCCCGGCGGCCAGTCGCCCGAGGTGATTTTTGTTTCGATGTCGCCACGAATGCGCTGGTACAGCGCCTTCGGCGTACCCTTTGCGCCAGATTTTGGGTTCGCGGTCATGCGAGAAGCAACCCTTCGATCGCACCCCGAAAACGCTGCGCGACCGTCTCACGGTGCTGATGCCGGCCGTCCTTCACCACCTTGCGGCCGCGCGCCCAGACGCAATCCACCGGCGAGCGGCCGGCGCCAAAAATCCAGCTGTCGAGGATCGCATCACTGGTGCGCCCAGCCAGCGCGATATTCTGCGCATCGAGACTGATGATGTCGGCGAAGGCGCCCTCGGTGAGCCCGGTCTTGGCCAAGCCGACCGCCTGCGATCCGCCGCGCAGCGCGCCGTCGAACAACGCGCGGCCGGTGGAAGCGACACTGCCGGATGCCAGTACATTTCGCACCTTCAGCGCGAGGCGTTGCGAATATTCGAGTTGCCGCAATTCATCGCTCAGGCCGATCAACACGTTGGAGTCCGAACCGACGCCGAACACCCCGCCCCGATCGATGAATTCCGGCGCATTGAATGTTCCGTCGCCGAGATTTGCCTCGGTCACCGGGCATAGTCCAGCCACTGCGCCGCTGTCGGCGACGGCGCCAAGTTCCGCTGACGTTGCGTGCGTGGCGTGAACGAGGCACCAATTGCGGTCGACCGGTGCGTGGTCAAACAACCATTGCAACGGCCGCTGCCCGCTCCAGGCGATGCATTCGTCGACCTCTCGCATTTGCTCGGCGATATGAATATGGATCGGGCACGTTCCGGCGACAGCAACAACCGCGTCAAGTTCGTCAGGCGTCACCGCCCTCAGCGAGTGAGGCGCGATACCGACGACCGCGCCCTCCTGCCCTGCCACGGCGCGGCGGCTTGCCTCCATCAACCGCGAAAATCCGTCGAGATCGTTGACGAAACGCCGCTGCGCCGGATCGGGTGCGCGACCGCCGAAATCCGCATGCGCATAGAACACCGGCAACAGTGTCAGCCCGATGCCGGCAGTTTGCGCCGCCGCAGCGATACGCCCGGCCAACTCGCCCAAATTGCCATAAGGCGCGCCTGAAATATCGTGGTGGATGTAGTGAAACTCCCCAACTCGGGTAAATCCTGCCTCCAGCATCTCGACATAGGCCTGCGCGGCCACGGCCTCGATGTCGTCGGCCGTCATACGTCCGACGAAACGGTACATCACCTCGCGCCACGTCCAGAAACTGTCCGCAGATGTTCCTCTGATCTCGGCGAGACCGGCCATTCCGCGCTGAAAGGCATGGCTGTGCAAATTGCAGGTGCCCGGAAGCCCGATCCGGTGCCGCTCATCTCCAGGCTGCGCCGTACCGCCGCTCGTGACGCTCACGATCAAGCCCGCATCGATGGCAATCCTGACCTCGCGCGCCCAACCTTGCGGCAACAATGCTTGCTCGAAAAACAATCCCGTCACACTTTATCTCCGAGGCCTTGCGAAACTATGGACAGGCGCACCACGAATATGTATAGACAAATGGACGAAAAGCCAAGCACGTAAACCGTCAGCCACCGGTCCGCAGAGTTCATGACAGCAGTCGATCACATCTGGCACGGATGTCGTCTTGCAACCCTTTCGCCGTCCCGCCAAGGCCTCGGTGTGGTCGATGACGGCCTGATCGCCGAAGCGGGCGGCCGCATCGTTTATGCAGGTCCGGCCACGGATGCGCCTTCAGGACTGGACGCAAAACAACGAAACAACTGCGGCGGCCGTTGGATCACGCCAGGGCTGATCGACTGTCATACCCATTTGGTCTATGGCGGCAACCGCGCGCAGGAATTCGAACAACGGCTTGCGGGCGCGAGCTACGAAGAAATCGCGCGCGCCGGCGGCGGCATCGTCTCGACGGTGAAGGCGACGCGGCAGGCGAGCACCGAGGAGTTGATCGCCGCCGCGCTGCCGCGGCTTGACGCGCTGATCGCCGAGGGCGTCACGTCAATCGAAATCAAATCCGGCTACGGCCTCGAACTCGACACCGAACGCCGCCAGCTGCAGGCCGCGCGGCGGCTCGGCAGCGCGCGCGCCGTAACGATTCGAACAACCTTCCTCGGCGCCCACACGGTGCCGCCTGAGATGAAGGGTGACAGCAGCGGTTATATCGACGCGATCTGCAAAACCATGCTGCCGCAGATCGCCGCAGAGGGTCTGGCCGATGCGGTCGACGCCTTCTGCGAGGGCATCGCCTTCTCGCCGGAAGAGACCGCGCGCGTGTTCGCGACGGCTAAAGCGCTCGGCCTGCCCGTTCGTCTTCACGCCGACCAGCTTTCGAACCTTCAGGGAGCAGCGCTCGCCGCACGCTTTGGCGCGCTTTCGGCGGATCATCTCGAATATGCCGACGACGAAGGCATCGCGGCGATGGGCCGGGCCGGCACTGTCGCGGTGGTGCTGCCCGGCGCATTCTATTTCATCCGCGAGCGGCAGACGCCGCCGATCGAGGCGATGCGCCGCCAGCGCGTGCGAATAGCGCTCGCCACTGACTCTAACCCCGGCACCTCGCCGCTGACATCGCTGCTGCTGGCGATGAACATGGGCGCGACGCTGTTTCGCCTCACCGTCGAGGAATGCATCGCTGCCGTGACGCGGGAGGCGGCGCGGGCGTTGGGGCTGTTCGCGGAAACGGGGAGCCTCGAGCCCGGAAAATACTGCGATCTCGCGATCTGGAACATCGAACGGCCCGCCGAACTCGTTTATCGGATGGGCTTCAACCCACTCCACACCCGCGTGTGGCACGGCAAATCACATGCGGCCTCCCACATCGCCTGACGCACGCCGCCTGCAAGGAACAGAGATCATGACCCGCATCGACAATGCCCGCGTGATCCGCGCCGCGCGCGGCAATCAGCTTTCCGCCAAATCCTGGCTCACGGAAGCCCCGATGCGCATGCTGATGAACAATCTCGATCCGGATGTCGCCGAAAAGCCGAACGAACTCGTGGTCTATGGCGGCATCGGCCGCGCCGCGCGCGACTGGGAGAGTTTTGATCGTATCGTCGCGACGCTTAGGCGTCTCGAAGGCGATGAAACCCTGCTGGTCCAATCGGGCAAGCCGGTCGGCGTGTTCCGCACCCATGCCGATGCGCCACGCGTGCTGATCGCCAACTCCAATCTGGTGCCGCATTGGGCGAACTGGGAGCATTTTAGCGTGCTCGACCGCAAGGGCCTGATGATGTACGGCCAGATGACGGCAGGCTCCTGGATCTATATCGGCACCCAGGGCATCGTTCAGGGCACTTATGAAACCTTCGTCGAGCTCGGCCGGCAGCATTATGGCGGCAACCTTTCGGGCAAATGGATTCTGACCGCCGGTCTCGGCGGTATGGGCGGCGCGCAGCCGCTTGCAGCGGTGATGGCCGGCGCCTCCTGCCTCGCGGTCGAGTGCCAGCCGTCGCGGATCGAGATGCGGCTGCGCACCCGCTACCTCGACCGCAAGGCCGACAGTCTCAATGAGGCGCTGGCGATCATCGAACAGGCAAGCCGCGATCGAAAGCCGGTGTCGGTCGGTTTGCTCGGCAACGCCGCCGAGATTTTTCCCGAACTGGTCCACCGCGGCCTACGGCCGGATGCCGTCACCGACCAGACCTCGGCGCATGATCCCGTCAACGGTTATTTGCCGAAGGGCTGGACGACAAGCGAGTGGGAGGCGCGGCGCGAGACTGATCCGAAAAGTGTGGCCAGCGCTGCGCGCAAATCGATGGCCGAACACGTCCGCGCCATGCTTGATTTTCACCGGATGGGAATTCCGGTGGTCGACTACGGCAACAACATCCGCCAGATGGCGTTCGAAGAAGGCGTCAAGGACGCCTTCGATTTCCCGGGTTTTGTGCCAGCCTATATCAGGCCGCTGTTCTGCCGCGGCATCGGTCCATTTCGATGGGCGGCTTTGTCAGGCGATCCCGAAGACATCTATCGGACCGATGCCAAGGTCAAGGAATTGCTGCCTGATAATGCCGCGCTGCATCACTGGCTCGACATGGCACGCGAGCGCATCGCGTTCCAGGGGCTTCCGGCGCGCATCTGCTGGGTCGGCCTCGGCGACCGCCATCGCCTCGGCCTCGCCTTCAACGAGATGGTGGCGCGCGGCGAATTGAAAGCGCCTGTGGTGATCGGCCGCGATCACCTGGATTCCGGCTCGGTCGCTTCCCCCAATCGCGAAACCGAAGCGATGAAGGACGGCTCGGATGCGGTGTCGGATTGGCCGCTTCTGAATGCGCTTTTGAATTGCGCGAGCGGCGCGACCTGGGTGTCACTGCACCACGGCGGCGGCGTCGGCATGGGCTTTTCGCAGCACGCCGGCATGGTGATCGTCTGTGATGGCACACCAGAGGCAGCCAACCGCATCGGCCGCGTGCTGTGGAACGATCCTGCCACCGGCGTGATGCGACACGCCGATGCCGGCTACGACCTCGCCATCGATTGCGCGCGGGCGAACAAGCTCGACCTGCCGAGCCTGCGCTGAGGAGCGGCCGGCGGTGAAGGTCATCCGTGCCGTCGATTGCCGGACCACGCCGTGGAAGAACGGCGGCGGCTCGACCACGGAGATCGCAGCCGAACCATCCGGCGCATCGCTCGATACATTCGACTGGCGCGTCAGCATGGCGAAAGTCGCCTCCGACGGACCATTCTCGGAGTTTCCCGGAATTGACCGCACGCTTGCGGTCATCAAGGGAAGCGGGTTGCTGCTGACAATCGGAAGCAACGCTCCGGTGACGGTTGAGCCGGGGTCCGACCCGGTCCACTTCGCCGGCGACATCGCGACATCAGCGCGGCTCATCGCCGGCGAGATCACCGATCTCAACGTAATGACGCGGCGTGGACGCTTCAGTCATCGGCTGCTGCGCATTCCCGAATCAGTCTCCTGCGATTTCGACGGCCATAATATTGCTGTCGTCCTACCCCTCGACAGCGGCGCGGCTGTGACTTCGAAGCGAGACGTCGCAGCGCTCGATCACGGCGACGCGGCCATTCTGGTGCGCGAACGCGACACTTGCTTCCGGATTGCGCCGGTCGGCACCAGCGGCTGCTATCTGGTGTTGCTGCGGGAACACCGCGCAGATTGACCCCGCGATCAGCCGGGTTCGCGGTATCCCGCCACGCGCGCCTCGGTCTCCCAGCGCGTCATCAGGCTGTAGTCGTCAGTAGTAACGGGAACAAAGGCCTCAAGACAAAGCCGGTCCCTCAAGCTCTCGCACGCCGGCGTCTCGCCGAATTTCGCCAGCACGCCCTGCAACGCCGACACGATTCCGTCGGGACAGGTTGGGGCCGCGACCAGAAACGGTATCGGGGCGAGCTCGGTCGTCGACACGATCCTTATCCGCGGCGCCAGATCGGGTTCATGGCGCAGCATCAGGTCCAGCGCGTAGGAATCGAGCGGACCGACGTCGATATCATCGCCAAGAAGCGCTTCGATGACGCGGCGCGGCGTGAACAGCGGGCCAATACTCCGCTGGTAAAGCCTCTCGCCACGCTTCTGATAATACGGCAGCAGATGGTGCCGAAGCGCATTATAGCCCGAGTGGGAATCCTCGACCGTATATCCGAGGCGGCCGCCAAACGTGTCCTCCAGCGAACGAAATTTCGAATCTTCCCGCACAACGAGGCGCGTGCCGTAAACCGGCCGCCCGCGGCGAGGTGCTCCGAGCGGAACGGGCGCAGCGACCGGGCGCGGCCGGCGCGTGGCAAGCGCGTAGGGAAATCCGCACATGAAGGCGCAGGCGAGATCGGAGCGCGCCCACAATTCGGCCAACGGCAGCGGAAAAGCGTGATCGATCACGCGTAGATCGACATCGGCTTGCCGCGCCAGCCACAAGAACAGTTCTTTCCATGCCAGGCTTGATGCCGGATTGACCGAATACATTCGCGCATTGGCGACATACGGCATGGTTCAATTTCTCGCGGCCGGCATTCGATCAGGCAAACCGAAGGCGCTGGCCAATGCCCAAGCGCTCGGATTTTTCCAGCATCGCGTGGCCAAGCGCAATATCGGACAGTGAAAGCCCGCGGTGCCAGAACAGATTGGTTTCGGCGTCGCTCTGCCGGCCCGGCTTGAGACCGGCCACGATCTGTCCGAGCTCCGCGTGCAAAGTCTGTTCGGACAGTTTTCCCGCCTCGACATGAGCGCGCAGGCTGCCGAACTTGCCGCCCTTGCACTGACCCCAGTCGTCAACGACCAGTTTTGTCATG
>Ga0209648_10001488_pt1 | contig 18985 bp, 17 predicted proteins | sample GraSoi2013_115cm_FD_185830 | JGI IMG/M metagenome (GOLD analysis project Ga0209648, IMG submission 185830) | Grasslands soil microbial communities from the Angelo Coastal Reserve, California, USA - Sample 9_17_2013_115cm (SPAdes) (version 2) | ecosystem: Environmental > Terrestrial > Soil >...
AGCGACCTGTTTCGCGTGGATATCCTGAATACGATCGGGCTTTCTATGATGCTTATGGGAGTCCTCTGCTGGATGGTGCTGGCGGTATGCAGCGCAACACGTAGCCCCGGACGCCCTCGTCCGGGGTGGGCGGGTGAGGGCACCCGCCCCTACGCGAGCTTAGTCACTGCCGGCATTCTGGTCTGTGTCGCGATTTCCGTCCTCGCTCCGCTGCTCTGGACTACGTGGCGGATGCGCTTCCTGCCCTGGGAGATCGAAACCTACATTAACGGCGTCCACAACCTCGGCGAGCCGCAAGCCTGGCTGTTTCCAATCTTTCCCTGGACAGCTTTCGCTTTTGCCGGTCTCGCGTTTGGATTTCTTTTGATGAGCGACTACGCTCGCAAGCTCGGAGCGCGTATGTTCTTGCTCGCTGGTGCTGCTGGAATCGTTCTCATCTATGGCGCGAAATTCCTGGACTCACGGTCGTGGCATATCTATCCTGTGTACGATTTCTGGCATACTAGCCCGAACTTTTTCATGATTCGCCTCGGCATGCTGCTGCTGCTCGTGGTATTCGCATATGCCTGGTGCCGATGGGGTCTGGGGCAGCGCGGATTTAGTCCGCTCATCCAGCTTGGTAACACTTCTCTGCTGGTTTACTGGGTGCACATCGAGTTCGTTTATGGACGCTTCAGCATTCTGCCGCGCCGCAGCGAGAGCATCTTGGGAGCGTCTGGAGGGCTGCTGACTATCTTTCTGGCGATGCTTGTGCTGTCATTGGCGCGAACAAAAATGAAGGGCCGATTCGCTGACCTAATGACGAGGACTCGCAGCCGAGTGCGACCCGCTTAAACTGTTCGCATACCAACAACTTCGGTCGGCTTCGAAATACAGCATCTCCCCTCTTGACAGTCCACAGCGAAAAGGATAAGCATTCATCCGATTTATTAAAACCTTTCAATATAGGGAGCCCTCCTATGACGAAGGAAGCTGAAAATCGCCCGACTTGTTCCTCTCGACAATTTTTCTCAAACGTTAGCCGGATTTTCGTCTTGACCGTGCTCGCATCTGCGGCTTACGCGCAGAGTGCATTCGTGCGGGTCAACCAGGTCGGTTATGTCTCCGGCGCATCGAAGCGCGCCTACCTGATGGCCTCGGCAGCAGAAACCGGAGCCACATTCGTAGTCAAGAATTCCAGTGGCGGTACTGTATTTGGGCCGGCGGCTATCGGGGCCAACCTCGGCTCCTGGAGCAGCGGTTTCCCGGATGTGTACGCACTTGACTTCGATAGTTTCGTCACCTCGGGTACATACACCATCAGCGTGACCGGCCCCATCGCGGCGTCCTCTCCGGGCTTCAAGATTGACTTGGCTGCGAACGTTTACTCAACCTCCCTCGGCAATTCGCTCTTCTTCTACGAGAACGAGCGGGACGGGCCGAACTTTATTGCCACCGCTCTGCGCACGGCCGCCGGTCACCTGAACGATCAAAGCGCGAAGGTATATCTCACTCCGAATATGAACAACAACGGCCGATTCTCAGGCGACTTGACGCCAACCGGCGCAGGTATAAACGCTGCCGGTGGATGGTGGGACGCTGGCGATTATCTCAAGTTCGTCCAGACCCACAGCTATACGGTCGCGCTAATGCTGGTTGGTATTCGGGACTTCCCCAACCAGATGGGCGCTGGTTCCGCGAGTTCCAACTTTACAGCGGAGGCGAAGTTCGGTCTCGACTGGCTACAGGAAATGTGGGACGACTCAACTCAAACTTTCTACTACCAAGTCGGGATCGGAAATGGCAACGCGCAGACCGTTAGCGATCACGATATCTGGCGATTGCCGCAGGCTGACGATACCTTCGGAGGATGTACTTCCCAGTTCCGCTTTATTTGCCGTCGGCCAGTGTTCATCAATACCGCGGGCGGCGCCGGCGCGCATATTAGTCCCAATCTGGCGGGGCGGATGGCTGCGGATTTTGCCCTCTGTTATCACGAATATCAGACCAGCAATACCGCTTACGCCAACCAGTGCTTGCTCTCCGCCGAGCATATTTTCGATCTCGCGAATACCGCGCCCAGCGGCAACTTGCTGACGGTAGCTCCTTTCAGCTTTTATCCAGAGACTGAATGGCGTGACGACATGGAACTCGGTGCCACCGAACTTTATTTCGCTCTGCAAGGATGCGGCACTAACTGTCCTGCGGGTCCACACCCCGCGTCGTATTATCTGCAACAGGCAGCGCATTGGGCGAATGCCTACATCACAGGCCCGGGTGACGCTGCGGATACCCTGAACCTTTATGACGTCACCGGATTGGCGCATTTCGAGCTTTACCGCGCGCTAGCGTTGGCTGGTAATCCGGGCGGCACCGGCCTGGAGACGAATCAGACTGCCTTGCTCGCAGACCTGCAGAAGCAGCTAAACAAGGCCATAACTCAGAGCAATACCGATCCGTTCGGATTCGGCTTCCCGTGGGGGGTGTATGACACCACGTCCCATGGAGGAGGTCTCGCCGTAATGGCTGCCGAGTACAGTTTTCTGAATGGTCCAGCGCTGAACGGGAGCACCTCTCCAGCCATTTACGCTAATCGCCAGCTCGCCAACATCCTGGGCGCAAATGCGTGGGGGACGTCACTGATCGTGAACGATGGCAGCACCTTCCCGCTTTGCATGCAGCATCAGGTGACGAACCTGGTTCCAATGCCACCGAATGGGCCCCCGTTCCTTTCAGGAGCAGTGGTGGAAGGTCCAAACTCGTTTGCAGCAAAAGGCACGCTCAGCGGAATGGTGGCATGCCCTCCCAACGGGGTGGATGCGTTCGCTCAATTTAACGCCAGCAAGACCGTTTATAAGGATTTCGTGCAGTCGTTTTCAACCGTCGAGCCAGCGATTGATCTGAGTGCTTCATCGTTCCTGGCATTTTCCTGGCAGATGGCGGGAGCGCCGTCAGGAACACCCTAGCTTGAAGATTTGTGAGGGCGGCTCGCCGCCCTCACTTCAATGTCCCGACTAAGTCGCCGCAAAAACGTGACTAGTGCGCCGGCGCTGGCTGCGGCGGCGGAGTCGAGAAATTCACCTTGGGTACTGCCCGGGATCCCTCGGATGCCGCAAAGTACGCATCATTCTTCTTGAAGCCTGCCCACTGCGCAAAGAGGCTGTTCGGAAACTGCTGCACGTAAGTGTTGTAATCCTGCAAGGTGTCGTTGTAGTTCTTGCGTTCGACGGAGATTCGGTTTTCGGTGCCGGCTAGTTCGTCCTGCAGGCGCAGGAAATTTTCGCTCGACCTCAATTGCGGGTAGTTCTCGGCAATCGCCAATAGACGCCCAAGTGCGCCATCCAAACGCTGGTTCGCGGCAATTTTATCGGACGGCGTACTCGCAGAAAGCAATTGCGACCGCGCCTGCGCGATTTCGCCAAACACGGTTTGCTCCTGCTTGGTGATCCCCTTCACGGTTTCGACCAGGTTGGGAATCAGGTCCGCGCGCCGCTGCAGCACGACGTCCACCTGCGACCAAGCGGATTTCACCGCCTCGTTCTTCTGCACCAATGTGTTCTTGGTGCTCACGTACATGCCGCCAAAAATCAGCGCCAGGATCACAACCACAATCAGAACTATCATTCCCTTGCTCATAGGTTCTCCTTAACAACCTCTAACGCCCGGAACTCTGCATTGTATCCACTGCCGCGGTCACCTGCTCTATCGCCGCCAAATACTTGCCCGCGACCTCGGCAGCGCGCAGCTGTTTGCGGTCGGCCGCCTGCGCGCGAACATCCATTATCTGTACGAACGAAGACGGATCGAAGTTCATCCGATGGGCCAACTCGCCGACCGCTTCGCGCGAATGTTTCCGGCCCTGCTCACCCATTTCGATCAGAACATGCCGGAAGAGCGTGGTGAAAGACGACAGCGAATTCAGCATCACTTCCCACAACTGCTTGTCATCCCTGCCTGCCAACAAGATGTGCTGGCGCAGCAGAAATAACTTTTCTCGCAGCTCATACTCAAGCTGCGAGCGATGCAGATGCATAGGAACTTCCAAGTTCTGCAGGACGTCTTCTCCATAGAGCACCCGATGCCGCTGCTTCATGTCCACGAACTCTATCGAGAACACGTCGGCAGATGCTCTCAAGTCGGTCAAGGTGAGGACCAAGGGCGGATGGTGCTTCTTACCGCGCCACCACTCCACGACACCGACAACCTTGTTAAGCGAGGCGAAGGACGCGTCGCGCAGCACGCAGAGCATGTTCAGGTCTGAATATTCACGATGAAATTCTCCCTCCGCGGCCGAACCGTAGAGAATCACGCTCACCAGGTTCGCCCCCGCAGCCGCCCGGATCTTCTCAACAAATTCGCTGATCAGTTTTTCATGGGCCATTGTTTCTCCTTACCAGCTGCCACTTGCGCCGCCGCCACCCGAACTGCCGCCGCCGAATCCCCCAAAACCGCCACCACCGCCGAACCCTCCGCCACCGCCCCAGCCGCCACCGCCTCCGCGGCCGCCAAATCCGCTATTGAACAACATCATCCAGAATAAGGCCCTGCGAAGCGGCGGAGTGGCGAGAACAATAATCGCAATGATGATAAGGAACACGATTGCAGCTGCCGGAATGCCTTGCGCAGGTCGCTCAGGGGCCACGGGCGGAGCTTGCGCGCCCGTAAGTTGCACGCCAGCGTCTCGCGCAATTACCTCGGCCACGCGTAACGTCATCAATTTGACGGCACCGTCGTAATCATTCTGCTTTAGCAGCGGAACCGCTTCCCGCCCGAACCCGCCGACTTTGCCATCGGGAAGAATCGGCTCGAGGCCATAGCCAACTTCGATGCGATACTTGTGGTCCTTCACCGCCAGAAGAACTAGCACGCCCCGATTGGTGGCCTTGCTTCCAATCCCCCACTGTCGGTAAAGATTATTCGCATAGCTCTCGATATCGGAGCCGTCGAGCGAATTGATCGTCACCACCGCAATTTGCGCGTGCGCCTTTTGGTCAATTTGCTGGCAGGTATCGTTCAGTTCCGCAATCGTATCTGGGCTCAGCACGTGCGCGAAGTCACTGACGTAGTTAGTGGGATGAAGTTGCGAGACTGGTTCGGCTGCGGAAAGCGCGGCTGTAGACAGCACTGCTATCACCAGCAGCATTCGTCTCATACGCAGCATCGCCGCTTGATTGTACAAGAATGACGTTCTGTCTCTGTGATTCTCTGTGTCCCCTCTGTGTTCCTCTGTGGTTAAAAAAAAGCCTTTACCACAGAGGGGCACAGAGGATTCACTGGGGATCACAGAGGAACGGATTTGAAAAATTCCACCACCGCCCGCTCCGCGAAGTGTCCGTCGTATCCGTCGTGCTCGCCGATGAAACAACAGTGCCCACCGTCTTCCGTCTCGAGGAAAGTAATATTCGGGTTGGCCGCGATCTTCCTCCGTGTCTCCGGCAGAATTCGGATGAACGGGTCGTTCGCCGCGTAGAGGATGTAAGCCGGCACCGAAATCCTGTCCACAACGTTTGCCGCCGCAGAGCGCGCGTAATAATCTGACGCGCCATCGAATCCGCAATAGAACGCGGTGACTTTGTCATCGAAGTCGCGCAAACTCTTTAAGCCTCGCAGCCGGGTTAAATCGTATGTTCCTGGAAAGCACTTCGCCTTCGCCCTCATGCGGGCCTTTAACTGCCATAAAAAATATTGTTCATACGGCCAGTTCAAAGGCGAATGGAGCGCATCCGCCGACGCGGCCAAATCCATCGCGGGACAGACCGCTACCACCGCACAAAACTCCGGCGGCCCAGAACTTCCCCACTCGCCAGCAGCCTTTAGAACCAAATTCCCGCCCATTGAGAATCCGCACAAAGCAAGACGAGTTATATGATCGTTCTCAATCAGGCTCTTCGCCACTGCGGAGATGTCCGCCGAACGCCCAGAATGGTATAGGGTCGGCGCAAGCTGGTTGGTGCCGCCGCAAGTACGCTGGTTCATGCGAATGACGTTCATGCCCGCCGCCGTTCCTTTTTCCGCGATGCCTAGCATGTATGCCGATTCGCTGGACCCCTCGAGCCCATGCACTATGATCACGGTGAAGGCGGACCTCCGATCAGGCTGCCAGTGACAATGACAGAGCACACGGATGCCGGGCTCGACTTCAATCAGCCGCTCTTCTGCTTGTTCCAGAGAAAATTGCCTAGGGAGAAGGAAGCCGGCGATGGTCTGGACGTGTCCGCCCCCCAGAAAGCGGCGCGGCCGGAAGTGGATTTGCGCCGTCTGGACGTCTGAAGTCGCTGTTGTCCCCACCTGTCGATTCTAAATCCAGAACACCTTGTACAGGGTTGTTCCCCATTAATGGGAGCACCCCTCTGTCAAGCTGGCCTATCTGAAAATGTGGATCTTAGAGGAGGGTTCTTGAAATGAATCGTCTGAGAGTCTCAAGCGCAATCGCCGTCGCGCTCGGCGCGGCCCTGCTGTTCACCAATTTGCCAAAAGCGTCCGCCGACCAGCGAAGCCGGTGCCAGCACAAAGTCGAAAAAGCGCAAGACCATTACCAGCACGAACGTCACGAGCATGGCAAGCATAGCCCGCAAGCCGAAGAGGCCAAAGCGAAGCTCAATCAAACATGGGATCGTTGCTGGAATGAAGCCCATGGCTGGTACGACCCTCAACGACATGAGTGGCGTACCGACCGCGACTGGGACCGGAACTACGATTGGGACCGGGACCACGATCGCGATGATCGCTAATTACGACGACTGATAGGTCAACTTGGGCAGACGAGGGCGTCTGCCCCTACATTTTGCGGTTGTGGATTGCTTCAGCTTGCTATCAAAGTTTCGCTCCGCGCTTGTAAAGCCCCGCCGCGCAGGGTAGATTTTCATCCTCTTTTTACCTCTCTCGCCAAGCACAAATCGCGTTCTGACGGTAGAATTCTATGGCGCCGCTTGAGTTCACAATGAATGCCGAAAATGAGGTGCTCCCTTGAAGCGTTTCCTGGGCTGTCTGGTTTTTGCTTTCTTGCTTAGTCAGTCGCTGTTCGCGGCGGACCCCAATCTGCGCGTCATCAAGACCTACAAGTTGGGAGGCGAAGGTGGCTGGGATTATCTGAAGATCGATCCGGATTCGCGACGGCTCTATATCTCGCGCGCCACCCATGTGATCGTCATTGACGCGGACTCTGGAAAACCCGTAGGCGATATTCCGGATACACCCGGCGTTCATGGTATCGCGCTTGCTCCTGATCTCGGCCGGGGGTTCACTAGCAACGGTCGCGAAGGCACCGTCACCATTTTCGACCTCAATACGCTTAAGCCAATTACCAAGGTCAAGGCTGGCGAAAACCCTGATGCGATCCTGTTCGATTCCTCGACCAAGCGTGTCTTCACTTTCAATGGGAGGAGCGGCGATTCGACTGCGATTGATGCGGCGACGGGAGAAGTCGTGGGCAAGATCCCGTTGGAGGGAAAACCCGAATTTGCCGTGAGCACGGGCACTGGGGAAATTTTTGTGAATCTGGAGGACAAGAGCGAACTCCTGGCGCTTGACCCGAAAGATCTGAAAGTGAAATCTCGCTGGCCGCTTGCCCCTTGCCAGGAGCCGAGCGGTCTGGCGATGGATGTTAAGAGTCGCCGCCTGTTTGCAGGCTGCGACAACAAGATGATGGCGGTGGTGAATGCGGACACCGGAAAAGTGATCACTACGCTGCCCATCGGCGATGGAGTGGATGCCAACGGGTTTGACCCCGACACCGGATTCGCCTTCGCCTCCTGCGGAGAAGGTGTACTCACGGTCGTACATGAGGATTCGCCGGAACACTTCAGCGTGGCGCAAAGCGTGCCCACCCAACGTGGCGCGCGAACCATGGCCCTCGATCCCAAGACCCATCAAATATTTCTGGTGACAGCGAAATTCGGTCCGTCGCCTGAGCCGACGGCGCAGCAGCCGCATCCTCGACCTACGATACTGCCCGATTCTTTTATTGTGCTCGTGGTGGGTAAATAATGGCGGTTCGGTCGAACTCTGCATCCAATATCGCCAGATGAGAACTTTGCGCCTTATGATTGCGGTGTGTGCGTGCGTCGCGGGGTGTTCTCAGCCCAGTCGCTCGTATTCGGTGCTGACCCACGAGCAAGTCGTGGACCTGGCGTGGGCGGACCATCTTCAGCCCATGCTGCTGCAGCGCTTTCCAGGGGCCACGCCCGATGATCTGAAGCGCGCGCATGCTTATGCTTATGGGGGCAGCATGGTCCAGGACATGGGCTATTATCCGTTTGGGAATAAATACTTCAGCGACCTGGTTCATTACGTGCGCAGCGGAGACTTTGTAACCGCGCTCCTGCAGGAATCTTCAAACATCAACGAGTACGCCTTTGCGTTAGGGGCGCTGGCGCATTACTCTTCCGACAACATGGGTCACCCCACAATCAATCAGGTTGTGGCCATCGAATTTCCGAAGCTCAAAAAAAAGTACGGTAATGAAGTTACTTACGCCGATGATCCCAAGGCGCACATCCGCACTGAGTTTGGCTTCGACATGGTGCAGGTAGCGAAGAACCGCTATACCACCGATCGCTATCATGACTTCATCGGATTCGAAGTTGCCCAACCCTTGCTGGAGCGCGCATTTCAGAAGACCTACGGCATCGAACTCAAGGACGTCTTGCCCGATGAAGACAGGGCCATTGGCACCTTCCGGCACGCAGTCAGCAAGGTCATCCCCCAGATGACGAAGGTTGCGTTGTTGAATCGGCGCGCTGACCTGGTGCGCGACACGCCAAATTTTGATAAAAGAAAATTCCTGTATCACTTATCGCGTGCAAACTACGAAAGGGAGTGGGGGAAGGGATATCGCAAACCAGGATTCGGGGCGCGGGTGCTAGCATTTCTCTTGCGCATCATTCCGAAAGTAGGTGCAGCCAGCGCGCTCAACTTTAAAGTTCCAAGTACGCAGACAGAAGATATGTACATCAAGAGCGTGGATAAAACTATCGACAACTATGTTTCGCTCCTTCGTCAGGTGCAGCACGGAGACGTCAACCTGCCTGATACCGATTGCGATACGGGCCGGGAAACCAACGCCGCAGAGTACTCCCTCGCCGACAAAACCTACGCGCGGCTGCTGGACGACATGAGCAAACACAATTTCGCGCAGTTGACTCCCGATTTGCGGACGAACATTCTGGCTTTCTATTCCAATCTCAACGCGCCCATCCACACCAAGAAAGATGCTAAATCGTGGAGCGAGACCGAGCGGGAAATCGATCAACTAAAAAACTGGAAGCCAACCCAAGAATCGGAATCTCCGGGGCAGCTCCAGTGACGCACAGCCAGCTGCATTCGTGACACGGCAATCGGTCGAGCGCTCCTGTAAACTAACTTTTCGCTGCGTGAGGTGGAGATTAAGTGGATATTCCTATTCCTGAAGACAAATTCTACCGGGCCAAAATTCTGAAGCGCGCCGATTTTGCTTCCGACCTATGGATGATTCGCGTTGATGCGGGCGGCCCCTTCACGTTCAAACCCGGGCAATACGCCACGCTCGGCGTCCAGACCGAGGTCAAGCGGATCGAGCGCGCCTATTCCATTGTTTCCTCGCCACTCGAGACCGAACTGGAATTTTTCTTCGAGCTGGTTCCGCAGGGAGAACTGACGCCGAAACTTTATGAGCTACAGCCGGGAGATCAGATGCTGATGCGGAAATCGGCCAAGGGCCTGTTCACGCTCGATACCAAGAGCGGCCGCACGAATCATTTTCTGGTCTGCACCGTGACCGGCGTGGCACCTTACGTCAGCTACGTGCGCACGCTGTACCGTAGCTGGAAAGAAGGAACGTTCAAAGGCGAGCAAAAACTCTTCATCCTGAATGGAGCTAGCCACTCATGGGAATTCGGATACTCCGACGAATTGCGCAAGGTTGCCGACGAAGTGCCCTGGTTGAAATACGCGCCGACCGTCAGCCGGCCGTGGGACGATGCCAACTGGAAAGGCGAATTGGGACGCGTGGACGACGTTCTGCGGAAATATTCCGACCTTTGGGGCTTGGATGGAACGAATTCCGTGGGTTACCTGTGCGGCCATCCCGACATGATCGAGAACGGCAAGAGCATGCTGAAGCGCATCGGGTTTACCAAGGAACACCTGAAGGAAGAGGTGTACTGGATCCCGGCCAAAGAGGCAGCGACCACGTAGGCTTGCCCACATTTCGCACGAGGGACTGGCAGCCAGGATAAGGCAAAAAAGTTAGGTTGTGCTGCCTACTTCTTTGGACGCGACTCCGGCGGCACCAGGCCTGCAACTCGGTAGTAAACCGAGAGCTGGCCGTAGATCTCTCCGGAGTGCTCTACGAAACCATAAGCGAAATCGCTGATCCGGGTCTGCTCATTGCTGAACGGATCCACCACGAGGTCCGACATCCCCTTATCGCCCTTCTGCTTGATCGCTGCGGCCCCATCGGCAAATGACTTTTTCACGAACGCCACCACGTCAGCTTTGGCTTTGAACTGGTCACGTTTCGGATCGTCCATCTCGGGCGGTTTCCGGTCCAGCACCACATTGATGAAGAACTGATTCGCATGGGCAGCGTGGATCAGTCGCTCGGCGAAACTGCGCACTGCGGGAGTGGGCTTGAAGTCGTACTTGTCCTCGGGGAAATCTTCTGCCATCGCGATCAGTTTGCGTCCGATATCATTCCACTGTTCGAGCACGGCCTCCGACGGGCTCGGCGCCGCCTTCGGTGCTGCTTGTTTGTTCGGCATTTCCTGCGCCTGGGCCGGCATGGCCAAAATAGCGGCACCAAGTATCAACAACACAAGTAAACTGGCCTTCTTCATCGATGAGTTCCTCCGCGTTTCTCGTGTGAGAGCTGCAATATTACAGGATTTTCCTGCAGTAGAAAATGACGTGCCCGACTTCGGGTAAGTCTGCGCAGGCCGTTTCCGCCCCGCTATGTTCGAGATGCATACTTTTCCTCACTTTTATCTTGGAGATGCTGGTACCTCAGCGTTTCGCAAATCCCGGTAGAATCCCTGCAGCACAAAGAAAGCCTTCTTTTTTTCTCCGCGATCGCTCACTAGCCCTTTGCGATTGAAATAATCCTGAATACCGGGCAACGTCCGGCGTGGACTACGGAAATCCTTCAGTATCCAGGGCGAGGTCCCGCGAAGAAAAGAGATGCGCTTCAACATCGCGATCTGATGCTGATAAAGATTCTCCTGATACTCCTCGGTCCAACGTGTGCTGGCAGTGCCGTGGAGGCCGAAGAGTGCGTCGCCGCCAAATTCGCTCATGACCAGTGGCTTGTTGTACTTTGAAGTCCAGTCGGTGACATCGGCGTCCTCGGGACGGCGAACGTACCAGCCGATGTATTCATTGTTCCCCATGACGTCCAGATCGTTTGCAATCGGGTCATTGATGTGAATCACGAAGCGGCTTCCCTCCACCGTCTCCTCGTTCTGAAGAGCGGCAGAGACCAGGCGCGTAGGATCAGCGGAGTGCGCATCCTGAATGAGCTGCCGCAGAAAGCGATTTCGGGCATCACTGATGGGTGTCTCGTTGGCAACGGAGTAGATGATGAGAGCCGCGCGATTATGATCGCGCGTGATCATCTCGTTTAATTGATTTTCCGCGTTGCGCAAGGTGCTGGGATTTTCCCACTGAATTGTCCAATAGACAGGAACTTCTCCCCAGACCATGATTCCCATTTGATCAGCCATGCGAAGCAACGCCTCATTGTGCGGATAATGCGCCAACCGCACGAAGTTGCACCCTAGTTCTTTAGCCCAGCCGAGAAGCGTGCGTGCGTCATCCTCGCTCCAGGCGCGGCCTGCGCGCGTTGGGGCCTCTTCATGGATATCAATTCCGCGCAAGAAAACAGGTTTACCGTTAAGCAGAATGTCAGTGCCACGGACCTCAATCGAGCGGAAGCCGATGCGGTCGGTGACTCGATCGGTTTCGCTGGCGATCTCGACGTCGTAAAGTTTGGGATTTTCAGGTGACCAGAGCGTCAAGTCAGCGTCAAAAGAAAACTCGGCACGTCCTTTTGCGTCAGTCTGGAGCGTCTGGCTGAGTCGCGCCTCAGGAATTCGGACTGTGACTTTCTGCTGACGTTGTGCTCCGTTAAGTTGCACCCAACCTTTAATCTTATGAGTTGAGCCTCTTTCGAGCTGAACGGAATAGTCCTGGACGAACGTCTCGGGCACCTCCACCAGCGTCACTGGTCGGGTAATTCCGCCATAATTCCACCAATCAGTGTTAACCGTGGGAACCTGATCTAGTCCACGAGTGTTGTTGACGCGCAGAATCAGGAAATTGCCTTGCGGCTTTACGCGGTCGGTGATTTCACAATCAAACGGAGTGAAGCCGCCTACGTGATGGCCAAGCTCCTCTCCATTCAAATAGACCCAGGCCTGGTAATTGGCGGCCCCGAAATGCACGAACAGTCTCTTCTTCGATGGCTTCGCGTAATCGAACGACCGCTTGTACCAGACACTCCCTTCATAAAACAGCAATGAGTCGCGCTGCGTATTCCAGTCGCCGGGCACATTGAGCTGGCCGGAAGTATCAAAATCGTATTCGACCAGCTCTGATTCAGACTGCGGTTTGTGGTTCATGAAAAAAGCGCCATTGCCCTTGATCTGCTGAGCACGGTAGTCGAGCGCGCCAACATCATAGGGATCAACAATGGTCTGCCAGCGGCCATCCAAGTCTGTTGTCTGGCGCGCATTGATGTTCTGGATGAGCGGGGCGATCTGCGCCTGGCCTTGGTCCGCCAGCAGCGGCATGCACATGGCAAGCGTGAGACAACGCAGCAATTTCATCATCGGAGATTCGTTCGTCCAGCAGAATACAAGATTTCTGGAATTCAATCGAACGTGGAGTTCGTGACTTCTTTGCAGAATCTTTAGTCTTGGCAACCTGGAAAGTTCGATCCGCAACGGTCGCCAAGCACAGAAAACTCTGTGTATGCGGGCTTTGCACCCGACACTCGCGCCTGGCCGCGTCAACATCCATTCGCCCCCTTGCCGATTTGGTTTGATAGCCAGAGTAGGAGTGAGCAACGTCACGCGGCCTCGTGATCCTGGCTAGTCAAGACCATCGCGAGGCTTGAAGGACCGACGGTGCTACCACAGAATTATTGGCGAATCGGGCGATCACACCAACTGTCGGACGACCGGTCAAATGAATCGGATGGGTATCGACGCAAGTTCCTGAAATGAAAGCACGAAATTTGTTGGTCGGGGAGAGAGGATTTGAACCTCCGACCCCCTGGTCGCGAACTATGAAAGTACAAACTCCAAGTGCTTTATCTGGTGTCGCTTAGGGAGCAGCGTACCGCTTTTTCTCTCGCTCAGTTGTACCCAACTTGTACCGAAAGTGGTGGGGAATCCGGCTGGGGCTAAAGTACTCCAGCGATGCTCGGCTTATCGGTCGTCCCCGTGCGTTTTGTTCGATCAACGCGACCGCACTCGTGTCGAATTCGCACACTACCCGCCGAATTCCGCGGCAGCATACCGTCCTCGTAAGATTGGCAGCCCCAAAAGGTCTCTGCTTTCTGCCAGATCTCGGGAGTAACGATTCCACAAGAGTCGGCGGACAGCCCATTGATCGAAAGCTTCTTGTCGGCGACGATGTCATGCAAGTCGGAAAAATCGTCTGTTCCACCGAGCTAGATGATCGGCCCCAGGAAGTGCAATCGACAAGTGAAAACGACTTCGAGTTTTTCGCGAGCACTGGGATGAACACCCCTGTGACAATGCTTCCGAATTCTGGACGCCGTGAGGTTCAACTTCCTCGAAGCGGATTGAGGAATAACTTCCTGTTTGCCCGTAAGAACGAAGCCGCTCGCGCGGCGGACGCTGCCGCGTGTATAGACACAAGGGTGGGAACTGCCCTCTTGAAGAACGGATGGTGCCGGCGGTAGGATGACGCAGATGGTTGCGAGAAGTTCTACGTCGATGAGCCTCAATAACAGCGTTTTGGGCCAAAGTCCCCGTCTGGCAAGGGTTTTCAGGCAGAAATCGATTGAATTCCCATAGCACCCCGCATCCGCCGCACCCGCGAGCGGCTTCGTTCTAACGGCTGTATCGAAAGCGAACTCTTGAGGTCGAGGCTAAACCGGAACTGTCGTGCCGTTCGCTTCCGATACAGCACTAACGTAACTCGGGCGTAACGGCGGCAGTGTCGCTAGGCGACGTGTGCGATGGCCCACCTTCAGAGTGCGGCAAGGACGGAGTTTTGTAACGAGCAGCGAGTGTGAGCCAGGTGATTGCTTCGGACTGGAACCATTGGAGAGGAATCTGCGTATCTGCATCCGGCGGAGAGTCTGGAGATTCTCGTCGGCGGGATGGAGAGGATACATGATGAAGAAGACGATTGCGCTCGCGTTCCTGATTTTGATGGTTGGTAATGCGGGAGTGGCGATGGCCCAAGATTCCAAGTTTGCCGCCAAGCTGGTGGAAAGTCGCTCGCAGTTGAGGATCGACGGCGGGCGAATGACGCGGGAGGGAGGGGACCTACTGCGATCGGTATTGGCCGATGCGCAGTATGTCTTAATCGGCGAGGATCATGGGACGTCTCAGATTCCCATGTTTACGAGTGCGGTTTGCGCGACCCTGGGGCCACAGGGCTTTCACACCATGGCCGTAGAGGCCGGGCCAATGGCGGCGGACATCGTTCAGCAGGGGATTGGGCGCGACGACCGACGGCAACGGATTGCAGCGTCGGAAAAGAAGTACCCGGACAGCATCGCATTCTTCAACTTCGAGGAAGAGTTGGACATGGTTACGAGCTGCGCGCAGTCGGCTAAGGGCGAGACATTTCATCTTTGGGGCTTGGATCAGGAATTAATGGGATCGACGGGTGTGACGATGGCGCGGATTCTGGACACGCATCCCAAGAAGGAGGCTTCGGCTGCCGCTCAACATATCCTGGACGAAAACAATGCCGCAGCGGAAAACGATGCGAAATCCGGCAATCCCGGCGAATTGCTGATGATGTCCGCACCAGATGAGGAGTTCACACGGATAAATGAGTTGCTGAAAAAGGAAGGCAATGCGCATGCGCAACGCCTGATGCGCGGGCTCATCGCGAGCCGGCAGATCTACAAGCACAACATGGCTGCGCCAAAAAATTCCAACCGCGAGCGGGCGCTACTGATGAAACAGACCTTCATGCAAGACTACAACGTGGCGGTGAAGAATGGCAGGTCGAAGGTGCTACTGAAGTTTGGGGACTGGCACTTGTATAAGGGGTTCAATCCGTTGCAGAACAACGATATTGGAAATTTCATAACAGAACTGGCAGACGGGCAAGTGACCAAGGCGCTCCATATCATCATCCTTCCGGTTACGGGGACCAGATTGCGGTTTGCGGGAGTCGGTCGACCATACACGCCGGAAAGTTTCAAGATGCTGGATGATAACGACTACAAATTTATGCAACCGTTCGTAGATGATGCGGGGAGCGAGGGATGGACGGTCTTTGACCTTCGCAAGCTGCGGGGGGAAGCGATCAGCGATTCTAATTTGCATAGGCTTGTCTTGGGCTATGATCTGCTAGTGCTCATTCCCGAGGCGACAGCAGCGACGCAGATCCGGTAAAGCGGAGGAAAGACGGCGAAAATTTCTACTCGGGTACTGTCTTTGTCGGAGCGAGTTCCCGCCACCTCCAAAATAACCACGTGATCGAGCCTATCATCCGGGTACAGTCCCTCACTTTTTTGGTCGAATTCCTTTTTCGGCTGCCAATGATAGTGGTGACTAAAACAGTCGAAGAATGCGAAGATGCCACCGCGTGCGAACAGGAGTGCGCGGTGTCTACCGGGGGACGTTCTCCGGCGGTGTCGGCCGAGTCGCGGAGGCTATCAAGCCGGTAAGTTGTGTTCGGCTCTATTTTACTGGCGCGAAAATTATATCCAGAAGATCGGATGTCGATCCGATTCTCTCCAGGTGCGGATAACGAAGCCCCCCGTGGTAACCCAACATTACGGTATTGAACTCCTTGTCCCGCTTCAGCAGAAGCTTAATCGGCGCGCTACTGTTCTCGGCGGTAACAATGGTTTCCCGCAGGTTGGCAATGCTGAAAGCCTGGTCATTCACGGCCTGCAGTTGCATCCCCGGAGTGATCCCAGCCTTGAATGCAGGACCATCCCACAGCACCTCGGTGATACTGCCTGGCGGACGTCCCTCGCTATCTTCTTCGCCGTCACCGCCGATTAATGAAAACCCTAGCGACGTATCGAAGCGTAAAGGACGAGATTTGTCCATGTGCCTCATCCAGTCCGGCTCGGTGTCGTTGTACACCAGCCGATAGCCGCCTCGGGTAATGCCGTTCTCAGGGACCTTGGGTTCCACCTGGTAAACTCGCGTTCGGAAGAATTCCTTCCAATCATAACTTTGCACCATATCCATCGTCTTGAGGAGATCCTCAAAGGTATAGGTGGCAGTAACGTAGCTTCCATTGTTGATCCCGAAAAACAGCTTCGCAAAATCGTCGAGCGATTTTTGTCCCTTGCTAAGTTCCCGGATTTTTGTGTCGGCATCGAGCCAGATGAGGTCCGATTCTGGGTAGTAATCATACGAACGCTGCCAACTCGACCAAGCCTGTGGCGCTGTGAAGTGAGATGAAATGATTGGTTGATTGGTGGTGTCTTCCAATGAGCGCCAGTCGCGTCCGGGACTGATTTCGAAATTTGCAGCGATCTGGGCGATCTCATCCCGCGCCTGCTCCGGCGTACGCATTCCAGAACGCGCTGTCAGAACGTTGCCGTAGTAATCTGTTAAGCCTTCATAGACCCACAGCAAATCGTTCTGCATCGGCACATTGAAGTTCGGTGTCCAGAGGTCAGCAGGCCGACGAAATTTGCCATTCCACGAATGCGTGTATTCGTGCGGAAGAAGAGCGCGACCAGCAATTCCTGCTGCCCAATCGGTAAAATAGTTAGCGCGGGTCCCGTCTTCACTGGACTGGTGGTGCTCCAGTCCCTTGCCTCCAACCGTGTCGCTAAGCGAAAACAGGAAATCATAGTGATCGTAGTGATGAGAGTGGAAAAGCTTCTGCGCCTGAATCACTAGATCCTTGTGGTATTGCAGTTCTTCCGGGGTGATCTCCAACTGCTCGGGTTTATCCGCGAAAAGATCGAGGTAAACGGGATTGTCCGGCCCCGTCGATAGGTCGACGCGCTTATAGTTGGCGCCCGCATATAACGGCGAGTCAACCAACGTAGTCAGCGGAACTTCTTTAAAGCTAACCACGTCTCCATTCTGCGACTTCACATCCAGGGCCGTGGCGAATTTCCAGCCATTAGGCAGTTTCAGTTCGGGAGAGAATTGAATCCGCCGTGCGAAATATCCCGCCGGATAAAGAAGGACGCTGTTCCAAGTGAGATCGGCGATCTTGTTCGAAATACGTCCTTGCTGCGGTTTGATGGGAACCAGATATTGAAATCTGAGTTCGAGCAAGCTGGCTCCCTGCGGCACGTCGATGTAGAATGCCCACATGTCCACGCGATTGCGCACCCACGGAACACGATTACCGTTAGCGGTGATGACAATTCCTGCCAGGTTGCCGACTGGATTCGATGGCGAGTGCGTCCCCGGAAGCCACTGCGGATAAAGCAGCGTGATCTCGCCGGGCCTTACGGGAATGGCCTCGCGCACATTCAGCACGCGATCATTGACGTTCGTCAGATCGACACTCAGAGAAATTGTGCCGGCATAAGGGTGGTCAACAGGTGCCGGGACCGCTGAAGGTACCAGCACGGGTTGCGGGCCCGTTGGATTCTGTGCCCACATCGTGCTGGTTAGCACCATACAAAAGGCTTGCAAAGCCGCCGCGAAAAGGGACCTGCAGAACCGACGTGGCATATGGGCTCCTGAACTCGCGTCATCACAATATCGCACTGCAGGTCAATGCGCTAATAGGAGGGCATTCCAGTCTAGTGACACCGGAACGAGGACGAGGCCTCAAGGGCCAATCGGACCGCAAGGACCCGCAGGGCCAACAGGAGCGGCTGGAGCGAACGGAGCCACCCACCCCTCCGGCGCGACGGGTCCTTCGGGTCCGACGGGAGCGACCGGGGCGACCGGCGCGACCGGGCTTTCGGCGATGTGGCGGACGCCGCGAACAAGGTGTTTTGGGAGTACGGGAAGCAGAGCATGGCGCAGCTGGCGCGAACCTGCCTTGGTCCCTCGTGCCGAACTTGTCCTTGCAGCAGCTCTCCCGTCTGTTCTTAAATGGACGACGAGTGTAATTGGGATATTACGCCAGCCGACGAACACAAAATATACAACCGCGCTTCCGCGAGTGGCCGACGTTGCCCTTTTGGATGTTTTCAATCGCGTCAGCGGCTTCCTTCGCAACTGAGTGAAAACCTCTCACCATTCTTCTATCGGTGACGGCAAGGCGCTTAAGCGAGGGAAGTGCTCGTTTCTCTGCCATCTGGCCAAGGGAAAATGCACACCAGAACCGCACGTCCTTGCTCGAATCATCTAGTCCTGCAAGAAGAACATCGTGGGATTTTGTTCGATGGCAATGCGCGAGTGCCTCGGCTGCTTCTCCCCTGACACGCGGACGCTCGGATTTGTTCTTGACTGCGCTCTCCAGCGCCCTAACGGTTCTAGGGGTGCTGACCATTTGCATGGCGAACGCGGCGGCGGCACGGTTGAAGGCGCTGCGTCCTCTTTTCAGCGTAGCTATCAGAGGCCGTTCTAATTGTTTGTCAGCGTGACCGCCAAAAGTTTGGACGCGGCGGCCAGTATCCTCCCAGATTGCCTTTGCCGCTTCGAATGCGTCCACCTGATTGCGCCCGTTCAATCGAGATACGATTTGCAGTCTCTGTTCGTCAGTCATTCTCGTATTCCAATGTAGCGGAAAATCAGTCACGGGCATTGTAACTGTCGAAAACAGATGGGATGAGAAGGTCGATCCCCGATCACGGATGGCGTTAAGCTAGCGGTGATCAACGCACTCAACGTGCAATCACATGAAAAAGGAGATCGACCTTGAAGAAGCATAGCAAGTCTTC
>Ga0209648_10001489_pt1 | contig 18977 bp, 13 predicted proteins | sample GraSoi2013_115cm_FD_185830 | JGI IMG/M metagenome (GOLD analysis project Ga0209648, IMG submission 185830) | Grasslands soil microbial communities from the Angelo Coastal Reserve, California, USA - Sample 9_17_2013_115cm (SPAdes) (version 2) | ecosystem: Environmental > Terrestrial > Soil >...
TGCTTTTCCGCGCTCCGCGGCCTGCAACGCTGCGTTCCCCGCCATCAGCGTGACGCGGCTTGAAGACGATCCCAGGTCCACCGGCCCGAGGTCCGTGTCACCGGTGAAGAGCCGGATGTCGAATGTGTCAATGCCCAAAACCTCGGCAACGATTCCAGCGAGCACATCATCAGAGCCTTGCCCGATCTCCGTCGCCCCGCAGAAAATACTGACGCCGCCGCTGCGGTCGAATTTCAATTGAACTCCGGAGTGCGGCATCTTGTTCCAGTAGATGGGCAGTCCGGCGCCGGTCAGATATGCAGAGCAGGCCAGACCTACGCCACGGCCTTCCGGGAGTTTGCGGAATTTTTCTTTCCAATCGGAGACCTTTACAATGCGGCGAATGCACTCGGCAAGATTGACGGTTCCGAGGCGGAAGAAATTTGCCGTTACGGCATTTGAGGATTCCACAATGCGGAGACGCAAATCAGCGGGGTCAATCTTGAGCCTCTCGGCGATCTTGTCGAGTTGGACTTCCTGACCGAAGCGAGGCTGAGGTGTGCCGTGTCCTCGCTTGGGGCCGCAGGGCGGTTTGTTTGTGAAGGTGCGGCAGCCCTCGTAGCGATAACGCGGAATGTGGTACGTCGTCGTTTGCAGCGCGCCGGCGTAGAACGTGCTGGCGACCCCGTATGAGCCGTAGGCGCCACCGTCGATCAACGTCTGGAGATGCATTCCGGTAATCACGCCGTCCTTTTTGACACCGGTTTTGAATTTCATCAAAACAGGGTGGCGACCGCGGTGACAATAAAAAACCTCTTCACGCGTTAGGCAGATTTTGACGGGCCGGTCGAGCATCAGCGCAGCCTTGGCCACGACGATTTCGTGATTGAACGGATCGCTCTTTCCTCCGAAACCGCCGCCGTTGGGGGTGGCGATCACGCGAATATGAGCAGCGGGCATTTCCAGGACCTTGGCGAGCGCGCGATGGAGATAATGCGGGGTCTGCGTGCTGGACCAGATGGTCAGCTTTCCCTCCGGATCCTTGATGGCCACCGCAGCGTGCTGCTCGATGGGAAGATGGGTGTTCCCCTGAAAGAAAAAAGTGTCTTCGAAAATTTCATGCGCTTCGGCAAAGCCTTCTTCCACGTTGCCGAACTCCAGCGCTACGAGCTTGTGAATATTTCCCTCTTCGCCGTAATCGTGAATCCGAGGCTCGGGAGTTGCGAGAGCTTCCTCGGGATCGGAGATGGTCGTAAGGATTTCATAGTCGACATCGATCAAGTCCAGCGCTTCGAAAGCTGTGAGCTCCTCGCGCGCGATCACGGCGGCAACCGGATCTCCGACGTGCCGCACGCGATCGACGCACAGAGCTTGCTCGTCCTGGCTGACGGGAAGAATCCCGTACTGGATGGGAAGGTCTTTCCCCGTCAACACGAGATACACTCCCGGGTGAGCGGCGGCGCGCGACGCGTCGATTTTTCGAATGCGCGCATGAGGATGCGGAGACCGCAGCAGCTTGCAGTGCGCCATTCGCGGCAGGAAAATGTCGTCGGCGAAGCGCGTTTGGCCGGTCACCTTCGCGCGGGCATCGACTCTGCGGCGAGGGACACCGATTACGCGAAGTTCACCCCCGTCGGCTTTTGGAGCTTCAGCGGGTGTCTTTCGGCAATCCTCTTCACTCGGCATGCGCCCTCCCGGGTAGGTGTTCGTGCCCTCGTTGCGCCATCTACGTTGCAGAACTTTTTTGGTCCGCGATTTTGAGCATCGCAGCTTCGACAGCTTCGAAAATCTGAAGATACCCCGTGCACCGGCACAGGTTTCCGGAGATCGCTTCGCGAATCTGATCGCGAGTGGGGTGGGCATTTTGATCCAGCAATGCCTTCGCGGTCACCAGAATTGCCGGCGTGCAATAGCCGCACTGCGCCGCGCCGAGATCGGCAAAAGCATCCTGCAATGGATGAAGGATGCCGCCTTCTCCGAGGCCTTCCACTGTAAGTACTTGCCTTCCACCGCATTCGAGGGCGAGGAGCAGGCACGAGAGTACGGGCTTGCCGTCGAGAAGAACGGCGCAAGCGCCACATTCTCCGAGTTCACAGCCGTGCTTCGTGCCGGTATGACCCAGATCTTCGCGCAGCACCTCCAGCAGCGTCTTATAAGGTGCGAAGGAGACATCGGTCACTTCGCCGTTCAGCGCGAACCTTATCTGTGCGGACTTTTGCGATTCGATGGGCAGTGTGATCACCTTCAAAACACCTCGCGAGAGTACTATCCGACGGATGCGCGCTTCCTTTCGTCTTGCGGAACGGATGCGCGGACGGCGCGATGCGGGTTCCTCTCAAAGGAAGGCCGCTGTTGGACATCTGGTTTGGCCAGCAAGCCGCGGATCAGATAGTCCGCAAACCTCTCCGCAATCTCGGTCGCCGTCAGCGGTCCTTCAGGGCTGAACCACTGCACGCTCCAGTTCAGACCTCCGAGGATAGCGCGCACCGCAAGCGCCGGATCGCAAGGAGCGAATTCCCCCAATCGCATGCCTGCAACGATCAAGTTACGCACGCCTTCTTCATATTTGTCGCGCTTTGTTACCAGATAGCGTTGTTGACGGGGCGGCAGCGCCGTTGTCAAAAGATGCGCGGCGGATCCCTCGACTTCGTCGAGCACACATCGCAAATGCGACACGATCACCATGCGCAGTTTTATCGCTGCGCTGGCTCTCATGCGACGAGCCTTGTTGAGCGCCGCGATCATCCGGTCCAGGGAATTGTCCTGGCAAAAGAAGAGAATGTCGTGCTTGCCTCGGAAGTAGTTGTAAAGATTTGCCGGAGAGAGGGCCGCCGCTGCCGCAATGTCGCGCATGCCGGTCTCCGCGAACCCGCGCACGCGAAACTCCCGCCCTGCGGCGCGCAAGATCTCCAGGCGCCGCGCAAGATAGCGCCGCTTGAGATGGCCATTCCGCCGACTTTTCGCTTGGTTGTTTAGCGGCTTCATTCACTACCGCCCACACGACAGGCAGTCTGCAGGATCGATCTGCCTATCTAGTGTCCATCTTCGGGTCGTCGATGTCAATGGATTCTGAACACTTGTTCAGAAAAGGAACAGCCGTTCAGCCTGTATCTGGAGAGCGGTGAAATTTGGGGTAACCGATTATCCTGACTGGCTTTCTGAAGGGCCGTCCAGCCGCCGGAAGCGGCGGGCTTTCATCTCAAAATGCGTGAGAGCGCCTGGTTTTGCCACTTTGACCGTCGGACGCAGTGAAAGCGCGCGGTAGATGGCCTGCTCGACGTGCGTTCGCACGTGTTCGGCATCATTGCCGGACACGATCTCGATCTGCACTTCGAGATGCTGCATCTTATGCAGAGTTGTTACAGTCACCTGGAACTCTTTCACGCTCCCAAATTGGCGGATCACATTTTCGATCGCCGTCGGGTAGACGTTTACACCTCGGATCGTTACCATGTCGTCGCTCCGGCCCAGCAATCCACCGTCGAAGCGCGCGAAAGTGCGTCCGCAAGTACAAGGAGCCAGATTCAACCGCACCAGATCTCCGGTGCGATAACGGATCACTGGAAATCCCGCGCGCCCCAAATTCGTGATTAACAGCTCTCCGATTTCGCCAGGGGGCAATTCTTTCCCGGTTTGCGGGTCGAGAACTTCAGCAATGAACTCGCTTTCAACGAGATGAATTCCTCCGGGTTGGACTTCACATTCGAAGCTATGCGCACCGACTTCGGAAGCACCGGCGTGATCAAAGCACTTGGCATTCCAGGCCGCCTCAATGCGCGCCTTTGTTCCCGCCACATTCGCTCCCGGCTCACCTGCGTGGATGAGCCTGCGTGCGGAAAGGGATCGCATGTCGAAGTGTTCCTCGCGTGCAACCTCCGCGAGCCGCAGCGCGTACGTTGGGGTGCAGCACACCACGGTCGCTCCGAATTCACGCATCATGTGCAAGCGCTGGATGGAATCCCATCCGCCACCGGGGATCACCATTGCGCCGATCTTTCTTGCTCCTTCGACCGCCGCCCAAAACCCGATGAAAGGGCCGAACGAAAATGCCAGGAATACGCGATCTGCCGCCGTTACGCCCGCGGCCTTCAGGACGTGGCCCCAACAGTCTCCCCACCACTCCCAACTTTCGGGCGTATCGACGACGCGCAGTGGCGTGCCCGTAGTTCCGGATGTCTGGTGAACTCGCGTGTAGGCGTCTACGGAAAAGGTCGCGTTGGTTCCAAAGGGTGGCGCCTCTTCTTGCGCGCTCACAAGCTCAGATTTGTAGGTGAAAGGGAGTTTCTGAAAGTCAGAAAATGACTGGATACCGGGCGCGAAGAGTTCCGCATTGTTCCACTTCCTGGTGTAGAACTGGTTGCGGCCGAAAATGTCGTGGAGAAGTTTTTGCAACTTCTGGAACTGAAGCGCTCGCAACCGTTCCCGTGGTGCTGTTTCACTGGCCTGATCGTAGAAAGGCATAGTTTTTCAGGTGTCAAAAATCTTTGGGATTCCGCGGTACAAGATCAACCGCCGCGAACCCGAACCACATGTTGAAAATGTCATTCAACGCGGGAATAATCGCGCCGCGTTGTGGTACAAAATCTTGCGCTTCGCCGCGGCACCAATCGGGAGCGCCTTGAACTTCTCCATGTTCCCTCTGATCGCCGGAACGCCCGGCCCCGGCCAGTCCGTGCCCCACAAGACTTTATCTGCTACATCTTCGATTCGCGGAAAGTATTCCATCAGCTTCTGCGGAGGGATGCCGGAGATATCCATGTACATGTTTTTGTGCCGGCGAACCAGGAAAAATGCTTCGTTCATCCAAAGCGGTCTGCCGCCATGCGCAAGAATGACCACGAGGTTCGGATAGTCAATGCAAACGTCATCGCAGAGCATCGGTTGCGCATGCAGATTTCTCGCGCCGGGGAATATCGAAGTCCCCGTATGAATCATAATCGGCAGGCCATTTGCCTGAGCCCTCTCATAAACCGCCGCCAGGCCGTGATTGCCGTCCATGTAATCATTGGGTGAAAGCGCCTGATGCGAGGGGTGCAATTTGATGGCGCGAATCCCGAGTTTTGCGAGGCGATCCACTTCCGCGCCTGGATCGGGAACCGTCCCTGGAAGCACTCCGCCGAACGCAATGAGACGATCCGGAGCTGCGCTGCAATACTTTGCGCTCCAATCATTTACTTCCGGCGTGAATCCGATAATCTCTGGCGCGACGTAGTTGATCAGCCCGGCGCGCTCCACTCCGAGAGTGTCCAGAAATGCGAGAAAGGTTTTCGGATCGGCACAATAGCGTTCAACATCGGCGTAGTCCTCGCGGCCGCGCTTCATCAGTTCATGAGCGGACGGCTTCATCATGTGGTACGGCATGATGTGAACGTGAATATCGATAATCGGTTCCAATGATGGCCCGTCCTTCAATGAATTCGAAACACGCCTGCGGCTCGCACGCGGATCATCCGACCGGTTTGCTAGCTGTGCGGCATCCCAGTCGAGCTCGCGATTTTCTTCAAGTCAACGCTCTCATCCGCAGCCTGCTCGGGCGCTAACCGCACGCGGTTGGCGATCAATTTACGTCCCATCATATGGTCAAGCGGCCGATTAATCGAGTCGATGGCGATGAGACGGCCCTCTTTGAAATAGAAAACGGAAAGCTTTCTGCTTTCCGCGTTCCCGCGGGCCACAACGCAATCGTGTCCATTTGATATGCCGGCCATTTGCAGCTTAATGTCGAACTGATCCGTCCAAAACCAGGGCAATGCTCGATAAGCGTTTCTCCGCCCCGCGATCGCGACTGCGACGCACTGCGCTTGGTCGGCTGCATTTTGTACGGATTCCAGCCTGATCCTTGCGCCAGCAAATTCACAGGGGTGCTCAGCACAGTCTCCAATGGCAAAAATGTTTTCGTCGTCAGTTTGCAAATACTCATCTACGGCGACGCCGTTTGCGGTGCGAAGCCCAGCGTTGCGAGCGAGCTCGTCATTTGGAACGACACCGACACCGATCAACACCAAGTCGCCGGAGTATTGAGTGCCGTCACTCAGCAAAACTCCTCGCACTTTTCCGCCCGACCCTTGCATCTCCGAAACTGACGCACAGCAGACTACTTTAACGCCTTTGCTGGTATGCAGCTCGCGATAGAATTCCGAAATAAGCGGAGCGACCGCCCTCGACATCAGCCGCGGGAGCGCTTCCAGGACAGTCACGGATTTTCCGAGCGAGCATGCCACTGCGGCGAGCTCGAGGCCGATAAATCCTCCGCCAATCACAACAATATCTTGCGCATTTTTCAGCCGTTCCTTTACAATCACGGCTTCATCGAGCGACCGTAGATAAAGGACTCCATCAAGTTGCGCGCCTTTGAGAGGTAGAGCTCGATTGCGGGCCCCAACGGCAAGCACGAGCTTCTCGTATGGAAAATGTCTACCGGATTCGAGCTTCACTTGCTTTGCAGCTCGATCAATCGCGGTGACTCGCTTGCCGACGACCAGATCGATTTGGTGGTCTTGATAGAACTGCCTCGGGCGCAATTCGATACTTTCGAAATCCTGTATGCCCAACGGGAAGCCTTTTGAAAGCGGTGGACGCTGGTAAGGGATATGCGGTTCCTCGCCGATGAGCGTTATCTTTTTCTGGTAGCCTTCCGTCCGCAACGAAGCCGCCGTCTGGAAGCCGGCTTGACCGGTGCCAACAATGACGGTGCCGCTGCTCATTACCGCTGCTTCTCCGGCAATCGAACGATGAGGCCATCGAGATCATCGGTGACCTTGATCTGGCAACTCAACCGGCTATTCGGTTGCCGTTCGACGGCAGAAATCTCGAGCACCGCTTCCTCGGTATCCTGTGCCGGGGGAAGCCGATCAAAGAATTTTTCATCCACGAAAACGTGGCACGTCGAGCACATGCACACGCCGCCGCATTCGGCGACGATTCCATCAATCCCATTCTTAAGTGCTGCCGTCATCACGGTCGTGCCGGCGGGCACGTCAATCTCCCGGGCATCACCCGTGGGCGAAACATAAACGACCTTTGGCATTTTCCAGATCACCTTTATTAGTGCATATTGCGAGTGCAGGCAAACCACGCCCCGTGCTCTGCAGGCGGAGACGCCTCTGCAATCAATTGAAACGAACGTATTCAAAGTTCAGCGGTTGATTGTTGATCCCGCGCGCTGGCGGAGCGATCCAATTCGCAAATTTCCCCGGCTCCACAACGCGCCCGCTCATCAGCGATTGCACGAACGCATGATCCTGGAGACTCGGCAGCCACTTATACTCCTGTTTCTTCCAGGCCTCCTCGCTCAGAACTTCGCCATCGAGGCTGACAAAGTGCCCCGCAAAATTGCCGATCGCGCGGTGAAAGCCCTTGTGCGGGAGCGTCAGACGGAACGGAATACCCGCCTTGTCAATCACGCGCTGCCAGCGGCTGATTCCAGATTCGATCTCACGAATGTAGTCGTCGCGCAAGCGTTCGTTGAGCGCGGTCAACGCGGGCACTTGCTTCTGAACGATCTTGCCTCCAATTACTTCGGAAACGGGATAGAGCGCCTCGCTGAGCACGTGGTCATCATTGATCTTGGTCTCCTCAAAACGGCCCTTCAGCCCGTTGGTGTAATAATTCGCAGCGTTGGAAGAGACATCCGATCCGTAGAGGTCCAGTGTGACGCTGTAGTGAAAGTTCAAGTACCGCTGGATGGTGGGCAGATCGATCACGCCAAGCGCCCGTACATCCGAAGGATCCTCGACTTTGTTTTCCTTCATCACTTCGCAAGTCCGTTGAATGATTCGGCTTACTCCGGTCTCTCCGATGAACATGTGGTGTGCTTCCTCGGTGAGCATGAACCGGCAGGTTCGCGCCAGGGGATCGAATCCGGATTCCGCCAGGGCGCAGAGCTGGAATTTGCCATCGCGGTCGGTGAAGAACGTGAACATGTAAAACGCCAGCCAATCCGGCGTGGCCTCGTTGAACGCGCCCAGAATACGCGGATTATCAGCGTCGCCGGATCGCCGCGCCAGCAAAGATTCCGCCTCCTCGCGGCCATCCCGTCCGAAGTAGCGATGCAGCAAATACACCATGGCCCACAGGTGACGCCCTTCTTCGACGTTCACTTGAAAAATATTTCGCAGATCATACATTGACGGACAGGAGGCCCCCAACATGCGCTGCTGTTCCACCGAGGCTGGCTCGGTGTCTCCCTGAGTCACGATCACGCGCCGCAAAGTCGAGCGATATTCCCCCGGCACCTCTTGCCAAGCCGCCTGGCCCTTGTGAGTCCCGAAATTCACCTCGCGCTTCTCGTCGCGCGGCTGCAGGAAAATGCCCCAGCGGTATTCGGGCATCTTCACGTAACCGAACTGTGCCCAGCCGTCGGGCTCCACGCTGATAGCCGTTCGAAGATAGACCTCATAGTTATGGCTTTCGTTCGGCCCCACGTCATACCACCAGCCCATATACGCGGGTTGCCAATGCTCGAGGGCCCGCTGCAGGACGCGGTCTCTGCCCAAATCGACATTGTTGGGGATTTTTTCCGTATAGTTAATCATGACGCGATCTCCTCAGTAGTCCAGGCGCGAGCCCGTCCCTTAAACTCTTTCCCAGTTGAATTTCACCGGCGCACCCGTTCCATATACCTTCAGCGCTCCGTTCGCACCGACGGCGTTCGGCCGGGTGAAGATCCAGTTTTGCCAAGCGGAGAGGCGGCCGAAGATTCGCGTTTCGAGGGTCTCCCCGAGCCCGAAGCGCAGATTTGCTTCGAGCCCCGTGAGGGCGTCGGGCGATTGCGCCGCACGCGATTCAATGGCTTGGCGAATCTCGTCTTCCCAGTCGAGATCATCCGGTGCGGCGGTAACTAGTCCCGCGTCGAGCGCTTCGCAGGCCGAAAGCTTCTTACCCATTTCGCCGCGCAAGGTCTCGATCCGTGCCGCATCGCTGTAGAATCGCGCCGCCATCCGAGAAAGTCTGTTCACCATCGGCAGCGGTCCGAAATTCATTTTCGAAAGCGCTAAGGTTGGGATATTCACGGCATCCTGCGTATTGCGCATATAGATGCGGTCGGCAGCGAGAGCCAATTCCAGCAGCGTGCCGGCAAAGCAGGACCCGGCTTCAACAATGGCGTAGAGGGAACGGGAAGTGACATCGATCCGCGCGAACGTCCGGCGCATCATTCCCAGCACCTCGCGAACGAACCAATGGTCCTGGTGATTCAAAATAAACTCGTCGACGGCGAGAACCGCGTCCGGGTTTCCGGCCGTCTTGAGAATCCACAGCCCTAAATCCAATTCACTGGCTCGCAAAGTCAAAATGGCGTCATCTAGCTCTCGCGCCATTTGCAGCGGCCACCAATTCACACCCGCCGCAACAACTTTGTCCAAGCTATCTTCGGGTGTGGTCTCCGGCGCGCGCACGGTTATCGTTACCGTGCGAGCTGCGCGATTCCATTGCACATCGACGTATCCGTAGTGCAGTCCCGCTTCATCGATGGTTCGTTGCAACGGCGCCAAAGCCACGCCTTTCACGCCGGCGGGGCGATCGCTCATCTGGGCGAGTTCTAAGGCGCGCTGTTTGACGTGCTCCGCAAACTGCTGCGGTTTGACGGCATCATCGACCAGGCGCCACTCCTTTGCTCTCTCACCCCGAACGCCATCAGGATTTGTGCAAAACATATCGGCGTGGTCGCGGCGGACCTTGCGCTTGTCCGTTACGCGAGTCAGTCCGCCCGTTCCGGGCAAAACGCCCAGCAACGGCAGCTCCGGAAGGCTGACGGCGGAGGAGCGATCGTCCACGAGGACGATCTCGTCGCAAGCCAAAGCCAGTTCGTAACCGCCTCCGGCCGTCGTGCCATTACAGGCAGCGAGAAACTTCAGTCCGGAATGTGCGCTCGCGTCTTCGATCCCATTCCGCGTTTCATTCGTGAATTTGCAGAAATTCACTTTCCACGCGTGCGAGGACAGTCCCAGCATATAAATGTTGGCTCCCGAGCAAAAAATGCGGTTCTTTGCGCTGGTGATGACCACCGAACGAATCTCGGGATGTTCGAATCGAATGCGCTGCAAGGCGTCGTGCAGCTCGATATCCACGCCGAGGTCGTACGAATTCAATTTCAGTTTGTAGCCTGGGCGGATTCCACCCTCCTCCGCAACATCCATGGTCAGTGTCGCCACCGGGCCGTCAAACGCGAGACGCCAATGCTTGTAACGCGAAGGATCAGTTTGGAAATCGATCGCCGCCATTTTCGCCTGGGATTCCTGAGCTGCCGCAACGTCCACGAGATCCTCCTACTGCCAATTGGCCTGTAAGGTTGTTTTCAATCTGGAAAAACTCTGATCTACCGTGCTGCCAGAGGTGTCGAGCTCCATGTCCGCCTGGCGGTAGAGCGGTTCTCGCGCTTCAAGTATTCGCCGCAAGTCTTCCATGGCCTGATCGTTCCCGGCCATCGCGCGAAAATCTCCCTGTGCGAGCACTCGCGACATGTGCTCTTCGGGTTGCGCCTTTACCCAAATGGTGTAGCAATGGGAGAGGAGATAGTCAAACGTCTCTTTTTCAGAGACCACGCCTCCTCCCACTGACAGTACGGCGCACTCCTGCTCCGTGAGCACTCTTGTCAGCGTGCGCCGCTCGATCGCCCGATAGCCAGATTGCCCGTAGAGCGAGAATATTTCACCGAGGGGCATTCCCGTATCCTTCTTGATCTCGCCATCCAGCTCGATGAAGGGGACTCGCATCTCCAACGCCAGTTTGGATCCCAATGTAGACTTCCCGGCACCGCGCAACCCAATCAGCGCGATGCGCTTCCGGCGCACTTTTTCTCCCGGACTGAAATCCCGCATCAAACGGAACACCACATCTTCCAGGCGGTGATGGGGGAGACGTTCAAGGAATCGGTGGATCACCTGCTTTTCGGCAGACTCTTCCACCTCAGGGGCGAATAACTCGACAAGCGAAACGTTGAGAGCGGCGGCAATCCTGCGAAGCAACACGATTGAGATGTTTCCTTCGCCACTCTCGAGCTGTGCCAAATGGCGCTCAGACACGGCGGAATCCCGGGCCACTACCTTGCGGGTCATGCCCCGAAGGTTGCGCAGATGACGGACCCGCTTGCCAAGGAAGAGCAGGAAATCCCCATCGGTAATCTGTGTCAACCGGTGTAGACTTGACGTCTGGGAATTGGTGGTTGCCGAAGTGTTCATGCGTTCTCGAATCGAACATGCATTATAATACATACTGCAAGGTTGGTGTCAAGAGAAAATGTGAATTCCATTGAGGGTGTTGCAGATTCGCACTTGCGAGGGCTACTATTCCTATAACATACTTGCACTATTGATGTTAGCTTTGTATTTGAGGGTTTCGTACGGCCAGAAAACATGGTTCCAATCAACTCGAATATGCAGTATTATTCTGAATCTGCATTGCACCCTCTCACTCCGGATTTCGATGCTGAGGACTCGTACCAGTGTAAGATTATGAGATCAACGGGGGTTTAGCGATGAAGCTGCCTAACTACGTAAGTGGCCAGTGGAGTGAAGGCGCTGGCGCCGGGGAAGCACTCATTGATCCCGTCACCGGTGAAGAGCTGGCAAGCATCTCTTCGCAGGGCGTAAATCTGGACGCAGCCCTGGCATTTGCACGCACTTTCGGCGGACCTGCGCTCCGCCAACTCAGCTACGCCCAGCGAGCTGAAATATTGGCCAAGATTTCCGATGTCCTGGCAGCAAATCGCGACGAGTATTTTCGGCTCTCTCTCTTGAACTTGGGAGCAAACCAGGCCGATGCCTCTTTCGATGTGGACGGCGCCATTTACACCATGAAGTATTACGCCAAGGTCGGCCGGGCACTGGCGGAAGGAAAAATGCTGAAGGAAGGCGCCCTGGTTCCGCTTTCGAAGAACAACGCGTTTGTTGGGCAGCATTTTCTGATGCCCGCGAAGGGCGCTGCCGTTTTCATCAATGCATTTAACTTTCCCGCTTGGGGTCTCTGCGAAAAGGCCGCGCCTGCTCTACTCTCTGGCGTCCCCGTTGTGGTGAAGCCCGCTTCGCCGACGGCATGGGTGACGCACCGCATGGTTGAAGATATTGTAAAGGCGGGAATTTTGCCGCAGGGAGCAATTTCGATTGTCTGCGGCTCCGCTCGCGACTTGTTGGGCCACGTTCGAGAAGAAGATATCGTTTCCTTTACCGGCTCGGCTGATACCGCCGCGCGCATCCGATCGCATGCGAACGTGCTGCGCCGTTCCGTGCGCGTCAACATTGAAGCAGACAGCATCAACTCCGCCATACTGGGGCCCGATGGCGCTCCCGGCACCGATCTGTTCGACCTCCTGGTAAAAGAAGTTGTCCGCGAGATGACCCTCAAAGCCGGACAGAAGTGCACGACCATCCGGCGCGTCCTGGTTCCTCGCCAGCAGCTCAAAGCCTTTGGCGATGCCGTAACGATACGTCTGAGCTCCATGAAAGTAGGTAATCCCCGGAACCCCGAAGTAAAAGTAGGGCCTGTCGTAAACAAGGCGCAACAGTCCTCCTGCCTGGAAGGGTTGGCCAAGCTGAAGGAAGAGTCCGAGGTCCTCTTCGGCGGTGACGCGAGTTTCCAGCCGATCGATGCCGATGCTCAAAAGTCCGCCTTTGTGCAACCGGCGCTGCTCTCCTGCAAGAACGGGCTCGACGCAAAATACGTTCATGACGTGGAGGTCTTTGGCCCTGTAGCGACGCTGGTGGCCTATGACAGATTGCAGGATCTTATCGCCATCACGCGCCGAGGCTTAGGTTCTCTTGTGGCTTCGGTCTTTTCCAACGATACAAATTTCACCCGCGACACGGTCCTGGGCATCGGCGACCTTCATGGAAGAGTGTTAGTTGTGGATTCAACGGTTGGCAATCAGCACACCGGCCACGGCAATGTTGTGCCCAGTTGTCTGCACGGTGGTCCCGGCAGGGCCGGCGGTGGCGAGGAGCTTGCTGGCTTACGTGCCTTGTTCCTCTATCACCGCCGTTTCGTTGTGCAAGGACCGGCCAGCTGCATCGCCGCATTCTCGGAATCGTGCGGTGACACGACTCTCTTGTATTCGTAATCCTTCTCGCACTAGCGCGAATCCAATGGCCCCCTCGATGGCCATCTTCTTAGACTGAGACGGAGTCAAATGAACTCTCCCGCAATCGATGCAGGGGCCCATTCTGGCACTTGCGGGCCTTGCCGGAACAGGCACGCGTTCCGACTTCAGTGCTATTGTTATCCGGGGAAAGTGCGACCATAGCCTGAAACTTTTTGCCGAGGTCCATCCGACCATGCCACGAATCCAGACCACGGAAGACCGCCGGCTCGAAGATGCGCGCACCCGCAAGAAGCATTGGAAGCGCTGGGGGCCCTATCTCTCCGAGCGGCAGTGGGGAACGGTTCGCGAGGATTACAGTCCGGGCGGCACGGCCTGGGAATTTTTCCCGCACGACCACGCGCGCTCACGCGCTTACCGTTGGGGCGAAGACGGTATCGGCGGGGTCAGCGACCGTCACCAGATGATATGTTTCGGGCTAGCGTTATGGAATGGGCGCGACCCCATTCTGAAAGAGCGGCTCTTCGGCCTTACCGGAAATCAAGGCAATCACGGCGAGGACGTGAAGGAGTATTACTTCTACCTCGATTCTACGCCCACGCATAGTTACATGCGCATGCTCTACAAGTATCCGCAAGCCGCATATCCGTATGAAACTCTGGTGGAAGAGAGCCGACGCCGCGGCCGCGGACAGCCGGAATTCGAATTGTTCGACACTGGTGTTTTCTCCGAGAGCCGTTATTTCGACATTTTCGTGGAGTACGCCAAAGCCGACGTTGAAGACATTCTCATTCGAATTACAGCGGTGAATCGCGGGCCGGAAGCCGCTGCATTGCACATTTTGCCTCAACTTTGGTTTCGCAATACGTGGTCCTGGGGCAAGGACCTCCGCCGCCCGTTGGCGCGAAGTGCCACAAGCATAGCCGGAAGCAACTGCGCCGAATTGCAACATTGGCAGTACGGCAAGCGCTGGCTGCTGTGCGCCGGGCAGCCGGAGTTGCTTTTCACGGAAAACGAGACGAACGAGGAGCGTCTCTTCGGCGCAAGAAATCGCTCACCCTACGTGAAGGACGCCTTCCATGAATATGTGATTCACGGCAACAAGGCGGCTGTAAATCCGGAACAGATGGGAACCAAAATGGCCGCGTATTACCCGTTGCAGCTTGCCCCTGGGCAGTCCGTCACGCTCAAGCTGCGGCTCACCGATTTCGAGCCTCTTGGAGGAATGGATCTCAACTCCGGAAAAGTGGGCATCATCACCTCGCCAGGACACGCTGAGCGCGGAGAGGGTGTTCCTGCTACGAACGATTTTGACGCTGGATTCGACGGTCTCTTCGCGACGCGCCAAAAAGAAGCCGATGAATTCTACGCTACAAGAATCCGCAAAGAGCTGTCAGACGATGCGAAGGCCGTGATGCGGCAATCGTTTTCCGGCATGCTCTGGTCCAAACAGTTTTATCACTACGACGTGCGCACCTGGCTCGATGGCGATCCGGCCGGCCCCAAACCGCCGGACGGCCGCTGGGACGGCCGCAACAAGGATTGGACGCATCTCTACAACGACGACATTATTTCCATGCCGGATAAATGGGAGTATCCGTGGTACGCCGCCTGGGACTTGGCGTTTCACTGCATCCCGCTCGCGCTCGTCGATCCGGATTTTGCCAAGGAGCAGCTCATCCTGCTTTCGCGCGAATGGTACATGCACCCCAACGGTCAGTTGCCCGCCTACGAGTGGGCCTTCGGCGATGTGAATCCGCCGGTCCATGCTTGGGCTGCCTGGCGTGTCTACAAGATCGAGCGGCGCGTCCGCGGAGTGGCCGATCGCTGTTTTCTCGAAAAAATTTTTCACAAGCTGCTCCTGAATTTCACTTGGTGGGTGAATCGCAAGGACCCCGACGGCGCGAATATCTTTCAGGGCGGTTTCCTCGGACTCGATAACATCGGAGTGTTTGATCGCTCGGCGCCTCTCCCCACCGGAGGCCACCTCGAACAGTCCGACGGCACCAGTTGGATGGGCATGTACTGCCTGAACATGCTGGCGATCGCTCTGGAGCTAGCCAAGGAAGATCCTGCTTACGAAGACGTCGCCAGCAAATTCTTCGAACATTTTGTATACATCGCCCGCGCCATGAACGATTTTGGTGCGGGCGGACGCTCCCTGTGGGACGACGCCGATGGCTTTTACTACGACGTATTGAGGCTCCCCAACGGAGAGGAACACTTCCTGAAAATCCGTTCGATGGTCGGATTGATCCCACTTTTCGCCGTCGAGACCCTGGAGCCGGAAATCGTCGATCGCCTTCCCGGCTTCAAGCGCCGCATGCAATGGTTCATCGACAATCATCCCGAGGTGCCGGAACATATCGAAATGACGCAGCGTTCCGCGCGCGGCGTGCGCCGTCTCCTCTCCCTGGTGAACCGCAAGCAACTTAAGCGCGTGCTCTGCCGCATGCTGGACGAAACGGAATTTTTCTCGCCGTACGGAGTGCGCGCCCTTTCGCGCTTCCACAAGGACCATCCTTACGAAGTCCACGTGAACGGAAATATGAACCGCGTTGGCTACGAGCCCGCCGAATCCTCGACGGGCGTCTTCGGCGGAAATTCGAACTGGCGCGGGCCCGTCTGGTTTCCGGTCAACTACTTACTCGTGGAATCCCTCCAGAAATTTCACCACTATTACGGCGAAGATTTCAAAGTCGAATGCCCCACGCACTCGCGTTCGGAATCCGATTTGTGGCAAGTAGCCGCGGAAATTTCACGTCGTCTGACCCACATTTTTCTCCGCGATTCGAATGGCCGCCGGCCCGTTGCGGGCGGCACCGAGCTCTTTCAGAGCGATCCGCACTGGAGCGACCTTATCCTTTTCTACGAATACTTTCACGGCGACAATGGCGCCGGGATGGGCGCAAGCCATCAAACCGGCTGGACCGGCCTGGTCGCAAAATTAATTGAACAAAGCGGTGAGTAAGTTGTTGATTGAAAAGGCGCGGATGACTGTGAAATTCGATGGAAAAGTAGTGCTGGTGGCTGGCGGCGCGGGTGGATTGGGGCGCACCGTGACTCTGGCATTCCTGGAGCAGGGCGCGAAGACCGCCGTCACCTATCGTGCGCAGGAAGAATTCGATATTTTGAAGAGCGCCGCGGGGACAAGCGGATCAAGACTCGAAGGGCACTCAGTCGATGTCACGGACGAAGCGGCGGTGCGCCAGTTGATCGAGAAAATAGTAGGGAAGCATCGCCGATTGGACGCCCTGGTCAACACCGTGGGCGGTTACGCGGGCGGCACGAAGTTGTGGGAACTGGAGACGAAAGTCTTCGATCAGATGCTGGCTCTGAATTTGCGCTCCGGGTATGCGTTAGCGCGCGCAGCGGTAAGAGCGATGCTGAAAGAAGGCCATGGGGCGATTGTAAACGTCGCCGCAAAAGCGGCGATCGATCACGCTGCCGGCGCAGCTGCTTACGCCGCTTCCAAGGCCGCAGCGGTGGCATTGTTGGATTCCCTGGCCGCGGACTTGAGAGGCAGTGGCGTTCGCGTGAATACGATTCTCCCGAGCATCATCGATACGGAGGCCAACCGCGGGGCCATGCCGAAAGCGGATTTTGCGAAGTGGCCGAAGCCCGAGGACATCGCGCATGTCATCCTCTTTTTGTGCAGCGACGATGCCAAAGTCATTCATGGTGCGGCCATCCCGGTCTACGGAGACAGCTGAGAATTGTATTGTGCTGCAAATCCTCTCAGAAGAAAAAATGAAAATCACACTGATAGCATCGTTAGCGCTGCTGGGTTTGCTTTCGTCTGCCTGTTCTGACAAAACTGAGCCTGAGCCAATTGTTATCCACTTATTTCGAGATCCCGCCGCTACTGAGATTGAAACGGCCATACTAGCTGTCGGCGCAAAGCAGTTGAAGAGCGGGCACGGTCAGCCCGTCATGATCGCAACGATCGAACCGAACAGTTATTCCGAGGGATTGGAAGACCTGGGGCATCATAGTCACCCTGAATTGATCATTTTCAACTCACCTGAAGACGGGAAAAAGGTGAAGGTCGAGATTCCTTTTCAGAGTGTTGTGCAAGTCGGGGCAAAGCAATTTTATCTTGTGATTTCCCCTTGGGTTACAGGAGAGCAGCGCCAAACAGCGGAATTGGTCCGAACCGAGCTACGTAAAGAGCTACAGAGGACGGCTCAGCCGGTTACTGCCCCTCTCCATTGATCTATGATCTGCCAATCTTCAGGTAAGACACCGTGAGGTCAGAACAGGCGGAAGTTCAGTTTGGCCGCGAGATTTGCGGCGACCTCGCCGCTGCCGAATCGCGCGAGTGGCTTGTCACCAACGGTATCGGGGGATACGCCTCCGGCACCATCGCGGGAAGCCAGACTCGCCGCTATCACGGACTGCTCATTGCCGCGCTGCAGCCGCCCGTGGGCCGCACGCAGCTCGTTTCGGCCATCGACGAAATCGTCCACTACGCCGGAACGGATTTCTCTCTCGCCACCCACCGCTGGGCCAGCGGCTCCGTCGATCCACAAAGCTTTCTACTCCTCGAGGATTTTCACCTGGAAGGCTCGACGCCGGTGTGGACGTACACGTTGGCCGATGCGCTTTTGGAAAAGCGCGTGTGGATGCGCCAGGGCGAGAACACAACCTGCATTCAATACACCCTACTGCGGGGAAGCAGCGCCACCGAGCTGGAACTGAAAGCGCTCGTGAATTATCGCGATTTTCATTCCTTGACCCAAGCGGGCGGCTGGCGCATGAATATCGTACCGGTCGAGAATGGCGTAAAAGTGCTGGCATTCGACGGCGCAACTCCTTTTTATCTGAAAAGTAGTGCAGCGACCTGTGAGCCGCGCCACGATTGGTACCTCGGCTGCTACCTCGGTGAAGAGACCAAGAGGGGCCTGAATGACCGTGAAGATCGTCTTTTCGCGGCTCTGTTCCGCGCAAGGCTTGAAGTTGGTTCCAGCGTCACTCTCGTGGCGTCCACAGAATCGCCGGCCTTGCTCGATAGCGAAACCGCTCGCGCGGAACGCGCCAATTACGAAGTGAAGCTTTTTCAAGACTGGCAAGCGAAAAACGAAAATCTTGCCGAAGAAGCCCCCTCGTGGCTTTGGCAGCTCATCCTCGCTGCCGATCAATTCATCGTCAAGCGCAGCCTTCCGGAAGAGCCCGACGGCCGCAGCATCATCGCCGGTTATCACTGGTTCGGCGACTGGGGCCGCGACACCATGATTGCGCTGCCGGGACTGACGCTCGCGACCGGCCGCGCTGGCGTTGCCAGGCAAATCCTTCTTGCCTTTTCGCGGTACGTGGACAGCGGGATGCTACCCAATAATTTCCCCGACGCTGGGGGCAAGCCGGAATACAACACCGTCGATGCGGCGCTCTGGTATTTCGAATCCATCCGGCAGTATTTCGAATCGACGCAAGATGTTGTGACTCTACAAGTACTTTTTCCGGTTCTCGCGGGAATGATTGATGCGCACATCGCCGGCACTCGTTACAACATCCACGTGGACCCGGCCGATGGGCTTCTCTATGCCGGTAGTCCCGGCGTTCAACTCACGTGGATGGACGCCAAAATCGGCGACTGGGTCGTGACGCCACGCACTGGAAAGCCCGTGGAGATCAACGCGCTGTGGATCAACGCGCTCGAAACCATGGCCGGATTTGCCCGCTTACTCGCGAAACCAAGCAAGTCTTACGAAAAACTCGCGGCCAAAGCAAAGAGGAGTTTTGAGAGATTCTGGAACGCGGACCGCCATTACTGCTTCGACGTCATCGATTCGCCGGGCATCGGGAGTGATGCCGCGCTCCGGCCGAACCAGGTTTTTGCTGTGTCCTTGCCGGTCAGCCCGCTCACTCACGAGCAGCAAACGGCGATTGTCGATGTTTGCGCGCGGCGCCTCTTGACCTCGCATGGACTGCGGAGTCTCGCGCCGGGCGAATCTGGATACAGCGGGTA
>Ga0209648_10001491_pt1 | contig 18967 bp, 17 predicted proteins | sample GraSoi2013_115cm_FD_185830 | JGI IMG/M metagenome (GOLD analysis project Ga0209648, IMG submission 185830) | Grasslands soil microbial communities from the Angelo Coastal Reserve, California, USA - Sample 9_17_2013_115cm (SPAdes) (version 2) | ecosystem: Environmental > Terrestrial > Soil >...
TTCGCGGATCCCGATCCTGTGCGTTTTCAGGCCGAAACGAAAGACGTACGCTTTGCCAAGTATCTCGTCGAAACCATCGGAGTCGCCGTCGTCCCTGGCTCCAGCTTCTACAACAACGCGCGGGATGGCGCTTCGCAGGTTCGCTTCACCTTCTGCAAAAAGGAAGAGACGCTTGCCGCAGCCGAGGAACGGCTGGCGAAGCTCCATGCCTGAACTGTTTCGCTACTGGTTCGCTTGTCGTGGGCAACATCGGCGGCAAACAAGCAAGCTGTGTGTTAGAATCCGCGCTTGATGAGCGCTCTACCTGCAACACTGGCTCTCATTCCGCGCGATACTCGCATGGAAGCTAACGGCCATGGCGCGGCGTTCGACATCTCCGCGAGCGCCACGCGCACGTTTCTATGCCGCCTCACCGTCACGGATCAGATTGAGCAGGAATCTCTCGATGTGTCGATGTGGGGCTCTGCCGACGGAGAGACCTGGACGAAAAAACCGCTCCTCAAGCTGCCGCAGCAGTTCTACCGAGGCACGACCAAAATGATCATCGATCTCTCTCTACGTCCGGAGACAAAATTCATTCGTGCTGGCTGGGAACTCAATCGATGGGGCAGGGTAGCGCCGACACCCATGTTTGTCGCCGGGCTGGAGCTTGAGGAGATCCCGCCCATGTCCCGCGAGACCCCCACGACACGAATAGCTCTCGCTACAAAATAGCTCGCGAAGCTCAAGCTTTACCGTGGACGTGGCATTCCGGCTCGCTGGTTATCGGCGTTGGTTTCTTGCTGCTAAATTTTATATAAACCGCGCAGTTTCAAGCGATTCAAGGCATTTTAGGGGTAGGAGACTGACGGTCGGTTGCCCTGTGGTGGTTAGCCCCCTACCCCGCGAGTGGTCTTGCATGTATAGACGAGGTCAAGCCCCAAATAGTTTCCTGACTTCCCGAAAATAATTTGTGGCCCTTCCCGGTCCTACTGTCCCACGGGAACCGTATCCAGATACCGCGCCACCGCTGCTTTCCATTGAAACTTTTCCGAGATTGCTGCCTGTAGCGACTGCGCCGCGACCGGTTCGCCGTGGGTCAGATATGTCTGCTTTGGTGGCGCAGGCAGCCCCGCTAGCCAGCGCAACAATTCGCTTTTTCCCGCGTGCGCGGAGAATTGCCCCATTTCCGCGATCTCCGCGGCCACAGGCACTTCCTGGCCGAAGAGCTTCAACGACTTCGCGCCCTCCTGCAGAGCCCTCCCGCGTGTGCCTTCGGCCTGGAATCCCGCCAGGATGACCGCGTTGCGCGCATCCGGCAGCCGCTGCACGAGATGATGCAACACCCGGCCGCCGCTTACCATGCCGCTTGCCGAGATGATAATGCAAGGGGTTTTGACGTTATTGATCGCCTTCGATTCGTCCACAGTGCGGGTTAGATGGAATTCGTGCACATTCAGAGGATCGCCTCTTCCGTCGCTTCCTTCTTCCCGCGCGAACTCCAGGTCGTGGTCTTCCTTGTGCTTCACGTACAAATCCGTCGCGCTCAACGCCATCGGGCTGTCCACATAGACCGGCAGGCGCGGGATTTTTTGCTGGTCCTCCAACTGCCGTAGGTAGTACATGAACGTTTGCGTTCTCCCGATCGCAAACGCGGGAATTACGATGGAACCGCCGCGCTTCACCACGCGGTTGACAATCTGCGCCAGCGATTCCGCGGGGTCACTCTCCGGATGTTCGCGGTCGCCATACGTCGATTCGCAGATCAGCACGTCCGCCTTCGATTGCGGAGTTGCCGGATCCTTGAGAATTGGCTGGTCGTAACGTCCGATATCGCCGGAGAACACCACTATGGTCTTCTTGCCGCCTTCAGTTATAGTTAGTTCCAGGCTGGAAGAACCCAGGATGTGTCCCGCGTCATAAGACGTGACGCGAAATTCCGGACTGATATCGAAGCTGCCGCTGCGTGGCATGCTCTTGATTAGTTTCAATGTAGGATCAACATCCTCGGCAGTGTATAGCGGCTCGGGATTGGCGTGACGGCTGTCCTTATGAATCCGCGCGTGCAGCGTGTCCTCTTGCTGGAGATGGGCCGAATCCTTCAGCAAGATTGTCGTGAGCTCAATCGTCGCGGGATTCGCGAAGATCGGCCCGCGATAGCCCGATTTCACCAGCACCGGCAGCCATCCGGTGTGGTCCAAGTGCGCGTGTGTGAGCACGAGATAATCAATCGTTTTTGGGTCGACCGGCAACGGCTTGTAATTGCGGTCCTGCAGTTCCTGCGAGCCCTGAAAAATTCCACAATCCACCAGCAGCCGTTTGCCCGCCGCTTCGACCAGATATTTGGAACCCGTAACGCATCCCGCCGCGCCCAGAAAAGTGAGTTTTGCCATAGGCTCCGTATTCTAAACGAACATCCTGCTTAGACAAGCTGCTCCTCATGGACGCGGCCTTTGTGGTTATGTAAAATGGATTCAGTTGTTTCTGCCCGGTGGGGCCGTGGCGCAGTTGGGAGCGCGCCTCGATGGCATCGAGGAGGTCGTGGGTTCGAATCCCATCGGCTCCACCAAACTAAGTACTATAGTCAATCCGCGATGTCCCAATCTATAATTCCCGTAGGAATAGCGATGCACGATTTCAGAGCGAGGATTCCCATGCGCGCAGACAGACGCATTCACTTCGCCGGAACTTTCTTAGCTCTTCTGTTCCTTTCCTGGCCTGCGTTTCCTCAAGAAATAAACCATTATTCCAGGGTTAAGGACGCAAAGTGGTATGCGCGACAGCTCCAGTCATTGCGGGAAGAAGTCGCCAAGATCGATACGGATGTCAAATCGTTGGAGGCAGCACGTAAATCCGGAAAGGGCGTAACCGATGCCGTCGCTCTGGACCAGGAGCCGGAGGGAGTGACATCCGCGGGCCAAATGGAGGTACTGCGGAAGCGGCGCGTTGTATTGGTGCGGCAGATTGACGAGTTGGAAGAACAGGCCAGGCAAAACGCGATTGTTCCAGGAGAACTACGGACGGAGTACAGGCCGGAGGAACCGGAGACGACCAGTGGACGAAAACTCAGCGGTGAGGCAAGGGAACTAGAGAACACACTGGCACAAGAGAAAGAGCATCTGGAGCGTGCGCGGAAGGACGCTGAATTGCTTCAGCGAGATCAGCAACTCAAGGCGCAACAGGAATATTCGAATCCCGAACCGCCGTCCCGTAGAAACAAACCATCAGATCTTTCAGGGATAACCACGCGTTTGACCGAGAAGGAGGCGGAGGTCCAGGAAGAGGAGCAAAAAGTTGCCGAGCTCGAAGATCGGCTGAAAGATTTGATTCAGAACTCTCCCGCTGAGCATGAACCCGGGGCCGATGCTGTCGCGGAAAGTGAATCAACGAATCTGGAAAACGAAAACGGCGAGAAGGCTGAGGCGTATTGGAGAAAAAAGTTTGCCGCACTCGATTACCAGATCAGAACCGCGCAGACGGAACTGGATATTTTGCAGCGGGAGCATAACGCGGGGTTGGTCCAGTATTACCCCAATCCGGCTACTGCGATGAAGGAGAGCGTTACACGGAAAGAGATCAATGCACACCGCAAGGCTATCGAGGACAAGAAGAAGGAACTCGCGGAATTGAAGAAACGGCGAGATGACCTAGAGGACGAATTGCGGCACGCGGGCGGGCCTGCGGGGTGGGCCAGCGAGTAACCAAGGATCGATGCAGAGTAGATACCATTAAGTTATAAAACCTAAAAGTAATTAGAGACGATGGGATTGGTGCTTGCATGTCTGGCGCTAACACTCCCGACTGCAACACCACAATCGCCGGAGATGCCGACTACCTGACCGAGGTCATTGATTGCTGTGGCCGCGCTGGTGCTGTCGCCAGGCAGCGGTGGGAGTTCCTGCATGGTGCCGTTCGGCTGCCAGATCACCGCCCTGAACTGCAGGATTTGGAAAGCAGTATTGCAAGTTGGATCATGGACCCCGTTTTCTGCCCACCCGACCACCTGACCGATGCGATCAGAGCCCTGGGGGAGCGCAAACGGCGCAAGACAGAAGAGACAGAAAAACGTCAGTGGGATTGTGGACGTCAGGGCCCAGAAATAAAGAAAAAACTTGCAGTTGAGAGCGTTAGATGACTGCATGGACGCTCCACGCGTGTCGGCGTCAACTATCGCCGTTGTCGGGACCGGAAAACGGCAAGCGCCTTAGGGATTTTGGATCGGATCGTTGAGGTTTTCGTACTCTTCTTCATCAAGGTGTCCCATGCGATGCGGTCGTCCCATCCGACCAATGGCCAACCGGCACCATGAAGATTGTTTCTGGTTCCGGAACATCGCGGAACTCGTCATTCAGCAAAACCGGGGAACCAGGGAGGTTTGCTCCCCAACTCGCGCCATCTGTTTTCGGAATGTGAAGCATCAGATGGGGGTGCCAATGCCCGACTGAGTCGCCAAGATATCCGTCCTTCGCCATCATGTAGGACATCGCGCCAAGCTCCGGCATCGGCAGCGCGTTCCTTGCGACCGCGCCTTTAATGCTCTCCCTCATCTGCGCTTTGGTCAGCCCGTCTAGTACCAGTTTTGTCCGATAGATTGTGTACGGGAGAATGGATCGCACTGCCGGCGGGTTATAACAGATGGGACCTCGTAATTTCGGATTCCAAAAATCGGGGCTGTCGAGCGGGGACATCCACGACCGTTCCACGAGACATGTAAAGCCATTCTTTCCTTCGGTTGCAGTCTCATAACCATGTTTGCCAAAAACCAGTACTGTGGCTTCGCGGGATATCGCTTCCGGGGCCGCGCTCCGGGCCAGAGCGATCTCGCCATTGCGGTCTGCCATGAGGTATTGGTCGAGGGGGGCCATGCTCGGATACGGTCCTTTGGCATCTTGCGCCCACATCTGCCATGATGCTCCAAATGCAAGAATCAGGGCGAAGATCAGAGAAGCGACCACCATGAATTTCCCTCTGTTCATCAGTTCCTCCTGGGTGACATGATTGTGGCTGTCAGACTTCCTCATTAGTTCGTTGTGCCGCCATGTTGGACGGACCTGGCAAAGGTTCGTTTGCCATGAGCCGAAGACTCACAGCGTTTCGATTGGCTTCGTCAGTGACGAGTGCGGGCTCGAAACTCCTTGCCAATTACTAAATGAACTTTCAAGCCTAACTGAACGATACGGCTCCGCTACATTGGAGCAGAACATTCTCCAGCTCGCTCTACCACAGGTCTCCTTCGCAAAATTTTACTTTCATCGGCTCAGGCGAAGGGGGTCGGGAAAGCCGCGCATAAAGTCAGGGATTAGCGGCCTGCAGAATCCAAACTTTGGCCTGGGTGTAGTTCCAACCTAGAAACGACTTCCAAAAAGACGGGAAGCGCCAGAAGCGCCTCCCGGAAGTGGCAGCCAGGTTTGGAGTCTAGAAAACGAGCTTCAGTGCCAGGGTTATGCTGCGAATCCCGCCACTGAAGAATGCGTCGGGCTTCAGGAAGTTTGGATCTGTCGGTAATACGTAGCCTTGCGTGGTAGTCGCAGTTGTGACGCCCGCTGTGCTGAAAACGTTTCCGTTACTAAGGGCGAAGTTGGGGTGGTTGAGGACGTTGAAGACGTCCGCCCTCACCTGCAAATACTTCCCCTCTGTGAAATATGTCTTCTTGCCAACAGACAGATTTAGCACATTGAACCCTGGTGACAGGTAGCTATTCCGACCTACGGTAGTCCGTACTCCACGCCCGCCGACAACATACCTCGCTGTCGGATCGACGGCCAGGTAGCCATAGGTGCTGTCCCCGGCAGGGCAAGAAGCGGCCGTGACGGTAGCTCCACCCCCTGTGGGTGCGCAGACCCTGATGACATCTGATCCCCCTGTGGGATTTGTGCCGAACGGATTGAACAACACGCGGTCGCCGGCGGAATCACCGTTGCGGTTCACGTCGCTTCCCGATTGAATTGTGACCGGCTGTCCCGTCTGCGCCAGGAAAACCGATCCCAAGTGGTAGCCATTCAGCACCGCCTTCGCGAAGCGGCTTTCCAGCTTGGTCTTCGGCACCTCGTACGCCCAGGACAGGGCGAACTTCTGCCGCACATACAAATCGGACTTGGAAAAATCCTGGTTGAGGTTTCGGGTATCCTGGCCCCTGCGCGGGTTCAACAGGCTGGTGAAGAATTCATTGGTCGCATCATCCTCCGTGTCGGAATAGGTGTAGTTCGCGTTGAAAGTCAACCCATACCGCGATCTTTCCACGAAGCTTACCGAGCCGGCATGGTAGATGCTTTTTCCGATCGGCGGATCGGAGGTTACGTTAGCCGTGAATCCGAATGGGGCATAAATATTGCTATTGAAGGCATCCCACGGCGCACGCGTGGGCGCGCTAGCGGTCACCGTTGCCGGAACATCCGATGCCCTGAAATACTCCGGAAGCGCCGCGAGCCCAGCGTCAAACCCGCTCTCGCGGTTGCGACGGAACTGCACCGGCAACTCCAGCCCGCGCGTGCCGAGGTAGCGGAGTTCGACGGTAGCATTGCGGTAGACCTCGTGCTGCACGCCGAGGCTCCAGCTCAGGATCTTCGGCAGCACAGTGTCGTCGATGTAGCTGGTGGTCAACGCCCGTGCAGCGGCCTGGGTGGCAGGGGCAATATAGGCCGGCGGCAAACCGCCACCTGCCAGGAAGCCAGTACCAGTCGCACACCAGGATGGTTTCGGCGTCAGTGTGCACGCTGAAGTCTCATCCAGTTCGCTCTGCAACTGCGGGGGTAGAGTGATGGAAGCGAAGTTCTGGAACTTCCAGCCGTAGGAGATACCAAAGCCGCCACGAATCGAGCTCTTTCCCTTCCCCGTCGGGTCGTAGGCGAACCCGATCCGCGGACCGACGTTGTTCTTGTCCGTCTTTGGCTTGCCGAAAGTGATCACGCCCGGAACGCTCGAGATGGCATTCAGAGCTTGGGCATTTCCACCGACAGGATTTGTCCAGTATTCGTACCGCAGACCAAGGTTCAGCGTCAGGCGCGGGTTGAACTTGAAGTCGTCCTGGGCGAACCCAGAGAACAAACTTTGCGTGCCGAGAAAACTCCCGGTGCCGGCGCCCCGCAATGTCCTGCTCGGTACGTCGGGCACCAGGTCATCGATGAGAACTTCCGTGGAGTTGTACCAATTATCTCCGTTGCTCCGCGGCAAGAAGAACGTTGGGTCAATGAAATGGGTATATTCGCCGCCGAACTTGATCGTGTGTTTTCCGATGGACCAGGAAACATGGTCCACCAACTGATAGGTATTCTGCTTTCCATTCGTGTTATCGGAGGGACCGATGGTGTTAAACCCGAGATCCCCGATGGTCACGTCTCCCGGACATACCGTACAAGGGTTCACCGTTGCTAGGGAGAAGTATGAATACTGTAGCCGCAGGTCATTCACCCAGCGACTGCTAATGGTCCAAGCGTCCGTTAGCGCAATCTTGCGGTTATGCACCGGTTGGTTCTGGTTGAACACCGCCTGGGTCGAATTTACGGCGAGGATGAACTTCTCCTGGTTAAAAGTGAAGCGCGCACCAAACTGATGTTTGCCCCAAGTATAGTCGGCATTAACTTGGGCGTCATTCTCCCTCTGAAAGACGGGACTGATGATGGTGAGGTTGCCGATAGGAATGTTGGGTGTCCCCGTGGTGGGGTCACCTACGGTTTCACCTGGGCAGTGTACACAGATACTCCCTGCGTCATTCGCGGGAGCTACCGGGAAATTGGCCAAAATGTTCGACACCGCGGAGTTTGCGGCCATCGACTTAAGCGCGGCCAAGCCGCTCGCCGTAGGGGCCAGGAGAGGGGTTGGAGTCCCCGCACCGTGGAGAGTGGTGTATTCGTACGCGCCAAAGAGGAACAATTTATTCTTAATAATGGGGCCACCGACGGTCCCGCCGAAACGGTTGTTATCGTAGTCCGGCTGGCCCGGAATCGTTCCGCCTGCAATCGCACTCTTGGTCAGTTGATCGATTGAATTAAAGTTCTTGTTTTGCGCGTACCACTCACCGGAACCGTGCAAAGTGTTCGTGCCCGTTTTGGTCACCAGAACGAACTGGCCGCCCGACGAATGGCCGTACTCCGCACTGAACTGGTTGGTCTGCAGAGCAAATTCCCCAACTGCGTCTGGAATGACGGTCGAATTGGGGCCCGTCACACCTAAATTGTTGTCATCCACGCCATCGATGACGAAGTTGTTTTCCCGGGGGCGCGTGCCGCCAACCGAGCCGCCTACTCCGGTTACGCCGCCCGGTTGGGCCACAACGTTGGGAGCCAAAACCGCAAGGTTGAGCGGGCTGCCGTTGAGCGTGCCGGCCGCTTGGGGAAGATTTGACACATCGTTTGCATCGAAGTCGTTGTTAAGTGCAGAAGTAGTGGTTTGCACCGCCACAGCGCCTGCGGTCACCTCAATCGTTTCCGTGGCTATGCCCAACTCCAGCTTAGCATCCGCCACGTTGTCCTGGTCGGCTAGCACGGGCACGTCTGTCTTGACGAATTTTTTGAACCCCGCAGCTTCGACTGTAACTGTGTATTTCCCGGGCAGTATGCTGGGGAAATCATAGGTTCCTGCTGAAGTCGCTTCGATCGATATCGAAACGCCGGTGTCCTTGTTGGTTGCCGTCACACGAGCATTTGGTGTCGCTGCGCCCGCCGGATCCAGGATTTGTCCTCGAAGCGTACCTGTCGTCCTTTGCGCGTATGCCACGCCCGCCGAAGTTGCCAGCAGTAGAGCAACTAAGAAAACCATGATCGCTTTTTGCATGTTTGTCTAACTCTCCTTTAGCATTCGCAAAATCCAAGAACTGAAAAAGTGAAGTGTCGATTCCAACAGCCGAACTCCCATCCTGGAATTCGAGCGCAAACTGACCTTCCTACTGCACATGGACCTCCACTATGAACATTGATTCGCAGCTTTACTTTTCAATGATTTACAGAGAGCGGTTTCGACGGGTTTATGAGTTCCTGGAGGTGACGAGATTCGCTTCGTCGCTCATATTGTGTGCTTCGCATCGCAAATTTGTGGTGTTGTCACTCTCGTTTGTCGAAACAAACCAACTGGCAACTCTCATTGGTATATTCCAGATTTTGGAGATGTCAGCGACACTGAAAATGAAGCGACGAGGTCAATGCAAATGAAGGTGCGAACTTGCTACGCAAGACAAACCGATATACATCGAACATCAAGGCATCCTTCTTCGGGAGAAAGCGTCCAATGTGCTTTGCGACAGGATGAAAATCGCGAAGTAAGCCGACGATACTAGCTAGACTTCTTCGCCAGTCTCGCGTGGTTCCGCCGGACGATTGCTAGCGTCTTAGATTATTCCGTTACGAAAGGGTGCGTCCCGACCCAGAGCCGTGCCAAAGACCTCAAATTTCTCTTGTACGTACGAGAAACGGTGAACTCCTTCCCCCCTTGATGCGAAGCACATACTCACACGTGCTCCAAGGTTGTATCTCTTCAACGAAGGAACTGTTCACCAGAACGGAGCGATGAATTCTTATGAATCCGTACGCTTTGAGCTTCTCCGCAACTGTGGAGATCGACTCCCTGAGCAGATAGGAGCCCGAGTGCCGCTGCAACAACACATAATTCCCCTCAGCCTCCACAATCGCCACGTCCGCCGGATCGATAAAGAGAATCCTTCCCTTTGTCTTAATGGCGATTTTGGTAGACTTGGATAACAATCCCTCCAGCTGTGGCAAGATCTTCATCAATCTTGCCGCGCGCTCGCTTTCCGTCCTTTGCACTGCCACATCCAGGGCTTCATGAATCCTATCGGTTGAAAAAGGCTTCAGAACGTAATCGACGGCATGCTTCTCGAAGGCTGCAACCGCGTGCTGGTGGTGTGCGGTGACGAACACGATTGAGGGTATCGGCCTCTGCCGTTTGTTCAAGCGATCTGCAAGCTCAATCCCAGATAATTCCGGCATGTGAATGTCGAGCAAAAGAACGTCATAGGATTTTCCGTCCAGCATTTCGAGTGCTTCAATGGCATCGTGCGCCGAATCGAGCGCTTCGATGTCGTTTCTCGTGACTAATGCATTCGCTAGGGCGCTTCGCGAAAGTGGTTCGTCGTCCACAATCAACACTCGCATCATCTTTCCCCGTCTGTCAGCCGTGTAAATTCGGAACCGACACTTCTTTCCATGCCTGCTTCTGCGAGCCAATTGCCGGCAAAACAAGCGTCGCGATCGCCACGCCATCGCTACCGAGGTCGACCGTGGTTTGATCTTTTATTCCGGCCCCACAAGCCGTGATTTGTCCCCCGGAGCAGCCTTTCTCACGGCGTTTCTCCTACGCGGCAACGGAAAGAGAGAATCGAACTAACAGACAATGTCTTGGGGCAACAAGGAGATGAAGACAGAGCGTCTTGTCACAATGAGTATGGTGCGAAGCGCGATTAAGAATGTGAGCGAGGAACGCGGCAAGGGGTTTTCTCGGCGGGCGCTTCCCCCATTTCTTGCAGGAGGGTTGGCACTTGGCATACTCGTAGCGGTTGCAGTGAACGCCGCGAACGTTCCAATTCACGATGATCAGAAGGCCGTCGCCGAACTGGATACCCAATATCAGGCAGCCGTAAAAAAGAACGATGCAGCCACCATGGATCGCCTTTTAGCTGATGATTTTGTACCTGTGACAGGCTCCGGCAAAGCTTACACGAAGGCTGATTTGCTCAAAGATGCGCGGAGTGGGCACGTGGTCTACGAACATCAAGAGGACACGTCCCAGACGGTTCGCGTTTGGGGCAATACGGCGGTCGTCACCGCTAAATTGTGGGAGGTAGGCACAGACAGCGGAAAGCGATTCGACTATACGGTTTGGTTCAGCGACACGTATGTTCGCACTCCGACAGGATGGCGATATGTGTTTGGCCAATCTTCGTTGCCATTGCCCCAAACTCCTTAGTAGGTACTCAGTTATGGATTACGGACCAGACGCGGGTAAACGATGAATCGGACAAAGCGCACTGAACTCCGCCGCATACCAAGCAGGGGATCGCGCGACTAGATTACGATTAGCCCAATTTCCTAGCCAGCGACTCCGGCTGAGGCTGCCCCCAGAATGTGCAAACTCTTTCGTCCCTGCACAAAGACTACGATCCGAAGATTTCCCCGCTTCCAGTTTGATTTGAACTTAACCTGCTGATCCAAGACGAATGGGGACGAGCCCCTTGCTGGAATGGCTCCGATCTTGTGCAAGGAACGCAGGATTGCTGCATGCTGCAAATTCCTGCCGGCATTTTCCCCGGCTTTCACGGCCGTTTCCAGACCGTCCTCCGTTACCGCGATCCAGACATCGGCTGGCTCCTGGTCTGCGATTCCGGCGACGTTGCGAACTCGCACTTCAAAGCGCCCGGCGTCACTCTTTGAGGGAGTTTCCGCTGTAATGGAGATTTGCGTTTTCGCCCGGTGTGCGGCTTCTCGAATTGCATCTTGCGCGTCGCGTGCACTGTTGCCCACGAATTGGCGTTGGCCGTCAACAATCATTTGCGGAGTAAAAGGACTCTTACCTTTGAACCTCGCGACGTACTCTTGTTGCCGCAAAGTCCAATCCGGGGAAGAATACGAATCCACCCAACCATCGTGATTCCAGTAGTCCACGTGTTCTTCGAGGCCGATGATCTCGGCGCCTCCAATGGGCTGGTCTGTTTCGAGCTCGATCAGCAACGCGTCTGCTGGTGGACAGGTGGAACAACCCTCGGAAGTGAACAACTCGACGACAACTGGGGTTCGATCGGCCTGCGCTTCGGCTGCCTGTGCCACCGCCTCACAGGGCGGATTAATTTTGGGTGTCACGAGCAAGAGCATCCCCAGGGTTAATAGTGACGGCGCGTTTTTCATGTCCTCACCTCTTTTGTTCGCATCCGACTATCTTCGTTGGCGGCGCTAACGGAAACGAGGTTCTCAGTCGACGCCGAACCCATTCGTCCCAAACCAGAGCGGAGCGATGGAATGCAGATTCTTCTTGTAGGTGCGAGAAACATGGAACTCCTTTCCTCCCTTGATGCGCAGAACATATTCACCTGTGGTCCAAGGATGGATCTCTTCGACGAACGAAGCGTTGATAAGCACGGAGCGATGAATGCGGACAAATCCGTATGGTTGGAGTTTCTCCGCGACTGTGGACATGGACTCGTGAAGAAGATCAGAACCCGACATCCGCTGGAGCAAAACGTAATTACCCTGAGCCTCGACCGTTACCACGTCGGCGGGATCAATAAATAGAATCCTACCCTTGGCCTTGATCGCGATTCTGGACGGCCTTGTTAGCATTCCTTCGATCTGAGGGAGAAGGTCATGCATGCGAGATAGAGTCTTTTCAGACATGCGGATGATCTTCTTTTGGGAGAGCGTTCGCCAACAGCAGAATGGCTCCGCAGAAAAGCAGCGTGTCGAAGAAATAGTTCAGCGCAACCACGTCTGTGGGCGCTCGGAGGAGCATTGGCAGGTAAATCCACAACACCGTCAGCAGAATCGTGAGCCCTAAAGACGTGGCTGCCATGCGCGTTTTCTTATTCACGAGTAAGCAGACGCCTGCGACAATCAGAATCACGCCAACAAAATAACTCAAGAAAATTCGTCCGGGAATCCACTCGGGAGTGAGTTTTTGCAGCGGAACTCCCGGCGCGTATGCCGGGTGCAGCAGATGCTCCACCCCATAGAATAGCGAAGGAATGCCTACGAAGAATCGCGGAAAGGCGGCCCGTGCCGCGATCGGCTGTGCGGGCGACGGCTGTCTCGGCCGAGTGCTCCCCGGCGACATTGCGAAAGCGAAACCGCCGCCGCTGAAGGCAAGTTCTCTCAGCGCCAGGGCCCAAAAAAATCTGTTGCGTGGGTTCGCAACGACGGCTGGCATGTCCATTACGAATACGAAGATCAGCAGCGTCATTCCGACCAGAGCCGCTGCCAGCCGTGCCTGGACGAGAACGGCAATACTGAGCGCCGCGCAAAGAAAAGCAAGGCCCACCAGATAGACCCAAAACGTATGCGCGGGAATCCAGCGTGGAACGAGGGTCGCAATATCGGCCGTGGCGGTGAAATGCTCGGAGCCAAAAACGGCCATGGAAATCGCAAAAAACAGTCGGCCAAACGGCATGATCTTGTCCAGCCCGTGTGCTTGTGGAAGTTCGTTCTTGATGATTATTGGGAGGCCGATCGCCAACAGAGCTACTCCGGCGAAATACGGCCAAAACACACGCGTCGAAACCGAGAAGATTAGAAGCGCAGCCGGCGGGTGAGCGTGAGCGAATTGTTGGAAGCCGCAGTCCACCATGTGCATTTCAGAACCCAAGGCTCCGTGCCGATTCTCGAAGCGAGTAGTTTGTCATGGGCCAAAGCCATCCTCGACATGACGTAAGACGGGTACCTAACCGCGAAAACTCCAAGTCCAAGCGGCACCCGCTGACACAGGATGGGGCAGTCCGCTGAGGGGTCGACGGATGCCGCGATCAATTAATTCAATTTCCCGCATAAAGTGGTCGGGCACAATAACCACTTGAACCAAGATCCTTATGACCACTATGCTTTGGAGATGAAGAAGACCGCGAGCGGTTTTTCGCCTCTTATTTATTTGGATCGGAAGGCCGGCAAGCCTCTGTATTCGCAGGTCTACGACGAGTTCCGCGCAGCGATAGTCGGCCGCAACTTGCGGGCAGGGGAGCGAATTCCGTCAACTCGATCTCTCGCTTCAGAACTGGGAATTTCGCGAATCCCGGTGCTGAACGCGTATGCGCAGCTTCTGGCTGAGGGCTATTTTAAGAGCCGGGTGGGCGCGGGAACGTTTGTGTCGAGTTCCCTACCAGGTCTACTGACACCGGCGGAAGAGCACAGCGCCGGGTCGGCCCGAGGGCGTCCAATGCCTCGGCGGATCGCGCACCGCTCTTCGCTAATTCCTCGGTACCAGCGACCCGCGTGGGTGAGCGGCCAGGGAGCGTTCAGCCTCAGTCAACCCGCAGTTGATGCCTTTCCGTTTCACGTATGGTCGAAACTCGTCGCGCGCTATTGGAGAGATCTACATCTAAGTGCACTGCAGTACGGCGATCCGATGGGTTTAAAAGAATTGCGCGAAGCAATTGGTGCGTATCTCAGAGCAGCGCGCTCGGTGCGGTGCGAATGGCAGCAGATCATGATTGTCAGCGGGTCACAGCAGGCACTGGACATTTCGGCCAGAGCTTTGCTTGACGTCGGAAGCCCCGTGTGGGTTGAGGAACCTGGATACTGGCTAACGCGGCACATGCTCACTGCGGCGGGATGCCGTCTGGTACCTGTTCCCGTTGATAAGGATGGGTTGGATGTAGCTCTTGGCATCGAGCGGTGTCGCAAGGCGCGTGCCGCTTACGTTGCGCCATCTCACCAATATCCATTCGGAGCGACGATGAGCGCTTCCCGTCGTCTTCAACTGCTTGAGTGGGCCCAAAGCTCGGGATCCTGGATTATCGAGGACGACTATGACAGCGAGTATCGCTACGACAGCAAACCCATAGCATCGTTGCAAGGCCTCGACCATTCCTCGCGGGTGATCTACATCGGTACGTTCAGCAAGGTGTTGTTTCCGTCGTTGAGGGTGGGCTATATCGTCATTCCCTCCGACCTCGTCGAGCACTTTGTCGCGGTTCGCCATGCAATGGACGTGAGCCCGTCTCACCTATATCAAGCGGTGCTCGCGGATTTTATCAATGAAGGACACTTCTCGCGACACATCCGGAGAATGCGGCTGGTGTACGGCGAGCGCCGAGAGGTCCTTGTCAACTGCATCAGGAAAGAACTCGATTCCGTCCTGCAGGTGCACGGTGCCCAGGCGGGCCTGCATCTGACTGTGACCTTGCCAAAAGGATACCGTGACCGCGTTATATCTGCACGAGCCGCACGCCAGAATTTGTGGCTGTGGCCACTCTCTCCTTCCTATCTCGGGACGACCCCTCGCCAAGGGCTCATCTTGGGCTTTGGCGGCGCGACTGTAGCGGAAATCCCCGACGCGGTGCGCCGACTGCGCGCGACTCTCACGTCCGACCGCGCGCGATGACGAATAACAAAATGTCAATAATCGGGGAAGGATCGCGCGAGTGATGCGTAGGTCAAACTGGAACAGTGGATGTCGACAATCCGCAAGTTGAGATAAATTGATAAATTCCTCGTAGGTTTCGGATACTGTGTCTTCACGTGCTCCGGGCGGATGCCGACGCAGATCAAGTGCGTGCGAATCCGGCTGGGAAGTTTCGTACGTTCCAGGAGCCGGACAAGCCACGGGAGCCGTGTCGGGCCCGGGTTCAAGAGGCCACGCCCAGCCTGTTTCCGGATCAGCTCTTGCATACGCTGCGTGAACTGGGTGGGGAACGCACGGCCGCGTTGTATTTTCGCGACAACGTCGGCGCTGACGGTGCCTTCGCGAAGGGGTCCTGCCAGAATATTGGCCGCCGCGACGGCGGCTCCTCTCCGCTACCCCAATACCCCATTGCCAACTGTTGCCAGAATGGGGCATTATACGGGTGTCCAAAGAACCTCTAAGGGTTTCTAAGGGACATTGGAAAAATCAGTAAGTGGCAATAAACTCGAGGATTCAGCCGTTTTTCTTCGGTTTTCTTCAATAGTCGATGGACAATCCCATCGGCTCCACCAAAATTGACGTGATCCCTCTTCGCCTCCTGTTCAAACGCATCCTGATCGGCGCCGTCGCGGCTGTGGCCGTGCTTTACATTGGTGATTATCTATCCGTTCGCATCCGCGCGATGCATCCAAAACTCGCCGACCCATTCGAATCCATCAAGACTCTGCGTGTTCTTGCAATTCCTGAAAAGAATGGGAAAACGGAATATGAGGTGGACGCACAAAATCCGGAGCAGACCGTCACCTGCGTCCACTCTCTCTTTCCGCATTACGGTTATTCGCCTTGCTGGTATGTCAAGCCGAGGATCAACCAGCCGATTCCCATGTGATCGATTCCATTTCAGGAATTTCCACCGAGTGATTCGAAGGATGGAAAGTCGTCACTTTTGCGCGGGAAACTTTGGAGGGATTTCCTCGTAGCCTGGCGCAACTTCTTTGAGATTCACATTCACTTGAGCGCTGGCATCCCCGATGGACCAGCGGATTCCACCAGTCAGCAAATTCAAGAAAAACTCATTCTTCCAATTCTCAGGCCGGTCGCCCATCGCGGTATAGAAAACGCGGCCCTTTCCATGCTGCCGCGCCCACGTCGCCGGATACGGCGCGCGCTGATAGCACTCTCCCTTCATGCCGTGCGTGTCCAAGGTAAGGATCACGTGCAGATCGGGAGTGAAATCTTTCAGCGAGTACCACTCTTCGTTGAAGCTGACGGGCGAAGTCACCCCTTCCAGCCCCGGGAATTTGGGATCGTTCACGATCAGGTTCGCGTCCTGCAGCCGCGGCTCCCGCCCGTGAATAATGAACTCGCCGCCTAGCATGCGCAGGTATGGATCCTGCTGGTCTCCGTGCGCGATGTAGCGATTCGAAAGATCAGGGGGATCGGGCTGGGTGTGAAACGTGTCGGCCGCCGCGTGTACACCCACAAATCCCATGCCATCCCGCACTCCATCCAGCAGCGCCTGCTTGCCTTTCGGCGTCATCGGCGGTTTGCCGTCCGTGCCCAGCGTAGTGAGATCCCCCGTCGTGAAAAACACAACGGCGGCGTAGGAGTGCAGCTCTTTCGAATCGAAAAGGCGGCCGTCTTTCGTCACGCCGACTTTGAATCCGTGCTTATTTCCGAGTTCGTTGACCGTATCGTCGACGAGACTCGGCTTCCCTCCAACCCTTTTCACCACGGTATGTTCGAATCCCGACGATTTCGTGAACACCAGTACCGACTTACTCGACGCCCCAATCAATCGATCGGAAAGCGCGAGCCCCGCGCCAGTCAGCGTCGCGGTGCGGAGAAATTCTCTGCGATTGCAAGACGCGTTCATGCCGTCCCTCTTAGTGATGTCCTTCCGCGTGCTCGCAGCCCGGGAAACCTGCAAACACGCGGTCCGCCGTCCATCCCAGTTCTTTCATACCCATTTCCGACGAGTAATAGGCACCGCTAACCCACCCCTTCAAGTTCTCAAAGTGCTTGCCGAACCCGGCTTGGCTTTCCCTGGCGTCCGCGCCGTCAGAATTCTCCTTCGTAGAAGTTGCTGACGCATCCACCAGCAATTGGTTTTTCTGGCCTTCATCCAGGGCAGGGAAGTCCTTCGCAAACCGCTTTTGTGCTTCTGCCTCGAACACCGCAAGCGAATCCACAAAATTCTTCTTGTGCTTGTCAGTATCCACGCTTAACAGCAAGTCGATGAACCTGTTCACCTGGGCCTTCGTCGATCCCGGCACGATGCTATCCGCAATCGCGATCAAACTTTCATTCTGTTGCGCGTTTAGGAAAAGCGGTTTCCAATCCGTGACCGCCAGTTTCTCCGCTTCGTCGAGAAGCGCGTCGTTTCTCAAGAGCGCATGAATCGGGTGCGAGGCCGCCGCCAGCGGCCATGCCGCCCCGGCTCCCATCCCCGCAACGAGCCGGCGCACCATCTCTCGCCGCGTGAGCTGTCCACGTGCTGCGGATGCTTCGCCGATAACCGTGAATGCGCTCTTTGTTGCCATCGCAATTTCTCCGGCGCTCCGATTTCGCGCCGATGGTATCATCCACCAACAATCATTCACAAGAACAACACAAATTCTTCTCTTTTCCTCGATTGACCTGCCATCGCTCAATTGCTAGCATCCGCTTCGGATTTTCATCCTATGCCTCAAGACAAGAACCGTTCTTTTGATGTCATCGTTGTCGGATCCGGAGCTTCCGGCGGCTGGGCCTGCAAGCGCCTCGCGGAAGCGGGCTTGAAGGTCGCTCTCCTCGAAGCCGGCCGGGCGCAGTCCGACAAGAATTTTACCGAGCACAGGCCGGCATTCGAACTCAAGTACCGTAACCGCGCGCCTGAAATCGTCCGTACGACGCGCCCCATCCAAATCAAATTCGGGGTTTGCAACGAATATACGTACAACTGGTTTGTCAACGACCTCGATGAGCCTTACACTACGCCCGCCGAAAAGCCATTCAACTGGATGGGCCGCTTGCGCATCACTGGCGGCCGCACCAACGTCTGGGGCCGCGTCAGCCTGCGCTTCAGCGATTGGGATTTCAAGGCAGCTTCCCTTGACGGCTACGGTGAAAACTGGCCGCTCGGTTACAAAGACATCGAGCCCTACTACGACCTTGTCGAGAAATACGTTGGAATCACCGGCTCCTCGGAAGGTCTCGAGCATCTTCCCGATGGCCAGTTTCAGCCGGCCGTTCCGCTCACATGCCAGGAGACTCTCTTTCGCAATCGCGTCAAAGAAAAGCTCGGCCGCACCATTATGCCGACGCGCTCCGCTAATCTCACCAAGCCCATCAACGGCCGGGGCCCATGCCATTTCTGCGGTCCCTGCGAACGCGGCTGCGTGACGCATTCCTATTTCAACTCCGCGTTCACCACCGTCGCTGACGCCGTCGCCTCCGGCAACTGCAAGCTCATTTCGAACGCCATGGCCTACAAAGTCCTGATGGACTCCGACGGCAACCGCGCCCGTGCAGTTCTCTACATTGACCGCAACACGCGCCAGGCCCACGAAGTGTATGCCCGTGTCGTAATCCTTTGCGCGCAATCGCAGGAATCCGTTCGCATCCTCTTGAATTCCGCGACGCCGCAGTATCCGAATGGTCTCGCAAATTCCAGCGGTGTCCTCGGTCACTACCTTACCGCGCATGTCCGCAGCGGAGGCGGCAGGGGCGAATTTCCCGCGTTCGGCGCAAAGCCTTCTCTTGGCGCGCCCGTCAAGCCGCTCGGCATCTACATCGCGCGATTCCGCAATTTACCCAACACTCCGCCGTACAAGAAATTCCTTCGTGGTTTCGGCTACGAAGGCGAATCCTCCATGGAATTCAACTGGGACGCTCCCGGTTTCGGTGAAGCTTATAAAAAAGCTCTTCTCGAACCGCGTACCCGCATTGACATTAC
>Ga0209648_10001493_pt1 | contig 18960 bp, 18 predicted proteins | sample GraSoi2013_115cm_FD_185830 | JGI IMG/M metagenome (GOLD analysis project Ga0209648, IMG submission 185830) | Grasslands soil microbial communities from the Angelo Coastal Reserve, California, USA - Sample 9_17_2013_115cm (SPAdes) (version 2) | ecosystem: Environmental > Terrestrial > Soil >...
TGCGTGCCATCGCGACCGGCGACCTACACAACCTCGTCTTCCAGGCTGACTACCGCATCATTCCCGCCGTCACCAGGCCTTCGACCGAGCCGCCGCGCACTGTTGGCAGCTGCTGACGCGGGCCAATCGGCCGGGCATTGTAGGCATCGGCACTTTTTCTCTGCCTGGGCAAAGAACCGGCTAGGCATCAGTTAGGAGAGGTGCAATTCACCCTTCGATGACGATCGGAATCGAGATTGTGCTGGCGGCGATGATTTCGGCGTTGGCCTTGATGACATTGCCACGCAGATCGGTGCGCCGGCGGCTTGCGGAATCGAGACGGACGGTTCGCGTCCAGTATGTGGCGCTCATTCTCGTACCAACCTGGCTGCTGGCCACATTCTTCTGGGTAGGTATCTGGCGGCGGGTCGGGGGGCGTGGCAGCGAGGGTGAGTTTCAGTCGGCACTCATTGCAAGCGGCATCGTTTGGGGTCTGCTACTGGCGTTAACTGCATTGCCAGACCTCTGGCGCGGTCGGAGCTCAGCGCTGAAAGTTCCAGCCTATTGGCTCTGGGGCGAGCCCCTTTACCGGGGCGGCGTACGAGCGGTGCCCTCCATCATGATCGCCTTGCTGCTGCTGGCTCTCGGTGTAGCTGTGATCCCTCTCAATCAGCGCGGAATCATTGGAGTCTGGCTGTTCTTCACGCTTTTCTTCGCCACGGTTGTCGCTCTCCTAACGGCCGTCAGCGTGATCATGTTCAACTGGCCGACCTTTCTTGTCCCGCCTTCGATGCGCGGAGAGCGGGGGACAATCCAGGAATCTCTTCACACCCGGCGCCAACCCCGTCCGCCATCCAACCACGCGCCTTGATCCTTGGTCTGTTAGGTGTCAGGCTCGCGGGCGTAGCTCCGGGACTCGGCCGTCGGAGTCCGCCAGTCCATATTCGATAGCCACTTCCGCGAGGTCCAGTGCCTGGCCGGATTTCTCGATGATCCGCGGGTCGTTCGCAATCGCAGCCACGCATCGCCCGTTGAACTCGGCCGACCAGGCTTTGCTGGGGTCAGAGAACTGCTCGGGGTGCGCTATGAACGCTTCGGTCCGTGTCAACCTCGGCCAGAACGAGACGACCGCCACGTTGTGTGGGCGCAGCTCCTCTGCCGTGCTCAGCGTGAGCATGTCCACCGCGGCCTTGACGACGTTGTAAGACACGTTGCCCGTGTACCGGACGGCGCCTATCGACGAGATGTTGACGATAAGACCTCTGCGCCGCGGGACCATCATCCGGGCGGCGCACGCGCTGGCGATGTAATGCGACCTCAGGCCGACCGCGTGCATCTGGTCCCACTCTGGGACGGGCAGGTCCCAGAACATGGCGTCCTCGCGCGGGCCCAGGTCCGTGCTGTAGGACGTCGCATTGTTGACCAGGAGATCGAGCCCACCCTGCTCATCCTCGACGCGACGAAATACGGCTTCCGTCTCCGAATCCACGGTGTGGTCGCAGCGCATCGGGATGCCACGTCCGCCGGCTCGGGTTACCTGTTCAGCGGTCCTAGTGATCGAACCGGGGCGATCGCTCTCGCCGTCGCGAACTGTGCGGGCAGTGACGTAGACCGTCCATCCCGCCTCACCCAGCCCAACTGCCACACCGCGTCCGATTCCGCGGCTGGCCCCGGTGACGATCGCGACCTGGCCCGACATCGCGGGACAACATACGGGAAGAAACGCTCAGCTGAGCGATCCGCCCGCCTTACCGCCCGTGCTGCTGGGCGCCTCGCCTCCTACACTCGCATCGATGTCCAGTCTCCGGCCCGGGCGCCGAACTGCCGCGATCCTGGCGATCCTGCTGCTGCTTGCCGTAGCCGGCTCCGACTTCTTCATCGCGGGGTTCTGGCTGAGCCACCCGATGCTGGCCGCGATCGTCTCAGCCCTCGTAGTAGTCGTCCTCTCGGTGGCCGTGATCGAGGTCGTCCTCAGCCGGCGCTCTGAGCGGCGCTGGCGAATCCTCGCCCAGACGGCACTCATCGAACTTGCCGAGGCAGCCAACACCACCTGGAGCCACCTGGCCGAAGGGCTTGACTTGCAGGGGGCGTCGGAGATGTCGCCGGACCGGGTGCGAGCGGCGCTGGCGTCGGAGGCCACGGGTCCGAAGGTGAGGCGTGAAATCGAAGCCGCCCTGATGAATACTCGGCTTCGAGAGAAGCTGGCCGGCAGCCTGGCCGAGCGGCTTGCCGACGGCCACCAAATCCTGGGCCGCTGGGCCGTCGCCCTGACCGCGTCCGAGACGTATGCGGAGACCTTCGATCATCACGTCGAGCTGTACGGCCGGGTGGGCGGCCTCCTGCAGTTCCTGCGCGAGGGGCATAGACAAAGCGATCCGCGCGGGTTCCGAAACAGGGCCAGGCGGGAATACTCGTCCCCGGGCGGCGAGGCCGAGGACGAGTGGTTCGTCGACAACCTTATTGGGACCATGAACATCGGCGCCGGCCTGGAAGACACGACCTGGGACCTGGCGCTGCGGATCCTGCCCGAAGCATGGTGGGATCGCCGGACGGCCGAGCTCGCCGCAGCCGCCCGGACTTCTCGCCCCATCCGGGCAGCAGAACGGTGATGCCGCCTGGTGGGTAGCACTCGGCCGCCCGGACGATCGGACGACGAGGAAGTGTCCGAGGGCGAGCCAGGCCAGCAGGCTTACGGCCTTGGGCGCATCCTTGCGCTCAGCGATGGCGTCTTCGCGTTCTCTCTGACATTGCTCGTGGTTTCGCTGTCCGTCCCGATTGCCACCAGCAACTCCGCACTGGCGTCGCAATTACTCGACCAGGCGCCGACCTACTTCAGCTACATCATCAGCTTTGTGGCGGTCGCCTCGATCTGGTACGGCCATCACGAGAGCTTCAAATACATTCGGCGCTATGACGGTCGGCTGATTGCGCTGAATTTTGGATCCTTGCTTCTGATCGCGTTCCTCCCCTTTCCGACCGCGGTCCTTGGGCGCAATCAACAGGAGCCGTTGGCCGCGGTCCTTTATGCCTTGACCCTGGCTTTGAGCAACCTCTTCTTCGCTGCCACCTGGTGGCACGCGAGTCATGGACGGCGTCTGGTCAGGAGCGACCTGTCGCCACGAATCGTGCGGCTCCGTTTCTATCGGACCCTGGGTGGCGCTTTCGTGTTTCTCCTGTCGATTCCGATCGCGTTGTGGCGACCGATTGCCGCTGAGGTCGTCTGGTCCGTGTTTCTGGTGGCCATCTTCGTGCTGTTGCGTGGAGCGCCGCGATTCCAACATAGACAGGACCGTTAACTCGCCGAAGGACCTCGCGCCCGATCAGCATCTTGATCGCGCCCTCGTCGGTTCCGGGACTCACGCCAACGATGTGAGACGCTATGGCGGCACCGGGCGCGGCTGGCTGTTTGTAACGAATAGACAGGGAGAAAGGCAATGACCGCCCACAGAATCGCGAGCCACACGGAATGGATTGCAGACCGCAAGAAGCTCTTGCTTGCAGAGAAGAGATTCACCCATCTTCGTGATCGACTTAACGAGCAACGCCGCGACCTTCCCTGGGAGTCCGTGGACAAGGAATATGTATTCGAGGGACCACGTGGCAGCGTGTCACTGGCGGATCTCTTCGACGGTCGTAGTCAGCTGATCGTGTACCACGCAATGTTCAATCCCGCCACTGCGACCGAATCAACGCCCTATACAAAAGACGCGGCCTGCCAGGTTTGTTCGTTCTGGATGGACCAATTCGATGGGATCACGATGCATCTCGCGCATCGCGATGTGACGTTGGTCGCGGCCTCGCGTGCTCCCTACCGGAAGATTGCCTCTTACAAGAAGCGAATGGGCTGGAACTTTACGTGGGTTTCCTCCGGCAACACGGACTTCAATCTTGATTACGGGGCCTCGTTCGAGCCTGAACAAGTCGCAGCCGGCAAAGCACCCTACAACTACGTCATCCAGGATCCGTGGTTCGCGGAGCGCGAGGGCTTGAGTGTCTTCACCAAGCGCGGCAAAGGAGACGTCTACCACACCTACTCCACGTATGCGCGCGGCATCGACATGGTCAACCTCGCCTATCAATACCTCGACCTGGTTCCAAAGGGTCGCGACGAGGGAGGCCAGGGACTTTCCTGGGTTCGCCGCCACGACGAGTACGACAACGAGCGGAAGGCGGGGGCTTAACTAGGCGACCCGCCGTGGCCTAGGCTGGGGCCCGGCATGGATATTCGCGACCTCGTAAGGCTGCGCAAGGCGAAGGACCGTATGGATCGCGAGTTCGACCAGCCGCTCGACGTGCCGGCCGTTGCGCGATCGGCCGCGATGTCGACGGGACACTTCTCGCGCAGCTTCAGGGCGGCGTTCGGCGAGAGCCCTTACAGCTACCTGATGACCCGCAGGATCGAGCGGGCCAAAGCGCTGCTGAGGCGCGGCGACATGTCCGTCACGGATGCATGCCTTGAAGTCGGCTGTACGTCGCTGGGCTCGTTCAGCTCCCGCTTTACCGAGCTCGTCGGCGAGTCACCTAGCGCCTACCGCGGGCCTTCGTTGCGGTCGCGACCATGCGGCAGTCCTCGCTAAGTTCCGTCTCCAAGGAGCTGGACCGTCCAGGTCGCGCCGCCGTCCGAGGAATGCTCGATGAAGCCGGCCTGGACGTTCTTGGGTGGCGCGTAGGAGATCCATCCCACGAGCCAGATGTTGTTGGGGTCGGTGGCGTCTACCCGCAAGTAGTTGATGAACTGGATCGGGCCCGCCGAGCTCTGGAACTGTGGAAGCGTCCCCACCTGCACCCAGCTGACGCCGGCATCGGCCGTGCGGAAGACTCCTCCGTCGTTGCCGACATAGATGGCGTTGGAGGCGTCCGAGAACTGGAGGTCGGCGACGCTGAAGGCCGGCAGAGGGAGCAGCGTGAACGATGCGCCGGAGTCGTTCGTGACGGCCAGGTCGGCTTCTGCACTGAACGGGCTGAGCTGGATTATGACGGGGATCCGCAGCTGGGAGGCGCTGGGGGCTTCCAACCGGCTTGGGCCCATCTGCATGACGTTGGGCGGCAGCGGGTGGGGCGTCCAGCTCCCGCCCCCATCGCTGGTCGACCAGACCACCACGTTTCGAGAGGTAGCGACCGGTGAATTCGGCGGTAGGCACAACGTCGTATCCGCTGTCCACCCGTGGAGCGAGTCGGCGAAGTTGACGCCGCCGTTGATCTCGATCGGGGTGCATCCCGCCGTGATGAAAGGATCAGACAGGTTCTGCTTCGTCCAGCTCAGGCCGCCGTCGGAGGTGGCGTACATGCCCGTGACGACCGATGAGTTGGGGGAGCCGGGCGGCGGAGGAGGACCGGGAATGTCGCCGGTCACCCAGCCGTGAAGAGAATCAGTGAACCAGACCGAACGCGCATTCACTTGGTCAGGCAGCAGGTTCCCCACCTGCCAGGTCTGGCCGCCGTCGCTCGTGGATATGACTCGGAACTGACCGCATGTCCCGGGCAAGCAGGCGAGGACAAAGCCGTGGCTCGCATCGATGAAGCGAATGCCAGACGGCCCTGGGGCAACCTCAAGGTTGGAGGGCGTCGGCAACAGCGCCCAGGTCTTCCCTCCATCGATCGTCTTCATCACGCCACCTGGAATGGTTGCGGTTTCCCCGCCCTCCACGAGGTAACCCACCTGCGAGTCGATCATCTGGATGTCCCACGCCGCGTGGAGGCCGGGCCGCGCTTGCACCGGCGCGCTGCCTGTCAGGCTCACCGATTGCGTTATGCTCGGGTCGTCGTCGGTGATCGTCACTACAGCGGTGACCGCGCTCTGGATCGTCGGGACGTACTGGACTGCGAACGTGCAGCTCGCCCCGGGTTGAAGCGTCTTGCCGCTGCAGAGGTTGGACGAGATCGCAAAGTCACCTGGATGCGCACCGCCGAGCGCCACCGACGCGATGACTAGCGCGACGCCTCCCGCGGTGACCGTCACCGTCTGCGGCACGCTGGACTGGCCGACCGCAACTGACCCGAAGTCGATCGACGTCGGTGACACCGATATCGGACCTGCGGGCGGTGTGGTGATGGGCGCCGACGCGATGGACTGAACGCTGGTCAGGTTCGCTTTGTTCGTCGCTGTGACTGTGAACGTGTAGGTCGTGTTAGGGGTCAGACCTGTGACCGTGCCCGAGGTGGCAGGGGCGTTGACCGTGGTCTGTGCAACGCCAGGTGAGGCCGTCACCCGATAAGTGGCGATCGCAGCACCGCCGTCGTCAGCGGGCGCAGTCCAGCTGACGAGCGCCGACACCGGCCCCAACACAGCGGCCGTGACGTTGGTTGGTGGGCCGGGGGACACCGCCGGAACGGTGATCTCGACCTGCGCGGTCGACGTGGGATCGTCGAGTGCCGCCGCTTGCACGTGGTACTTCCCCGCCTGCGCCGGAGCCGTGTAGTCGACGTCGAACTGCGTCGCATTCGACAGAGTTCCGCCGCCCGGCTCCTGGACCGTCCAGCTGACGCCGTCGATGCTGAGGGGAATGTTCGCATGGAAATGCTGTGTTCCCGAACGCGCGACCGTCGCCGGGGAAGGAGTGATCGTGATGGGCAGGAGGCGGCCGGGCGCCTCGAGGGCCGTCAACGTCAGGCACACCGGCGGAGTCGTGAAGTCCCCGGTGAGGAAGATCAGGTTCAGCTTGAACTCGAACGACCTGCAGATGCCGAGCGTGAGGTCCCACCAGTGAGGCGCTGTGGGATCGACCGTGAATCGCGCGAAGGGGACGACGTCGCCGTCTATCTTCGCGACGCCTCCGTAAAAGGCGAGGGCTGGATCCATGTGGAGGTCCAGCTCGAACGAGAGCTGGATCGACGGACGCCAGTTGAACTCTTGCTGGGGCGTCAGATAGTTCTTGAAGGTGACGGGATCGACGAAGAAGTTCTTGCCGTCGAAGCCGCCCGAGATCTCCACGTAGCGGTCCAGGCCAAGGTGCAAGATGGCGCCTCCGGCCAGCGTCACCTTGAATTCCAGGCTCGCGTCGATGCCAGGTTGAAACTCGAAGATGAATAACCCGATGAAGATGAAGATCGGTGGACCGACGGGGAAGAAGGTATCCAGGAGGTTCTTTCGGTCGAGCAGATTGACCTGAGCCAAAAGTTGGATGTCGATGGACGCTCGGACACCGACGCCGAACGCCACTTGCATCGTAAATTTGCCGCCGCGGTTTAGGTTGGCAACGATGTTCATACGGGCCTGGGCCTCGAAATCGTTCAGGTCGATCTCGCTTCCGGACTTCAGGCCGGGGTTGTCGGTGGACAGGTCGAGCACCAAACCCTGCGGCGGCCTGGCGATGCCGAAGGATGGCCAGTGGGGATCGATCGAGGTATCCGGCGGCGGTGGCAACGGGTTCGCGCTCGCCGGAGCCGCGGAGGCAATCGCCCGCGTCGCCCCGCCGTGACTCATGCCAAAGGCGCCGGCGATAGGCGGCAGGGTCCAGTCTAGGAAGAACGTTGTCAGCGCTTCTGGGATGCTCGCCGTCCTGGTGCCGAGGATTGTTGACCCGTCAGCGCCGGTCGAGATCGAAAGCACGCGGCGGAGCAGCCCACTCGGAGTGGCGGCGCTAGATCCCGCGTTGATCACGTCGTTCAGGCGGACCGGAGGGCTGACCTGCACGCCGGGTGCGAAGGTGATCGAGTTGGCGCTGAGGTTTGTGATTCCGGCCAGCTGCGCCGACGAAAGGACCTTGGTGCTCCCAGGCATGATCAGATCACCGGAGAAATAGGCGACGAGGTCGACAGTGACGTTGGTGGCGGCGCCGATCACCGTGAACGACGCCGAGCCGGCCGGCATCGCCACCTGGATGAGGGCCGTGCCGGCCACGGTCTGACCCGCGCCGAAGTCGATCATCGAACCGCCCGAGATCACGATTGAGCCGGCTCCGGCCGGTGAGGAGACCGTGATTTGAACCAGGGCGCTTGTGGTCGGACCTGGGGCGGTGCCGTCCGGGGCCCCGGCCTGGCCCCATACCGGAAAGGTCACCGAACCGCCCGCCGGCACCGGACCGCCCCGTGCAGCCGTGTCCACCTCGCGGGTCGGAGTCGTGGGCGTGTAGAGGGCGCCGACCGCACCAGGGTCCGTGCCGTCGCTGAACCAGCCGAGCACGTCGACTCGGACCTCGGTCGCCGCACCGCGCTCGAGCAAGGTGATGATCCCATTTGCGGGGAGGGGAACGATCTCGCGATTGGCCGTCGTCTGGCCGGCGGCAAACCCCAGCGTGGTCGTGCCTGCATCCACCGTGCCCTGGGGCCGCAGCGACACCGACCCGGCCCCCGCTGGATTGATCGCCGTCACGTTGACGAGTACTCCCGCCACGTGGGCCGGCGGCACCTCGCCCTGACCGACCATCGGGATGTCGGTCGCGGAGCCGGCGCCGACGGTCGCGTCCAGGACGGTCGTCGGGCGAATCATCTGGAGCAAGCCGCTCTGATTGCGTACCGTCCGCTCGTCGGTGAAGAAGCCGACGAAATCGATCTCGACGTGAGCTCGGCCTGCGGTCACCTGGAGCGAGGCCGGATTCATCTGCTGCGCCACCGCGACCACCACGAGACTCGACTCCACCTGACCCGGAGCGACCGAGACGGTTTGCGTGACCTGGTCCCTGACGACCACCTGTACGCCGGCGGCCGCGGTCGCCTGACTCGCCGTCACGTTGAGGACCACAGCTGAGAGCCCAGGCGCGTGGACTCGGTCCTGTCCGATGTTGAAGAGCTGCGGCTGCCCCACGGTCAGGTCGCTGTTCACGAGCACACCGGGTGCGCCCTGGTGATAGGGGCCTCCGGGGGCGATCGGGGTGACCGCGTTGGAGGCTGCGGAAGAGGGACCCGTGCCCGACGAGTTCGTGCCCGCCACGGTGAAGGTGTAGCTGGTCGCGAAAGCGAGGCCGGTGACCGTCGCGCTGGTCGCGCTGCCGTCGACCGTGGCCGTGATGCCACGGGGGTTCGACGTGACCGTGTAGCTCGTCGCGAGCGAGCCCGTGGGGGTCCATTGCACGGCGGCGGAAAGCGTGCCGGCCCGGGCGGAAACGTTGGCCGGCGCTCCCGGCGTCGTCGTGTCGGCGAGGGCGCCAAACCCGCCCGGGAAGCCGGACCAGGCGAGGGCCGCGAGAAGGATCGATACCCCGATCCGACGCCGCACGTGACCCTCCTCCTCCAGCTTGGCTCGACGCCAGCGCCACCGTAACGGGCACCCGATCCGGTGTCAATCGAATAACGTAATTTCGCTAAGTGATCGACCTACTGTTTCTCAAGGGGAACCTCTACCCGAATGAGCCCGTCGGCTCGTATCCCTGGTGGGAGTGGGCCGCGGTGGGAGTGTTTCTCCTTGTCGGCATCGTGTGGACCGTCCTGAGGCGCCGGCGGTGACTAGAGGGCGAACCGTAGGGATTTAGAGCGGTCCAGAAGCGTTCCTGCGCCACGACGCCCAGGATCGCGCCTTCGGATCGTTGATGTCTGAGGCGAGGTCTAGGCGCCGGATACACCGCTGGCCGCCGTGATGCCGTTCATGTTCGGCTGGAACGTCTACGTCGCGTGGGTGCTGATCACCGAGATCTCCGAGTGAGTCGAGCTGCTCAGCTCACCGCTTTCTTCAAGAGCGCGCCGATCCGTGCCTCGTCGGCCGGGGTCAACTTCATCAGCGCGAAGGCGGTCGGCCACATGTTGCCCTCGTCGAGGCGTGCCGCGTCGTTAAAGCCGAGCGTCGCATACCGCGTCTTGAACTTCTGGGCGCTTTGAAAGAAGCAGACGATCTTTCCGTCTTTGGCGTACGCGGGCATGCCGTACCAGGTTTTCGGCGAGAGGGCCGGCGCGCTTGCTTTGATGACCGCGTGTAGCCGCTTGGCCATATCACGATCGGTTGCCGGCAGCTCGGCGATCTTGGCGAGCACTTCGCTTTCCCCGTCCGCTTTTTGCGCGGCCACCTTCATCTCCTGGACGCGGTCTTGCATCGCGGCTTTTTCCTCGGCCGTGAATCCCTCGTATCTCTTTTTGGTCGCGGTGCTCTTGACGGACTTCTGCTTGGCCTTCACTGGAGGTTTCCTCCCGGAGAGTAATTTGATGGGAACGACCTCATGCTAGGTGGCCGGCGCTGCGCCCGCTTCTTCAAATCTGCTCGATCGTCTCGGCGAGATGCGGCTCGCCCCGCCAGCCAACACGAACGGCCGCCTGCGTACCATTGAATGCGGTTTCCATGGATATCCGCGACCTCGTGAGACTGCGCAAGGCGAAGGACCGTATGGATCGCGAGTTCGAACAGCCGCTCGATGTGCCGGCCGTTGCGCGATCGGCCGCGATGTCGACGGGCCACTTCTCTCGCAGCTTCAGGGCGGCGTTCGGCGAGAGCCCGTACAGCTACCTCATGACCCGCAGGATCGAGCGGGCCAAAGCGATGCTGAGGCGCGGCGACATATCCGTCACGGATGCATGCTTTGAGGTCGGCTGTACATCGCTGGGCTCGTTCAGCTCCCGCTTCACCGAGCTCGTCGGCGAGTCGCCCAGCGCCTATCGCGCGCGCAGCCACGCGGTGGCTGCAGTCATCCCCTCGTGCGTCATCATGGTGATGACAAAACCGAGCAGAAATGAAGAAGCGGTCGGCCTGCACCCCTCTTAAGGTGATCGCATGGACTTGAAACTTCGTAACTGCTTCATCTCCGTCCACGACCACGACGAGGCGCTGGCCTTCTACCGAGATCTTCTCGAGCTGGAGGTTCGCAGCGACGTCAAATACGAGGGCATGCGCTGGACCACGGTCGGGCCCAAGGGCCAGCCGGACGTCCACATAGTCCTCGAGCCGCCGCTTGCCGACCCGAACGCACCGCCGGCCGACCGCAAGGTCATGAAGGAGATGCTCGCCAAGGGTCAGCTGCGGGGCGTCATCTTCAGCACCGAGGATTGCGACGCGACCTTCGAGCACATCCGGGCCGGGGGTGGCGAGGTGCTGCAGGAGCCGATTGACCAGCCCTACGGCGTGAGGGACTGCGCCTTCCGCGACCCGTCCGGCAACCTCATTCGGTTCAGCCAGAGCAAAGCCTGACCGTAGCCGCGGCTCAGCCCGGCGCAAGCGTGCAGTTATCGAACTAGCTTGCCGAACGCCACGGCCAGGTCCTCGCTCGAACCGATCACAGTCCGGCCGGAGCTGACGAGTGGTCCTGGTTCATCGGTCCATGACGCGTCGGCGCCATAAAGGAAGTAGGCGTCCCAAACGATTCCGGCGTCACCAGTGTGCTCAGCGAACCACGTGCCGACCACTCGGTTCGGGTCGTAATAGTTGGCGACTCGATGATCGTTCAGCACCTTTCTGTCGACCAGGCCTCGCGAATCGCCCGGCAGCATGTCGAACCAAACTACGTAGACCCGGAGGTCCGATGAGGGGTACTTCTCCAGGATGTTGCTTCGCACCCAACGGGCGCCTGCGGCACATGTTGGTCAGGTCGGCGACAGCAAGAGGATCAGACGAGGGTGTCCCGCGTCGCGACTGAAGGCCGCCCGCAGCGGGTCGACGCTCGAAACGTCGGTGAGGGTTGCGTCGGGGCCAAACCCGGTTTCGCCGATGCGCGAGATGGCCTCGGAGACGTAGCTGTGTGGATTGGAGAACTGCACGCCGATCACGACCAGGACGACTGCCAGCAGAGCCAAGTTCAACCAGCGACCCTGGCCACCACGGATCCACTTGCCCATCTGTTTGACCCTAATCGCGATCCCTGATCACGGCAGCTTGCCGCCGCGAACCCAGCGTTCGAACACGTCGACTTGCTGAGCCGGCCACGCGCCGTCACAGGGCATAGAGCCCCGCCGCAATCGCTCGAGGATACGGTCGGCGTGATCGCTCACGTCTTCGTAGGATCCCAGGTCAAAATGCAACCGCATCGATTGACGGTCTTTCTCGCGAAATAGCGGCTTGATGTCACCTTGAAAATGGACTGGTTCATCGTCTCTCGGCAAGCTCACGGTTGAATTCTCCTTTTCAGGTCACGGTCGTCAGCCATGCCAGACCGTACTCGACTGCCTCGTGGTAGTTCATCCGCCGCCCTACCTCCTCCGCCGCTGCCGCCTCGGTCGGACCAAGCGCTTTTCTCCCAATCTGGAAGTACGGCTCAAGGAGCTGGTCCCACATGGAAGTCGGGGACCAACCAATTCGCTCGAGCGCGGCATCGGCGGCGCCTGCCAGAGTCAACCCCCGTTCGGCTTCACCTTGCAGAATGGCAAGGCCCGCCGCGATATCGAGTGCCTGGTGAAGGTAAGCTTGCTCACCCAGCTGGCGGCCGAGTTCGAGCGTCTCGGCAAGCAGCCCGCGCGCTCGGTCGAGGTCGCCCGAAGCCCCGACGATACCGCTCAAGAACTCCAAGGTAACGGCGGCTTCGTCGCCCCGATTGAGCATCCGCCTGATCTCGAGCGACCGCTCCAATTCAGAGCGGGCACGCCCCAGCTGGAGCTCAGCACCGTCGACCGCTCCAAGCAGGTGCAGCGCCTCGGCTTCGCGCTCCCGATCGCCGCTGCTTAGGGTCAATTCGAGAGCTTCCTCGATGAGGAGTCTGGCTCGAGCCAAATCACCCTCGTGCGTGGCGTAGCGGCCACGCCCCGACAGCGCATCGATCAGCGCCAGCGGGTCATCGAGTGTCCGTGCCAGCGCCAGGGCGGATTCCATCGGTTCAATGGCTGCTGCCGGCCCACTCACGGCATACCAGCTGTACCAGCCCTTGTTCATGAGAAGCCGCACCCGTGTTGCATCCTGGGCGCCGCGGCTCCGAAGGAGAGTGTCGAGGTACGGATTGGCTTCGCCCATGTGCGACCGCCAGCGCCACCAGTTATCGAGTGACAAGACGCCCTGGGCAGCCAATTCTTGGTCGTTCTCGAGGGCCCAGCCCAGCGCAGAGCGAAGGTTATCGGTCTCCAGCTGCATTCGGTTCAGCCAGCCGGCCAGTTCCCCGGGCGTCCGGTTCTCCGAGAGAGCGAAAAAGTAGCGGCAATGACGCTCCTCCATAAGAGCCGCCTCACCCCTCGAGTGCAACTTTTCGGCGACGAAGCTCCGGATCGTCTCGAGGAGCCGATAGCGCCCGCCGCCCTCAAACACAACCAACGACTTGTCCACCAGCCCGAGCGTCACTGAAATGCAGATTTCTCGTTCATGGACTGACATGGAGCAGATGCTTGCCGCAGCTTCCATCTCGAAACTTCTGAATACCGACAGCCTGTCGAAGACTCGGCGCTGCTCATCCGCCAACAGGTCATAGCTCCACTGAACAGCCGCCAACAGCGTCTGATGGCGGTGGGAAGCGGTGCGGTGGCCCGATGTAAGCAACTCAAATGGATTGTCTAAACGCTGGGTGATCTCGTCCGTGCTCATAGTTGCGACCTGAGCGGCGGCAAGCTCCAGGGCGAGCGGAATGCCATCGAGTCGGCGAGAGATTTCGGCGATCGATTTGCTGTTGGCGTCGGTCAGGCCGAACGACGAGCGCGACAGCGCAGCACGATCGAGAAACAGTTGCACCGCTTCGGACTCAGCGATACGGTCGCCACCGATAGGAGAGGTCGCCTCAGGTACCGAGAGCGGCGCGACCTCCCACAACTGCTCGCCAGGAATGCGGAGTCTCTCTCGGCTCGTGACGAGAAGCGCCACCTTCGGGCAACTCGCGGCGAGCGTTTCGACGACGCGCGCGGCCGCCTCGATGACATGCTCACAGTTGTCCAGGATGATCAGCAGTGACCGCTGTTTCAGGTAGCTCGTGACAGCTTCGATCCAGCTCTTTGACCTCACCTCACTGACTCCAAGCGCCACGCGGATGGCCTCGGAAATCAGGTCCCCGTTGGTGAGGCTGGCCAGCTCTGTCAGCCAGACGCCGTCGGGATAGCGGTCGAGCAGCCTTCTTCCCACCTCGACGGCAAGTCGCGTCTTGCCGATGCCGCCCGGCCCAACGAGCGTCACGACTCGCGAGCGCGCGAGGAGCTCCTGGATCTTGGCCACAGCCTCCCCTCGCCCGATGAAGCTGGTCAGGGGCGCCGGCAGGTTCGTGGCCGGGGCCGGCTCCGGTTGCGCCCCGGGCGGCCTCTGCACCTCGAGACTTCGATCCTGGCGCAGGATCTTCGTCAGGAGGTCCTGGAGGCCCCGGCTCGGATCCATCCCCAACTCGTCGGCTAGGCGGGCGCGCATCGCCTGATACGCCGAGGACGACTCTGCCTGCCGTCCAGCGCGGTAGAGGGCCAGCATCAGCTGGCCGCAAAGCCTTTCTCGGAATGGGTTCTCTGCCACTAGCCCATCGAGTTCTCCGATCAGCTCGAAGTGCTGTCCCAGCCTGAGTTCAGCCTCGATCCGGTTCTCGATCGCGTCCAGCCGCAATGCCTCCAGCCGCACCCGCTCGCCCAGCAGGAATTCAGTGGTGCCAGCGCCGGCGAAGGCAGGACCGCGCCAAAGTGACAGAGCCTCGCGCAACACGAGCGAGCTTGACTGCATGTCGCCGTGGTCGAGCATCTGACGTCCTTTGGTGGCCAGGTGCTCAAAGCGTCGAAGATCGATGACTTCGCTGTCGACGCTCAGCACATAGCCCGGCGCTTGCCTCCGAATCAGGTCACCGGGATGAGCGGCCTTGAGCGCTTTCCTGAGGTTCGAGATGTACACCTCGAGGGCGTGGACCGCCGTCTCGGGCGCAGACCCGTGCCATAACACTTCGAGCAGGCGCTCTTCGGCCACGACTCGCCCAGAGTTGAGGAGCAGCACGGCAAGCAAGGCTCGCTGCTTGGGCGCCCCGAGGTCGACCTGGCGGTCCCCGACCCACACCTCGATCGGTCCCAAGACCCGGAATTTCATTCCGACGCTGGAATCATGAACCCATCCGACCGGTGGATCAACTCGGTCGACACAACCTTTTGAATGGTTCTTGAAGTCGCCTTGAGCACTGACCGCGAGGGTCCGTGTCAATGGCACACGGTGGGCAGAAATGGTCGGTCGGCGACGCGGTTGTCGTTTCTGATCCCGACTCGCGTGAGTACGGCCGTCGGGGAACGATCACCGCAGTCACCCGCAATGGCGACCTGAGCGTGCGGCTGGATGGTTGGACGTACGCCGTTTTCGGCCCGCTTCAGCTCAGTCGAACTGTCGCGCCCAAGCCGGCGTCCGAGCATCCCGCCGATTCCGACTCCCGAGACACGTGAAAGCTCTCTTGACCATGGCTCCTGTCGGCCTAAGCTGACGATCGTGCCGGACGACAGCCCGCCGCCGCCGCCGCGTCCCCCAAACACCCCCGATGACGTAGTCATCACCTGGCAGCCGGCCGAAAGAGTCCTACCTGAGAATGCCAACCTGGAGATCGATCTGCCTCGCCCGCTCAACTCCACCGGCACGCCACGCCACCGCCTGGTCACCATCGGCGATTCGCTCACCCATGGTTTCAAGAACTTCGCCATCAGCGACACGGAGCACTCCTGGCCGGCGATCGTCGCCTACGAACTGGGCTGGCTAAAGCAGTTTCGGCGGCCGGAGTATCCGGGGCCGGCAGAGTGCAAAGGACTGCCGCTGAACTTGTATGACCTGGTCGCGCAGATGGAAAAGGCAGCGGAGGGCAAGCCACACATCATCGGATTGGCGTGCATGGTCGGGCGCCTGCTGTCAACGATGCTCAAGGTCAAGCGATATTGGCAATGGGGGCCAGGCTCTAAGACCCCGGTCAATAGACCCTTCAACCACAACCTTGCGATCTACGGTTGGGACTTACGCGACTCGATGAGCAAAGACGTCAAATGGTGCGACGACCGTATACGAAGCCGTGATCATAAGCAGCTCCCAGCGCACAAGCCACCACGACGGAAACGAGGCAACCCTGTCAAGACGTTCCTAAGCTGGCTGGGCGCCAGGGCTTTGGGGCTGCTCGTGATCAAGCATCCCAACGAGACTGCCGCTCGAATGGTCCTCTGGGGAGATGGGAATCCAAAGAACACTCAACTCATCGCGGCCAAGGCGCTTGGCGACGAAGGAATAGAGGAGAGCAAGACGGGCGAGGGCGACGGAATCGAGACCCTGGTGGTCGCGCTCGGGTCGAACAATGCACTCAAGACGGTGGTCTACCTCAACCTTGCCTGGAGCGAGGATGGCATGTTCCAGGATCTAGACGCCAAAGACCAGTACACGATCTGGCGCCCGAGACATTTCAAAGAGGAGCTGGACGAACTGGTGACGCGGGTCCGCGAAATCCGCGCCCGACATGTGATCTGGTGCTCAATTCCGCATGTGACCATCGTTCCGCTTGCCCACGGCGTAGGCGAGAAACCGTACTACTCGCGCTATTTTCCGCGGTACACGTACGTGTTCATACCCGACTCCGAGTTCGATGGGAACGTAAACCCGATGATTTCCGCCGACGAAGCGCGCACCGTCGACAGTGTCATCGATAGCTACAACACGATGATCAGAAAGGCCGTCGAGCAAGCGCGCAGCGACATCAAAGACAGCAGGGATTGGTACTACTTCGACGCCTGCGGTCTCTTGGACTCGATGGCTTATCGACGGTATCTGGACAGTGTTCGGAGTCAGCCTAAAGGATGGAAGGCATACGACTTTCCCCCGGCTTTCAACGCGCTCACTCCCTTCCCCGATACGCGCTTCATCACCAGCGACCATGAAGGTGCGATGACGGGAGGACTCATCGGCCTGGACGGAGTCCATCCGACCACGCTCTGCTATGGCATCGTGGCCCAGGAGATCATCAAGGTCATGGAACTGGCCGGGGTTCATTTCAAGCACCCCGACGGCAGTCCTAGAAGCAGCCCCGTCAAGGTGGAGTGGAGTCGCCTTATCGAGGCGGAGCCGTTGGTGCAAAAGCCGCTCAAAACGTTGGGCGAGATCCTTGGCGTTGTCGGCGAGCTGATGGAAGGGGCGGATTTGGGTCGGTTCCTTTTCTCGTAGCGCCGGCGCGTTGTCGTCGCCGGGTGCTTATTGAACAGACCTTGAGCCCTGGTTGAACCTCCGGTCCGAACCTCGTGCAGGCGGTCGACGAGACCGACTCAACGACTGGAGGATCGCAATGGTCACTTTCATCCGGAAGGCCGACGTAAACGGAATCGACAAGCAGCAGAAGGCGGTCGAATGGGCCAAGAGCGTCGGGCACTACGTCGACGGCAAGTTCGGATTCTCGAACGTCGAATGCGGCGTCGAGGTGTACGGAAGCGCTGGGCGCTTCTACTGGATTGGTCGTCAGCAGAGCCTCGACTCGCTCGGCAAGGGTGCTGAGCGAGCGCTCGTCGATCAGGGGTACCAGCAGATGCTCGAGAAAGGCATCGGGTTGTTCGTGCCCGGCTCGGTCCAGGACACGGTGATCGTCGGCATCTAAAGCCTTCGTTCGGCGACCGGCTGTCGCCGGTCGCCAAGACCCTGATTCATTTGAGGAGCAAGAGATGAGCGAAAACTGTCGGTTTTATGTCGCCAAGATGGCTGAGCGGCGTTCCCTCCGCGGCATTTCACGCCCACTGCAAAGCCAACTCGACGAGCTCTTGGTGTTTGTGAGCAGGTGCGAGGCCCAGTGGAGATAGCTTCCCGCACACGACCGTCAGGCGCGCGACGTCTTATCACCAAGAAGGTCGCGAAAAACCGCTCGGCTGAGGTCGATTTGAAATCGATCGCGTCCTGTGTGGACGGTGCTCTAGCGGAGGTCACATTCTCGGCTCGCGAGATCGAAGACGTTCTCGACCTCGACGATGTCAGCTGGCGATCGATTGGGGGCGCGACAGACACACGCGAGGGCGGCCCGGAGCCGGCGGCCGGTTCGCAGCCGGCCGGCGTGGTGGATTGACGGGAAATCGCCCGTCCGAGCGTCATGCTAGTTAGGGACGCTCAGTGCGCCCAGCGCAGGATTCAGGGAGGAGGACACAATGTTCCGGGTCAGGCGATTGTCAGCGTCGTTAGGGGCACTCGTAATGACGTTGGCGGCCTTGGGCATCGGGGCAGCAACCAGTGCCGCGGCGCAGGCCACGTCTTGGGCCGCCGCTGGTGACTTCTCGGCAGCGTCCAACCCAAACGGTGCCTGGAGTTACGGCTGGTCGGCAAGCAGAGGATCAACATTCAATCTCGACACCGTGGCGACGACGGTCAGCGGCCTCAACGTCTGGAATTACTCGAGCACCCAGGCGGAGCCGGACGTCTTCTACAACGGCACGAATAACACCATCAATCCGTCGACAACGAACCCCATCCCCGCAGGCACTCTTGCCTTCCACCCCGGCCCGAGTGGACAAAACGCGATCGTTCGCTGGAAAGCACCCAGCACCGGCTCCTACGCCGTAGGTGCAACCTTCACCGGTCGGGATACTGTCGGAACGACTACCGACGTCGCGGTGCTTTCCAATGGATCCCCGCTCTGGGTCGGCGAAGTCACGGGCTATGGGGTGACACAGAGTTACCCGACGAGCCTCCTCAACCTGAACGCCGGCGACACGGTTGACTTCACCGTCGGCTTCGGCACCGATGCCAATTACTCTTATGACAGCACCGGAATTAGCGCGGACATATCGCAACTCGACACGACGCCACCTGTGGTCTCGATCACGACTCCGGCTGATGGCGCGACATACACGCTCAACCAAAGCGTCATTGCCGCCTACGCCTGCAATGACCCGGACTCGACCGCGGTCACGTGCGTTGGCACGATGCCCAACGGCAGCCCGATCGACACAGCGTCCACTGGCTCGAAGACCTTCACCGTCGTCGGAACGGACCAGGCCAACAACCAGGCGAGCGCGTCAGTTACGTACTCGGTTGGCTACGGCATCTGCTGGCTCTACGATCAGACCAAGGCGGTCCACAGCGGGGCAGCGCTGCCGATCAAGCTCGCCCTCTGCGATTCAAGCAACGCCAATCAGTCCTCGTCGACCATCACGGTGACCGCCGTGGCTCTGACGTTGGTGGCGACGGGCTCCCCTGTCACGATGGATTTCGCGGGTAATTCCAATCCAGACAACAACTTTCGGTTTGACTCCACGCTGGGC
>Ga0209648_10001496_pt1 | contig 18958 bp, 18 predicted proteins | sample GraSoi2013_115cm_FD_185830 | JGI IMG/M metagenome (GOLD analysis project Ga0209648, IMG submission 185830) | Grasslands soil microbial communities from the Angelo Coastal Reserve, California, USA - Sample 9_17_2013_115cm (SPAdes) (version 2) | ecosystem: Environmental > Terrestrial > Soil >...
CAGATGTCTGAGTAAGAGTGTCAAGAGGTTTTTGCACTTCAAGATGACGCTGTTCACTCAGGATCCACAGGGATTTCACAAGCTGGTTCCCATGCCGACGACGACGAGCTTACCCAGTTGTGATCCGCGCTTAGCGAGTGCCGCCAGGTATTTGTTTTCGTCATAAGCGACGCGATCTTTCCAGCAGCGGAACACGATGCGAATCCATTTGAAAGCCAACGATCGTACCGCTGCGTGGTGGTCGCTGCCCCGATCTCGTTGTTGCTGGTAGTAAGCCCGAGCCCACGCCGATTGCGCAATCGAGTGACCGGCCCATTCGTGAAAACTTTGTCGCAGAAACTTCGGACAGGCCCAGCGGAAATGCACCCACTTCCGTTTCCCGCTCCGCTCCGTCACCGGCGCGATCCCACTGTAGGTCTGCAGTTCGTCGGCGCAGCTGTAACCATCTCGTTGCGAACCAAAGGCAGCCAACAGCCGCGGTGCCATCACCGCACCCGCTCCCGGCAGCGATTCGAAAATGAAAAAATCCGGATGCTCGGCGGCCGATTCCTCGATCTTCCGGTCCAGCTCCGCAATGCCCTGCAGCAAACTGCGGATGAGTTGCACCATAACTTTCACCACCGTGCTCTTGGCTTCGATCACCGCCCGATCCCCACCAGCCGGAATCGCTCCGCCGATCGCCAGGATACGACGTTCCCGCAATCCGCGATGGCAGTGGTGCTGGCGGAAGAACGTCCGCAGTTCTTCCGTCGATACTGTTTGCAACTCCTCCAGCGTCGGCCAGCGCTCCACTAAGTCACACCCCAGCGGCATGTCCAGCTTCTCAAACCATTCCACCATCTGCGGAAAATAAATTTTCAAGTAGCTGGTTAAACGATTGCTTTGCGCTGTCTTTTCCGCCGTCAGCTTCCGTCGCTCTTCCACCAGATTCTGCACTCTGCGAGTGACCTCGTCATCCGGCGACAGACGGTGTAGCTTATCCCGATGCTGCCCCAATCTATCCAGCAGCAGATCGGCATCCCGCGGGTCATCCTGGGCTCCCGAGGGATACAGCGCCTCGCGCATCTTCGCGGTCATTGTCGAAGGCACCGGAAATATGTGCAGGCACTCATACTTGTTGAGCAGAAAAACCAGAGCTCCCTTCACTTGTTCCACGGCGACCGCGATCGGACGATGGCCGAATCGTCGACCTAGTTCAGCGACCCAGGCCTCCACCGCTTCTACCTTGTGCTCCAGTTCACCGGTCTCGCGCTTCCTCGAGCCGGCCGCTTCTAGACACCACCCATGTTTGCGATCTGCCCAGTCGATACCCACAAACGCGACGAACTCGGGCTCCAAACCAATTTTCTCTTCTGCCATAAACTCTTTGCAACCTCCTTGCCTATTGGTGCAGAGGCTGGCTTTGCTCCCGCCAAGCCCTTATAGTAGGCTCTTGTTGGTGTTGCTCCAGACGTTCATCTGAGTGTTCGTTCTGGAAGCAAAGCACGTCCCGCTGCTCGAGATTCTGATTTAAAACATCAGGTGTTTGGCGATTAAACTCGTAGCAGCGGGATGCCTCTGTTGGCTGTCATTGTAGGCAGCCAGCGGAAAACTTCATCCGCAACTATTTGCACACCCCCGTGCCTTCTCCCACAGAACATTCGCTCTCCTGTTCACCTCGGGAGACAACATTACCTGTCCAACTGTCGTTAGCTTCTACAGAGATGATGCAGGGGAAGGGGGCCTCACGTCTCAGGCCAACCCTTCATGCATTTCCAAGCCCCCTTCCCCTGCACCCCATCCCTCGACCGCAGAGATCCACAGACTGGTCGAGTAACACGGCTGTGGAAATAATTTCCTAAAATCTCTCGGCCGGAACCACTATAAGGCGTTTACGCTCAGAACCCCTCAGTGAGCGTAACCGGGATTTTCCAATACCAGCGCCGGTTATCTGTAAAATCTGAAACTCACCCTGTCCCCGGGGGCAACGACCCAGCTTTGACCGCGGCTTTCAGGTCCAGATTGCGAATCAGCCGCAGCAGCGAATTGGGATGCATCCCTAAGGCTTTGGCAGCTTCGATGTAACCGCCATTGGATTGCTGAAGTGCCTGCAGGATGAGTTGCTTTTTCGTGTCTTTGATAGTGCCTAGGTATTTCGCGGTCGATGCCGTAAGCGGCGAGCCTGCTTCGAGAACCGCTTCGGGCAAGTCGTCGTGTAGGATGGACTCGGTCGAGCCCAGCACCACTGCCCGCTCAATGGCGTTCTCAAGTTCGCGAACATTGCCGGGCCAATCGTAGGCGATCAGGCACGCGCTTGCCTCTGCGGATAGTGGCTTCATTCTTGTCTTGCATTTGCGGCTCGCCTTCGCGATGAAATGGTCGGCCAGCAAGGGAATATCTTCACGGCGGTCGCGCAGTGCTGGCATAGTAACGGAGACCACATTTAGGCGGTAATACAAATCCTTGCGGAACGTGCCCTTCTGAACTTCTTCACGCAGGAGCCTATTGGTGGCCGCGATCAAGCGGATGTCCAGCTTCAGGGGACGTATACCGCCCACACGCTCGAACTCGCGTTCCTGTAACACACGCAACAATTTGGCCTGCAAGCTAGGAGCAAGTTCGCTGACCTCATCCAGGAACAACGTCCCACCATCAGCCGCTTCCATTTTCCCCTTCTTCTGCGAGACCGCACCGGTAAAGGCGCCCTTCTCGTGGCCAAATAACTCGCTTTCTAGGAGCGTTTCGGCGATCGCAGCGCAGTTGATCGCCACAAACGGCCGGTCCGCACGGGAACTGTTGCGATGAATGGCGCGCGCCACCATCTCTTTCCCGGTTCCGCTCTCACCCTCGATGAGCACGGTTGAATCCGTGGGCGCAACCCGGCGAATAAACTCGAAGACCTCCCGCATGCGCTGGCTTGCGCCGAGCATGTCGTGTTCCAGGTTGACTTCCGCGCGCAGTTGCTGGTTCTCCTGTTGTAATTGCTCCCAATGCCGCACATTGTCGAGTGCCAGGCTGGCGATCCCTGCCACGGCGGTCATCACTTGCAGGTGACCTTCGTCGAAATGCCTTGTCGCGCGTTTACTGTCGAGGTAAATCGCACCCACGACCTTGCCCGAAACCAGAAGGGGGACGCAGAGCACAGAGTGTACGTGTAATTCCGCCAGAGTTTGGACATGGGCAAGGGTAGTATCAGCGGAGACGTCGTTGACAACCAATCCGACACCATCGCGTCGAATGCGCTGCACTACGGTGCGGCTCACGCGAACTGGGTGTGCCGGTCCCCGCACGCGGTCCCAGCCAACCGCAGAACTGAATTTCTCGGTGTCATCGAAGAGCAGTACGGCCCCGCGTTCGGCAGGAACCACGTCGAAGATGAAGCCCAGGAGTTGCCATTGCAGCGATTCCTGGTCCCGGATGCCCCCAATGCCGGTGGCGATCTTGAGCAATGCGTTCAAATCGAGCGCCATCCGGGCTGTCTTTGGCAAGCTCGCGGTTACTTTGTCAGATTGTAAATAAAGGGCATCATCGGCGCGAAGAAGAAGCGGAGAGAGCTCGATCTCGGTTGTTTCTGTCAACTCTACGGGGCTTCGTTCAAGATGAACTTCGCCTTCTTCCAGCTGGAAGATGAATACAGAATCGCCGACGGAGATGTGATCGCCGTCGTGTAAGAGCTGTTCCCCTATCGGCATGCCGTTGACGAGCGTCCCGTTTTTGCTCCCGAGATCGCGAATAGCGAACTGCCCGTCCTGCGATACCAGCAGGCAGTGCTGGCGGGACAAAGAATGATCGGCAATCCAGAGGTCGTTAGATGGATCTCTGCCAATGGAGACGTTTCTATCAGATAAAGAAAAAGCCGTACCCTGAAACGGGCCAGCAATGCCGAGGACCCTGGAATTCATGTCCGAACCCTCATGTTATTTAGCACACTCGGCGGCTGCGTGCACGCCGGCGTCCGAATTAACCGAAGTGTTAGCGAGAATGAACCGCTCGGTTAGTAGAAATCGGTTAGAACCTCGTGCTCGCGCCGGCCCTGCATTCTCCAGTTTACGGATCTGCTTCAAATCATTGGGTTGTGATCCGAGAACCGACTTGATCCGGCGATGTCCGCACGATGGCACGCTACATGCATTCCTCACGTGCAGCAACGGTTATCAAAACCATTGCGATATGTCGGGGCGGCACACAGCGAAACTGAAAGCAGTAAGGCAGTGACGAGTCAGGCTGATCCTGCGTGAGTTTCACCGTCTCCACACGAGGAGGTTATATGAAAAAGCAACTGTTCGTTCTTCTCGGCTTGGGCCTGCTGCTGGTGGGCGCTTCTGCCTCTGCCCAGACCGTCAACATGAAAGTTAATGTGCCATTCAATTTCATCGTCAGCGGGGGAACGCTTCCCAGCGGTGAATACACGATCCAAGGCCTGGGAACCGCTGGAAACGCGATGTCCATCCGTAGTGCGGACAAGACAGCGAAGAGCCTCGTATTGGCCAGTCGGTGCGAGTCCCGCAAGACGCCGGAAAGATCCAAGCTGGTTTTCCATCGCTACGGAGACCGGTATTTCCTGGCCCAAATTTGGATGGCGGGAAATAACGCGGGTCACGAACTTCCGCAGAGTCGCCGCGAAACCGAAGTGGCACGGGATTACACGGTGCAGGAAGTGGTGCTGGTTGCGGCCCTTCGTTAGGCTCACAGATTCAGGAGGCTGAGGGGGTTTTCGTACATCGCAAAAGAATAGGGCACCGGTAATGGGTGCCCTTTTTGGGGTGTGAACTCCAGCCGCTCAGAAATGTTGGCTCGCCTAAACGAATCCTCAGTCCCTGTCGGGAACTGGCGTTTGCGCTCAGAACCCCAGTGAGCGCAAACGCGAGTAGAGTCGAGAACAGGCGCAGTGGCTTTAGCCTCCCGGTGGCTTGTGGGCTGGGCTTTCGCTTCGCCGCCTCAATTCGGTTTGGCGTGGCTCTGTTTCCTGTTCCCGCTCATCGAACCGGACAGGCGGAGTTACCGCATCCGGCTCTCGGAAAAGACTCACGGTGTTACGTGTGACGCCGTCTGCAACTTCTGAACACAACCTGGGGTGGCTAGACTTGTGAGTCAATCCCCCACCTCGCACTAGGTAATCGGGCCCTATAGCAGGTTCTTGAGTGACAACTGGCGAAACCAGGCATTTGCACTCACAACCAGTGATGCGAAACCAGAATACTGGCGCGGGGCAGGTTGCAGCCGTTACAACTTAGGCCCTTAATCCCAGGCTGCGGCGCTCGAAGCCGCAGAAGCCGCCAGCATGGGAAGACAGAATGGCCAAGACGAACTATCATCGCACTGTACTTCGACTGTCAGACCTGGATCATCCCAAGTCGGCGGTGCTCATTCTTTTGATCTGAGTCATCATTGATTTCTGTTTTCGAATAGTAGCGGAAAGAACTGCCCTTCAATCTTCTGGCCGGGCGGGATGACCGGTACACCTTGGAGCAGCGGTTCATTGCTCGCTGAGCGCACGCCATCCTTCATAACGTTGATAACGGTCGCACGGCGCACGCGGTCAGAATGGTTTGGGTACGATCCATGTACCAGGCGGGGATGATGGAAGGAAGCCTCACCTTTCTTCAATTCCACGGCGACCGGATGCTCGAACTCGCGCCTTTGCTGGTTGTCCAGAACTGCGCTGATTGCATCCATGTCGCCAGCGAGTCCCGTTATGGGTAGATCTGGCCAACGATGGCTCCTTGCAATGTACTGCAAGCACCCGTTCTCACGCGTCGAATCGTCAAGGCCAATCCAGCAGGTGAGATGAGCAAGAGGTTGAGTTCGTGTCCAATAAGAATAGTCCTGATGCCAGGCCACTACTCCGCCATGATGAGCAGGTTTGCAGAAGAGCTGGTCGTGCCAGAAGCGAACCGCTCCGTCAAGAAGTTGCGCTGCTGGGGCTGTAAATGCAGGATGCCAGAGGAGATCGTGAAAACCGGGCGCTATCCGCCATGCGCCCAGCGCATGGAACAACACGTGATTCGGATCACCCGACTCGTTCGAGTTATATTCGTAAAACAAACCTCGCCCTTCGACTTGTGCGTCAAGTAGTCGAGCCAGTTCGCGCCTGAGCACTTCCACCTGTTCGTCCGACAAAATGCGGACTCCCTTTAGGTATCCATATTCATGAAAAAACTCGATCTGCTCTTCGCGGAGTGCATACCCTCCGGAGGCGCAATGGGCCTTTGCCAGGAAAATCGAATTAACCGGATGATGATGAAGTGAAAGGTCCTGCGTCATGATTTCGAATCGGCCCTCCATTCTGACTGAGCAGAAGCAACTAGATTCCGAGACCTTTGCCTTGGGACGGAAAATAGCTCAAAAATAGCGCCACACATCCAATGTCGGCCAGCGCAATCATTGCGTGCCGGGCGATTCTCTGGTGCCAGTACGAAGAACGGGGCTCACGCTGAATCGTCGTGGAAGGCGGTTACACTCCCTCGAAAATCCTCCTCTACGCTTGCAACCCGCGTGTGGCGGTAGCCGGGTTTATGGGTGTGATTGCGACCTCGTAGCCAAGCTTGCGAAGTGCTCGCGCCAGCATTTGAGCGCGTTTCTTCTTAGTCCGGGGATCAGGTTCGCAGCCTTGCTCGATAAATCGCACCCCCTCATGCAAGATCTTCCAAACCACACGGCAGAGCCGATGGGCGATGGCCCAGATGGCAGACTGATAGCCCAGCCGCGGCAGCAGACGCCGGAACACGGCCTGAAAATAACTGCCTTTGCTCTTGACGGCAGCGTGCGCCGCCTGGTTCAGCACCCGCCGCAGATATTTATTCCCTTTCGCGGAGCGGCTGCTGTGGTTCTGTTCGGCGCTTTCGTCCTTTCCGGGACAGGTTCCCACCCAGGAGGTCAACTCCGCCGCCGAGGGGAACGTACTGGCTTGCACGCCCACTTCCGCGATGATCTGTTGCGCCGAATCCACTCCCAAACCGGGCACTTCCGCCAGTCGCATCACCGCCTCTTGATGCGGCTTCATGGCCTGCGCGATCATGCCGTTGAGCTTGGCGATTTGCGTGTCGATCAACTGCAGCCGCTCCAGTTGCAAGGCCAGCATTTCCCGGTGCATGGGCTGCGCTCTTCCTGTCAATGCATCCACCAGTTGCTCCTCGGTGCATTGCAACCGCTCATCTCCCAACTGCGCCAATCGCTTGGGGTCGGTCTCGCCTCTGGCCAAGGCCTGTAGAATGCGCAACCCACTGGCGCCCAGCAGATTGCTCACGACAATCGACAGCTTGATCCGCATCTCTTCCAGTAAACACTCCATCTGGTTCTGCAGGCGCACCCGGTCGCGAGTGAGCTGTAGCTTCATCCGGGTCATGCTGCGCCAAATACGCTGCTCTCCGTCGGGTACAAAACTCAAGATCAACTCGTCGGCGATCAGCCGCCGCACCAGACGCTCGGCATCCTTAAAGTCATGCTTGCGCCCCCGTGGAGCACGGTTGGAGAACGCCTGGGCCAAGTGCAAACGCATATGAGGCTCCAGTTCCAGCCACACCGAGCGCCAGTACTGAGCGGTCGATTCCATAACTGCTTCTTCCACCCCCTGTTCCCGTAACCAGATCGACAGTCGTCGCAACTCGCTCGGCATGGTGGCAAATCGCCGCCGCTCCGGCTTCTCCTCCGGCGTATTCGCATCGATGACAACCACCATCAGCACTTTCTTGTGTACGTCAATCCCCGCGATCTTCATCGCTTCCTCCTGGCGTGGAAGCGGCAGAACGCGCGCAACAAAGGTTACACACCCTCACGTGCTACCACCCCTCCCACCGGGATGAGTGGCGCGACACAGATTGGTTCAAACGCGCGATCCTGGTCAAACTCATTGACGGCCTCACTTCATCCAGAGTGCTAACGACCTTTGCCGTCCACGCTACCTGGATCGTACACGCGCCGACTCAACCTAATTTTCATGTCAATAGGTGGGCCGCAGGCCCATGTGAACTCATTGGCCTGATCTTGACATGATCCGCTCGATCTCATCTGGACTTTGCGGGAGAGACTCTGTCAGCCTGATAAGCTTTCCGTCCTTGTCCACATAAAACATGTCTTCGATACGGACTCCCAGTTTTTCATCGGGAATGTAAATGCCCGGCTCGATGGTGAAGACCACGCCAGGACCCAACGGCACCGAATAGTCGCCGGTGTCGTGAACGTTCAAGCCGACATAGTGGCCGAGGCCGTGGATGAAGTACTTGCCCAAGGGCTCGCCATGGGAGTCTTTCCCATGAGTGTTGATGTAATCGTAGGCGGCCTGGTAGATCGAATCCGGCTGGTTCCTTTGCAAATGCGACTTGCCGGACTGGAACGCAGCCATCGCCGCTTTCTGCGCGCCGAGGACGATGTCGTAGATCTCGCGTTGGCGGGGAGTGAACTTGCCGCTGGCGGGCATGGTGCGGGTAATGTCGGAGGCATAGAGCGAGTACTCTCCGGCAGCATCCATCACGATGAGATCTCCGGATTGAATCGTGCCCGAGTCGTCCGAGTAGTGCAGCACGGTAGAATTGAATCCCGAACCGACGATGGGAGCGTAGGCTGGACGCTCACAGCCGCGCTTTCCCCATTCATATTGCAAGAGCGCTGAGATCTCGCGTTCAGTCACGCCCGGCTTGATCGCCCGAATCGCCGCAAACTGCGCGGCAATCGAGGCGTTGGTAGCTTTACGGACCAGCTCAACTTCGCCGGCATCTTTAACTGTACGCAACGACGCAAGGTGGGGCCGGATGTCCGCATACGAGGTCCCCGCCGGGAATGCATTCGCATTCTTCAGCCAACTTAACGGCTCCGTGGAATTAGAGGTTTCTCCTACTGCCGGGACGTCCGTGTAGATCTTTGTACCGCGAGGCGGCAGTAGCTTAACGAGTTCACTACGCAGATTGTCGAGGGCCTCGACGCGATCAACCCCGGTTAACTGCGCGGCTTTCGGGTCGTCAGGTCCAAGCTTAGGCCCAGTCCATCGCTCCTGAGAAAAATTCCGGTTCGGCAGAAACAGAATCTCGGTGTACGGCCGCGCCGGAGAATTCTCTTTCGCTTCACGGGCGGATACAACCAACAGGGCAGCTCCGGGCTCTGGCCAGCCGGTCAGGTAGTAAAAGTTGTCATCCGGACGATAGCCGTAAATGTCGTACGGGCCCTCGGCTTCGGGCGGTGCGAACACCAGTGCGAACCCGCCATCGAGCTTGGCTGCCAGCTTCTCGCGGCGGTTATGGTAGTCAGAACTAGGCTGACGATCCAGAGCGCCCGAGAGTGGACAAAAGGAAACTACTGAGCAGACAACGGCGAGAAGCAGTAGTTTTCTCATCGTTCGATATTCCATCTATTTTCCTGTTAAAGATTTTGCCGCGGCAACGAACGCGTCCACGTTGCTCTTATCCACCAGAGCCGATCCGGTGTCCACGAGCGCCGGAACCGGAGCAAAACTGTCACGGGTCCAGTCAGAATCCAGTGTCTTGAGTTCTTCGTGGTGCAAGTTGTCCAGCATTTGAAGCCCCAGGAATGCCATTGTGTAGGGCTTTTGGGAGATGGTGGCCGTAATCACTCCCTTTCGAACCCATTCGAGCGTCGCAGGATCCGCGTCCATTGCCAGGACGATCCTTCCCTTAACTCCATTATTATCGAGGACAGTGGCAACTTCGTTTCCCGACACAGCTTCCAGGCACACAAATGCGTCTATGTGTTCTTTTTTGTCATTGCCCAGAAGCTGCGTCGCGGTGTCGAACGCAATGCGTGGATCTCCTTTGATGTCTACAATGCGAGTGACTTTGATCTGGGGATAGCCTTCGAGGGTGTCCATGTATCCCCGCAAGCGCTCATTGAGATTCGGCTGCGAGGGCATGGTAAAGACAGCAACATTTCCACGATTCTTGAGTTCCAGCGCCAGGCGTTTGCCACCGGCCATTCCCGCCTGGTAGTTGTTGGTCCCGATGAAAAACAGTCGCTTGCTGGCGGGCGCATCTGAATCAATTGTGATGATCGGGATTCCCGACGTGATGGCGCGATCAATGTCGTCTTTTAGCACGTTTGCATCTGCTACCGAAATCAGAATGCCGGCGGGCTTCTTCTGTACGGCACTCTCGAATGCGTCCCGCTCCCCATTTGGATCGTAGGTTTCGGGTCCGGTGAATGTGTAGGCGACTCCCAATTGCCGAGCTGCCTGCGCGAACCCTGCCCCGGCGCTTTGCCAATAGGGCACTTTGATGTTTGCAGAGACCAGAATGTAAGTTTCACCGCTGTGCCCGGCGCCGCAACTGAGGAGGGGAACGCATGCGGTCGCCAATAGAAAACACAGTGCGACGGTACGATTGTTCATGGGGAGCCTCCGTTCAGCGGTCGCCACCAGAAGCGACACGCATTCTAACTCCGCTGGGCCGCAAATGAAAGGAAGTGGTCTTGGAGCTCTTGGAGCCGCTAGGTGGTTTCGCTTAAACCCCAACGGGGAAGGGCTTCGAGTGGTTCTCGGCGGGGCTCAGGGACAGTCCTGCAAACCGCCCCTGCAGCAGGGACATGAGTCCGGTGTACCAGTAACCAAGGACAAACAACATTAGGAACGGCACGGTCAGATAGTTTTCATTCTCCACAGCGTAGTACACCGTCATCGCGAAGTAGCTGCCGATCAGCAGTTCGATCCAGGGCACCCAGCCGAGGCGCTTGCGGTACTTGGTGGCTTGAATCACATCTGTCTTCGATTCCACCCGGTATTTGGGTGTGCGCGCGAACGCCGTCTGCTTTCCGATTAGCGCCTCAAGCACGGCGAGCGTATTCGTCACCGTGAGTCCGATCCCAAGCGCCATCAGGAATGGCAGGTACAAGATGGCGCGTGGCCAGGTCTTCGGGAAGAGCTCACGTTGCGAGACCAAATAGAAGCTCGAAATCGAAAATGTGGAAGCCAGGAACAGAGGTATATCAATGTACAGCATCTGAAACCAGCCCTGGTAGAAACGGATGACCATGGCAGGCAGCAGCAACACCGAGAGAACGACCATCAGCGGATAGCTCAAATTCGCGGTCAGGTGATACCAGGCTTCGAGCTTCACCCGAAACGGTTGATCGCTCTTAAGCACGCGCGGCAGGATCTTCTTTCCGGTCTGGATCAAGCCCTTGGCCCAGCGCGCCTGCTGGGTCTTGAACGCAGTCATTTCCACCGGAAGCTCGGCCGGGCATTCAATGTCCTGACGATAGAGAAACTTCCAGCCCTTGAGCTGTGCACGATAGGAAAGATCAGTGTCTTCGGTCAGGGTGTCGTGCTCCCAACCACCGGCATCTTCAATGGCTTGCCGGCGCCACACACCGGCAGTACCGTTGAAGTTGAAAAACACATTGCTGCACGCGCGCCCCGAGTGCTCCAGCACAAAATGCCCGTCGAGCAAAATGGCTTCCACTTCGGTCAGGAAGGAATAATTACGATTGATGTGCGTCCAGCGGGTCTGCACCATCCCGATCTTGGGATCGGTGAAGTGATGGACAGTGCGCAGCAGAAAATCCGTCGGCGGCACAAAGTCCGCGTCAAAGATTACAACCAACTCGCCCTTCGCCGTCTTCAATCCCTCGTGCAGCGCGCCTGCCTTATATCCCGCACGATTAGTGCGATGAATATAACGGACTGGATGCCCTTGCGCCGCATAGTGCTCGACGAGACCACGGGCCACGTTCACGGTTTCATCAGTTGAATCGTCAAGCACTTGGATGTCGAGGCGGTCCTTCGGATACTCCAGCCGGCAAACCGCCTGCAGTAGCCGGTCTACCACGTACTGCTCATTGAAGATTGGGAGCTGCACCGTGACCCGCGGCAGTTCGGAAAATTTCTCAACCGGTTCCCGAGTCTGATTTTTCTTCTTTTTGTAATACAGATACACCAGCGTGTAGCGATGCATGCCATAGCTAGCGAGCAGAATCAAAACCACGAAATACGGGATGAGCAATGCCATGTCGAAGGCATTGGCTTGATAAATTCCTCTGAAAGTCTTATCAAAAAAGTGCTGATCGAGATACTGGGATAGCCCGCGCCGGGACAGAAAAACGGCAAACGTTGGAAGTGACAGCGCCATCTTGAACAGGAATGGCCAGCCCAGACTAAAGACAGGCCGATACGAAGACTCCATTGTAAATGACGAATCGCAGAGTGTCTCCCCGGCGCCCTCCCTTCTACGCTGCCGTGTGTTCCTCCATGCTCTCGAAGAGCGGGTTTCTCAATTCATAGGGGGAGCAGCCGCATTTGCGAAATGAGGCACACTGGAGCCCCTTGATCCGTGTATACTCGCCGCCAGAAATTGGCAGCACGCTAAGCGAGGACGGAATGAAAAGTCTGGCAAGTCGTGATTACTTGGGATGGAGCGTTCCGAAAGGTAAGAAAGCGCTATTTGTCTCAGTGCTGCTGCTCGGCATCCTTGGAGTGACGATACAAGCTCAAGTGGCAAAAGACGGGGATGGGGCAAAGGTAATGACCCTGGAGACGCTTTGGAACGAGGCGGAAGTTCACAGGGACATCAGGGCCCTCGACCAGTTACTGGATGACAAGTTCACCTTTGTCGATATTGATGGCAGTCTGAAGAACAAATCCGAATTCCTGGACAGCATCAATCATCCTCCGGAACATCTCGTGACGGTGGTGAATGAATCTATGGCCGCCCAAGTTTATGACGGGATCGTAGTCGTGAATGGCGTCTACCGCGAAAAAGGAACAATCAATGGAAAACCGTATACCAGACGAGGGCGGTTTACCGACACCTGGATCAGGCAAAGCAGCAGATGGTTGTGCACTGCCAGCCAGTCCACCCTGATTCAAAAATAGAAATCCGCTGAATAGATTCTGTGGTGCAGACATCCTTCGCGGCTCTACTGCGGCGATAACGTCTCCCGCGGACGCGCATAAAACAGCAGCGCCGCCAACGCCAGCCTGACCAGGGCTCGTCCCCAGATCAAATACGGTGGATAGAGCCTGCCAAAATCGAGCATCTTGAGCGACAGCAGAGGGGTGATGGCAAGAATGCAGAGACCCACAATGAGCGCGTCCAGGATCGCGACATTGCGCGCCGGGTCGCGGGCGGCGAGAAATAGCATCACGCTGAGCATGAGCATCACGCCACCCATCTCCTTCAGTAATGCCAGCAGCAAGGTGGAAACCTCAGGCTCGGGAGGATGCAGGAAGATTCGCATGATGAGCGGCTTGCCGCTGAGGATCATAAACAAACTTCCAATGGCAATCAGCGCCGACACCAGCCGCAATCCGAACGACAGCGCACGGTAAGGTGGTTTTGACATGAATAGGCCCTCCGTCTCACGGCGCGACTATATCACGCGGACGGGCGGTTCTCCTTTTGCCGATCATAAAACTGCTCGGCTAGGCCGCCTTGCTAGCCGACCGAGCTGCAGGGACGGGATCGCTGCGGAACCTCTTCGCCGCGAAAATCGTTAGCAGGACGAAGAGCGCCAGAACGGCGAGTTGCGCGACCAAAAACGGCGGCTCTTTCTGCGTGGGAGCCATCGCTTTCAGGGCTGGCACCTTCTCGAACGACTGCACGACCAGGACAAACGTATTGAGATACAGCGCAATCGCGGCGCTGATGACGTAAGTCCGGCGCCAGCCTCCAGCGAGGTGCAGAGCGTAGCGCGCTACGATTGCAATCGCCAGCACTACCAGCGAGATGATGCCGACCTTATTCGCGGGCGTAAGGTGATCGAAGGGAAAGCCGAAACCACTTACGCTGGTCAGCGCGGTGGTAGTGAAAAAGACCGCAGTCCAGCGGTCGAGCGGTTTCCCGCCGAGCAATCCGTACATCGCGACGAATCCCGTGCCAATCCCGACCAGGCTGATTAAGACGTGGACGAGGGTGTAGGTCGCAGTGGATATGCCGTGAATCATGGTAGGCGACCCTTTCTTACGTGGAGGGATTTAGAAACGGACTGATGCTACGCCGGTGCGGAAGAAATTGCCAGACCCTCGAGAAATCGGCATAATCGGGCGGACTGGCGCCCCAGTCCTCGCAAAGTCCGCGAGAAATGGGGCGCCAACATCCCGTGTTTGGGGACACGAGATGTACGCCACCCCGCCCGCTCGGCCTGGCCGCTCGTCTCAGCCAAGAAGCGCACTACTTGAAGACGATCTTCCCGAATAATCCTGCCAAATTGTTGTTAGGGCCGGCGGTAAAGAAGAGCGTGTTTTTGTCGCCATTCGCGCCGAGGCCGTCACCGAAGTCGATTGCCCAAAGCTGGTCAATGTGGATCACATTGCCACTGGTGTTCTTAATGGTACCCACGAATTGCCCGTTGATGGCGTTGAAGGCGTTGATGGTGCCGGTGTCGGTATTATTCGAGACCAATAACGTGTTGCTAAACGGACCAAAATTGCTCGGCGCCGCGGCGAATCCCCAAGGCTGATTCAGTGGCCCTCCACTCGTAAGAGTCTTCACGAACGTTCCATTCTCCTTGAAGATATCTATGAACCCTCCCGCAGCTCCTGACGAACTGGCAAAGGCAACATAGACCAGGCCACCGAGATCACGAATGCCGAACGGCGCAAATCCTGCCGGCAGCGTGGTATCGGTAAACGACTTCACGAGTTTGAAGTTACGGTCGTACATATCCACTTTATTGTTCGCATTATCGGCAGCGAACAGGAAATTCTCTGAAGCTCTGCTGGTTATAGCCAAACCCGTGTAGACAGCTCCTGGAGCAGTCACCGCAATGATGGCGTTGTTAAAGTCGACCTGCGGTGCCCACCCGCTGATAGTGCCGTCTAGAGTTGCAAAGAAGAAGATCGCTGACGATCCTTGAATTTTGAAATCTTGGAAATTTGGCGATGCGTTAAACACATCTCCCGTTGGCGAGCCAATACCGGTGCCACTTGCGCTAGGAATCTTTACAACCGGTTGCGCGAGCCTGGCTCCGCCGGCGGTGTAAAGGGTTGACCATCCCGAATTATTGTCGCTAATCCACCAGGGGCTACCGGGAGCGTGGACCATGCCCCAGGCGTTCACCAGCAATGGATCGAGAGGATTAGTTGGCGCGAATGCTGCATTATTCGAATCTAGGTTGGTGAGCTGATATTGCGCCAAGGCTGTGCTGGAGGCGAAGATGAGCACAAGTCCGAGGCTGGACGCGAGGGCGATGGTGCGACGCAACATGCGAATTCTCCTTATAGAACGCGGTGAGGAATCATTGAGCAGCGGATTCGAAAACGACAACCTACCCTGAACCCGCGAGGCAGATACTAACCGTTGGCAGGCCTCCAAGTGTCAACGCCGTGCTACTAGTTTGTCTTTTTTTGTGAATACCATCGTGGAGACCGTGAAAGGCTAGGCCGGTTCCGGGGAGTGTGTGCAGCATCGCTTGATCGAGATGCCCGGCGGTCGCCGTTACGTGGTGTTGAGGCTAGGTCCGAGCGAGAATTTACTGCTTGCTCCACGCTCGTAGGCGCGGCCACCAGCGTCTGACGTTCCGGCAATACTCTTCGTAATCGGCGCCGAACTTCTTGCGCAGCGTCGGCTCTTCGTAGAAGACAACAAACAGATGCACGCCGAGGGCAACGGCTGCGACTGCGGCGATCACTCTTGGATTGGCGTGTCCAAAGACGATCCACAACCCGATCCAGCCAGCGGCAAAGCCCACGTACATCGGGTTACGCACATAGCGGTAGAAACCTGCCACCACTAATCTCTGCGGCGGAGCGAAAGGCGCAGGAGTTCCGCGTCCTGTCCAGCCAAAGTCCCAAATGCAGCGCAGAGCCACCGCGAATCCCAGCACCGACGGTATCGCCGCCAGCCATCGCCAGGGCGCGGCCCCCGCCGTTTCCACGCGGAAGCCAAGCCATCCCGGCAGCAACCAGAACCATAGGGCGAAGAAGGCCCCACCCACCGCCAGCGCCGCCGCTAAGCTCAACCATTTTCCCAGGGGCTCGTCTTCTGCGCGCGGCGCTGGAGCACCGCTAGATTGTGCATGAGTCATCGTGAGGCCCTCCATCGCAAACACTACGCTCCTCTCGGGGAAGTGGAAACAGGAAACCTTCGTGGCGCACGCGACGGGGCCGGCTCGCCCACCTGCGTGCTATCATTCCAGGCAAATCATCCATACAGCGACGCATCACCACGGAAGGTCGATGAAACCCCATGGATTTCTGCGTCATAAGCGACCAGATCGAGCGAAGCCAGACCTTCACCAGCAAGGGGCAACTTCGGAAGCTGCTGGGAGTCCTGTCAAAAAACATGGATTCGCAAGCCGCCTTGAGCCCTGAACTGGTGATCAAGGAACTATGGCCGGACGAGATCAGGACGAAGCGATCCGCAGGTGTGGCGACAGAGAGATAAAGGCCGGTTCACGTCGCACCCTCTCAAAGGGGTGAGGGACCACTGATGGTGTATGCGTACTACTCATGCGCACCAATAAGATGAGCAGAATCTATCTCGGGCGCCACGTCTACGGATTCGCTGCCGTCACTTTCGGCATCCTCACATTCGTCTGGCGCGACCTCAATGCCTGGCGGCAGATCATACCGCTCAGCAAACTCACTCATCCCGAGATTCTCTTGTACGTAGTCGCTGCAATCGAGTTGTTTGGGGGCGTCGCCATCCAATGGGCGCCAACCAGGCGAATCGGCGCTTTCTCACTTGGCACCATCTATTTCATCTTCGCCTTGCTCGCGGCGCCGGAGATTATTGCAAAGCCTCTCATCTATAACAGTTGGGGCAATTTTTTTGAGCAATTCTCTTTGGTCTCGGGAGCGTTGGTTGTTTTGGGGGCGCCTGGCACGAACAATCATCAAGGAGCACCAAAGCTGGCGCGCATCGGGTACTTTTCCTTTGGAGTCTGCGTTGTTTCCTTTGCACTCGAACAACTGGCTTATCTCTCCGTAACGGCAAGCCTCGTTCCCAAATGGATCCCACCGGGACAAATGTTCTGGGCGGTAACCACCACAATTGCCTTTGCGCTCGCCGCTATCGCGATTCTTTTCGGGCGCGCCGCCCTTCTGGCATCTCAATTACTCACGGTCATGCTGATCGGCTTCGGGCTGCTGGTATGGCTACCGATTGTCATCTCCCACCCGCATAATTTGTTCAATTGGACTGAAAGCGCCGAAACTCTTGCCATCGCAGGAGCGGCGTGGATTCTCATGGATTTCCTTGCTCAAAATCGCGCAGAGGCGTTGCAGGCCCTTTGACACGAACCGCATAGGCGAGTCTCGTGATCCAAGCTGTCGAATTACCCACCCTTTGAAAACCGCAAAGAGCCTGCCCTGAGCGCAGTCGAAGGAGTGGGGCAGCCTCAGTTGGGGGAGTGCAAGGGGTGGGCCAGCCCGCCCGACAACCCTAATGACCTTGATGGGGTGCGAGAAACGAACGGCCTCACACACGTGAGGCCGTTTTGTTTTGGTGGACGCCTCTGGTTGAAGATTTAATCCAACCTGCCCACCCTTTCGCAACAACGCGAAAGGATGGGGCACCCGGAAAACAACGCGAGAGACGGCTCGTCAGTATAGACTCTGTTCAGAATGGCTGATGGCAAGTTGACCATTGTCGTGGGACTGCCCGGCGCTGGCAAGTCTACTCTTGTGAGAGCAATGAGGCCTTGTGTTTCCGGTTTGTGTTGCGGGGATTTCCACGCGAACGCCTTTCAAGACTCTCCCCTGGTCGAAAACAGTCGGGCACTATACCACTTTGCTGCAGGACATCCGATCAGGAAGGGACTGCGTTATTGCCCAGACCTCGCGTTCTGCGACCGCGAAAGAAGGGCAAATTTGCAACGAGCAATCGAAAGGCAAATTCCCAATCCCAAAATAGAATGGATTTACTTTGAGAATGCGCCTGACAACTAGGGTCATTCACGTCTCCGAGGCCGACGCTGCGAAGGACTTCGCCGGGCTGTTAGCGCGGGTGCGTTCCGGGGCCGAAGTTATCATTGAGAATGGGAAGACACCTGTTGCGGTGGTCCATGCGCCCGACCCACCTCGCCGGACCATTTCAGATTGCATTGCACTGCTGCCAGAGGACTCCACGGCGGTAATGGACGCGGATTTTGCCAAAGACGTGGGAGCTGCAATTGAAAGTCATCGCGAACCGTTAGAACCACCCGCATGGGAATGATCCTCGATTCCAGCGTTCTGATCGCTGCCGAGCGTCAGGGGCAGAACGCGAGGCAAATGCTAGCAAGCCTCACGCATTTGTTACAGGACACCGAAGTCGCAATTTCTGTTGTTACTTTGATCGAATTGGCGCATGGTGCTGCTCGTGCCGAAACTCCTCAACGAAAAATGGAGCGGATGCAGTTCATCCAGGAACTAGTCACGGCGCTGCCGGTTCATCCGGTGACGGCATCCATATGCTCTCCGGGCCGGGCAGATTGATGGCGACAACCAGGCCAAGGAGTGCGCCTTCCATTGCCTGACTTATTGATTGGGGTGACTGCGCTGGAACTCGGTTATGGAGTCGGCACGAGTAATCCGCGTCACTTCCAGCTTATTCCTGGGCTGTCAATAACGCGGATTTGATCAGACCTACAGCTTGTCGGACAAGAGTGTCCGACCCAAACGCCCTAATTCAGGCTTGAATCCGGCGTCGCGTTATGTCTTCTTCGGAAAAGATTGGGCGATCACGAAAGCGCTGCCACTTAGGCACAGAGCTACCCAGAGGCTGCTCCACTCGTCGCCATTGTGCAGGGCTGCGGCCACTCTGGCCCCGTGAAGCAGAAGCACCCAAAGCAAGAACATGACTCCCAGTAAAGTTGATCCGAGGCGGGCGTATTTCCCGACCATGATCGACACTCCGGCCGCGATGAAACCCGTGCCGGTCAAGTAGACCCAGAACAGATGTCCGGGAATCCAGGCGGGAATCAAGGTGGCGATGAAAGCGAGATACATGAAATGTTGAATGCCGAAAATTATCATTGAGACCGCGAAGATCCAGCGGCCCAGGAGAATCTGGATCTTCGCGGTCTCAATGATAATTTTCGGCATTCAACATTTCATGTA
>Ga0209648_10001497_pt1 | contig 18954 bp, 14 predicted proteins | sample GraSoi2013_115cm_FD_185830 | JGI IMG/M metagenome (GOLD analysis project Ga0209648, IMG submission 185830) | Grasslands soil microbial communities from the Angelo Coastal Reserve, California, USA - Sample 9_17_2013_115cm (SPAdes) (version 2) | ecosystem: Environmental > Terrestrial > Soil >...
CTCTCCGGGCGTGGCGCCAATGAGGTCGGTCGCACCCCGTTGGGCGGCACCGATGGGTTGGGTCTCGCTCGGTTGGACGGCCGCGGCGCCGGGTTGGGCGACCGTAGGTTGGGCTGCGGCGCCAACAGGCCTGTGCTGTGCTTGGAGGTCCCGGTCGCCGCGCGGCTGACTGCGGACGCGCTCGCTGCCGGCAGGCCGTTCCAGGTTTTCTCGTGTGCCGATCGTGATCTTGGCACCATCAGTGAGCGGCGCAAATCCGGTCGTCACCACCCGCTCGCCGTCGGCGACGCCGGAAACGATCACCGCCTGGGTGTCGTCCTGCTGGGCAACCGTGATCGGGTGCACTGTCACGATGTTGTCGTCACTGGCCACATAGGCGAAAGTTCCGTTGGGGCCGCGCTGGACTGCCGCGCTCGGGACGACGATCGCGTTATGCAGCATATCCACCAGGAGCTTGACGTTCACGAACTGGCCTGGCCAAAGCTGCAGGTCGGCGTTCGGGAATTCGGCCTTCAGTTTCACGGTGGCGGTGGTCTGATCGACCTGATTGTCGATCACCTGAAGGGTGCCGCGATCGACCACCGTAAGATTGTCATCGCCCAATGCCTGGACGCTCAGAGGGCCCTGCGCAAGCGCTTTGTTGACGCGCGCGAGTTGCTGCTGCGGCAAGGTGAAGATCACCGCGATGGGCTTGATCTGGGTGATGACCACGATGCCGGTGGTGTCGGCCGCGTGCACAATATTGCCAGCGTCAACCTGGCGGATGCCGGTGCGACCTGCTAGCGGCGCAATGATCTTGGTGTATGAGAGGATGGCCTTGGCATAGTCGATCGCGCCTTGATCCGCCTGCACCTGCCCCTCGAGCTGCGCGACAAGCGCCCTTTGGGTATCATATTGTTGACGGCTTGCCGAATTGGTCTGCGCAAGCCGCGTATAGCGTTCGAGGTCGAGGCGGGCATTGGCAAGCTGGGCTTCGTCAAGCTTCTTCTTGGCCACAGCTTGGTCGTACTGAGCCTGATAGATTGTGGCGTCGATTTCGGCCAACACGAAATCCTGGTCAACATCTTGGCCTTCCTTGAAGTTGACGCTCATTAGCTTGCCATCGACCTGGGCGCGGACCGTCACCGTGTTAAGCGCACGGCTCGAGCCGACGCCATCGAAATAGACCGGGACCTCGGCCTTCTTCGCGACCGCCACAAGCACCGGCACCGGTGCATCGCCGCGCAGGCCAAAATGGCCGCCTTGTCCGCCAGCCTGGCCGCGCTGATTTTGCGGCGGCGCGAATTGAGCCAGATACTGCGGCAGGTATTGAGGCGCATAGAACCAGACGTAGGCCGCCACAATGGCAAGAACAACGATTAGGCCAATTAAAACGTGCAGCCGCCGCGGCCGCCGTTTTGCGATCCGTGCCATCACGTATGAACGATCGATTTGATCGGTCTTCACGCGGAACTGTCTCCTCTCACCTGCGGCGGCGTCGGGCCAAGCACCATAGCGTCACGTGGATCGTCTGTGTTTTCAACACCGATGTGGCATCGAGCAGCGAGAACGCTGGCTCGAAAGCGGGAAGGTGCGCAAATCGCGTCACCGATCCCAACGCGAAGGTGCACGTTGTAGTTGCATTGAGCGTCAGACGCCCGATGATGCCCTATCCACATAGCGACATCAGCACCACTCCGCTTCGTGCTTTCAGGTGATACCGCATTTCAATCCATATAGATCGGCTTTCTTTTCTGATCCTCGCGGTTTGAGCGGCTTAGGTTTCCCTCGCTTTGTGCCACAATCTCCATGTCCGCAGGGCTCGCCACCATCGCTCCCAGACGAGAGCAGCTTGCGACGCCGCTGATCAAACAATTAACTCGGGAGCCGAGCTTGGCGACACCTTACAGCTGCTTGCAATTCTCCAACGCAGCCCCTCGAGGACTCCGCGGTTTCCGACGGGCAGCAGAGCGAGTTCTCCATCGGGAGACCTCACAGCGGCCGCATATCCTGCATCGAATATCGTAGGAAATGTGTCTCGATTTCAGACTTCGGCACCTTCCGCAGCACACCTGTCTCTATCCGGAAAAGTGCGTCGCAATCCTTCAGCGTCGACAGCCGATGCGCGATAATAAACGTTGTGCGTCCAAGTGTAAGCCGATCCATCGCATCAATGATCGTGGCTTCGGTTTGGAAATCGACGGAACTCGTCGGCTCGTCGAGGATGAGAACGGATGCATCCTTCAGGAAAGCGCGCGCAAGAGCGATGCGCTGGCGCTCTCCGCCAGAAAGACTCATGCCGCGTTCACCGACGATGTTCTGGTAGCCCTCGGGTAGCTGAACGATAAACTCATGGATGTTGGCGGCTTTCGCCGCCCATAAAATGTCTTCATGGGTGGCATCGGGTCGACCATAAGCAATGTTCTCGGCAATGGTTGTCGAAAATAAGACAGGGTCTTGCAGGACGATCGCGAACTGGCCACGCAGGTCGGCGACGTTGTAATCACGCAAATCGACGCCATCGAGCAAAATCTGTCCTGCAGTCGGATCATAGAAGCGCGCCAGCAGGCTTACAAGCGTCGTTTTTCCTGCTCCTGTGGCTCCTATTACACCTACCCGCGTCCCGGAGCCGACCTCAAATGAGGCGTCCCGCAGCACCGTGCGACTGCTGCCAGGATACGCGAAGGAAACATCACGAAAGACGACATCTCCGTTGGCGCGTTGGAGTCGCCGCGCATTGGGCCGTTCGGGAACATCTGGCATTTCATCGAGAAAGCTGAAAGCCCGCTCGATGCTGGCCAGATGCAACTGCAAACGTCCGATTATCTCGCTGATCAACCTCAACGGTTCATAGAGTTGAAGGAGGTAGCTCATCACCAAAAGCAGATCGCCCAACGTGATGACTCCAGCCTGCACTTGGCCGACGCCCATGTAAAGCACGATAGCCGTTCCCACCGCCAAGCTTAAGCCGATGATGAAGCCAAATACTCCTTCAGCGGCTTCGTATTGGATGCGTGCATCAAACCCCTCCCGCGCGCGGCCCGTAAACCGTGTCTGCTCATAGTATTCCCGCCCGAATGCCTTCACGACACGGAGCGCTCCCAATACTTCCTGCACCACCAAAGCGGCCGAACTCTCCAGCGCCATCAGCCGGTGTGCCAATTTGCGCAGATGAGCACGATAGGCTTGCGATACCGCCAAAATGACCGGAGAAATTGTCAAGGCAGTCAAGGCCAGCTGCCAATTGATGCGAGATGTGACATAAATCATCCCAACCAGCGTGATGAATGCGGTAAAGAACGGTATGGCTGCTTCAAGCGTCAGATAACGAATATGAGGCGCATCCCATTGAATTCGGAAGGCCGAATCCGCTGCACCCTTTGCGTCATGATACGCGACCGACAGGCGCTGAGCCTGTTGGAACAGTCTTGCCCGGAAGCCCAGCACCAGCCTCTCGCCTGTATACGTCCGCAGCAACGACGTGCACATCAGCTGGAGCTGATACAATAATGAGATAATCAGAAATAAAACAATTACGAAAATCAGCAAGGTACTGGTTGAATCTAAAACGGATTGTGGCAACGCCCAAGCGAGAAATTTGGGAACCGGCTTAGTTCCAATGACGCTATCGACCGCGATTTTCAGGGGCAGAGGGGCGAGCAGCACAACTGGTATGGAGGACAGACTAACGAGGAAAGTGCAGGCCAGAAGCGGCCAATAGGGACGCACCTCGGCGAGCACCCGGCGGTACAAGGTAACATCGGAACCGAGCGGTCGTGTGACCATTGACGTGCTGTTCGTTCCAAGGATCCATCAGCGCCGGCGGGGTAGCGCTTCGGATGCGCTCTCATGCCGGCGCGCTATAGCCACTCCGCAGCAACAATGGTTTCATCTCTATTCAACCTGAGAGCTAACATCGTGGCCAACAACGGCATTGGTGGCCACGGCGACGCCGTATCCAGCGAAGGTAATGGTCCCATCGCAGGGTCCGGTCGTCACCGCATTGCCAGTCTCGCAATCAATCTTGATCAGCGCACAGCTATCACTGAGCTCGCCGCGTGTGATCTCGCTGACGTCGTAGGTGGTGGCGGTCTGCTCGCGGTGCACGAGGACAGCACTGGAACGGCCGTTGCTGCTACGCACTACCACGCCGTCCAGTCCCGCAACACCGTCATCTAGAGCTGGCGTCACAATGGCATCGCCGTATTGGATATATTGAGCGCAGAGGCGCCTTGCAAAGTAAAGCGGGGTGGGTGCTGCATCGGGGCCAAGCACGCCGTAACCGCACGCGTCGTCCGTCCCCGTCCATAACATCTCGGCATCGACGCCGCCTCGAACAAGATGCAATAATGCGGAGGCGCCATAGGCGGCACCGAAGAGCGTCTGATTGAAGCGAGCTCGCACGCGCGGCAAGTAATGCGAATGCGCGTTCCACTCGCCGCATACATTGAGGACGCCTGGCTGCCGTACCAGCCGAGCAACGGATCGTGCCCGCACTTCATAGTCACGGGCTTGCCACAGCATCACTGCCTCATGGGTGGCCGCATCTAGCGGCGCACCCTTTTCTCCGTGGTCCCGCCAGTCCGCATAACGATGCCAATTGACGAAGCCAATCAGGTCGGCATCAACCTCAGTAACAAACCGCCAGATCCAGTCTTTCCAAAAAGGCTGAAAACCCTCGACAGCCGGCCCCCCAATTGGCGCCCGCCGCGATCCTAGGCAGGGTTTAAGCCACCGTAGAATGGAATGAGCCACACTTTCGTAGATGTCTTGATACTGTTCAAAGCTCAACCCGCCACCGATCCAATCACTATTTGGCTCGTTCCAGACACACCAGTGCCAATCGCGAACGCGCTCCTCGCCCCACTCTTCCAGGCAATGCCAGACGATCTCCCCGCATTGCTCCGCGAACCAGCGCACCGCTCGATCATCATCGAAAGGTCGGCGGAACTTCGCATAGGTCACCATCGGCGTCGCGCCTACGGCAAGCACTGCATTCACATAGGATCGGAACAGATCCCATTCATTCAGCGGATCTGGTGCGTTCTTGTCGAAAAGAAAGATGCGGATAATCTGTATCCGCATTTCTCGGTGAAGCTGCCAGATGCGCTTGCGCTCGGGTCCCAACGCGAAGTGCCACCAGCTATCGGTTTCGTTCACACCGTAGCGAAGGCGCATGGACTGTATCCCTGCGTTGTTCGCCGCTACATGCGGGTCTGCGTGATCCTCCCTCATCGCCACCTCGTTACCGCCGGTCTCCCCTTGATCGCTACTCGAGACGCGCCATGTCGGTCAAAGCGATCGCGACGCCCCGCCCATTAAAAGCGGCACTTGCACCACAGGGAATTGTAACGACTTGCCTCTCCGTGCCCGCGTCGATCTTTCGAAAGACGGCGTACCTGTCGTTTTGGCCGAGGATATCGGCAAGACTATTTGATAGAGGGCAGTCGGAGAAATGAATGATAAGCGCGCTCCGGCGCGCCCCGCCATCCTGTGCCCGCACGACCATCAGGCCACGATGGTCTTGCACAGCTTCCTCGATCGTGATTTCGTCATGCTGCCGGATCGCCTGCACGACCATCTGCTTAGCCAAGAATGCGGCTGTCGGCCGCCCGTGATCGTCCCACAACCCGTAGGGGCCCCCTGCATCGGTGCCCATCCAGTAGAGCTCTCCGTCCGCGCCTCCCCGCACGAGCTCTACCAGAGCCAAGGCATAGTAGACTGCTCCAAAAACGCCTTGATTTAATTCGGCGCTCACAAGTACTTCTTGATGCGAGTTCACGTTGAGCCTACCGCAGATGTTCAGAATTCCGCGCGTACCCACCAATCGCCCCACTGTGCGCGCATGTTCCGAATATTCCGACGCGCGCGCCATAAGGAGGTCTCTATAGGTTGCGTGGTCCCGGGGCGCGCCCCACTCGCCGACAGCGCGCCAATCACCAAAGCGATGCCAAAGCACAAATCCAATGAGCGAGTTGTCGATTTCCTGAACAAACCGCCAGAGCCAGTCGAGCCAGAATGGCTGAAATGTATCGACGGCCGGACCTCCGATCAATGCACGGCGGCCACCGAGATATTGACCGATCCAGCGTAGGATCTCGTGCGCTACTTCGAGATAGATTTGTCGATATTGATCGAATGTAAAGCCCGGATTGATCCAGTCGCTGTTCGGTTCGTTCCAGACGCACCAGTACCACTCACGAACGGCTTCGCCGCCCCATTGCTCAATACAATTCCACACGAGTTCCCCGCATCGTTGCGCGAACCACCGCACAGTCGCGGCGTCACCAAACGGTGGTCGGAATCGTGTGAATGTGATCATGGGTGTTGCGCCAGTATTGAGCACGGCTTGCACATATCCGGCGAAGCCCGGCCAATCCCTGATCGGATCGGGTGTGTATCGGTCGAATGCGTAGATCCGAAGGATTTGCGTATCTATTGCACGAAGTCGATCCCTGATCTGTTCGCTACTTGGGCCGAGCGCGAATTCACGCCAGCCGCTCGCTTCGTTGACACCGTAGCGAAGGCGGCTCCGCTTCGTCGCTTTCGGCGGGACCGTGCTTAAGCCGGAAAGTTTCTGTAGGTCTTTCATGACTCGACAATCGCCACCAGCTCGTGAAGCCGCACGGCATAGGAGTGCTTTTCGGCCAGCATCTGGCGTATTCCCTCGACGATATCCGCATAATGCTGCGGACGTTCCATAACATCTACAATCAGTTCTTCCGGACGCTTTTCCGGCAGCGCAAGGGCCCGCGCTCGCGCGCCATAGGTTTCAGCCACGAAATCGGGATCTAAACCGAACACCGGAATTGTATTAGCCGCCGGCGTCTCGAACGTGCGGCAAGTCACGAGGCGCAGATGTTCAAATAGAGGCCGATAAATGACGGGGGTGAAAACGCCGTTGCCCATGCTAGTGATGACTTGATCGAAGCGAATGGGCGGCGTCACCTCTACATCGAGTTTTTTCAAGTAGCCAGGATCCGAGTGGTAGGCATCCTCACTGATCGACGGATTGGCCCACGGAGGAGTAGCATCCCAACCATGTCCGGTGATTCCAACACGCCCGATTTCTGCCCGGACTGTCTCCACAGCCTTCAGGACGCGCTTCATTTGCCCCCACCGGAACCAGTTGTTTCCGACGTAGAACATGCCATAGCGCTTTTGCCGGAAATCAAGAGGTACCGCCCATGCTGGGTTGTAAGCGTGGAAAAAGAATGGCTTCACATTGGGTCGCAGGGGGTGCAGTGTTGGCTGATAGATTTTATCCGACAGGCTCTCGCAGATATCAATCCAGGTTCGGCTCGCCGCCACATCGACATGGTTGTAATCACCTATCACGCTAATTGCATCGTTGAATTTTCCATCGCAATCGATCACGACTCGACGAGCGCGCGGCACCCTGGCGATTAGCCGCAACCAATCGAGCTGATTCCCATGCTGCAGATCCGTGGTCCATTCGAAGATGAAGACGACGGCGTCGGTCTCATTAATCTCAAGGGAGTAATGAAATGACGAAAGCTCGGGCGGACCATAGATAACCACTTCGTGACCTAGTTGGTTGGCCACTTCTCGATAATTATGGAGGTCCTGCGCGCTCCCGCGGTCATCATAGACCCAATGAACGAAGATTAACCGCATATCGAGCCATTTACTCTCTAGGCTTCAATGATGTCGATCAGCTCTCGAAGCCTTACGGTCTGACTATGGTGGGTGGCGAGATGTTGACGAATACCGCAAACTAGCTGATCATAATGTGCAGGCCGACGGGTCATGTCCACAAACAGTTCAGTGCCGTCACCGCGCATCACGAGCTCCGCCGCATCCGGGCCGTAAATTTCTGCCACGTACTCCGCATTGAGACCGAAGATGGGGACGGTGTTGGCCGCGGGCGTCTCAAAGAAGCGTGGTGTTACCAGCCGAAGCGCGCTGAACGTAGGTCGGCTAATGACCGGGTTAAAGCTTGCCTTGCTCATCCAATCAATCACCGATTCGAACGGAACGGGCTCTAATAGTTCGACGTCCAGTTTCTGCAGGTACTCCAGATCGCTATAATATGCATCTTCAAGCTGCATCGCCGTAGCCCAAGGCGGTAACGCAGCCCATCCGTAGCCGACGAGCGCAATTCTGGCAAGCTGTGAGCGGATGGGCTGGATCGCACGAAGGATGGCGTACATGGGACGCCAGCGGAATTTGCTATGGCCCACGTAAATCATGCTAAATGCTTTCGGGGGACTCCGGATTGGCCGCTCCCATGCCGGACAGTACGAGTAAAACAAGAATGGCTGAACCTTTCGACGGAGTGGGTGCAATGTTGGTTGGCAAATCTTGTCGGAAAGGCTGTCGCAGACGGCAATCCATCGTTCGGCCTCGGCGGCGTCGCGGTGATTGTAATCGCCGTTGACTCGGATCACCTCATTATAGTTTCCATCGCCGTCGAGGATTACGCGCCGTCTACGCGGGATCTTGTTCACCAGCCGCACCAAATCGAGCCCATCTCCACCTGCCAGTTGAGTGGTCCATTCGAAGATAAAAACGACTGCATCAGCGGTATCTATATCTAAGGAGTAATTCAGCGGAATATCCGGATTCGGCCGTCCGTATACTGCCACCTCATGCCCAAGGGCCTTAGCAGCCTCGCAATAGCCCTGAATTACCAAGCCGCTGCCTTGGTCCTTGAACGCCCAGTATACAAACATTAATCGCATAGCGGCCTACCCTGCCTTCACGGCTGGCTGGCGACCATCTAACATTTCGATAAGCTCATGCAGCCGGCGCTCGTAGGAATGGTGCGCGGTCAAATGCCGACGTACCGCCTGGACGACTTCCTGGTATTTCTTTGGCTGCTCCAACACATCGAGAAGCTTGCTGGCAATGTCGTCGTGCAGCACCAAATCCCTTCCTGACGGGCCATAGATCTGCTCCGCGTGCTCCGGATCAATCATCATTAGCGGAAGCGTGTCGGCTGAAAAGATCTCGAAATATTTCGACGTGACCAAGCCCAATCGTCGAAACAAGGGCCGCTGCGTCATGATATTTATGCGCGCCTTGCTCATCGTTGAGATGACGTCACGGTAAGGCACTGCCGGTAGAACGCGGATGCCAAGTTCACGGAGGCGTTGTGGGTTGACGCTGAAGGCAGCTTCCTGTCCGATCGCGGCCGCCCAAACCGGAGGCGCATCCCACCACAATCCAACGAAGCAGATGTCGCCGAAAGCCCCGCGCATCCTTTCTATAGCGGGCAACAGCCGCTCACTCACCTCTCGCCAGCGCCACCAGTTGTGACCAACATGCATGATGTCGACGTGCTTGGCATGCCAACATGCTTGGACAGCCCGACGGCGCGATTCATAACCGTAAAATAACAGCGACTGCACTTGGGATTGGCACGGCCATAACGTAGGTTGAACAATGCGATCCGCAAGCGCCTCGTAGGAACTGACCCAACGCTGCCGCTCACGCTCACCCGCATGGTTCCGATCATAACCGTCAAGCGCAATAACCGGGTTGTACATTCCATCTGCATCCAGAATCACGCGACGTGAGCGAGGGACAATCGTAAGGAGGTGGGCAAGTTGCAGCCCACTTACCCAATTCAATCTCGACTCAAAGACAAACACGGCATAGTCGAATAGATGGACCTCATTCGAAAAATAAATTTCAGAAAGCTGGGAATCTGGATTACCGTAAACAGCTAGGGTGTGGCCGATGTTCTTTCCTTCCTGAATATAATTTGCGAGAGCCTGAATGCTCCCTGCATTAACGCGCCTCTCCATTACAAAGAGGATGTTCACCTGCTATCCACCCTTTTCGAAGCTGATCGCTTAGGCACCGAGCATGGCAATAAGTTCTGTGAGGCGTTGATGGTATGAGTGGTGGAGGGTGAGATGTTGACGGACTCTCAGTATCGCCTCCCAATACGGTTCGGGGTTTCGAATGATATCCTGGAGCCAGCTCCCAATGTCGTTCGTGGGCAGTAGCGGACGCACGGCCGGGCCGTAGATCGATTCGGCGAGCGGCTCCGGAACCATCACCAGCGGAATTGTGTCGGCTATCAGGGTCTCAAACAACCTGTTCGTGACTAAACCGAGTTCATTGAACAATGGGCGTTGAAAAATTGGACAGAACCGCGCATTGCTAAGAAACCCGGGGAGCTCCGTAAATGGAATTGCATCGCCTGTCTCGACATCGAGCTGCTGCAAAAATTCTGGGTCAACATCTGCTCCTTTAATCCCCATCTGTACAGCCCAGTCGGGCCGCCGTTTCCAATCCCATCCGACGAGCGCGATAGGGCCGAGTTTCTGGTGGATTGGTCCGATTGCCTCGAGGAAGCGCTGCACCTGTGTCCAGCGTTGCCAATTATTGCCAACATAGGCAACGCCGTATTTCTTTGAGCGGCACCAATGTTGCGTCGCCTCAGCCGCGGAAGCGACCGGATGAACGACGCCTTCAGGGTCATAGCCATGAAACAAAAATGATCCTACATCGTCACGCCGAGGTGTGAGTGTCGGCTGTAAAATTCGATCGGCAACTGATTGAAAGGCCTCGATCCACTCCCATCCCTGGTGCCCGTCCATTTTCTCGAGATGATTAAAATCATGCTCGACACGAATGGTCTCGTTGTAACGGCCGCTGCAATCGATGATTACGCGACGACTCTTGGGCATACCATCAAGCAAGCTGGCCAAGTAAGGTAGATCCGGAAAGTCAGACGGCATATATATGATGAAGATCGCGATGTCGAAAGCGGGGACGTCCAGCGAGAACTGGAGCTCCGGAAAATCCAGTTGCTTCTCGCCAAAGACTGCGATCTTGTGTCCAAGCTCACCGGCAACTCGACTATATTGAGTAATTGTATTGATCGCGCGTGAAGAGCGTGCCAACTTTGAAATGAGTAAGAGCTTCATGCTGCGCCTCCAGCGCATCGAATAAACGTTTGATGGGCTCAATGCAGGTGGTGTGACAAACAGGAACTTCAGCGGAGCCGACTCCTCTACTGAATCTCGGCTGCGTCCGCAGCCTCGATGTTCTGCCTTGCCCAGACGACGGTATTCGCCAGTCCGGAGGCGAATGGCGTCCGCGGAACCCATCCCAATATTGAACGCGCCCGGGCCGTATCCGCTTCTACGTGACGCTGCTCGCCCGGCCGCGCGGGCCGGAAATGTACCGGATGATTTTTTTGGTTTCGATCGAAGGCCGCGAGCGTCTTCTCAGCCAGCTCTTTGATCGACATGCGTCGACCGCTTCCGAGATTGAATACTTGTCCATTCGAAGCAGGATTTGCAATGGCGCCAACCCACGCGTCAACCACGTCATCGATGTAGATGAAATCGCGCGACTGTTCCCCATCACCGAAGACAGTGAGTGGCTCATCACGCAAAATATTTCCAATAAAAATACCAAGAACGCCCTGGTATGGATTGTCGAGCGCCTGCCGTGGACCGTAAACGTTGTACATGCGGAACGAGGTCACATGGAAGGAAAAATTCAGGTCGATCCGCTCTGCCGTGGCGTGGACGTATCGTTCCGCTGCGTATTTAGTAATTCCGTAGTATGATGAGGGTTGGCAGGTAGTGTCTTCTGGCGTCGGTAGCATCGCGTTGGAACCGTAAACCGTCATCGAGCTCGCATAAAGCAGCCGTGGCACTTCGTACTGAAGACAGAGCCGCAATACATTGAGTGTGCCCTCAACGTTGGTCCGTAGATCCAAAGCTGGATCGCTAAAGGATCGTATTTGCGACACCTGCCCAGCAATGTGCAGCACGGCGTCCAAACGATCTTCGAATGCCGGTTCCAGCTGCTTCTGGCAACTTACATCGCCTTTGATGTACCAGACTCCGCGCGGAACGTTGTTTTTGTGGCCAGTGGCTTCGTTGTCGATAACGACCAACTCGTGCCCTTCTTCCAAAAGGCGGTCGACCAAGTGTGAGCCGATAAATCCGGCTCCCCCTGTAACCAAGATTCTCATGCGGTCCGACATTCCTGCTGAAAGTTCCAAGCATTGGACGTCTGCGTCGTTTCTCCGAAACGCCGCACAATCGCACCCTTCTCATCCATTAGCGATTGCCCAACTTGCGCGTGCTATCCTTGCTTTCTTGCCGCCCAGGAGCTGGTCGAAATATTCAATCGCCTTCATTAGTCCGTCGCGCAACCTGACCTTCGGGCTCCATCCGAGCAGCTTCTGCGCCTTGCTGATGTCTGGGCACCGCTGCCGGGGATCGTCTGCCGGAAGGGGGAGGTGAACGATCGTCGATGAGGATCCAGTCAGGGCGATAACCGTTTCAGCCAGCTCGCGAATCGTGAACTCCTCGGGGTTGCCAAGATTGAGCGGTCCAGTGACGTCATCGGGGGTGGCCATTAGTAGGAGTAGAGCCTTCACGAGGTCTTCAACGTAGCAAAACGACCGCGTCTGATGGCCGTCGCCGTAAATTGTGATGCTCTGGTTTCGCAGGGCCTGGACGATGAAGTTCGACACGACACGACCGTCATCGGGTCGCATGCGTGGACCGTAGGTATTGAAAATTCTTGCCACCTTGATGCGCAGGTTGTGCTGGCGACGATAGTCGAAGAACAAAGTTTCTGCACAACGCTTGCCTTCATCGTAGCAGGATCGCAAGCCGATCGGATTGACGTTGCCCCAATAATCCTCTGGCTGGGGATGAACATCAGGATCCCCATATACCTCTGATGTCGACGCCTGCAGAATCTGCGCCCTTACCCGCTTTGCCAAACCAAGTGTGTTGATGGCGCCATGAACGCTGGTCTTAATCGTTTGCACAGGATCGCACTGGTAATGGATGGGCGAAGCAGGGCAAGCGAGATTAAAGATTTCGTCGACCTCGATGTAAAGTGGAAAACATATGTCATGCCTCATCAGCTCGAAGCGTGGGTTCGAGAGCAAATGATGCACGTTACGCCGAGTTCCGGTGTAGAAGTTATCCACACAGATGACATGATCGCCACGTTCCAGAAGACGCTCGCAGATGTGCGAGCCAACAAATCCGGCGCCGCCCGTCACTAGCGTACGACGTTCGCGTAACATGTCCCCACCCCAAATAACCCGTCACAAAGGAAGCACCTGAAGTGCGTTCTGGATCCGCCGTGAACACTGCCGCTCGCTACCACGATTTTCGGCAATTACTTCGCTTCGGTTTTCCGAGACTGCTCAGAATTCGATTCTATCTCCTCCATCCTCCTCCACAACGTGTTCCCTCCACTGAACCGCAATTGGCAGTGTCCAAAATTTGACCACCAGCCGCACATCAGTCCCCTAATCGCAGGCGTCTCGCGTCATTTGGGACGATGCTGTTGCTTGTGCCAGTCCCCGTATCCCTCGCTCAATCCGCAAATCATCGGTACGATGTGGCCGAAAGTTGACGGCTCGTGATCAATATTTGTAACCGAAGATTACGTTGTTTCACACTCCGAAAATGATGGCACGTCCACGAAATCCTCTTTTCAACGCGGGAACCAGAGGGGAGCCTGATCGCACACTGCCGGCTAAAAATCGGTTGCGGTTGGCAAATGACAGGGATAGAGTCTTGTGTTGAAGACAGGCTTTTGTCCTTATTCAGCAATTTCCCACGAATGTTTGAATTGATCTTGGACTAGCACGTTGAGACGTAATAGATATTTGTATAGATATTTTATGCTAACGCTGAGGCGTGTAAACCGAAAGGCGTGGGGATGACCAAGCGAATTCTAGTAACCGGAGGAGCCGGCTTCGTCGGCTCCAATCTGACGAGCAATTTGTTGTCGGATGGCTTCGATGTTACCGTCTTCGACGCTCTGCTGCGACCAGGTAGTCAGGAAAATCTTGCTTGGCTGCAGCAGCATTCTAACCGACCTCACTTCGTGAAAGGAGATGTTAGAGATTTCAAAGCTGTGAAAAACGCAGTTGGGGAAGTTGGTATTATTTTCCATTTGGCAGGACAGGTCGCCGTCACATCGTCTATTGACGATCCGCGCTCTGATTTTGAAATCAATGCCCTTGGCACATTAAACATACTTGAAGCTGCACGGAAAAGCGGACGTGAGCCGGTTATGGTATTTTCCTCGACTAATAAAGTATACGGTGGAATGGAAGACGTGCCGGTTTTCGAAGAGCCTAGCCGGTATATCTTCACCGGACTCCCCAATGGTATCCCTGAGACGCGGCCGCTCGACTTTCACTCTCCCTATGGCTGCTCCAAGGGAGCAGCCGATCAATATGTGAGGGACTACGCTCGCATTTACGACCTGCCAACCGTCGTCTTCCGTATGAGCTGCATTTATGGCCCGCGACAGTTTGGTACAGAGGATCAGGGCTGGGTTGCGCACTTTATAATCTCGGTGCTGAATGGAAGGCCCATCACGATCTACGGCAATGGCAAGCAGGTGAGAGACGTGCTTTTTGTGGATGATCTGGTGCGAGCGTTCCGCTTAGCCATTGAGAAAATCGACACGGTAGGCGGTGAAGTATTTAATATCGGTGGTGGTCCGCCTAACGCCATGTCGATTTGGGCAGAGTTTGGAGAATTTGTGAAGCAATTAAGCGGACGTAATATCTCGGTCAATTTTGACGACTGGCGGCCTGGCGATCAGCCTTGCTATGTCAGTGACATTCGGAAGGCTAGTGAGCTTTTAGAGTGGCGCCCGCTGGTCGATAAGGCAACGGGCGTTCGCCGGCTTTGGGAGTGGGCTTCTTCGAATTTGAAACTTTTCGAAAGACGTTAGCAGCCAATTACATGAGTGTTACATTGGCTCTAAACCTTATCAGGTGGAGGGGTTAGCTGAGATCGGCGCGTTGTTCCAGGATGACGGCCATGATGAACGCGTTTCAACTGAGCTATGTGGTCTTTGCGGGAGGTTTGATTAATCGCCTGAATGAAAAGCAATCTGGGTGGCATCAGCCACCTTTAGGTGGCTGAGAATTTTGGGGTCGCGTTAGCGACCCCAACGGCCGCTTTGAGCGGCCCAACTCTAAAGCCCCCGGCTCTGCCGGGGGATACTTACTCCTCGACGAGCCGACAAGCTCTCTGGATCACGTGGCCGAGGTTTTTATTGCGCCTTCTCCTCGCCGCGATTTTTGCCACGCCAAATTTGGCCGCAACATAAAAGGCGATTCTTCACGGACGACTGGATATTGAAACTGAAGCGGCGATTATTGATGCCATGGAACGACTAATAGTTCAGCGAACAACGTTTATTATTGCGCATAGGATGTCGGTACTGAAAGGCTGCGACGTAATTTTCCGGATCAAGCGCGGTGTACTGCGGAAAGACTGCTAACGGCACTTCCTTGGATTCCTGCCCTTTTCTGAAATCGGAGAATTCGTTGAAGCGCTAGTTGAGCCCTACCCGAAACATCATTCCCCAAAATTGGCTGCCACCAGTTGTGACGAATCCGTAGCTGCGATCGGTTTGATTGGAATACCGGTAAACGAGCTTCGCATTCGGCAAGCCGCTAAATATGCCTCCCCCGGATGCTAATGACCTGGCCTCGACCGGGCTCGCGCTGGGCAAGCCAAAGATATTTCCGGTCGGGACTCCTGGCTTGGTCTCGACTGGAGTCCATATGAATTTTGAAAAATCAAGCCCGACTGTTGCAGTCCAGTACATTCCGTCACTTACAGCTCCAAAGCTGTTGTAGTCGTAACGACCAATACCACCGTCCACCACGACGTCAGGAAGGTGTTGGGGCTTGTAGGACATCGATACATACGTATCGTAACCTTGGTCCACAGCTCTTGAAAATGGGGCCAAATCCTGCGCCTGATACGAAAGATCTCCTGCGCGATGGTACGAAAGCTTAGCATAGAATCCGAACTTATCCGCATAGATACCAAGGGTTGCGTCGAAACCGTGACCTGCAGAATTATATGCTCCTCCGGGGTAATGGGCGTCGAGATTGTAATTCCAGTAGCTTAAGCCCACATTGCCGCCGTTCCACGTCCAAGAGGCACCTGAGCTGATCCCGGTATTTCGATCCGGCAGTCCATCCGCAAGCATTTGACGTGAACTCTCCTTGACGAAACTATTCACATAAACTGCAGATGGGGATAGAATCCACAATAGCGGCGGTAGCGCTTTGCCGTTATCCTGGCCAAAATTAGCTACATCAAAAGTTAGCGTCTGATCCTGCCGCGTTTCAACAGCGGGAGCGGTTCCAATTAATGTGTTCGAATTCATGTAACTCGTCGTGACAGAAAGTGGTCCGAAGCTGACTTTTTTACTCAGCTTCGTCATGTCCACCAGGGCCTTGAACTTCTCGTGGAGTTTGAGGGTCGACTCGGAATGTGACTCCGCCTGCGAGTCTTGGTTTCCCTGGGATGATCGCTGGAAAGCGAGGGATAATTGCTCGAAAGCGAGCGCCTTTGCGTTCAGGAGTGTCAGGCTCAACGCAATTTGAACGAAGGCGACAGGACCAAGTCGCCACCGCAGCTCGACTCGTGCGCTCGCAGCTTGCACGTCGTTTGATCCGCCTAGTGGCTTTCCGCCAATGATCGGTTACCTGTCGTTCGAACATCGGCCATGTCTTTAGCTTCTGTCAAGTTGACCTCACAGGCGCTAGACACAATTCCGCCAACTGTTGCATAACCACCACAATGAAGGCCTATAAGGACAATCGGCACCTCTGATCGAGTGATCGCGCCGGGGCTAGTCGCCTGATTCAGTCAGATTGAAGGTATAGATGCTTGAGTTTAATGCGAGCATCTTTGGTGGTGAAGTGCCAGTCTGATTTGGTGTGATTTGCATTGCGCTCTTGCTGCCAGGCCGCGATTTCGTCGATGAGGGTCTGTTTTGTCGGGGACGCGGCCGGTCGAGACATTGGGCGGCCAGAACGCCAAGTTCGGATTCTGCGAGATCAAGCCAGCTGCTGTGCTTGGGCGTGTAGTGCCATTCGAAGCGTTCAACGAGCCGCCGCGCTTCGGCAGCCGGGAAAGCCTCGTAGAGTGACGCCTTGCTGTGAACGTTGAGATTGTCCTGGATGAGCACGATATCTTGGCGTGCGGGAAGTGAATGTCGGCCGAATCCTTCAAGACGTGGGCATAATCGATGGCGGTGTGGCGGTCCGTCACCTTGATGCAGCGCTCGCCTTCGAGCGGCGCGAACAGCATGAACAGGTTGGCGGTGCCGTTGGGCTCGTACTCGTAATCGACACGGGCCGCGCGTCCGGGCTTCATTGGGATCGGCACACGCGTCTCGGCGACGAGTTTTTTGGAGGTCTCGTCCAGGCACACCAGCGGCCGGTCGGGATCGCGAGGCGCATGTAGACCGCGAGCACATCTTCCATCGCCGCTACAAAGGCGCTGTTGGCCTTCGGCGGGATGACCCAGCATTGCCGGCGATGCGGCTTTGCGTTAGCCGCAGGCCCGGGCTCGGGATTTTGTGAACCGATCGGCGTAACGATTACCGGTGGACTCGCTTATAGGAATATTATTCTCGTGCGCGCGTAAGGAATTCTGACACTTTACTACCTAAGACACAACTCATTATCACTCAATACACGCTTCGGTATATGCGACGTGTTTCGGTTTTCCCTCAATGCGCCCGCGCTCTTCACAAGGTCCGGTGCCGCGATCGCCGCGTCCGCCGAATTCTCCAGCACGACACGTGGGTCGCCAGCATGATTTCGTCGTTAATCTCTCAGCTTTTGACAATATATACGACATATACGACGCCTGTCCTTTATCTTTGCCTCGACCGGTTGCACGATGCTCACGATGGCTGCTTCCGTAACGTTGCCATTCCGCGGGCCAAAAGTCTGTAGGTATCCCGAGTACAAACAACTATCGTTCAGATACGCCAATGGCACCAGCTGCGGAGAGGAATTGCGAGATGGCTCAAGGTAATTCGAGCGTCTTCCCAAGAATCTCGTCATCACGAAAAATACGGCTGTCCGAGTGGGTCACAATTGTCGAAAACCGCGTCATCGTAGCGCCGCACGATGATGGAGCGGTCTACCATTCCGTCTGTACGGCAGACTACGTCTCGATTCTTGCGGTGAGATCCGATGGTCGAATTCCACTGGTTAGACAATTCCGTCCCGCATTAAACCAAATCACGATTGAGTTTCCCAGTGGCTTGCGAGATGGTGATGAGCAGCCGGAGACCTGTGCTGTGCGGGAATTGGCTGAGGAGGTTGGGCTGAAGGTATTGTCTGTCCAGCCTCTGGCAGTATTTTTTCCAGACGCGGGTCGCGTGAGCAATCGCATGTGGACATATTTCGCATCGAACGCCGTTGCAATCTCCGGATGGGCGCCGGAAGTAGGGGTGGAGCCTGTCACCGTGGGCCTCGACGAACTCCATGGCTGGGTGCTCGATGGTTCCTTCAATCACGGACCACATCTCGCCATGCTTGGAGTAGCGACCATCAAAGGCCTGTTGCCCCTGCCGCGCGCGCGAGAAGGCGCTTAAGAGGATGATTGATTATTGCTGTGAGCAAAATTACCTCACCTGAACGGATCTTGTGGTGGAAGCGGAGCCGTTCCACTCTGTGGCAAATAACGTGACGCTCCGCCGATCCCGCTCCCAACTCGAGCACGTTCAAGCCCGCACGCAGGCCGGCACGAACCGCATGATGCTTAGCCTAGTTTCTGTCGCGAAATGCGTGGATTCTAGCGAGCATGGTTCAGTTATGCCGATGACTGGGCCTAAGCTAACCATGGTTTGGCTAAATTTGCGAGCACTGTACGCGCGGTTTTCTGCATTGGTTCGCAAATTTAGCCAAGAGTTGCGGGTGGCGACGTGGTGAGGCGCGGCGGTTTTGTTCCACCTGTGCCCATGATCGGCGCTGGTTTATCGGGCTGCTTTTGATCCGCGCGAGGAGCGTTTGGTCCTGTAAAGGTGTCGACATCGAGCTGCTGTAGGAGAGTGAGAATTACATCAACCTCGCCTCGTTGAACCGCCCCATAAGAGAGGAAACATTTAAGCGGTCGGTCGTCGGTCATGGCGCGATGCCCTCTTAGTCGGCCGTAGCGCTGCCGTTTTCCTATT
>Ga0209648_10001498_pt1 | contig 18950 bp, 15 predicted proteins | sample GraSoi2013_115cm_FD_185830 | JGI IMG/M metagenome (GOLD analysis project Ga0209648, IMG submission 185830) | Grasslands soil microbial communities from the Angelo Coastal Reserve, California, USA - Sample 9_17_2013_115cm (SPAdes) (version 2) | ecosystem: Environmental > Terrestrial > Soil >...
CCGGCCCAGACCGACAACGCCATTCCTCTCGCCCATCCGCTTATTGGAGAGGAGGAGAAGCGCGCCGTCATGCGCGTGCTCGAGAGCGGCCAGCTCGCGCAGGGCCCGGTGGTCGCGCAGTTCGAGGAGGAGTTCGCGCGCTGGTGTGGAGTTGCGCATGCCGTGGCGGTCTCCTCGGGCACCACCGGCCTACACCTGGCGCTCCTCGCGCACGGAATCGGCGCCGGCGACGAAGTTATCACCGTTCCATTCACATTCATCGCCTCGGCCAACGCGGTCCTGTTCACCGGCGCGAAGCCCGTTTTCGTGGATGTCGAGCCTGACACCTTCTGCATGGACCCGTCGTTGGTGGAAGCTGCGATCACGCCTCACACCCGCGCCATCCTTCCCGTCCATCTATATGGGCAGCCGGCGGCGATGGACGAGCTGCACGAGATCGCCCGTCGCCACGGGCTGCTGGTGATCGAGGACGCCTGCCAGGCCCACGGCGCCACGGTGCAAGGAGTAAAGGTGGGCGCCCTTGGCAACACCGCCGTCTTCTCGCTGTACCCGACCAAGAACATGACCACGGGAGAAGGCGGGCTGGTCACGACCGACGACGACCGCCTGGCAGCTTCTGTGCGCATGCTCCGGCAGCACGGAGAGAGCGAGCGGTACAAGCACCAGGTCCTGGGCTACAACTTCCGCCTCACCGACCTCGCGGCGGCGATCGGGCTCCCACAGCTTGGGCACGTGGACGCGTTCAACGCCTCACGGCGCCACAACGCCGAAGCGCTGAGCGCCGGCCTGAAGGGCGTGCCGGGGATCACGCCGCCGGTCGAGCGCCGCGGCTACACACACGTCTATCACCAGTACACGGTGCGGGTCGCCAAAGAGCGCGACCGGCTCCGCGCCGCCCTCGCGGCGCGCGGCATCGGCAGCGGTGTCTACTATCCGATTCCCGTGCACCGCCAGCCTGTGTACGTCGATCGCGGTTACGGAGACCAGTCGTATCCCTGGTCGGAGCAGCTTGCCCGCGAGGTCTTGAGCCTGCCGGTCCATCCCGCCGTCAGCGACGCCGACATCCGGCGCATCGTGCAGGCGGTGACCGAGGAGATGAGCAGCTGAGAGCCGCACGAAGTCAGAGGCCAAGCCGTGACTTCGCGGGGACCCCTAAGACCCGGATCGCGGTGGTCGGTCTCGGAGTGATGGGCAGGAACCATGCGCGCATCCTGGCCGGCCTGGACGGAGCCGAGCTCGTGGCCGTTTGCGACCCCTCCGACGAGGCCATGAGCTGGGCCCGAGAGCAGCACCTCAAGGGCTACCAGGCTTACGAAGAGCTCTTCGAGCGCGAGCAGCTGGACGCGGTCACGGTCGCAGCCCCGACCCGGTTTCATCTCGAGCTGGGGTTGGCGGCGCTCGAACGCGGGCTCAACGTCCTCATCGAAAAGCCGATCGCGGCCGACCTCGACGAGGCCCATAGGCTCGTCGATGCCGCCAACAGCAGCGGCCTGGTGCTGGCCGTCGGCCACGTCGAGCGGTTCAACCCAGCCGTCCAGGAGATGCGGCGGCGCCTGGAGGCCGGCGAGGTCGGTCGCATCTTTCAGATTCACGCCCGCCGCCAGGGTCCGTTTCCGTTGCGGGTCAGAGACGTCGGCGCGGTCATCGACCTCGCCACCCACGACCTGGATGTCATGCGCTACCTGCTCGGCGTCGAGGTGGTTCGCCTTTATGCTGAGACGGAACGGCGCATCCACACCGAGCACGAGGACATGCTCAACGCGCTGCTGAAATTCGAAAACGGCGCCGTCGGCGTCGTGCAGGTCAACTGGCTGACCCCCACCAAGATCCGAGAGCTGGCGGTGCTCGGAGAGCGCGGGATGCTTCAGCTCAACTACCTGACTCAGGACCTCGTCTTCTACGAGAACAGCAGCGCCTCGAGCGCGCAGCTGCCCCCGACACTCCTGACGGCCGTCAGCGAGGGCACGTTCGTGCGCCACGACATCGAAAAGGCGGAGCCCTTGCGGCTCGAGCTGGAGTCCTTCCTCGCCTCGGTGGCTCTGAAGGTGCCGGCGGAGGTCGGCGGCGAGGACGGCCTGCGCGCGCTCTCGCTGGCGATGGACCTGGTGCGGTCCGGCCGCGAGGGCCGCGTGCTCGACATCGCGGTTCAAAACGGCGCCCGGCGAGCTTCTCGATGAATCGCTATCGGGTCGCGGTCGTCGGCCTGGGCAAGATCGGTTTGCCGCTGGCGGCACATCTGGCGGGCAGGGGCCACACGGTGGTCGGCTCCGACATCCGGCAGGACGTGGTCGACTCGGTCAACGCGGGCAGCAGCCATGTGATGGACGAAGCGGGACTCGCCGACGCAGGCGCCGCCGCGGTCGCGAATGGACATCTGACGGCGACCACGGACACCACTGAAGCAACCAGGGGAGCCGAGGTTGCGATCGTCATCGTGCCGGTCGTCATCGGCGAGGACAAACGGCCGGACTACCGCTCGCTCGACATCGCGTTGCGGGCGGTGGGCAAGGGTTTGCAGAAGGACGCCACCGTGATCATCGAGACCACGCTGCCGGTCGGCGCCACGCGCGGGCACGTCGCCCCCATCCTCGAGGCGGAATCAGGGCTTCGCCTCGGGAGTGGCTTCCACCTTGCATTCAGCCCGGAGCGCGTCTACTCGGGCCGTATCTTCCAGGACCTTGCGCACTATCCGAAGATAGTCGGCGGGGTCGATGCCGAGAGCACCCGGCGAGCGGCCGCCTTCTACGCCGCGTCACTGGACGCTCCGGTCACCGAGGTGGCCAATGCGGAGACCGCGGAGTTCGCCAAGCTCGCCGAGACCACCTATCGCGACGTGAACATCGCGCTCGCCAACCAGCTGGCGCTCTATGGAGGCGCTCGCGGCGCCGACGTCAAGCAGGCGTTCGAGGGAGCCAACAGCCAGCCGTTCTCTCACCTGCACCGGCCCGGCATCGGCGTCGGCGGCCACTGTATTCCCGTCTATCCGCATTTTCTGCTGAGCGATACCGGCAACGGCGAGCTGGACCTCGTCCGCCTCGCCCGCGCGGTCAACGACGGGATGGCGGAGCGGTGCCTGGCCTGGCTGGAGGAAGCCCTGGGCGGTCTGGCCGGCAAGCGCGTCCTCGTCCTCGGCCTCTCCTATCGCGAGAACGTCAAAGAGCTGTCCTTCTCGACCGCGCTTGCGATCATCGATCAGCTGCGTCGCGCGGGCGCAACCGTCTTGGCTCACGACCCGCATTTCAGCGCTTCAGAGCTGGCCGGCCTGGAGGTCGAGCTCGTGGACCTGGACCAGGCGCTCGACGTGGACGCGGTCGTCATCCAGGCTCTTCACCGCGAATATGAATCGCTCGACTGGGGCAGCTTCCGTGGTTTGCGCGTCGTGCTCGACGGCCGGGGCAGCCTCGACGCCGAGCGCCTTGGCTCGAGCGGGGCCAGGCTGATCAGTGTCGCCCAGCCACCCCGCGCACGAACGTGAGGTTGGCCTCCTGGCCGTGCGACTGGCTTTCCTCGCCCGTCAAACGAAAGCCCCTCGATTCCATGTATTCGACGATCGCCGTCTTGTCCGGGGCGCCTTCGTACTGGCGATACGAAGCGGTCGTCGCTTCGAGCTGCACCTTGGCCACGTCAGCGAGCCGGTCGCCGGCCGACTTGACGACCTCGAGATCCAGGCCCTGAGCATCGATCTTCAGATAGTCGACCGCCCCAATACCCATTCGATTCATGAAGGTGTCGATCCGCATCGTCGGGACAGTCACAGACCCCACGACCTCGAACGACTGCTCAGTGACCCAGCTCTTGACGCCGGCCTCGTCAGGCGGCAGGAGCGAGCTCGACTGTTCGTAGGCGTTGAGCTGGAGCTCGGCGCTGCCGTCGCGTTCGGCGATGGCGAATGGAAGCACGACGTAGTTGCGCAGTCGGCCCATGATCCGGCCGGCGGCCACCAGGTTGGGCTCGAATGCGTACACGAGTAGACGTGGGTCGGCGGCCGCGAACGGAAATGTCGTCTCGCCCTCGTGCGCCCCTACGTCGATCCAGATGCGACGATACGTGCGAGCTCGGGCAAACCGGCCGAATGTCTCGCTCAGGGCGCGCCGGCGGAGCTTGCGCATGAATGTTGTGACCCCGTCCCAGCGCGTCGACGAACCGGTGGCATCGCCCATCCTGACGATATTCTCGGCGCCCAAGGCCTTCGCGGGTCACGTCGGCATCATCCAGGAGAACGCGATCCGCAGCTGGTTGAGCCTGAAGCCCACGCCGAAAATCATCCTGTTCGGCGATGACGCCGGCACCGCAGGATTCGCTCGCGGGCTCGGTGTACAGGTCGTGACCGCGGTCGAGACCAACTCTCACGGCACGCCGCTCGTCTCCAACATGTTCAGCCAGGCGGACTCGCTGGCGGTCGGCGATGTGGTTGCATTCGTGAGCGCCGACATCATCCTGACCCAGCGCAGCATCGAGGCGGCGCGGATCGCCAAGCAGTGGTCGCCGCGCTTCCTGCTGGTCGCCCAGCGCCACGACGCCGACATCCGGAAGCCGATGGAATTCGATCCCGGCTGGGAGGAGCGGTGGGTCCCGGATGCCGTCGCGGGCGGCAAATTGCATTCGCCCGGCGCCATCGACTGGTTCGTCTACCCTCGAGGGCAGTACAGCGACATGCCCCCCTTCGCGATCGGAAGGACGTCATACGACAACTGGATCCTGTGGCACACGGTGGCCACCGGAGTGCCGTTGATCGACGCCACGTCATTCGTGACCCTGATTCACCAGAACCACGACTACTCGCATGCGACCGTCGATGTCTGGGACGGCGAAGAGGCTCGCGAGAACCGCCGCTGGATCCGGCACTGGACGAACTACTACAGGATCACGCATGCGACCTGGATGCTGCGAGCCGACGGTACGGTCGCGCGAGCGTCCGCGTTGAAGTATCGCCTGGCCCGGCCGAAGCAGCTCGTCAGCCATGCGCTGCGGGCCACCCGGCCGATCAGGACTCGCCTTCGAACCTGGCGACTCTCCCGGCGCTACGGGGCGTGATCGATTTCCTCAGGAGGCTGCCGGCGCGGCTGCTCTCGGGCCGGCTTCTGATCCGTCGCGCCTTCGGTTTGTCGGCGGGTCGGGGCGTGGCGTCCGTCTTGTCGGCGGCCTGGGTGATCGTGATTGCGCGCCGCCTGACGGTCGATCAGTTCGGCGAAGTCAGCGTCGCGCTCGCGCTCGTGCTGATTTTCAGCACTGTGAGCGACCTCGGCCTGCAGAACATCCTCGCGAGGGACGTGGTCGAAACGGGGCGCATCCGGCGGGCGGTGCTGGACGCCGTCGTCGCCCGCCGGCTGGTGCTGGCGGCCATCTCGGTCGTGCTGCTCGTCGTGCTGTTCGTGATCGCCACCCACGACCGCAACCTGGCGGTGCCCATCGTGTTCGGACTGAGCATCGGGGGGGCCGCGATGTACAACTCGACCCTCACCGCCTACAGGGCCCTGGGCAACATCCGGCTGGAGATCGCCAGCGAGATCGGCTCACGCGCGGTGGTGCTGGTGGGAGGCGGCCTGTGGGTGGCGAGCGGAGGCGGCATCATCGCGGTCGGGGTCGCCTACTCGTCGGTCGGTTTGGCGATCGGCTTGATCGATTACCTGATCGTGCGCGGCAAATCAGCCGCTGGGCCGATCGATCACCCGTTCCCCAGCTTTTCACCGAGAGCCGCGGCTCCGTTCGCCCTGGCGAACACCGTCAGCGCGATCTATCAGCGGATCGACAACTACCTGCTCGCCCTCCTGCGCGGCACTGCCGCCGCCGGCGTTTACGGCGCCAGCTACAGGTTCCAGGACGTGATCATGATCCTGCCGGTGGCCCTCGGCCAGCTGGCGCTTTCGGATGTTTCGGGGACGGACCCGCGCCTGCGCATGTCCACCGGGAGGCGCGTGGCGGCGCAGAGCGCTCTCTTGACTCTGGTGCCGGCGCTCGCGATCGCGATCTTCGCGAAGCCCTTGCTCACGTTCCTGTTCGGAGCTCCTTATGCGGTCGCCGCCCCTATCGTCGTTCTGCTCATGATCTCGACCGTACCCGGCGCGGCCGGCGTGGCCCTCTCGTTGCTGGCGGCGGTCACCGACCCCCGCCGTTTCGCCATCGCCAGCGGCAGCTCGCTGGTGGTCAACGTCGTCGTGAACCTGATCCTGATCCCGCCCTTCAGCGGGGTCGGGGCAGGCGTGGCCATGGTGATCTCGCAGACTTACCTGGTGGCTGCGTTTTACTGGGTGCTCTGGCGCAAATCGGCTGAGCTGAATGTCGCCGCGGGAGCGGCGGGCCAGGCATGAGCGAGCCGAACCGACAGCCGCACCTGAGCATCGTCGCGGCCTCCCGCAACGACGACCACGGGGGCAACCTCTTCGAACGCATGCAGCTCTTCGTCGACGGGCTGGCGGACCAGGCGCGGCGTTTCGACATGCCGACCGAGCTGGTGCTCGTGGAGTGGAATCCTCCAGCAGATCGGCCTTCGCTGGCCGAGGCCCTGCGGTGGGAGCCGGCCGAACAGCTCCAACCGCGCGTGATAACGGTTCCACCCGACGTCCATCGCACCTTTGCGCACGCCGACGGTCTGCCGCTCTTCCAGATGATCGGAAAGAACGTCGGCATCCGCCGCTCGAAGGCACCTTTTGTGCTCGCTACGAACATCGACATCCTGCTCAGCGACGAGCTCTTCGCGTTTCTGCAGTCAGGTCTCAAGGCCAACGCGCTGTATAGGGTCGACCGCCATGACGTGCTCGCCCAGCTGAACGCCAGCCCACTGCCGTCACCGGCCGACATCCGTGCCCTCGAGGTCCTGCGTGAGCACCGGCTCGATGGATTGCGGTATCCGAACGGCCGTCCGCCGGTGGCACGGAAGCCACCCGCGCCCGCGCATCGAACGGGGAACGGCCTGGGGGTCAAGCCGGCGCTCAAGGAGCTCAACCGAATCGCGATGGCGGCCGTGGATCGTGTGGTGCTGCCCAAGCTGCACACCAGCGCCTGCGGCGACTTCACGCTCACCACCAGGGACGTGTGGTTTGGGATGCACGGCTACCCCGAGTGGCCCGCCTACTCCTGGCACATGGATGGCGTCGCGCTTTTTCAGGCGTACGCGGGCGGAGTCGAGATGATCAATCTGGAGCCGCCACTGGTGGCTTTCCACCTCGAGCACGGCGAGGGTTCGGGCTGGACGCCCGAGTCCAGCCGGCTGTTCGAGCGCCTCGACGCCGCCGGCGTGCCTTACCTGAGCACTTTTGACTACCGCAAGCTGGCCCGCAAGCTCGTGCGCGGCAGCCGCGGATTTCATCCGATCAACGGTTCGGATTGGGGACTGGCGTCGATGGAATTGGCGGAGGCGCATCCGGGCGCGCGCTCCCAGAGGTGACCTCAATCGCCAACTACAATGCCTCGGTGCTGACGCGGATCAACGAAGCCATCTTCAGGCGGACCCATCGATACTGGCCCTTCCTCGAGTCGAACGCATTGGCGATCAATGCCGCACGAATGAACCATCTGGCGAGCCTCCACCTTCCCATCGAGGGCAAGTCGGTCCTCGAAGTTGGGGCGGGCATCGGCCTCCTGACCGGATTCTTCGAAGAGCGCGGCTGCAAGGTGCTCTCGACCGACGCGCGTCCGGATTTGCTGGCGGAGATCAAGCGGCGCCATCCGGCGCGAAAGGTTGCGACGCTCGACCTCGAGCACCCCGATGGGATCGGCGCGCTCGGAAAGTTCGATGTGGCCTTCTGCTACGGGACCCTGTACCACCTGGCGGCGCCTGAGCTGGCGCTCGAGGCTTTGAGCTCGGTCTCAGACATGATCCTGCTCGAGACCAGCTTGAGCTCGGGCGATGTCGATGCCGCCCCGACCGTCGAGGAGAGCGCCGCTGCGAACCAGGCCTATTCGAACCGGGGCTCTCGCCCAACACGCGTGTGGGTTTTGGGCCGGCTCCGGAAGTACTGGGCATACGGATATATCTCGATCACACAGCCTTCTCATCCCGACTTTCCGATCGATTGGACGATGCCCACGGACCGGCCGAACCAGCGAGCCATCTTCGTCGGGTCGAGGACGGCGCTCGCGAATTCCCTACTTACGTCGGACATCCCCGACCGGCACCGAGCGGCGTAAGTCGAGCGTCCTCAGGACTCACGCCGGGTGCTTGCGCCACTGCACCATGGCGAAGCATGAAGTGCGTTCGCCCTGGATCCGCTCCAGCTTGCGCTCGAGCCACAGCAGCGGAGGCGTGTACCGGCCCTTCCACGCCAGCGGCACTCGAAACACCATCGAGTTGAACACGAGCAGGTATGCGGGTCCTCCGGCGTAGCGGGTGGTGACGAAGTCGAATCGCTCCGCGTTGCGGCGCATGAGGTCGTTGATATCGACGGCCGCTTCGTTCTCTTCGAAGAGATCGTCGTGCCGGTACCAAAATTGGCGTGCCGCGTTGGCGAATGAGCCCGTGTGCGGTTCGTAGAAGCACAGCCAGCCGCCAGGCTTGAGGATGCGATGGATCTCGGTCACGGCCTCGGGCACATGCGGGTGTACGTGGTGCAGGCCGCCGGTGATGAAGACCGCATCGAATGACTCGTCATCGAATCCCGAATAGAGGATCGAGCCCTGCACGCCGACCGCGCTCGGCAGCTTGGCGCGGAACTGCTCGATGACCTGGGGTGAGACGTCCAACCCGTATGCGAGAGCCCCCTGGGACAGGAGGTATTCGGCCGTCTGGCCGCTGCCGCACATGGCGTCGAGCACCTTGCGGCCGCGTAGGTCGACGCCCGCGACGAGCGGCTCGTAGATGAAGCGGCGGCGATACAGGTTGCTCCACTCATCCGAGTAGTGGGCCTCGTAGGCCTTGCCTATCCGGTCGTAGTGCGCCCGCTGTCGTGCCTCGTAGTCCTCCGGCTCTGTGCGTAGCTCGTCTTTCATATGTGTCGGCGGCGCCCAAAGCCTAATCCGAACGAGATCGTTTCTTCTCGAGCGATTCAGCCGGTAGGCACAGAAGGTTCAGCGATGTGACGCCATCGTCGATGAGCGGTTCTGGCTTTCCGGTCGGGCCAAACACCTCGACCACGTAGTCGTATGACCTCAGCAGCTCCAGCATCTCAACAGTACTCGAGCCCATCTGACGCAATGACTCGTCCTGGGCTTCCGCGACAACGACCGGTCGCAGCCTGCGCAGGACTTCGCCGGCTCCACTCAGGACTGCGGTTTCCGAGCCTTCGACGTCGAGCTTCAGCAGGTCGAGGCGGGTCAGGTTTTGGGCCCTGGCAACTTGATCAAGCGTCACGACCTCAACCTCGACCGACTCCGCCTGGACGGTATCGGCATACATGAAGCCTCCCAGGGTGTTATGCCCGGAGTGGCTCGGCCCCGCCACATTGAGGGTCGCCCTTCCCGAAGCGCGGCCCAAGGCAGCCGGATGCACCTTCACGTTCGCAAGAGCGTTCACCGCCAGGTTGTCGCGGAGGCGGCTTTGCTCGCGAGGGCTCGGTTCGAAGGCGTGAACCGCGCCTGCTTCGCCAACGATTCGGGCCGCCATGATGGTGAAGAGTCCCTCGTTGGCGCCTGCGTCGACGACGCACATTCCCGCCTCGAGAAGGCCGGCGATCGCATACATCTCGTTGGGCTCATATCGACCGTCCACGTAGGTGCAGCGGCTCATGTCCCCGGCGAGGTGGTGATTGAACCTCAGCCCGAGATACCAATCTGTGGTTACCGGCCCGTCGTAGTGGCGCGACTGGGCGATCTGCCAGATGGCTCGTCGCAACCAAGCCCGCGGGTCACCGCGGTTCCATTGCCCAAAGCGCCAACCGGGTACGGGCTCCAGCCTGCCGACGCGGAAAGCAGATCTCGCCACCACCTCGAGCGCCTTCGGCAAGGGCCGCTCGGCCGCCGGCGTCATGCCCTCGCGGCGGATCTCGGCAGCGCGGTGATCAGCGTGTGCCATCCGAGCCTCCGCTCCAGCCATGAGAACCACGCGGTCGGAAGCCAGCGAAAGTACCAGACCCACTGGTACTCGTACTTGACGTATTTGTCGATTTGATACGGAAATATGTGGTCCTTGCGGATGTCGACGACGTCGTAGTCACGCATCAACCTTCGCGCGCCGCCAAATGAGTAGGAATAGGTGACGGGGCTGCCGTCCTGGGCCTCCGAGTACGTGCGGACGAGCTCGTCGGAGCGCCAGATGGCGCCCTTGCCGTACGTGAGGATGATCCAAAGCACCTTCCACGACCACTTGGAGTAGACCATCACCCGAAGCTCCGTGTCGGGCTTGCAGTAGAGCTTGATCTGCTCGAGCACCCGCTCGGGGTGCGGCGTGTGATGGATGACCCCGAATGAGTAGACCAGGTCGTACTGCTCGACCGGCACGAGCTCGCTCAGGTGTTCCGCGTCGCCCCCGTAGAACCTCGCCTTCAGCCCGAACACCTCGAAGCGCTTCTGGCACAGCTCCAGGCTCTCCTCGGAGAGATCGACGACCGTCACCTCGGCGCCGGCGCGGGCGAAGTTGATCGAATCCGTGCCGATCCCGCACCCGATCTCGAGCACCTTCTTGCCGCGCCAGCGTTCGAACTCGGCGAACTTCGGTATGTGAGGCTCCACGAAGTACTTGCGGGCCTCGACCTCATCGAAGTACTCGCGGGTGCCGACCGGGTTGGTCGAATGGCGGATGTTGCACGGCCGGCGGTTCCAGTAAGCGCGGACCTGGTCGATGACTGAGGTGCTGTCGGCGGCGGCCGCCACGCTGGTCAGGCTCTAACTCGAGCCGGGTCGGTCCACATACCTGCCAGCGCTGCGGCCAGGCGCTGGCTGTCGTCTCCCAGGCCCAGGCCGACGTAGTTGGGCCGGTCGCCGGCCTGCTTGCGGAGCAGGCGCCAGGCGTCGACCAGGATGGTGGACCTCGGTATCGACGCCAGGTCGATGGCCGCGTACGCCTTGTCCGGGTTGGTGATGACGACCACATCGCTGCCGGCGATCGCCTCCTCGGCCGTGGTTGCGTATGTCACCTGGTCGCCCAGCACGCGGCGGACGGCGTCCATCGCCATCGCGTCATGCACGACGACGGTCGCGCCGGACTCGACCAGGCTCTTCGCGAGCAGGAAGCCGGGGGCCTCATCGATCACGTTGCTGTCGGGCTTGTAGGAGAGCCCGAGCACGGCCACCTTGCCACCCTTCGGGATCAGCTCCATCACGCGGGCGGCAAGTCTGTGGTTGCTCGACGTGTTGTACGCGTGCACCGCCTCAGCCAGCGCTCCCGACTGACCCAGCTGGCCGGCGAGGTAGGCGAGCGCTTGATTGTCACGCGGGAAGCACGGTCCGCCGTACGCGACCGCGCCTTTGAGGTACCGGCTGCCGATTCGCGTGTCGAGACCCAGGGCTCCGGTGACGACGTCCACGTCACCTCCCGGCAGCTGCTCGCTCATGGCGGCGACCATGTTCGCGAACGAGATCCTCATCGTCACGTAGGCGTTGACCGAGATCTTGGTGAGCTCAGAGTTGACGATGTTCATGCGGGCGATCTTGGGTTCGTTGTTGCAAACCGCAAGGTAGGTCTCGGCCAGCATCTTGCCCGCCCGGTCGTCATGCTCGCCGATGAGCAGAAATTCCGGGTTGAGGAAGTCATTGATGACCTGGCCGAGCGCGATGAACTCCGGGCTGTAGCAGACCCCAAAGTCCTTGTCGACCTTCTTGCCCGACTCACGCTCGAGCACGGGAATCATTCCGTACTCGGTCGACCCAGGCAGCACGGTGCTGGTGAGGACAACGAGGTGGTAACCCTTCTTGGCTTTCAGTCCGCGTCCGATGGACGTCGCTGCCGCGATCACGTAGTCGATGGAGAAGCCGCCCTCGGCCGTGCTCGGGGTCGGCACCACGATCAGCGTCACGTCCGAATCGACCACCGCCTGCGCCACGTCCTGGGTGGCGCGAAGCCGGTCTTTGGCGCCTGCCATCATCTCGGTGAGCTGGGGCTCGGTCACCGGCGCCGTGCCCTGGTTGACGAGCTCCACTGTCTTGGCCGACACGTCGGCGCCGATCACAGAGAAGCCCTTGTGAGCGAAGCTGGCGGCGATGCAGGCGCCGAGCTTGCCCAGTCCGATGACGGAGATGGCCGGCTTGGCCGCCATCAGCGCCGTCCCCTGACCTTCGAGCCCGTCGCGCCGGCCCGCGCCGGCTCGGGCTCGACCTTGTCCTTGGCCTCGCCGCGGTCGGTCAACATGCGGTCGAAGTAAGAGCGGACCTTGTCCGGATCCTTGGTGGAGAAGTACCAGTCGATGGTCTTGTGCAGGCCTTCGACGAAGGTGACCTTCGGGCTCCATCCGATGAGCTCCTTGGCCAGCCGGTTGCTCGCGACCCGGTTTAGCGGCCCGGTCGGCATGTGGGTCAGGAATTTGATGTCGGCCTGCTTCCCGGTGTAACGAAGCACCTCGTGGACAGCGTCGATGACGCGGGTTCGCTCCATGGTGCCGAGGTTGATAGGCGTGCCATCCACGATGCCGCTCTCCGCGGCCTCGATCATGCCCTCGGCGATGTCGCCGACGTACGTCCAGTTGCGGACCTGGTTGCCGTCGCCCCACACCTCGAACGGGTTCTGGCCTATGAAAGCGCGCGCGATCATCGCGATGACGGCGTGGTTCTCGACCCCGCGCTCGCCGTACACCGTAAAGAAGCGGCAAGACACGGACTTGAAGCCTCGCTGCCGGTACCAGGCCTGCAGGCTGAGCTCGCCCATCAGCTTGGCCCATCCATACAGGTGGTCCGAGTCGTATGGCGGTCCGACCATCTCCTCGCTCAGGTACAGCTCCTTGGACAAGTCCTGCTGGATGTAGTTCGGGTAGACGCAGCCCGAGGAAGCGAACACGAATTTGTCGACGCCCTGGTCCATGGAAGCCTGGACCAGGAGGCCATCCATCACCAGGTTGCGGCCGCACTCGGCGTCGTGCATCTCGACATATCCGCGGCCGCCGTGGATCGCGGCCAGGTGGAAGACGACGTCGATGCCGCGCGTCGCAGCCTCCGCGGCGCCGGCGCTCAGCAGGTCGACCTGCTTGACGTCCACAACACCGCTGTCGATGTGACCGCGGATGTTGTCGAGGGTTCCGCTCGAAAGGTCGTCGACGACCCGAATCTTGTTCGCGCCCCGCTCCACCAGCTTGTCGATGACATGCGAGCCGATGAACGAAGCGCCGCCCGTGACCAGGACGCTTCGGTTCTTCCAGTCGCGGATGCGGTCGCTATCGCGAGGTTGACTCGGTTGCAATTTACTCAGGCGCTCCCAGCGGACAGGGTCTCCGTATTGATTCTTATCACAGCCAGCGCGAGCGCAGCCACGCAGGCCAGCTCGCGCATCTCTCCATTCCACATCGAGTCGACCGCGCGGTCGAGGGCCACCACGTCCACCGTGGTCGGGGCGAGATCGACGTGAACGGGGTCGGCCACCCGCCGGGCGCCGCGGGCGAGGAAGACATGCTCGGTGCCGCAGCCACGGTTACCGTCGACGACGTATTGGCCGAGATCCAACCACTCGGAGGCTTCGTAGCCGGCCTCTTCGCGAAGCTCGCGACGGGCCGCGTCGACCGGTTTCTCGCCATCGTCGATGAAACCGGACGGCAGGCCTTGGGTCTCGCTGCGTGACCCGTGCCGGTAGTGCTTGACGGTTACGAGGCTACCGCCGTCGGTGAGCGCGGCAACCACGACGAAGTCACGAAGCCGGATGGTGTAGAAGTCGTCGACGCGCCGTCCGTCCGGGAGCTTGATGTGCTCTTCAAGCACCTCGACCCATGGATCTCGGCGCAGCAGGCTGGTGGTTGACTCGACTGTCCAATCGCTCCCGCTCACCCGGACACCGAATCCGACCGGCGAGGCCCAGATCGCCTCATGGTCGGCCAATGATACGTTGGGCGTGCTGGGCAGGGCAACGCTCGCCCCCCACCCTGCTGATACCGTATGGCTGGTCATTTGAACGCGATCTCACGAGTCGGCGTGGTCGGCCTGGGCACAATCGGATCGCAGGAGCTCGCCCTCTGGCAGCGCTCCGGTCACCAGACCGTGGGCTACGACATCTCTGAGTCGCGGGTGAAGGCGCTGGCGGCGAAATCTGGATCAGGATCCAATGCGCTTCTCGCCGCGCGGGTCGAGGACCTGGACGGCTGCGACGCCCTCATCCTGTGCCTCCCGAACCTGTCGCCGGCCGGCGAGAACAGCGTTGACGCTTTCGACCAATTCGTGTCGGACGCCCGCGCCCTCTCCGACCGGGAGAGGCTGATAGTGGTCGCGAGCACCGTGCCGATCGGGTTCACGCGCGACCTGGCTGCTCGCTTCGGCCGTCATGGGCGCCTGGTCTCGCACGCGCCGGAGCGTTTCGACCCAGGTCGGGGTACGGCGCTGGGTGAGATCCCTCGGGTGGTTGGCGCGACGAGCGCCGAAGCGCTCAACCTGACCGTCGAGCTGTACAAGCGAGCCGGCGTCCCCACCCACGCGGTCGAACCCGTGGAGGTCGCCGAAGCGTCCAAGCTGCTGGAGAACTCGTTCCGCCTCGTCAACATCTCGTTCATCAACGAGTTCGCGGAGCTCTGCCGCCGGATCGGCATCACCGCCGCCGACGTGATCGACGCAGCCGCCACCAAGCCCTTCGCCTTCATGCCCCATCAGCCCGGTGTCGGCGCGGGCGGCACCTGCATCCCCACTGTGCCTCGATACCTGCTCGAGGCGGCCGAGGAGATCGGGCTCGCGATGCCGATCCTGCGGGACGCGATCACCACCAACGACCTGATCATTCAGCGCGTCGCGGACCACCTGCGCGACCTGCTGGCGGGGAGCGGGATAACGCGCGGCCACGTCCTGGTGGTGGGCGCGACCTACAAGCCCAACTATCCCGACGCCCGGGCCTCGGCCGCGCTCGCATTCGCGCGCGGCCTGGCGGCGCACCATCAGGTGGTGGTGTACGACCCGATCGTCGAGGCCACCAATTTCCCGCGCGAGATCGAGCTCGTCCGCGAAGTTCCAACGGCGCGTTTCGACGCGGTGGTGATCGCGCTCAAGCACCGGGACACCGACATGGCTGCGCTCCGGAAGCTGAGCCCCATCCTCCTCGACCTGGTTCGTGGCGCCGTCGAGGTGACCGAGTCGATCTCGACGCGTAAGTAAGGGGCCGGGGGCTCGGGTCCATGCGGATCTGGATCGTCAACCACTACGCCGACCCGCCCGACGGCCTGGCCACGCGGACGTTCGACCTTGCGCGCAGGCTCGTGGAGAAGGGGAACCCGACGACGATCTTCGTCTGCGCCTTCAGCCACTACCACCTCAAGCCGGTACGAGAGCTCGGCTGGAGGCTTTGGCGCGATGAGGACATCGAGGGCGTCAGGTACGTCTGGATCGCCGCGCCCGCTTACCACAGGAACGACTGGCGTCGTGTCCTGAACATGGTTGTGTTCAGCGCTCTCGCATTCGTATCCGGATCCCTCCGCCGTGAGCGACCCCAGGTGGTGGTGGGCGTTTCGGTACATCCGCTGGCCGCGCTCAGCGGTTATTTCCTTGCCCTCACCAAGGGCGCCAGGTTCTTCTTCGAGGTCACCGATCTATGGCCGGAAACTCTCATCGACTTCGGCCGGCTCCGACCCGATGGAAGAGCGGCTCGCGGGATGCGAACGCTGGAGCGCCACCTGTTCGAGCAGGCGGAGCGGATCATCATGCTGTGGCGGCACACAGACGCCTACGTTGAGTCGCAGGGCGTATCACCGTCGAAGATCCTGTGGCTGCCCCACGGTGTGGAGCTCGCCCGATACGAAGAGCTGACGCCCTATGACGGAGGCCGCCATCGCCCATTCCGCATCATGTTCCTGGGCGGCTTCGTGGCGTCCAACTCGCTGGACAGCATCCTCGAAGCCGCCGCCGTACTGGAAAAGCGGGGGCGCAAGGATGTCGAGTTCATCCTGGTCGGCTCCGGGCAGGAGCGAGAAGGGCTCATCAGACAGGCGAAGTCGATGGGGCTGAAGAACGTCGACTTCAGGGCCGCGGTGCCGAAAAAAGACGTGGGGCGGATCATGGGCGAGGCGGATGCGTTCATCTACGGCCTCCGCGACCTCGCGCTCTATCGATTCGGCATCAGCCTCAACAAGCTCACCGACTACCTGGCGGCGAGCAGGCCGATCGTCTTCTTCGGAAAATCGACGTACGACCCCGTCCGCGATGCCAACGCCGGGTTCAGCGTGCCGCCGGGCGACCCCGAGGTCCTGGCGGACGCTGTCGAGCAGCTCGTCGACCTGACGCCACAAGAAAGGATGGAGATGGGCGAGCGGGGCCGCCGTTTCGTGCTCGAGCAGCACAACATCCCGCGCCTCGCCGACCGGCTGCTCGAGGTCTTCGAAGCCGAGCAAGCTCCGGTGGTCAGGCGGGGCACGCTGCGCGGGATCGTGCTGGCGGCCACCCTCCTGCTCACGGTCGCCCTCGAGGTCTTCGCAGTCCCCGTGGTCATCTCCTTCGCGCTGTTCGTGCTCCTGGCCCTGGTGCTGCCACGCTTCGCGGATACCACGACCAGCGCCGTGCTCGCGTTTGTGCTGGCCCTCTACGTGCTGGCAAGTCTCACAATGCTGGAGGTGAACCGGATCGGCGACATCACCGGCCGGCAGCTCGAGCGCAGGCCCATCGCCCTGGCTCGGATCGCGATGCTCGCCGCCCTTCCTGTGGCGGTCCTCGTCAGCTCGCCACAACGTGTGACGCTGTCGGCGGCGATCGCGCTCGTCTACGTCGTCGTCGCCCTCTTCTTCTTCAAGCGGGGGCGCCCGAACCGCCTCATGCTCGCTTACGTCGGGGTGGTCGCCGCGTGGATGATCCTGTCCTGGCTGCGCTCCAGATACCTGCTCCACCTGACGCCAGACCAGCTCAGCTACGGCACCTCGAAGCTGACCTATTTCGTTTTCATCGTTCTGCCGATGTCGGCTGCTGTTGCGATGATGATCGACCGCGCGGAGGACGCATGGCCCGCGGCCGCAACCCAGCTCGCGATCGGCGTCGCGATCGGCCTCATCACGATCGCGCTGCTGGGCGATCGCATCCTCGGAGTCGACCGCTACACCTGGCAGGGCAACCTGATCGCCCTGGGCACGCTGGTCGCGGTCCAGCCCTGGTTGATCAAGAACTTCTGGGCCTCGGCCGCCATCGGCGTGCTGGGCGTGGGCGGGATCATGTTTGCGAGCGCGCGCCAGTCCCTGGTGGCGTTCGCGCTTGCGCTCGTGCTCTCAGCCGTCTTTTGGGCCGCTTCCAAGTACTGGCGTGAAACTCGAGGCACGCCGAACCCGTATCGAAAGGCGCTGTACAACCGGTACGTGGCCCTGCCTCTGGTGTTGGTGATATTGACCGGGGTCGCGATCGCGGTCACGTACGACCCTCACAACTACTGTCATTGCGTCACCGACCGCCTCATCGCCCTCGAAGGCAGCTCGGGCGATCGCGACAAGCTGCTGCTTCGAGGGGTGACGCTGCTTGGGCAGGACCCCATCCTCGGCACCGGCCTCGGTTCTTTCGCCGGCGTCCTCAAGAACACGAGCACGATCGGGACCGCCAAGCCTGGAGACTTCTACCAGTACCCGCACAACGTGCCCCTGGAGGTCGCGAGCGAGACCGGGCTGGTCGGCTTCTTGCTGATCATCGTGCCGCTGCTCTTGGGGTGGTTGGCTTTCATGTGGGGCGGGATCCAACGCGGGGCGCCGGCGGTCGCCGGCCTGATGATGATCGTGGCCGTCTTCTTTGCCGTCGCCAACCTGAGCGGCGACATCCCCAGCGATCGAGGCCTGTGGATCTTCGGAATCGTGGCGCTCAAGCTGGGCATCGACGCCTGGCAAAGCCGCCCGGCGGCCGCCCGGCGCACCGCCCCCGAGCGAGTTGACGTGCCCGTGCCCGTTTCGTAAGCTGCCAGCGCACTCAAGCCCCACTCCCTAACCCTCTTGGTTGAGGGGGGACTCCCCCCTTGGGGCGCCGGGCCTGGCAGAGCCAGCTCCCGGCGCACCCCCCTGCCAGAGGGGAGAGGGATGGCAGGGCGCCCTTTAGCACACACTTCTAGACCTGACCGCATGAGCATCACCACCCCACGGACGACCGGGCCCGAGCCGCGAGCAGGCGCACCGTCTGCCACCGGCCGAAGGCTGCGCGCATTGGTGCGCTACACGCCGTCCTTCCTGGCCGAGGTGGTGATCTTCTGGGTTGGGCTGGAAACATTCCAGCAGCTCAACTACGGCGGCCGCATCATCACGACGCCGCAGTCGCGAGCCACACTGCTGCTCTCGATCGCTTTCGTCGTGCTGGCGATGGGCGCGGGTGAGGCCCATTTCGGCCTTTACCGCCGCATCTGGAAGGTGGCGGGCATCCACGACGCCATCGCGACCGGGCTGGCTGTGGCCGAGGCGTCGCTCCTCATCACACTGGCCAACTGGGTCTTGCCGAGCGATTACCGCATCTGGCGCCTCGGCGTGCCGTTGCTGGCCATGCCCGCCGTCCTGATGGGCATCGGCCTGTTCCGCCTCCTCCCTCGCTTGCTGTCCCGGGCGCCGGCGAGCGGCAGCCGCCTCCTCATCGTCGCCGACTCGGCCTCGAACCCGTCCGTCAAAGAGCTCGTCCAGTCGCCCAGCCCCGAGTGGCAGGCGGTCGCGATCTTGACCAAGGATCCCTCTCAGATCCACCACACCGTTCTGGGCGTGCCGGTGGTCGGGTCGGCCTACGAGCTGGCGCATCATCTGAAATCGACGGACGCGGGTGGCGTTGCATTCGTCTTCGAAACCGATTCCACCCCGGAGGACAGAAAGCTCTTCAACGTCTGCCTGGAGGCGGGCCTCCCGCTCTTCATCCTTCCCGGCACCGAGGCGTGGTTCCACCGCCAGCACGGGACCCGGCTGCGGCAGCTGTCCGCCGACGACCTGGTCGGCCGCACCCACCGCGAGCTGGAGGTGGAGCAGGCGCGC
>Ga0209648_10001499_pt1 | contig 18948 bp, 15 predicted proteins | sample GraSoi2013_115cm_FD_185830 | JGI IMG/M metagenome (GOLD analysis project Ga0209648, IMG submission 185830) | Grasslands soil microbial communities from the Angelo Coastal Reserve, California, USA - Sample 9_17_2013_115cm (SPAdes) (version 2) | ecosystem: Environmental > Terrestrial > Soil >...
GGCCGCGTAGGGCGGCACCGCGAGCACGACGGCGTCGTCAGGCCCGACTGCGATGCTGGCCTCGCCGAAATCGAGCCCGGCGACGGCGTCCGCCGCCACGATGCATCGGCGCAGTTGGTGGCCAAAGCGGAAAGCTCCCCCACGGCTTTTGAGGTACGCCATCGCCGGCTCGACGAAAGCCGCGCTGAGCCCCTGCGGCGCCAGATAGGGCCGGCACGCCGCGCCACCTCGTGCGATCGATTCCCGCACCACCGCCCGCGCGAGATCGGAAGACGCCGCACCGGGGTCGGTGTTGAGGGCCGCCAGCAGCAGGGGCCGCATCACCTGCTCGTACGCAGGCCCGCGGCAGGACATGACCTTCCCGAGCGGCTGGTCCTGCGTTGGCCACATCAGACGCGCCAAAGCGACATAGTCGCGCGCGCGGGTGTGCGGCGCGCGGCGCCGACGGTCGAACATCCATAGCGGCAGCCGCCCGACGCCAAGATCGAGCGTCCAGCGTTGCTGGGTGCCAAGATCGAAGAACGGAAAACGCGCCTTCGCAGCGCCGGTGACCAGAGCCGCCGCACCGATACGCGCGAGAAAGCCGAGGGCCGCGGTGTTGCCGGACAAGAGAATATGGGTGCCGTTGTCGATGCGCATTCCGCTCTGCGCATCGTCATATGACCGGCAGCGGCCGCCGGCCCCGTCGGTCGCCTCATACACGACGGTGGCGATGCCGCGAGCGGCCAAACCGACCGCAGCGGCCAGTCCGGCGAGGCCGCCGCCGATGATGTGAACCGTGCGGGCCATCAGATGAACGCGTATCGCATGATGATCCAGACGAGCCGAGGCCGGCCCAGCCTGATCGGATGACGGGGTGGAGCAAATCCGCGCGTCGCCATGCGCTCCAGTATCAGCCGGTAAACTGCGCCCATCATGCGCGGCGCCCGCACGGCGCGGCGTGGCGCCGACGACATGATTTCGTCGGCGGTGTCGAAATGGTGGCGGGCCGCTCTTATGACCTGCGCGCAAGCGTGGCTGAGCGCTGGGCTTGCCAGAACGACGGACGGATCGGCGGCATCGATGCTTGCCTCGACCAGGGCCTCGTGCGGCAGGTACAGCCGTCCGACCGCCGCGTCCTCGTCGAGGTCGCGCAGAATATTGGTCAGCTGCAGCGCGCGTCCCAAATGATGGGCAAGCTGCTGGCCGGACTTGTTTTCAAGGCCGAATATCTTCACCGACAGCCGGCCGACTGCACTTGCGACGCGGTCGCAATAGAGATCGAGGTCGGGCCACGTCGGCGCCCGGATGTCGGCCATCACGTCCATTTCCATGCCATCAACAATGGCGAGGAAGTCTGCCCGATCGAGGCCATAATCCTGCACCGGTTTGGCCAGATCGCGGGTCCGCGACGTGAGCGAGCCGCCGTAAAGGGCCATGATATCGGTGCGCCACGCGGCGAGTTCGGCAAGCCGTTTATCTCGGGGCCCCCGGGCATCAGCGATGTCGTCGACCTGCCGGCAAAAGCCATAGATCGCAAACATGGCGTCGCGCTGCGCTTGCGGCAGAATCCGCATGGCCATGTAGAACGAGCTGCCGGATGCACGATCGGCATTTGGAGTGGCGTCGGGCTGGGTCACAACTCGCTGGGTCACAAGGGGGGCGCTCACGCATCCTTTGCTTTGCGCGAGGCAACTCCGCCCCGTGCAAAACGGGCGAGCGATCCCGCCGCTACGCCCGCCAACACGCCTCCCATAGCGCCGATCTTTGTCAAATGCACGTTTTCACTCAACGGATCTCGCGTCTTAATCAATCCTAATATTCGCCGGGCCAGCGCCGTGATTACGGCAACTTCGAGGGACAGCCGGAAATCCCCAATCATGGCCGCAAAACCGCTGCCTTCCCGGAATAGCAAATCCGTCCGATGCGCCAGCGACCTCAGGCATCGCAGCAGCGCCGGCGACGACCGCGGCGCACCCAGTTCCTCCACCTGCGCGCCGGCGTCCTGCAAGGCGTCGAGCGGCAGATAGACGCGATCAAGAGCCGTATAATCGGCATGACAATCCTGGATGTGGTTGTTGATCTGCAGGGCCGCGCATAACGCATCGTTTGCTGGCCAGATCGAATCGGGCTCGCCGTGAACGTCGAGGACAAAACGGCCAACCGGCATCGCCGAATATCTGCAGTATTCGATCAACTCGTCCCAAGTCCGGTAGCGCAGCTTGGTGACATCCATGCGGAACGCCGTGAGCAGATCCTGGGCGTGGCGTGGCGACAAGTGCCGGTCTTTGAGTGCAGCACGCAGTCGCTGCGCCACCGCCTCGCCCTCGATATGGCCGAGAAGGCCGGCCTCAAGCGCGTCAAGATGGGCAAGTTTCTCCTCAGGCTTGAGCGTCGGATGATCGGCGATGTCGTCAGCGGTGCGGACGAATTCATAGAAGGCCAGAATGGGGGCGCGATGCTTCGCTTTGATCAATACGGATGCGACAGGGAAATTCTCGTCCCTGTGACCTTTGCCGGACCGTAACTCCGCCGCGCCGGTCATTTCGCCCTCGCGGCCTGAAATCGGCCTTTCCAGAAGCCACCCCTTCCTCGCACCGATTGCAGCGCGGAATTGAGGGTGAACATGAGGTAGGCGAACGCAATTGCCGGCAACGCGACCGCACGCCAAGGCGAAATCCCGTAGATACGCAGCGTCGGTACAAAGAGGAGCGCCATGATGGCCCACGCGCCGACCCCGAACAGCGGCGCATATCCCGATCCGGCCAGCGCCGCGACCGGGGGAACCACAAAGGTGAGCACCAACGCCAATATGGCGCCGAGGAGTCGCAACGGCGAATATCCGAGTTGCGCATAGGCCGAGCGCGACACCATCTGAGCCATGTCGGACCAGCCCGGATAGCTGCGGATGCTGGCGACACGATCGGTCAGCCCGAGCCAGATCGGTCCCTTGGCTTTGAACTTGCGAGCCAGCGCGCAATCGTCGATCAGCGCATCGCGGATCGCTTCGATGCCGCCGACGTCCCGCAAGGTTTCGGCACGCACCAGCACACACCCTCCGGCGGCGGCGGCGGTCGCACGGTCCGCGCGATTGACCCAGGAAAACGGATACAACATCTGGAAGAAAAAAATGAACGCTGGAATGAGCGCGCGCTCGGCTTTACTGTCGCAGCGCAGCTTAACCATAAGGGACGAAAGCAAGGCGCCGCGGGAGACTGTGTGCGCGACAAGCCAGCGCAACATCTGCGGCGCATAAACAATATCCGCGTCCGACAGAAGAAGATATTCGACCGCATGATCAAGTGACCGCGCAGCCGTAATGCCTTGGCTCAGGGCCCAAACCTTGCCGGTCCATCCGCGGGGCAGCGCCGTTCCCGAGACGATCATCAGCCGATTTTGAGCGTCGCAATCGGATGCGGCGCGCTGCGCAATGTCTGCGGTGCCGTCGCCGCTGTTGTCGTCGACGACGATGACCGACCAGGACCCCGGATAGTCCTGACGGAGCAGCGAGGCGAGGCACTGGCCGATGACATCGGCCTCATCACGCGCCGGAATGACGACGGTGACGCCGGGCCAAACCTTAGGCGGCGGCGGTGAGCCGTCGTCGCGCTCGGCGCAACGCCAGAACCCGCCCCTGCCGCGAGCCACATAGCACCATATCGCCAGCGGAAGAAACGCCGTGATTTCAAAGATCATCTTGTCGTTAACTACGTTAGGAGTCGGGCTGCCGACCGAACTGTTGTACCCCGAAACGGATACGCAATATAACGCCCCTGCGACATCGAAGTTGCGGTTTTCATGTTTTTCTACAACACCGAACCACCGGATCGAAGCCCGAGAGCTAAAGGACTTGGCATGGCGGCAAAAAACGGCAGCGCGCGGTTCGAGGCGCGCCTCAGCGAGATTGCGGCGTTAACCGAAACTCTTCTCGATCGACTTCTTGGCCTCGGCCCGGTGGCGGGCGAGCGTGCCCGCCCGGCTCGCCTGCTCGACGCCATGCGCTATGCGAGCCTCGGCGGCGGCAAACGGTTCCGCCCGTTTCTCGTGGTCGAAAGCGCGGCGCTGTTTGCGGTGCCGCAGGAGCTGAGCCTGATGGCGGCCGCAGCGCTCGAATGCGTCCATTGCTATTCGCTTGTACACGACGACCTGCCGGCGATGGACAATGATGACCTGCGCCGCGGCCGGCCGACGCTGCACAAGGCCTTCGACGAGGCAACTGCCATTTTGGTAGGCGATAGCCTGCTCACGCTCGCATTCGACATCCTGGCACGGCCTGAGACCCACCCGGACCCTGCGGTCCGCGTCGCGCTCGTGCTCGGGCTTGCGCGCGCGGCCGGACTCGGCGGCATGGCCGGAGGCCAGATGCTCGATCTCGCGGCGGAAGGCCGGTTTGCGGCGGCGCCGCCGCAAATGGACCTGAAGGACGTCGAACAGTTGCAGGCGATGAAGACGGGTGCGCTGTTGCGCTATGGCTGCGTCGCCGGAGCGATTCTGGGTGGGGCCGACGAGGGCCAGCGAATGGCGCTCGATCGATTCGGCGCCATTGTCGGAGAAGCATTCCAGATCGCCGACGATATTCTCGACGTCGAAGGCGATGCTGCCACGGTCGGAAAGGCGACCGGCAAGGACGCCGACGCCCGTAAAGCGACGGCGGTCGGAATTCTCGGCGTCGCCAAGGCGAAGAAGAAGCTGTTCAGTCTGATCGACGAGGCCGAGTCCGCCCTCGCGCCGTTTGGCGCCAATGCGGCGTTGCTGAAGGCCGCGGCACGGTTCGTCGCAGAGCGGCGAGCTTGAGGGGTCCGCGTGCCTTGATGAGTGCCGAGGCCATGGCGAATTCGTCTTCCAACGCGTCATAGGCGGCGACGAACGCCGGGTCCTTCATCCACTCTTTCGCGACTTCCTCGACTGGGATGAACTTTCGCATCACTCAACCTCGTAAGCGTCTATGCTCACCTGTCGGCTTTCAAAGGGCCGCAAGGACCCGATCGCGCGTTCGTGACGTGTAGCACCGTGGAACTAGAATCGAATCGTTCAAATCGCAAGCAAGCATGACCGATAAACCGACCAGCGCCCGCATCGGACAACCTGTCCGCCGCAAGGAGGACCTGCGCCTCGTCACCGGCAAGGGCTGCTACACCGACGACATCAGCTTGCCCGGCCAAGTCTATGCCGTAATGGTGCGTTCGCCCCACGCTCATGCGCATATACGGGCGATCGATGTCGCGCCCGCAATGGCGGCGCCCGGCGTGCTTGCCGTCCTCACCGGGCGCGACCTGCTGGCCGACGGGCTCCGGCCGATCCCCCACAAGGTCTGGTCGCAGCATCCGGCCGAACTCATGCTGCGTGAGCGCGCCAAGACCTTCACGGCGCCCCACTACGCGCTGCCCGCCGACAAGGTGCGCTTCGTGGGCGAAGCGGTCGCCGTGGTGATCGCCGCCACGGTCGCGGCCGCCAAGGATGGGGCCGAGCTTGTCGCAATAGACTACGAAGCCCTGCCTGCTGTCACCGACACGCTTGAGGCGGCGCGTCCGGACGCACCGCGTTTGTTCGAGGAAGCAGCATCGAACGTCGTTGTGGATGGCGAGCTGGGCGACCGCGCCGCGACCGAGGCGGCTTTTGCTCGCGCCGCCCATGTGGTGAGATTCGAAACGTGGGTACAGCGCGTCACCGGCGTACCGATGGAGCCGCGCGCCGCCGTGTGCGAATTCGATCCCGAGAGCCGGCGATATACGCTTTACGCCGGCAATGGCGGCGCTTGGCGGCTCAAGGACGATCTTGCCACCATTCTTGGCGTCACAGCCGATCAGGTCCGCGTCATCATGCGCGATGTCGGCGGCAATTTCGGCACCCGCGGCATGATCTATGCCGAATTCGCGCTGGTGGCATGGGCGGCGCGGCGGCTCAAGCGGCCGGTCAAATGGACCGCTGACCGGCACGAGGCGTTTCTAGGCGACTACCAGGCCCGCGACCTCGCCGCGACGGCCGAGCTCGCCATCGACCGTGACGGCAATTTCTTAGGCCTGCGCGGCTCCAACATCAGCAATGCCGGTGCCCACACGACAAACTACTCGCCGCTGCAGAAGGGCGTGGAGATCATGACCACGGTCTACCGGGTTCCGGCCGCGTATTTCCGCGCTCGCGCGGTGGTGAGCAATACCTCGCCGACCCGCCCCTATCGCAGCGCCGGCCGGCCGGAAGTGATGTATGTGATGGAGCGGCTCATCGATATTGCCTGCCAGGAGCACGGTTTCGAGCGCGTCGGGATCAGGCGGCGCAATCTGGTGAAGGAAGACGAATTTCCCTACAAGAACGCGTTCGGCATGGTTTACGACAGCGGCGCCTATCACCACACCATGGAGTGGGCATTAAAGACCGGCGATTGGGCCGGCTTCCCGGACCGCCGCGCTGCCGCGCGCGCCCGCGGCAAGCATCGCGGCATCGCGGTCGCAAACTATATCGACACCGCGACCGGGGTGGCGCGCGAGCGCACCGAAATGACGGTCCACCCGGACGGCTGGATCGAGGTGGTCATCGGCACTACCTCCCAGGGACAGGGTCACGAGACGAGCTTCGCCCAGCTCGTCAATGAATGGTATGACGTGCCGATCGAGAACGTCCGCGTCATCACCCATGATACCGACATCGTGAAGTTCGGCGGCGGCGCCCATTCGGGTCGCGGCATGCGGCTTGCGAGCTTGATCATGTGGAAGGCGACGCAGGAGATCGTCGCCCGCGGCAAGCGCGTCGCGGCGCTGCTCCTGCAATCAAAGCCCGAGGCGATCGAATTTGCCGGCGGCCGTTTCGCGCTCAGCGGTGGCAGTCAGGCCATCGGTCTGTTCGAGGTGTCGGCCGCGATGCTGCGCCGGACTGACCTGCCGGAGGACTTGCGCGGGCCGCTCGCGGCGACATGCGACGAAGTCGTGCCGGAGGCGAGCTTTCCGTTCGGATCGCATGTGTGCGAGGTCGAGGTCGACCCGGATCTAGGCACCGTGAAAGTCGTTAAATATTCTGCCGTCGATGACGTCGGCCGTGCCGTGAATCCGCTGATCATCGACGGCCAGACCCACGGCGGAATCGCGCAGGGCCTCGGGCAGGCGCTGTTTGAGCAATGTTTTTACGATGCCAGGACCGGACAGCTGCTCTCGGGTTCATTCATGGACTACGCCCTGCCGCGGGCGGATGTTTTACCCTTCTTCGAGACCGGCATCAGCGAGGTGCCGACGCCGACCCATCCGCTCGGCATCCGGCCGGCCGGCGAAGGCGGGACCACGCCGGCGCTCGCCGTCACCATCAATGCCATCGTCGATGCGCTGCGCGACTTCGGCGTCCGCCACGTGGAAATGCCAGCCACCCCCGAACGCATCTGGCGTGCCATCGGCGGCATGCCGCCACGTACCGACCCTTGAACCTTAAGTGAGGATTTCCCATGCCCATGCTCCTACGCGGTTCCCTGCTGTCGCCGTTCGCCCGCAAGGTGCGCATGGCGATCCTGCATCTCGGTCTGGCGGAAAAGGTCGAATTCGTGCGCGCCGACCCGATGAATCCGGAGGATGTCCTGCGCCAGGACAATCCGCTGGGCAAAATTCCCGTGCTGATAACGCCAGACGGCAAGGCGATCTACGACAGCCGCGTCATCCTGGAATATCTCGATCATGCGGCCGGCGGCGGAATTATCATTCCGGACGGCTGGCCGGCGCGGCTCGATGCCTTGACCATGCAGGCCATGTGCGACGGCGTCATGGATGCCTGCATCCTGATCATCTATGAGGCGCGGCACCGGCCGCCCGCGATCCACCATCAGCCGTGGCTCGACTATCAGCGTGGCAAGGCGGTGCGCGGACTAAAGGCCTTTGCCAAGGCGCCGCCTGACCCGGCGCGCTTCGATGTCGGCACGCTCACAGCGGCCTGCATGCTCGGCTATCTTGATTTCCGCCGTCAGGTCGCTTGGCGCAAGGATTTTTCAGAGCTGGTGCCGTGGCTCGACGCCTTTCGTGCCAAGCATCCGGAATTTGACGCCACCATGCCACCGGAGAATCCGTAAGGCGGGTTGAGCGCACAAGGGGCGCAAGTGGATACGCGGCATTACGACCGGAGCACCCCAGATAGCTGGCCACTTGCTGCCCCGCAAAAGCTGGCAGAGTCGGGCCAGTTGCCGACCCTGGCGCTCTTCCCTGCACGAACCGTAAGGGTGTAGCCTTGAGCATCGGCGCCGCAGCCATGAAAAGGGAGGGGAACATGAATTCACGGCCGCAGTTTCTTTTGGCGATGACATTGGCGGGGGCAGTTGCGACACCCGCGCTAGCGCAAACACCGGCGCCCGCGGCCGGGTCGTCCGGCAGCCGCACTCAAAGTACCGCGTCAATTCCGGATTTTTCCGGCCTGTGGCTGCATCCCGGGCTCGGATTTGGCCCCCCGCTCTCGGGTCCAGGCCCGGTGCGAAACAAGACGCGGCTGCCCTCCGGCGCGAGCAACTTCGCCCTGGTGGTCGGCGATTACACCAATCCTATACTGAAGCCCGAGGCAGCGGAGGCGGTCAAGAAGTTCGGCGAAATCTCGTTGTCCGGCCGGATCTTTCCGGACCCGGACAACATGTGTCTGCAGAACCCCCTGCCCTACATTTTCTGGAACTTCAATGTCCAGCTGCTGCAGCAGCCTGACAAGGTCACGCTCATCTACCAGCACGACAGCGACTTCCGCGTGGTGCGGCTGAACCAGTCTCATCCCGCGACGGTGATCCCGTCCTTACACGGGGATTCGGTGGGCCATTACGAAGGCGATACCCTGGTCATCGACACCGTGGGGATCAAGCTCGGGCCGCATCGAATGATCGATCGTTTCGGCACGCCCTATACGCAAGCCTTGCACGTGGTCGAGCGCTATCGTCTCCTCGACTACGAGGCCACCAAGGAAGCGCTGGAACGGGCCGAGAAGGAATGGCCGCGCGTCGGTGGTGTCGATCCCGACTACAGGGGCAAGGGCTTGCAGCTCGAATTCACCGTGGAGGATCCGGGCGTCTTCACCATGCCATGGTCGGCGACGATCACGTATGGCCGCAACGCGAACCAATTATGGGACGAGCGTGTCTGCGCCGAGAATGTGCAGCACGACTATCAGTACAACTACTTCTCCGACAAGGACGCGCGTCTTCCGACCGCCGACAAGCCGGATTTCTGATCGAAGCAGGCCGCGAACGGGCTTGCGGGCACTTGCGTTTCGCTATTTCCTCAACGCCTCCGCTCGTATCACCTGTAAGCGCGCCGAGCTCTCGAATTGGTTCACCGTCGGCAGCCCGGTGTTCGGGTCGAGCATAGCCTGACCGGGCTTGTAGTAGTGGCGGCTTTCGACCGTTATGGCGAGGCCGTCCGCGGCCTTCTCGCATCGCTCCTTGACGAATATGCCGAGGATTGGGGTTTCGCCTTCCGCCGCCGGCGTGTCGTTGCAGGTCCATCCATCGGTGCCGAAGCGCGCCTTGAACGCGATCGCGACCCCATACGCCTGTGCCCGCAGTTCTTCCTCCGCGCGCGGATCAGTGAAGATCCGGTAGCCCTGGACGAGGCCCGCGCGGTCGATGAGGAGGGAAAGCGTCACCGGCTGGCCGAGCACCATCATGGCGTTGTTACGGGCGATGGCGTCGGGATCGCGCGCGGCGCGGGCAATAAGCTCCCACTCGTCGTCATAGCGAAACCAGATCTCGCGCAGACCCGAGGCTTCCGGACGGCAGCGCTCGAAGCGCTCGAAACTGCCGACGGCAAGCCCCGGCGGACCGCCATTGGTCCCGCACGCGGGATCAACGAATTCCTCTTCGGGAAGACTGCCGACGGGGCTTGGCAGTTGCAGGTCCCAGATTCGCGGCAACGGCTGTTGCGCCGACGCGGCGTTGCCGAATAGTAGAGCGAAGGCGAAGACGGTAGGGCGGGCGAACCTGGGACCGCGGGCGTCCCGCCCGCCTGCCCCCTTCCTTTGCCAAAAAAGCGGGCGGGACGCCCGCGGTCCCAGCGGGCCCCGCATCAGAGCCCGAACACCATCAGGATCACGTTCTGTCCGAGCTCGGCTGCCTCCGGAAACGAGCCTTCGTCGCGGCCAAGCCGGCCGCCGGTGATCAGCGCGAGGTATTGCTTGCCGTTCACCGAATAGGTCATGGGCGAACCCGCGAACGCGGTGCCGGTATCGAAGCTCCACAGTTCCTGCATGGTGTCCTTATCGAAGGCCGATATCTTGCCCATGATGTCGCCCATGAAGACGAGGCCGCCGTCGGTGCCCAGCACGCCCGAATAGGCCGGGTAATAGGACTCAAGCTTCTTCACGGTGTTGCCGGTGCGGACATCGATGCCGCCGAGCAGGCCGTGGCTCACCTTGCAGTTGGGATTGCGCACGCTCCGCTCGATCGGCTCCACGGCATTCTCCTTGGTGGCGGCGCCGCAGTAGATTTCCCGAAAGCCGGTGCCGATGAGCTGCTTTGCCGGGTCGGCAGCCCGCGAGTTGAAGTAGTTGGCTTCGCCGATCATGGCGTTGAAGTAGGTGATGCCGCGCGACGGATCGTAGGTGTTCGGCATCAACGTCGGCATGCCATAATGGGCGGGACGGACGTCGATGGCTTTCTTGCCGTATCTGGGTGCCTTGCCGGCATAGTCCTGAACGGTCTTGGACGCGTCGTAGTCGAGCGGTCGGCCGGTCTTGGGATCGAGGCCTGCGGTCCAGTTCACGGTGGTGAACGGCTGGCCTCTGAGGAACTGGCCGTTGTTGCGATCCAACGTGTAATAGAAGCCATTGCGGTTGGTCTGGCCGATCACCTTGCGCAGCTCGCCGCCGATATTGACATCGTAGAGCTGGGTGATCGCAACCGAGTCATAATCCCATGACTCGTTCGGGATCGTCTGGAAATACCACTTCAATTTCCCGGTATCGACGTCGAGCGCGATGATGGAGTTGGTATAGAGATTGTCGCCGGGGCGGCCCTGCGGATCGAACATATGCACCGGGTTGGCGGTGCCGTAATAGGCGAGGTTCGTTTCCGGATCGAACGACGGCTCCGTCCACACGCCGCCGCCGCCCGTTGGAATCGTCCGCGGATCGGCCCAGGTTTCGGAACCGGGCTGGCCCGGATCGGGGACGACCAGGAATCGCCACAGCAGCTTGCCGGTGTCGGCCGTATAGGCGGCCACATAGCCGCGGCCGTTCTCGCCCCGGTTGCCCTGCCCGATCAGGATCATGTTTTTGACCGCGAGCGGCGCCGACGAGTGTCCCTGGTTCGGCACGACTTCCGGGGCGGTGGTGTTGACGTCGAAGACCACCTGGCCGGAATTCTTGTCGAGCGCGACCAGGCGCGGGACCGAGGTGTCGTTGTTGGTGTTGAAGTACATGTTGTTGCCGAGCAGCGTCACGCTGTGGGCGCTCCTGCCGCCGCCCTGGACCTTGGCGTCGAACTTCCAGACCACGGTAGGCTTCTCATTGCGCACGTCGAGCTTCCAGTATTGCTGCCACTGGTTGCCCACATACATGAAGCCGTCCTCGACCAGCGGCGTGAAGTATTCGGTGGCCTTGTTGGGACGGGCCGGGTCGCCAAGCGAGGCCATGAACTTGACCTTAAGATTGGCGACGTTGCCGCGATTGATCGCGTTGAGCGCCGAATGGTTCCAGTTGCTGTAGTTCCCCATCCGCATCAGCCAGTTTTGCGGTTCGGAGGACGCATTGAGGAGGCGCTGATAGGTCACCTCCGCGGCCGATGCCGGGACGACGGAGACGCCGAGGCAAGAGCTGAGCGCGGTTGCGGTGAGGAGAGCGGCGAGACCGGCCCGGCGGCGAGCCCGCTTGAGGTCAAGCGCCTCAGCGTGACGGCGTTCGCAAACGCGCAGCGCGCGGCAACGTCCAGGTATCGTCATTGTGCGTCCTCCCGATGCGTCATGTGGTTATGCCGAACCATAACATTGCGCCGGGCCAAGGTCACCGCCTTGGGTCACCGCCGTATCGGCCACATCACGGGCATTGAAGCCCGTGTCGCAACCTTTGCGTCAAGCGATTATCCGCACAACGTGACGGTCGAGGTAGGACGCCAGATGGGCGCTCAGGTCGCGGGCGTCGTCGGCAGCGCCATCGATGAGGGCGGATTTTCGACGGCGCAGGAACTGACCCCCGATAAGGTACATGCCCGGCGAACAAACGACCCCTCCGTCATGCCGGATCATGCCTTTGCGGTCGAGAACGGGGACTTCGAGCCACGAATAGTCAGGCCGGTAGCCGGTAGCCCAGATGATCGTTTTGATCTTGCCCATAGCAAGATCGAGGCCGAGCAGCGGCGCCTCCTCAACGCGCGTGGGCGGGAGGCGGTGTGGCGGCCAGGCCCTGTCGTCAAAACCGTTTTCCCGCGCCCACTTGTCGATCAGGTCCAGCAACCTGCCCATCTTGAGATCGGAAAGCGCGCACATGTTGCGCAGCGATCCCGCAAACTGCGCCTTGCCGTCTTCAGTGATGCCGGCGAGGCGGCCAACGAGCTTCACGCCAATTTCGGTGAGGGCGTTAAGGTCGAGGGTCGATCGATCGGGCGTGCCGGCAAGTTGCAGCGACGGAACCCGCCGCGCCCTCGCGATGTCGTCGACCTCGTCGTAGCGCTCGTCGAGCACCCCGGCAGCATCCATCCACCACTCGAGGTCCTTGCCCCGATAAACGCGGGGCGCCCGAATGTGCTCACCTACCGACAAGACAACCGGACGGCCTGAGCGGTGTATCTCACTGGCGATCTGAGTGCCGCTCGACGATGCACCCACGACCAAGACACCGCCGTCGGCGAGTTGGTCGGGATTTCGGTACTCCTTCGCGGTGAGGCCCGCGATTGACGGCGGCACCAGTTTGGCAAAGGCGGGAAGTCGCGCGATGTTGCATGCCCCGGAAGCGAGCACGACCGCCCGGCATCGCCAGTCGCCGCGATCGGTTCGCACCAGGTATCCCGCCTCGGTACTGCGCACCGACGTGACCGTCGTGTGGGTTTTCAGCGGGGCGCGGATGGCCTTAGCATAATTTGCAATGAAGTCGATGACCTCGGGCAGCGTCCTGTAGCCGTCAGGATCGTTGCCGGTGTAACCGAAGCCCGGCAGTCGGCTCTGCCAATTGGGCGTCAGCAGCCGTAGAGAGTCCCAACGCTCGGTCCGCCACGTGTGGGCGACCTCACCACGCTCCAACACCACATGATCGATCGCGCGGTCGGCCAGGCAGCGGCTCATGGCGAGACCCGCATGCCCGGCACCGATGACGACTGTGGTGACGACGTTAATTGGGTCGTTCCCTCATGGCGCGGCCAAGACTGGAGCGTCGGCTCAATTCACGATCACTGTGACGTTCGTCGGATTCGTCACGATATCATACACTGCTGACCGCTTCTGCGATTGTGCAACGAGGGCCTCAATGTCTTCGCGTTTCGCATCGGCATCAATTTTGTAGCTGACCTTGATGCCGCCGAAGCCATTGCGCACATCGTTATCGATGCCGAGGATGCCCTGGAGATCCATATCCCCTTCAATGGTCGCCGTGACCGAGCGCAGCTGAATGTTTCGGTGTTGGGCGACCGCGGCGATGCCTGCTGTCAGACAGCTTGCCAGCCCGACCAACACGTACTCGACAGGCGTAGCGCCTTTGTCTTCGGACGCGAAGACTTCAGGGTGGTCAGCATCGAAAGTAAAAGTGGTCTTGCGTTGCTGTTCCTGGCCCAGGCCGTAGAAGCCTTCGACCGTAGAGTGACTGTGAGTGCCGTTTTTCCATTCGCAAGCTGCGCGCCACTTGAACTGTGCGGCCGCGGGAGCATTGGTAAGCGCCTCGCGCGCTGCGATCAAAGCTGCGACGTTCACGCCGTTATTTGCAGGACGATCGGCATCGGCCATGGGTGCCTCCGAATTATTTGTGCCTGAGTGGACATTTTGGGGTTGGGTAAAGGCTTATAACATTGAGAAACATCCTAATGAGTCAACTTCTAAATTCTTGCGAGAAAATCCTGCTCCTTCTGAAATCTGTAGGGAAATATCCTGCCAATTTATCGCGGTGCTAGCGAAGTCCGTCGACAATGTCAATCGAGACTCCGCTTTCAATGGGTAAGGCCGAGGCGCTCTACCGCGGCCGCAGGTCCTCTGAAATCAAAAATCGGGATTGGCGGCTTCGGGCAGCGGCACCAGCCCGTGGTTGAAGAAATCGCCGTTGTTCTCGTTGCACGTGGCCGTCGAGAGCGGCGCGTTTTCGACGCGGCGCCAGCGCTGCACGGCGGACCAGGGCATCGTGAAGGCGCCCGGGTCCTCGACGAAGATCGAAACGTCAACCGTCATGCCGTCGGTCGCGAGTTTCCAGCGCTCCACCACATGGAGCTGGTCCGTATGTGGCGTGCGGTAGTTGTCGACAAAGGACTTGGGCGAAATGCCGATGGTGTCGATGACCAGCGTGTCGCCGTTCTCATAGTGGCCGACCGATTCTCCGTACCACGAGGGTTTCACATTTTTTGAGTGCGTCACATCGAGATAGATGCGGCGAATCTCCGGTCCGCCCTGATTGATGACAACGACCTTCTCGGCGGTCTGGTAGAAGTAGAACGGCTCGACCAGCGAATAGGCGCTGAAACCCGGCACACCGACCGGCCAGCAGCGTTCGCGCGCGCGGAACGGCACCTTGCCAGCTATGACCTCGTCATTCGCCTTCTTCATCGATGGGATGGTCCAAGGCAGCAGGATCGGATTGGAAAGGTCGGCAACCCGATAGGTCGATTGCTTGCCGGAGCCGTTGGGAACATACGGATAGGCCTTGTCGAAGGTGACCGGGCCTGGCCCGCCAGCTGGCGGCGGGAGCAGATCGTCCACACCGAAGCTGCGGTCGAGCACCCAGCCGGTCTTGTCAGTCGGGGCGAAATCCGGGATCACTTGCTTCCTCACCCCGTCCGCGGACACGGCCCCTCCCGCCGCGCACAGGATGGCTGTCACCAGACACATCGAACGACACTTGAACATCGGCGCATCCTCGTCAATCGAAGAAGCGTAGCCCGGATTGAGCGATAGCGAAATCCGGGATTGCCCAATCCACCCCGGGTTTCGCTAGCGCTCAACCCGGGCTACTTGCTACGGCTTAGAGGGGCGCACGCGGACGCGCGCCCCGTCCACCAGGGTGAGGCTATAGCACCGGCGCCCCCAACGGCCCCCGCTCGATGATCTCGATGCGGGTGCCCCAGGGATCGGTGATATACGTGAGAGTGGTGCCCGTGGGTGTCTTGCGAACCGGTTCGTCGAGCTTGATCCCCTCTGCTTCGATCTTCTTTACGAAGGCGGCGTGGTCCTTCACGTCGAAGCCGATGTGATCGAGGACGCGCCCTCGGGTCGGCGCTTGTGCGGCGTCGGCCTTGGCGAACCGGAGCTGAACGCCCGGGATGCCGTCGACGACCGCCGCGTTGTTGCGGGTGCCGGCCTTGCCGCCGAAGGTCTTTGCATACCAGGCCTGAGCCTTCGGAATCTCGGCTTCCGTCACGAATAAGTGGACATGCTCGTTGCGGACCGGCACCGACTGCGTCTTGTCTTCCAGGATTTCGATGCGCACGCCGTCAGGCGTCACGACGAAGGCCTGGTCCGGCCGATTGTTGGTGCCCGGCAGCACCGGCACACCGGCGGCCTTCCACTTGGCCACCTGCTCCTGGACGTTGTCGACGATGAAGCCGACGTGGTTCACCACCGACCCCGGGGTGCCGCCTTCTCCCTTTTCGGTCCCGAGGTTCAAGTTGATGTAGACGCCGGGGAACATCATCAGCGGGTTTCCGCCGACCATGAACATCTTGGCGCCCATGCCGAGAAAGAGTTTCTTGTTTGCTTCCACATCCTTCGAGATGATGTGCCAGTGGCCCATGGTCACGCCGGCGTCGTTGAATGGGGCCGGCTGCGCGGCCGCCGGGCTTACGGCCAGCGCCGTTGCGAATACGAGACCTGCGAATACGGTTGTTTTCATCAGATACCTCCCTGTTGAGCCGAATTTCACGCTTGGCTTGCCATGCGACGTGAACGCTATCAGCCCGCGGGAATGTGGGAAAGCGTCGCCGGGTGGAATTTTTCTACGGTGCCGGAGTGTAGCCCGGATGGAGCCACCGGGTCCGGCCGGAGCCTGCCATCGGGCCGGCCAGAGGCCGGACCCGGTGGGCCAGCCCGATGATAAACTCAGCGTAATCCGGAGCAGCCCTCTCCACGCCGCAACGCTGCTCCCGGATTACGCTGCGCTCCATCCGGGCTACGAGCCAAGGCTGATCGCTGCTCACGGATGAACGCTGTTGTCCGGCATGATGGCGCCCTCGAACCTGGTGTCGGTCTGGTTCGCATTGAAGAGCTTTGCCGCCGCAAGCCGCGAGGAGCCAAGGTCCGCGCGGCTGAGGTCGGCATCGACCAGATCGGCCTGGAAAAAATCGGCTCCGCGCAGCACCGCGCCGGAGAGGTTTGCGGTGCGCATATTGGTCCGGATCATGTTGACGCGCTCGGCGGTGGCGCCGCTCAGATCGGCCCGCAACAATGTGGCTCCATGCAGGTTCGCATCGGTCAGCGTCGCGCCCCGCAGGCTGGCATTGGTGAGCCGCGCCTCCCACAGATCCGCAAAGGTGAGGTCTGCGCCGTCGAGCTTGGCAACAATCAGCCGGGCGCTTGCCATGAGGGCCGCACTGAGGTCTGCGCCGGTGAAATCTGCGCCGCCGGCCTCGATTTGGAACAGCAAGGCTTGGGCCAGTTTCGCGTGCTGAAGGTTGGCGGAAGTCAGGACCGCGGCGTTGAGGTTTGCGCCCGCAAGGTTCGCGCCGGACAGGTTTGCACTGCGCAGGATAGCGCGATGCAAGGTCGCGCCCTCCAGATTGGCGCCGGAAAGGTTTGCGCCGGCGAGGTCGTGCCGCTTGAACGGGGCGCCGGCGAGGTTTGCGCCGGCGAGGTTTGCGCCGCGAAGGATCGTACGGGAGAACGTTGCGCCGCGCAGATTGGCGCCCGACAGGTCGGCGCCGGTGAGGTCGCGCCGGTCGAGATTCGCGCCGCTGAGGTCGCAGCCCGAACATTTGATGGATTGCCCGGCCAGGAACGCGTCGCGATCCTGCGCGGCTGCTGCGCTGGCCATGCAGGCCATCACAGTTGCCAGCGTCCCGAGCAAGGCGGCACAGCGCCGATCCACGATCTCCTCCCAACGAGAACGGCCATGTTAGAGCGGATCTCGTGCCGTTGGAAACAATCACCGCGACAATTTATGACATTCGATTTGCATGGCGGCCCAATGTGGGACATACGACGGCCCACAATATCCGGGAGACCTAGCCGACATGCGCGCCCTCACTCTTGTTGCCGACCGCAAGCTTAAGCTTGCCGACATGGCGGCGCCTGCGCCACCGGGCGCGGGCGAAGTTGAGGTCCGCATCAAGGCGGTCGGGCTCAATCACCTTGACCTGTGGGGCTATCGCGGCATGGCGTTCGTCAAGCGCAAGCTGCCGCTCGTAGTGGGGGCAGAGGCGGCCGGCGAGGTGACGGCCGTTGGGGCCGGCGTATCCGCGCTCGCGCCCGGCGATCCGGTGGTCATGTATGGCGCGCTCACCTGCGGGACCTGCAAGGCCTGCCGCGAGGGTCGCGACAATTTGTGCGAGAACGTCGGCGGCATCATGGGCTTCCATGTGGACGGCTTCGCGCGCGATGCCGTCACCATGCCGGAGCGGCTCGTCATCAAGGCGCCGGCCGGCATTGCGATGCGCGATCTCGCGTGTGCGCCGATCGCGTTTGCGACCGTGGAGCACATGCTCTTCGACAATGCCAAGCTCAAACCCGGCGAAACGGTCCTGGTCCATGCCGCGGGCTCCGGGATCGGCACTGCCGCCATCAAGATGGCGAAGGCGATCGGCTGCACCGTCATCACTACGGTCGGCGACGACGCCAAGGCCGAAAAGGCGAGAGCGCTCGGCGCCGACCACGTCATCAATTACCGCACCGACCGTTTCGAGCATGTGGTGCGGAAAATCACTGCCAAGAAGGGCGTCGACGTGGTGTTCGAGCACACCGGAGCCGAGACCTTCAACGGCTCCCTGCTTGCGCTCAAGCGCGGCGGGCGGCTGGTCACATGCGGGGCCACCTCGGGGCCCTCGACCACATTCAATCTGATGCAGCTGTTCCAGCAGCAGTACAAGATTTTCGGCTCGTTCGGCGCGACAATCGAAAATATCCGCACTGTCCTCGCCAAAATGGCCGGCGGCCTGCTGCCGGTGATCGACACCGAGGTTGCCCTTGCGGACTTCGAGCGCGGCCTCGCGCGCCTCGAAACCAGGCAGGTGTTCGGCAAGGTCATCGTGAACTTCTAGAGTGCGTTCCGATGAGACTGAACCACCTCTCCCGCGTCATGCCCGCGCTCGTCGCGGGCATCCACGTCTTTCTTGCGGCACCTCTGCAAGCAAGGCGTGGATGGCCGGGACAAGCCCGGCCATGACTCCGGATAAATGATTCAGTGTCACAATGCGCCGTAAAGACATGACTTGGCTACAGTGTCGCCGGCTGATGTTTAGCCGCCTCAAGGCCGCTGCGAACGCTGTGGCCGGATGGCTTGTGACGCTTCTGCTTGCCGGCGTTCGCCGCTGCGACCGCGTTGCCGTCAGCAACATCGCCGGGGCCTTCATGCGAACGATCGGGCCGTGGCTGCCCGAGCACCGGACCGGCCGCAACAACCTGCGCGCCGCCTTTGCGGACAAGGGCGACGCCGAGATCGAAACCATCCTGCGTGGCGTGTGGGACAATCTCGGCCGCGTCGCCGCCGAAATCGCGCATCTGGATGATATTTGCTCGGGCGACCCCTACAAACGCACGTTTATCGATTATACGCCCGAATCCATTGCGCGCTTCACTCACTTGAAAAACGACGGCAAGCCCGCGCTGGTTTTCGCCGCCCATCTCGCCAACTGGGAATTGCCCGCCGTCGTCGCGGCGAGCGACGGACTTGAATCGGTTGTCCTTTACCGCC
>Ga0209648_10001500_pt1 | contig 18942 bp, 17 predicted proteins | sample GraSoi2013_115cm_FD_185830 | JGI IMG/M metagenome (GOLD analysis project Ga0209648, IMG submission 185830) | Grasslands soil microbial communities from the Angelo Coastal Reserve, California, USA - Sample 9_17_2013_115cm (SPAdes) (version 2) | ecosystem: Environmental > Terrestrial > Soil >...
ATCAAAGAACGAGCTCTCGCCCTCACCACGCCAGCCAGCGTCCGCCCCGGCCGCTACCGCCCGCCTGACACTCTGCTCGCCTTCCTCGAGAGCCTGTGATTATGCCGATCTCGCCGGCCCGCTCACCGCCGGCGCGCCCGCCCCGCACGGGCCTCAGACCTCACGGGCACCGCGTGTCCGCATAATCGCCAGGTCGGCATAAGTCGCACTATGCCGATGTCCGCATAGTGCGACAACCTCTCCGCGCACAAAGCCCCGGCGGTGCAGCGCTGGCTGCTGGCCCACCCGCGGTTCGTGCTGCACTTCACCCCGACCTACTCCTCCTGGATCAACCAGGTCGAGCGATGGCTGGCCGAACTGCAGCGACGCTGCCTCGAACGCGGGGTGTTCTGCTCGCTCGACGAGCTCACCACCGCGCTCGAAGACTGGATCAAGCTCTGGAACGAACACGCCCGGCCCTTCAAATGGACCAAGACCGCCGACCAGATCATCGACCGCATCTGCCGCTACTGCTCACGCATCTCCGGACCGGGACACTAGCGCCCCTCGGTCGCCAGTGCGGGCGCTGTTGAGCAGATGTACGGCAGCCGACGCAGCGAAGCCGCCGCGCGTGAGCAGGATCTCCCCGATCTGACGGTGCAGGGCCTGCCGTACCGGCACCGGCAGGGTCTCCGAGACCCCCTGCCACACCAGCTCATGCCGGAAAGTCAGCGCGTCCTGGGTCGCGAGAAGCACCCCGGCGGCGAGAGCGTCATCGACGGCGGGCAGCAGTGCGGCCGGAGATGTGCTCAGCATCGCGGCGGCGTCCTCCAGCCGGAACGACCGCCCGAGCACGGCGGCGGTCTCCAGAAGTTGCCTGGTTGCGCCACCGAGCCCGGCAAGCGTGTCACGGACCGCCGCCTCGACTCTCCTGGGCGCGTGTGCCGACCTCAGGCTGGCCCGGCCGGTGGTGGTGACGACCGCGTCCTCCTCCAGCAGGCCGCCGACGAGCTCGGCCAGCAGCAGCGGGTTGCCAGCGGTACCCGCGGCCAGCGCCAGCAGACCCGGATCAGGCACCGCGCCGAGCGCATCGGTGACCAGCTCGGCTACCGCGCTGTCACTGAGCGGCTGCAGGCTGATGCGCGCAGCGCCTTCGCTCTCCAGCAGGTCAAAGAGCTTGTCGGCGTCGTTGTCCCGGTCGGAGGACTGCCGGGCCAGGATCCAGGCCAGCGGATACGACGCGAGCTGCCACGACAGGGTACGGAGCGCATGCAGCGTAACGGGATCGGCCCAGTGCAGGTCGTCCAGGCTGACCAGAAGCGGGCCGACCGCTGCCTGCTTCTCCAGGTAGATCCGCAAGGACTCGACAAGCCAGATCGGCAGGCCGGCCCGGCCAAGCGCGCGCGCCTCATCGGCCAGCGCGGCCGACGATTCACCAAGAGCCATGAGCACGGGCCGGGCCGGGCCCAGGGGCATGAACCGGCTAAGCTCATCAGCGGCGGCGGCGGCCAGCCCGCTGCCTTGGCAGCAGCGGCGGCGTGCATGAGGAGCAGCGACTTTCCCGCTCCGAGTTCGCCCTCGATGAGCAGCATGCCGCCGCGGCCCTTCGCGGCCGCTCGCACCAGTTCGAGGACTGCCTGCAGCTCGTGCTCGCGCCCGCGGATGGCCCCGCCGTCCCGCGGAACGCTGCAGCGGCCGGTCCCGCCTCGCCGTGGCAAAGGCAGATCCGTCATCGCCAGCCTGGCCAGTTGCCGTCCGGGCAGGCGGCAAGGTTTGCAGTCATCCTCAGGTACCTGGACAGGTCGCACGGCAAGGCCTTGCCGGCTCGCCGTCCCCCCACACATCGGGCTCGCCGTCACTATCCGTTCCCCCGATCGCGAGCGTGACCCCGGGACCCACGTAAAGCTGCCGTAATCCCGCGCGTGCCCGCGCGAGATTGCACGGCCCACGTCAAGACCGTGCACCAGCCCGCGCTCGTGCTTACCCTGCCTGACGCCGGATTCAGCGGTCACCACCTCGCCATCGACGGACAGCCAGATCGGCTGGCCGTCCGCCGATGCAATATTGGCCGACCTGACCTGCTACGAGTGGTAGACCCGGCAGCGGCCGAGCGTGCCCGTGGCGACGGCCGCAATCGGCCGTGACCTGGCCAGCCGCCCGGCGTCGACGACACGGATGTCGAGGCAGCCGTCGGACAGGTCCGGGCGGTAGGCGGGGGCGTTCCCGGCGGCTCGTACCGGCAGTTGCCGGCGAAGTACAGCCACAGCCGCCGACGGCGGCCGTCCAGGATCAGCTCGTGCGGCCGGGCGTGCCGCAGCACCTGAACGAGGCCGAAGAGCGCGGCCGGACCCTTGCCCAGCACGCCCTCGAGCTGCTCCCTGGCCTGCACGAGGTCCACATAGATGCCCGTGATCGAGGTGTTGACGAACGGCCGGTTTCCGGCGATGCCCACGTCCACAGCACGGCCTCGCCGTCGGTCAGGGCGGTCACGGCATCGTGTGCCGACCGGATGCCCAGGTCGGCAGCGAAATGGTTGAACGTGCCCGCCGGAATCACCAGCAGCGGCAGGCCGTGCTCCAGCGCGACCGCCGACGCCGTGCTGACCGTGCCATCGCCGCCAGCTACCTCGAGGATCCGTGCCTTCGCCGCGGCCAGGCGCAGTTGCGCCACGAAGCCCTGGCCAGGGGCGGTCTCGATCAGCACGGCCTGGGGAAGTTCCGCACGAAGCCACTGGACCAGCTTCGATAAAACCGTTCCGGCTCCGGTGTTCACGACCAGGACCAGGCCATCCCCGGCTGAGGAGGCGGGCACTCGCCGCGGGGACCTGATCACTGCCGCGGGCGTGGCTGGCCGCCGCGGCCACCAGCGCACCGTCATCGCCCCGGCAGCGCACCCGATCGCGGCCCCGGCCAGCACATCCGATGGATAGTGCACTCCGGTCATCACTCGCGAGGCGCTTACCGCCACGGCGAGCGCGATCACGGGCGCGGCCAGGCCAGGCATCTCCAGCGCACGCCAGTTGCGAAGGCCGCCGCCGACGCCGCGTGCCCGGACGGGAATGACGTTGCTCCGCGGCAGCCGCCGGGCGGCGGGAACCTCCAAATCGGGCCGGCCGCGCGGCCAGGCCCTTGCCGAGGATGTTAGCCGTCATGCTGGCCGCCGCGACACTGCCCAGGCCGCGCCCCGCGGCCCGGCTGGCCCACCTGTCACCCGAGGCGCGCAGGCCAAGCGCCAGCACGATCCAGAGCAGGTTTGGTCGGCGAGCCGCGACAGGGCGGGCATAACCCGGTCAAGCACCGGGGAATCGGTCCGCGCCATGCGCAGCGCGGCGGCCCGGTCGAGTGCCGAGATCCGAGCGGCCAGGTCGGCCAACCCCCGCACCGAAAGGCCAGGCGATTCAGGTCTGGGCGCTCCCCGACGTCGCTGGCTGCTCCCAGGTCGCGGCCGTCCGGTCGGCACCGTGCAGGGCCTCCATAAGCTGCTGCTCGGCATCGTCGGAAAGCGAGGTCCGCAGCACCGTCCCGCCGTAAGGCTGCAGCGCCTCCAGGAACTTGTCCGGAGTTACCTTGCGGACGATGACCAGGATAGCTGACGTTCCGGGCTGCACCAGGTCCTGCACGCGCTTCTTGAAGTCGCCGGAGATCGCGAGATCTCCGGCCGCGCCCAGCGCTGCCCCCATGATGCCCCCTGCCGCGCCGACCAGCGGGGCGAGCGGGAACAGGAACAACAAGCCGATCAGGAGCCCCCAGAACAGCCCGCTGAGCGTCCCCCACGCCACCGCGTGGTGGGCTGGAGTCGTCAGGTGCAGCTTGCCCTTCCGGTCGCGCCGGATAGTAGCCGCGTCCTCCAGGTCGACCAGGTAGTCGTGCTGCAGGCGGACGAGTTCATCCCAGACGCGTTGCGCGGTGGTCTCATCCGGGTAACCGATAATGATCAGGTCGCTCATCGCGTGATCTCCACTAGCTGACGGACCAGCAAGCGATCTTGCCTGGCTGCCCAGCGTTCGTCACCCGCCGACTGCACACATCCCCAGGGTTGGTAGAAGGGGCGAGAAAGTTGGCCGCGGGCTGCTACATCAGCATCGGGCCGCGGGGTTGCTCAGCTCAGGCCCAGCGGCCGGAGCATGGCCGTGGTGGCCACGGCCGCCGCCGTCGGCCGGTCGTACTGGGACTTCACCCAGACCACCGATGAGGAAGTGCGTGATCTGCTCCGCGCGGCGGCCAGGGTGGCGGTCAGCGGACGAGGCAGGGGCGGTCCCCCTTCACAGGTGGCGGTTGTCCGGATGTCGGCAGGGATCGTCGAGGACGGGGTGCCCCCCGGACGAAGCCCTGTTCGGCATGATCGGCGATGCGCGGCTGGTGCTGATCGGTGAAGGGTCGGACGGCTGTGCTGAGTTCTACGCGGCGCGGGCTCATATGACGCGACGGCTGATCGAGCAGAGGGGTTTCTGCGCGGTGGCGGTCGAGGCGGACTGGCCGGACGCCTACCGGGTGAACCGGTTCGTGCGCGGCCGGAGCGAGGACGCGACCGCCGAGGAGGCACTGCGCGGCTTCCAGCGCTTCCCAACATGGATGTGGCGGAACACAGTCGTGCTGGACTTCGTCGGATGGCTGCGCGAGCACGATGATCGCGTAGGCGTGGAGTCGCGGAAGGCGGGTTTCTACGGGCTGGACCTCTACAGCCTGCACTGGTCTATGGAGGAGGTGATCTCCTACCTGGAGGGGGTCGACCCGCAGGCCGCGGCACGGGCGCGAGAGCGTTACTCCTGTTTCGACCATGCCAGCGGCGATGACGGTCAGTCCTACGGGTTCGCGGCGGCCTTCGGGGCTGGTGAATCATGTGAGCAGCAAGTGCTCGAACAACTCGTCGACCTGCAGCGGCACGCCTACGAGTACGCGAAACGGGACGGGCTGCTCGCCGAGGATGAGCTGTTCTACGCCGAGCGCAACGCCGTCACGGTGCAGAACGCCGAACGGTACTACCGGGAGATTTTCGGCGGGCAAGTGGCCTCCTGGAACCTGCGGGACCGGCACATGATGGACACACTGGAAGCGCTCGCCGACCACCTGGGCCGGGTACGGGGTGAACCCGCGAAGATCGTGGTGTGGGCGCACAACTCCCACCTCGGCGATGCGCGGGCCACCGAGATGGGCTCTCGAGGCGAGCTGAACGTCGGCCAGCTGGTCCGTGAACGCCACCGCGGGGATTGCCGGCTGATCGGATTCACCACCTACACCGGTACGGTCACGGCAGCCGATGACTGGGGTGCACCTGCCGACCGCAAGGTGGCGCGGCCGGCGCTGCCCGACAGCGTGGAGGAGCTGTTCCACGAGGTGGGCAGCAAGGAGTTCCTGCTGTGGTTCGAGGTGGCCCCGCCCGCGGCCGAGGCGTTGTGCGGAGCCCGGCTGGAGCGGGCCATCGGCGTCATCTACCGGCCCCGGACCGAGCGGCAGAGCCACTACTAAAACACCCGCGTATCCGACCAGTTCGACGCCCTCATCCACGTCGACGACACCCGCGCGGTCGAGCCGCTCGAGCGGACCGCCCGATGGGAACGCGGCAGCCGCCACAGTCCACGCAACCGTTATGTCGCCGCGGAACTACAGGCCGCCGGCCTGGCCACCGTCCTGGCCGATCTGCTGACGCCGGCCGAGGCGAGACGCCTGGACCGGTGAGTTGAGGTTCAACATCGGCCTGCTCGCCACCCGGATGGCGGCGCTGATCGACTGGGCCGTGGCCGATGAGCGCACCGCGGGCCTGGGTGTCGGGCTCTTCGGCGCGAGTACGGGTGCCGCCGCTGCACTGGTCGCCGCCGCGGTACGGCCGGATCTCGTACAGGCGGTCGTCTCCCGTGGGGGACGGCCGGATCCAGCCGGGGAATACCTCGACAGGGTATGCCAGGCTACGTTGCTGATCGTCGGGGATGATGACCCGGTTGTCCTGCAACTCAACCGTGAGGCGATGGACCGGCCGCCTGGGAAGGCACGCTTGGAGATCGTGCCGGGCGCGTCCCACCTGTTCGAGGAGCCGGGCGCGCTGGAGCGGGTGGCGCACCTGGCCAGGGACTGGTTCGTCCTCCATCTGCGGCCCGTAGCGCAGCGTGTGGGAGAAGGGGCCGGTTGACGCAGTTCCGAATATCTTCCACGACTTGTCGGGCCGGGCGTCCACATCACGGCTGCTGCGCGTGAGCGGCCTTGCACGCACGCCGTGTTAACTGGACAGACCCCGGACAGATCCGGTTTTCATACCCGATCCCGTTCAGCTCAGTGGTCGAGTTGCGAAGTTCGCGGGCATAGCCGGCCAGATGGACGGCGCCGGTCGGCATCAGGACGGGGTGGGCGGTGGCGGGGGTGAAGTCGATGGTGAGGGTGGTGGCGCCTCTGCCGCATCTGAAGGACCGACCTGCGAGGCGTGTGCGCTTCTCGTACCGGGTGAACGGCCCGGCGTTCTTTGAGAAGAAGGCCCCGCCTCATATCCCCGACTGGGACGCACCGTCCGGATCCCGACTCCCAGCGGCAGCCGCAAGTCGGTCGAGTTCGTGGTCATCGACGATCTGCGGACACTCGTGCGGTGTGCGAACCTCGCCGCGCTGGAGTTGCATGTGCCGCAGTGGAAGGTCGATCCGCGCGGAGATGTGCACCATCCCGATCTCATACTGTTCGGCCTTGACCCGGGCGCCCGGCCAGGTCGACGACGCGAGGAAGGTCGCCGGTCTGCGGCGGGAGCTTTGGCTGCCGACAGCCTGGAATCGTTTCCCGAAGGCGGGCGGCAAGAAGGGCCTGCACCTGTACCTCCCGATCGCGGAGGCCTCCGACCAGCGCACCTCCGGATGCCGCCCAGCGAGTCGAGAAGTTCACAAGGACCTAGTCGTGAGCCGGATGGACAAGAGGCTTCTTACTGGCAAGGTCTTCGTCGACTGGAGCCAGAATCGCCAGGCCGGCGCCAAGCCCGACGATGGCCTGAGCGGCCCCGCCCGCACCAGCCACCGCCGCCAGGCGTCGGCTTCCCGGGTGTCCCCGCTGCGCAGCAGCGCCCAGCAGCGCGGCGAAGAACGCGGCGGAGTCGAAGCGGCAGGCACAGCCAGTGGATGGAACCGTCGCGGCAGACCAGCGCGGCGCTCTGCACGTCGCCGATCAGCGCATCGTCCTCGATGCGCGACGCCGCCGAATCCGGCCTGAAGCGGGTCGGCAGCAGCACCCAGCTGTGCTTCGCCTTCCTGGCCCACACGGGCCTCACTTTATGATCAGCACTCACTCAGTTACCGAAAGGTCTTTAATCGGCCGGAGCGTTCTGCCCACCGGTTTCCGCGTACGCGCAGGCACGCCCGGCTAATGGTGCGTGTGGTCGCGATCGCTGCCGGGTATCTCTCCCTGCGCGATCATTGGCTCTTCTGGGTGTAGCCGTAGCAGCGGCGGCGGCCGAGCCGGTTGCTCTATCGTGACCGAAAATTCGGGTAAAAGGGACAGAGGGTGTGGTTGCGCAGTGTAGACCCGGGGCAAGGGGAGACGGGGGCCGGGGAGTGCCGGCGGAAGGAGACTTCTGCTGTTGATTCGCCTTCGCGGCATGACGTCGAGAAAACAGGGGCACCGCAATGACCAAGACAGGATACCGGTCTTTTGATACGACGGTAGACAAGACGAATCACATTCTGCGGCAGATCGAGGAGACCTGCGGCTGGCCGAAAGAGCATCGAAACCAATCGTACGGCGACTTCAAGAAAGTGCATCGGTGCGGAGTCATCGCTGCGGAGGTGCGGGCCGCAGCGAAAGTACACCGACATCGAGGTCGCGGCGGCTCACCTGCACGGCATGCTCGACGAGCTGATGTGACCCACTGTGGTCGCCGAACCTGAACCTGCTGAGCTGGGGGTTAGCCGTGTTGCATGCAGGGCTCAATCTGATCACCGTGAATCCGCTCCGGCTCGATGAGTCGATGAAATACCTCGTGACCGAGGCTGGCCCGCAGGCCGAGCGCCTATCCGGCAACCTGGGCATGTCCCTGCACGTGAATACCGAGCTCGGCATCGAGGTGCTCGAAACGTTCTGGGTGTCCGACGACGCCCTGCGGGCGGGCGAGCGCGTGATCGCCCCCAAGCGAGACGAAGCAGTGCGCCGCGCGACCGGGACGATCACGATCGAGCACTACGCGGTCCCGGTGTTCGAGCAGGAAGCACCCGTGGCCGCCGGCGCGGGCGTCCGGCTGACCCGGATCGACGTCGCGCCGTCCAGGGCCGAGGACGCGATCGAGGTCTTCGGTGACACGATGGTTCCCTGGCTGGCCGATACGAAGGGTTTCTGCCGCGCGCTCTACCTGGTCGACCGCGGCTCGGGGCGCTCGGTCAGCGAGACCGTGTGGCAGGACGCTCGCGCCCTGGCCAGCAGCCGCAGTGCCGCGGCCGCGATAAGGGCCGAGGCGGTAGCGGCCGCCGGCGGCGTCATCCGCGCCGTGGAGGAATACACACTGGTGTTCAATTCCGTGCGCAAACCCCGTCACTGAGGTGACCTCAGCGAAATAGGTTCGGACAGCCGGACTTTATCCGGCCCAGGCATGCTCATTCGGGCAGACACGCGGACGAACAGGACTGCCCAAATATGAGCGTGGCCCCCCGGTAGAACAGGTCTCACCACAAGATCATCTTCTGCCGAAGGACTCCACGTGATCGGCTATCGTGGCACGCTTGACGTCCCCAGGGAACTGGCCCCAGTTCGTTGCGAAGCTGCTGTGGGCAAGCTGCGCCGCCGTGGCACCCCGCGCGGCAGCCGGGCGCTGTCGTGTTTCTGGCAGGCCGTTGTGGGGCTGCGGTGGTTTCGCGACCGCACTGCCCCGGATGCGCTGGCCCGTGATCATGGCATCTCCAGGCCGCCGCGCGCCTCGGCGAGCAGCTCGTCGATGCTGGACGCGCCCACGGGGAGCACATCGCTGGTAAGTTCGGCGGCGGACGCGGTCGCGTCGGCGAGCGACCTCATCGACGCGTACCGCTTGATTGTTTCCCGGCGGTCTTGGGCCGCGGCCAGCGGCTGTTCGCCGATGGCGTCCCGCCGACCACGATGCGCCTGGTAGACACGCGAACTACCAGCCGTGGCGCGGTCATGCACACCTACCAAACCGCTGGACGGCCCACCTTCGGCTCGGTCGCGCCCGAAGATGTGACCAGCTCATGAGGCAACAGCCGACAGCTTGCGGTTGCCAAGCGGCCCGGTTGCTAGAGCATCTCCAGCGGCTTGGCGTGCAGCGGGGGCGGGAACTCCTGGTCCAGGACGGCAAGGTCATCACGATCCAGGCGGATCTCGAGAGCCGCGCGATTCTCGTAGGCGTGCTCCGGCTTGCTTGACCGCGGGATCGCGCAGATGCCGTGCAGGCGCAGGACCCAGGCCAGGGCGACCTGTACCGGAGAGGCGTCGTGCCGGGCCGCGATGTCGGCCAGCACCCGGTTGCCGAGAATCCGTCCCTGCTCGATTGGCGAGTACGCCATGATCGGAATGCCTAGCTCACCGCAGATCGGGAACAAGTCGAATTCCGGGCGGCGCCGACTCAGGTTGTAGAGCACCTGGTCCGTCGCCACGTCAGGGCCGCCTGGCAACGAGATCAGCTCTTCCAGGTCGGGGACATCGAAGTTGCTGACGCCCCAGTTCCTGATCAGTCCGGCCGCCTGCAGGCCGAGGAATGCCTCGACGGTCTCCGCGAGCGGCACGGACCCGCGCCAGTGCAGCAGGTAGAGGTCGATCCGGTCAGTGTTCAGGCGCCGCAGGCTGTCCTGGCAGGCCCGGGCCGTGCCCTCGCGTGTCGCGTGGTGCGGCAATACCTTGCTGACCAGGAAAACCTCGTCGCGGCGGCCTGCGATGGCCTCGGCTACCAGTTTCTCCGCTTGTCCATCCGCATACATCTCAGCCGTGTCGATCAGATTCATGCCGAGATCGAGACCACACCGCAGCGCGCTGCGATCTCCAAGTGCCGGCGAGCCGGGATCTCGGCGAGGTGCCAGGTGCCCTGCCCGAGCACCGGGATCTCATCTCCGGATGGCAACGTGATGGTCGGCATGGGCCTAGGCATGAGTCCTCCCCCTCTCGTTGAGGATGACCGGAAAGCCCCGGTGAGGCGATCCTCCGAAACTGTGGCTTTCGTCAGCCCAGGTCGTGGCGGCCGAAGGGCATGGGTCCTATTGGTGCAGGGCGTCGACGGCGGTGGCGAGCCGGCCGAGGGCATCGGCGATCGCGAGTGCCGCCCAGGCTTGTGCTGTCGCGATCGTGGTGGGCGCGTCTTCTCGGTTGGTGGTCACCGACTCGCTGAGCAGGAGGTCGCGGGCCAGGCGGTGTACTCGTCCATCGTGGTTCTCCCTTCGTGGTTCTCCTCGGGTGGCTGCGCGGCGCGGCGTCATGCGATGACCAGCCACTACCGCACCGCGCCGCAAACAGGGACCAACCGGTGAGGGCCCTGGAACCGCGGCCGCTTCCGGCGGCACTTCGGGCTCATGACGACAGAAGGTATGTGGCACCGACCCACCCGCGCATCTACAGGTCTAGTAGCAAACAAGTCGGCTGAGGCCACCCCTGAGGCTGACCAGATCCCGTGGCATAGGACACTGGCTAGTAAGCCGGCGAAGGGGGCCATCGCCATGGACCAGAAGGGACTCGTCCGTGCGGTAGCGGTGCGAACCAGGTTGTCGCGTGAGGAATTGGCGGATATCACCCGGGCGGTACTGGAGGGGCTCGTCGGCCAGCTGAGCGAAGGCGAGGCGCCTCGCCGCAAATCTCCCCGATCTGGGAGAGCAACTGCGGGCACGGCGTCGCCGTAGGAAAGAGGCACGCCCGGTCAGGATCCACGACTTCATCAGACAGCTGAGCGAGCGCACCGGGCTGACCGATGAAGATGCCCGAGCGGGCGCTGGAGCCGTCCTTGCCGCGCTGCGCGAGGCGCTGAGCGAAGAAGAGTACCGCCATCTCATCGAGCAACTCCCCGCGGAGTACACCGGGCTGGTGGAGGCAGTCGGCTGACCGCGCATCTGTCCCAGGCCGGCCTCGCTCCGCCGGCCTGCCGCCTTGGACGGACGCAGTGACCGATCCTTCATCCCGGATCATGACATCCTTCGGGTAGGCCGGGATGTCAGACAACCGGCGGCCATGCCCGATTTCTCACCGACATCCAGACGCTGCGGGAGTACGCAGGCGGAGATCGACGAGGGCCCGCCTACTAGTTACTGCCATTCGAGGCTTTCTATGCTGCGGGTATGGGGCAGGTCCGGGTGGGCACGGTGTCGTGGACGGACCGGACCCTGATCGAGTCGGGCTGGTACCCGCCGGAGGCGGACAACCCGGACAAGCGGCTGCGATACTACGCCCGCCAGTTCCCGCTGGTCGAGGTGGACGCGACCTACTACGCACTGCCCGCCGGCCAGACCGCCGCAGCGTGGGCGGCGCGCACCCCGGCCGGGTTCACCTTCCGCGAACCCGGACGGTCCGTGGACCGTGCAGCAGATCCGCAATCTGCTGATGGATCTGGGTGATCGGGCTGCGGACTTCCGGTTCCTAGTCCGGGACCGGGCCGGGCAGTTCACCGCGTCGTTTGACGCGGTCCTGACTGATGCCGGTAACGAGGCCGTGAAGATCCTGCCGCGCAGCCCGCGCGCGAAACCTTTGGTTTCACACTGCACCTCTTCGGGTGGGTTCGCGGGTGTCTGATGTTTGTGCAGGTCGCCGGTCGGAAAGCCGGGGTAGTCCGTGGTGCGGGGCTGGTGGGTTCGGTCCGGGTGGGTGGTAGAGCGCCTAGCCTTTATCGTTGTAGCACTGGCCGCTGACAAGACCGGCGTGGCGCCACGCCTTGACCGTGCCGGCGGACACGCCGAGCTGGTCGGCCAGGTCGGGCCGGTCTCGCGTCGGCTGCCTCCGAGCACGATCGGACCTGCGGGACCTGACCGAGGGGAGCCGGACGCTCCAGGTCAGCCTGGGCGCGCGAACGCGCCTGCGATCCCAGGTGCCCTGCCCGCCAGGACTGGCAGCGGCGACCTCACGCCCAGAGCAGGCACCCCGGCCTAACCGGCCGGCAGATACCGCCATTCCGGCGGTGAGCTCGATAGTACCAAGTGCACCGAGGAATATTTGGTCACTAATGCACTCCAGGCAGTTGATGCCGCGCGACCTAACGTCACCGTGGCGCGTGCCAAGTCATTCCCGCTGGCCCGCCTAGTGGTAATTCCGCACCGTCGGCCTGGCAGCATCGGCGCGAGCAGGTGCCGCCGAAGCCCCCAGGTAGCGGCGCCGCGCGTCAGGATACGGGTGATCAAGGAATGTACCGGATGTAATGCGGTACAGGCGTAACCCGGTGACCGGGCAACCGCGTGAACTACTGTTACTGAATATCCTCCTGGAAATGCCGGGCTCGCATTTGCCAGGGGGCCTGGAGGGGTTTTATGGTGGGGTCGCGAAAACCGACGACCCGGACCGTTGCATTTCAATGATCTTGGTCCGTTCAGTGATCTTGGAAGGGAGGTGCCCGGGATGACGGTCGTGACTCCGAGGAGCGGGTTTGATCTTGAGTACTACCTGTCCCGGGTCGGCGGAGAGAAGACGGCGGGCGGGTACTACCTGAACGCCGCCCAGCAGGGCGAGGCGGAAGGCCGCTGGTTCGGGAGGGGCGCCGAGGCCCTGGGACTGCGCGACGGCCAGCAGGTCAAGAGGGAGCCCTACCTAGCGGTCTACAACATGGTGGACCCTAGGACGGGGGAGAAGCTGCCGGGGCGGGCACCTGGGGGCTACAAGAAGTTCGCGGAGATCCTCAAGGGAAGCTGGACGCGGAGCCGCATGCCACTGCTGAGCGCAGGCTGGAGCTGGAGCGGGAAGCCGCCGGGGAAACCCGCAGGTCACCGGTCTACACCGATGCGACGGTGGGCCATAACAAGAGCGTTAGCGTGCTGCATGCCTCGTTCAGGGAGAACGCCAGGCGGGCGATGCTGGCCGGTGATCGCGAGGCGGAGGCGCTGTGGCGCGCACGGGAGGCCCGGGTCCAGGAGATCCTCCAGGAGGCCAACCACGCCGCCTTGGTCCACATGCAGGAGTGGGCCGGGTGGACCCGGACCGGCTACCACGGCAAGCGGATGGACGGCCGCGAGCCGGGCCGGTGGGAGCGCGCCAGGGTCGTGGTGACCACCTGGCTGCAGGGGACCAACCGGGACGGGGAGCCGCATGACCATTCACACAATGTCATCGCGCGGATGGCGCTGACTGAGTCGGATGGCAAGTGGCGGGCTGTGGACACAATGGCGCTGCGCGCGCAGCTGGGTGCCATGGCGGGCATTGTTGAGTCGCGTGTGCGTAGCGCGCTGTCGCGTGAGTTCGGTGTGCGGCGGACCCCGCGTGCGGATGGGCGCGGGTATGAGATTGAGGGAATCCCACAGAGTGTGCTGGATGCGTACTCCACACGCACGCAGAAGGTCACACAGAAAGCCGCACAGCTTGCGCGTGAGTGGGAAGCCAAGTACGGCCGCCAGCCAAACGCACGCGAGATGCTGTTCATCACCGATGAGGCCAACCTGGCGAGTCGCCTCGGCAAGGACGATGAGCCGATCGACTGGGACAAGCTCGCTGCCAAGTGGGACCGCACGGTGGGCGGTGAGCTGGCAGCCCAGGCCGGGGTCTGCGACTTCGATGCCAGGCGCCGGGATCATGGCCCGTCCCCCGAGGTGCAGGAGCAGGCGATCAGGGATGCGCTAGCCCAAGTCCAGGCTCAGCACAGTACCTGGACGAAGAGTGATCTCATGCGGTCGCTTGCCTGGTCGATGGGGCCGGAATTTGACGCGATGTCCCCCGATGACCGGGAGGCCATGTTGATGGGACTGGCTGACCAGGCAATCACCACGGCGTACGGCACGGTTTGCCTGGAGGCCCCGGAGTGGCCGACCGTGCCGCGTCAGCTCATCCGGGATCTCGACGGCCGCTCGGTGTACACGCGGCCGGGGACGGAGCGGTATGCCACACGGGGCCAGCTGGCGATGGAGGAGAAGCTCTGCCAGCAGGCACAGCGGCAGGGGGCCCCGGCACTTACCCGGGAGTTTGCCGCCGAGCAACTGGGGGCCGACGCACACGAGCTGGAGGAGGCTCTCCACACACGGGCACAGGACGCGGTCGCACACACGCGCACAGGGCTGCGGATGGACCAGGCGGCGATGATCTACGAGGGGGTGACCTCGGGCCGCCGGATCTCTGTCGGCGTTGGCCCCGCTGGCTCGGGCAAGACGTTCACCGTGGCGGCCGGTGCACGGGCCTGGCGGGCGAACGGCGGCCAGGTGATCGGGCTGACCTGCAGCCAGGCCGCGAGGAACGTGCTGGCCAAGGCGGGGATCGCCAAGAGCTGGAACAGCGCGCGGTTCCTGCTGGAGGTGGACAAGGGCAAGATCAGGATTGCCCCGGGCACGTTGTTTGTGGTCGACGAGGGCAGCATGATGCCTACGACTCACCTGGCCAGGGTGACTGACCTGGCCGAACGGACCGGCGGCAAGATCTTGGTCACCGGGGACCACCAGCAGCTGGCGGCTGTCGAGTCGGGCGGGGCCATGCGCCTGGTAGCGAACCACCTGGGATTCACGCAGCTGTCGGTGCCGGTCAGGTTCGCTGAGGAGTGGGAACGTGAGGCCAGCCTGCGGCTGCGGCTGGGGGACCAGACGGCCCTGGAGGATTACAACGAGCACGGCCGGATCACTGGGGCCAGCCGTGAGGAGATGTTTGCCCAGGCCAGGCAGGCGTATGTGGCGGGCAGGCTGGCCGGAGGTGACATGCTGCTCATGGCCTACACGCGGGAGGACTGCCGCGAGCTGTCCCGTCAGATCCGGGATGACCTCGTACACCTCGGCTTGGTCGATGGCGGCCCCACGGCGCAGCTGACCTTCGGGGCGGAGGTATCGGCGGGGGACATGATCGTGTGCCGGAAGAATGACTCCCGGACGCGGACTGACGGGGATCACACGCTGGCCAACGGCGACATCTTCCGGGTGGAGGAGGTCACCGAGGGCGGGGCCATGGTCCGGCGGGTGCTGGAGGCCGACCCCGATACGGGCGCCATGCGACTAGCTGACGGCGCGGTGTTCTACAGCGTGCGGAAACTGCGGAGAGTGACCGATCTTGCCTACGCGGTGACCGGTCACAACGGCCAGGGCGGCACGGTCTCCCGGGGCCTGGCCCTGATCACCGGCCACGAGTCGCTGGAGTGGCTGTATGTCGCCTTGACCAGGGGGAGGAACCGCAACGCAGCAATGGCGGTGACGCACGACGGCGTGCGGGAGAAGGGTGATGAGAAGGAAGCCATCCAGCCCCGCGAGGCCGATCCGGCGCCCGGGACGCGGCCTGACCCTGAGCTGGCTAGGGCTGAGCGGGTGGAACGGGAGCGGGCTGGCCTGCCCCCGGAGCCCGTCGAGAAGGCCGAGCACGACCGGGAGCCGATCGCGGTCCTGGCTGACTGCATGGAGCGCCACGACAGCGAGGAGTCGGCGACGGAGTACCAGCGCCGGGTCCTGGCCAATGCTGACCACCTGGGACTCTTGGCCGCCCCGTGGGCCGACCTGGCAGGGAGGGCTGACCGTCAGCGGCATGAGCAGCTGACTCTTGCTGCGGTGCCCGAGGAGTTCCACAACCAGGTGCGGGAAGCCATGACGTGGATCAGCCGCTCGCTGCGGGCGGCCGAGCTGGCCGGGCTGGACGCGGGGGAGGTCATCCAGGCAGCGGTCAACAGCAGGCCCCTGGACACCCTGGCGCACGCGGGGAAGGGGCTGCAGGCCAGGCTGCGCAGGCTGACTGATCCCCTCGTGCCCCAGCCAGTGAAGCCCTACGCCGAGCGGGTGCCGGACATGGGTGACCCCGAGCTGCAGAGGTTCGTCGGCGAGCTGGCCCAGGCTCAGGATGAGCGCGTGGACCGCCTCGGAGAGCGTGCCGCCGAGACCTCTCCCGCGTGGGCTGTCGAAGCCCTCGGGCCGGTGCCCGATGATCCCGTTAACCGGCTGGACTGGACGCAGCGGGCCGGGAAGATCGACAAGTACCGGGAACGGTACGGGATCAAGGGCGCCGAGATCATCGGGCCCGAGCCGACCGGCAGCAGCCCGGACATGCGGGCGGGCTGGTTCGATGCGTGGCGGGCGATGACCAAGACGGACACGGCTGACTTCGCCAGGCTGCCCGATGAGTCGCTGGTCCACATGCGGGACAGCTACCAGTCGGAGACCGGCTGGGCCCCGCCCCATGTCGGCAGGCAGCTGCGTGAGGTCCGTCTCGGGATGGAGACCATGCGGCTGCAGGCGATCAGGGCCGAGGCCGAGGTACAGGCCGCCAGGGACCAGGCTGTGGCCGCCAGGCATGCTGAGCTGGCCGAGACCGCCCGGGGCCTGGAGGCCGAGTACCGGCGGCATGAGGAGGTCCTGGCCGAGGCCCAGGCCGACCGGGAGCTGTACGACAAGTTCAGCGCGGGCCCCAGGCAGATCGCTGTCCAGGCCGACAGCGAGATCCGTAAGCGGTACCCGCGCCAGAAGATGGTCCCGCTGAAGTCGGCCGAGCCCGTGGCCCCCGAGGAGGGTCTGAGGGCGCCGGGCTGGCTGGCCGAGCTGCACGAGCAGCGCCGGGCCTTCCGGGAAGAACTGGAGCGGCGCCAGAACGTGAGGGTGCCCGACGAGGACCCGGACTACGGCGACCAGGGCGAGGCGTGGCCCGTATGGCGCGGCCAGCGCGAAGCGATCTTGCAGCCGCCCAAGCCTGAGATCAGGCCTGCCGAGGCTGTCCTGGAGAAGGCGCGGGAGAAGCAGGCAGAGACTTGATACCACACCGTCAGGCTGAGTCGTCTAGGTCGCCTCGTAACACCCCGGCCCGCCAGGAGTTTTGCCAGGTCTGCAGGGAGGTATCGCGGGGACTGGCAGCCTCTCGGGTTAGACGCCCCTGTGCAGCCGGGCTCGGGTCTGCAGCAGCTACCGCCACCCGCCGAGGGCTAGTTGTTCCTTGTCGGACCCCCGGCGCATACTTGGCCAGGGAGGTGGTCACGATGCCGAGGCTGTCGATCGACGAGCTGGTCAAGGTCGAGCCCAGGTGGCCCGAGAACGAGTACGGCGTTGAGGCCCCGGCTGGCATCTGCGGCGACTGGCAATGCGAGTGCGCCGATGAGGCCCGGAAGATCCTGACCGATGGCGAGTACGAGCTGGCGTTCGGCATGCCCAAGGAATACGGCGCGGATGATTCGACTTGCGCCGTGATCATGACTGACTAGCGCGCCAAGCGCACTGTCGGGGCGACTGTTGGGCGTTACTTCCTATGGAGACGCCGCGACACTCCTTTTCAACACGACCGGAACCGAAATTCCCTTACCAGTGGCGACACCTCGGTGAACATCGTGCCTTCGGATCACCCCCGGGAGCATCAGCTCTCAAGCAGGACTGGCGGTCACTGACGGTGATCATCCGTCGGATGCTGGTCCCGTGCGCTGGCCGCAGATCGATGCTCCTATGCTTTGTCAAGAGGCTTGAGTGGCATTTTCTGGCCTCATTTTGGGGTTAGGGAGAATGCTTCGGACCGGTTGCTGGAATGCGGACAAGACAGGGAGGGGCCGCTCGGATGCTCGAGGGCAAGCTCTTATTAGGTCACGCCCAGCAGGTCAGGATGGGAGCCCGGGAGCGGCCGGCGAATCGTTAGCAGGCCAGCAGAGCGCGGCAGCCGATTAGAGGGTCAGGCCGCCCCCGGGGGTTAGCGGGCGTTAGTCAGCGTGGCGGAGGTGGGGGTAAACCTCGCGGGCGACGTAACGCTTGAGGCAGCGGATGATCTCTTTCTTGGACAGGCCTTCCCCGGTGCGCCGTTCGACGTAGGCGCGGGTCGGGGGATGCGAGCTCATCCGCGTGATCACGATCCGCCACAGGGCGTGGTTAGCCTCGCGGTCGCCGCCGGGGTTGAGGCGGTGACGGGTGACTTTCCCCGACGATGCGGGGATCGGGGCGGTCGCGCACAGGTGCGCCCAGGCGGCCTCGGAGCGCAGTCGCTCCGGGTGGTCCCCGGCGGCGATGAGCAGCAGCGCCGCGGTGTCGGGGCCGATGCCGTAGAGGGCCAGCAGGCCCGGGGCGCGGGCGGTCACGAGGGGGACGATGAGCTCGTCGAGGCGGTCGAGCTGGCTGCCGGGGAATTCGGCGCGCCGGCCGAGCTCCCGCAGCGCGACGCGGGTGGCGTAGCCGACGACGTCACCAGGACGGGGGCGCAGCGCGGCAGTCTCGGCGACTAGCGCGGCCACGGTGTGCGGGGTGAACCGGGTCCGCAGGTCTGCTGGCCCGGTCAGGACCAGGGCCCGGGCCTGGTTGATGGTCTGGGTCCGCTCCGAGCGGGCGCTGCGCTTGGCGACCATCAGCGCGCGGATCGCCTCCACTGTGCCGTCGCGGCCCTTCGGCGCGCCGCGGGCCCGGCCGGACTGGGCGGCCCGCGCGGCGCTGACGGCATCGAGCGGGTCGGACTTGCCCTGCCGGCGCCGGTCCTGCCGGTCCGACCGGTCTACCTCCACGACGCGGACGCCGGCCCCGGTGACGTGCCGGGACAAGCCGGCGCCGTAGCTGCCGGTCCCCTCGATCCCGACCAGGCAGACGGTCCCGAACCCGCCCAGCCAGTCCAGCAGCCGGGCGTAACCCGCCGGGGTGGCCGGGAACTCCCCGACGCCCAGCAGCCCGCCGATCGGATCCAGCGCGGCGGCCACACGCACATCGGCGTGGGTGTCCACCCCGCCGGTAATGGCGCTGGTGTCTCTACGATGGTCAACGTCATCCCTTTCTCAGGTTGAGGGATGGCACGCACCCGCTGGCCGCCAGACCTGTGAACCCCGGCCTCTTGCCCAGGCCAGGCAGATCAGACCGGCACCGCCGGTGGGTGCCCGAAGGCTGGGCCCGGCCGACAGATCGATCTCAGGACAGCCCGAGCGGCGTCGGCCGATTCGGAGGTCAGGCCGGGACCCAGGCCTCAGACCCTACGC
>Ga0209648_10001501_pt1 | contig 18933 bp, 16 predicted proteins | sample GraSoi2013_115cm_FD_185830 | JGI IMG/M metagenome (GOLD analysis project Ga0209648, IMG submission 185830) | Grasslands soil microbial communities from the Angelo Coastal Reserve, California, USA - Sample 9_17_2013_115cm (SPAdes) (version 2) | ecosystem: Environmental > Terrestrial > Soil >...
CCGACGATCCTGAGCATCAACGGCGCCTCGACCGCGCTGGTGATCTCGGACATCCCCTTTGGGGGCCCGGTCGGCGCCGTCCGCATGGGCCACCTCGACGGTCACCTGGTCGTCAACCCGCCGATGTCGCGCATTGGCGAATCGGAGCTCGACCTCGTCGTGGCCGGGACGGCTGACGCGATCCTCATGGTGGAAGCGGGGGCCAAGGGCGTGAGCGAGCAGGTCGTCCAGGACGCTCTCGAGATGGCCCACGACGCGATCAAGCAGGTGTGCGCGGGACAGCTCGACCTGCAGCGCGAAGTCGGCAAGCCGAAGCGGGAGTTCACGCCGCCCCAGTATCCGGCTCAGATCGTGGAGGTCGTCAGCGAGTACCTGGCCCTCAGGCTCGACCAAGCGGCATACATCCAGGACAAGTCCGCGCGCGAAGGCGCCCTCGATGACCTGCGCAAGCGCACGATCGCCGAGCTCGGCGAACGCTTCCCAGAGCACGCCGACATACTCGGCAAACTCTTCGACAAGAAGCTGAAGGACCGGGTCCGGCAGCGGATCATCGAGGAAGGCGTCCGCATGGATGGACGCGGCCTCAAGGATGTGCGCCCGATCACGGTCGAGGTGGGGGTCCTGCCCCGCACCCATGGCTCGGGTCTCTTCACTCGAGGACAGACGCAGGCGCTGACGATCGCGACGCTCGGCTCGATGTCCGACCAGCAGAAGCTGGACGGCCTCTCGCCGGACGAGTTCAAGCGCTACATGCACCACTACAACTTCCCGCCGTACTCCGTCGGCGAGGCGCGACCGCTGCGCGGCCCGGGGCGGAGAGAGATCGGACACGGGGCGCTCGCCGAGCGCGCGTTGCTCGCGGTGATCCCGCCGGTCGACGAGTGGCCTTACACGATGCGGCTCGTCTCGGAGATCCTCAGCTCCAACGGCTCGACCTCGATGGCATCCGTGTGTGGGTCGACGCTGGCCCTTATGGATGCCGGCGTCCCGATCAAGGCGCCGGTCGCGGGCATCGCGATGGGCCTCGTCATGCGCGAGGGCAAGTCCGCGGTGCTGACCGACATTCAGGGCGTCGAAGACAACCTGGGAGACATGGACTTCAAGGTCGCGGGCACCAAGGACGGCATCACCGCCCTGCAGATGGACATCAAGATCAAGGGCCTGACCCACGACATCCTGGCCCAGGCTTTGGAGCAGGCTCGCGAGGCGCGGCTGTTCGTGCTCGACAAGATGCTGGCTGTTCTGCCACGGCCGCGCAGCGAGATGAGCGCATACGCACCGCGCATCACCACGATTCAAATCAACCCCGACAAGATCCGCGACATCATCGGCCCGGGAGGCAAGATGATCCGCAAGATCACTGAGGAGACCGGCGCGCAGATCGACGTCGAAGACGATGGACGGGTATTCATAGCCGCGGTCGACCAGGAGGCCGGCCAGAAGGCAATCGATTGGATCAAGGGCCTCACCGACGAGGTCGAGGTGGGCAAGATCTACAAGGGCAAGGTCGTTCGCATCATGCCCTTCGGCGCCTTCGTCGAGGTGCTCCCCAACCAGGACGGGCTGGTGCACATCTCCAAGCTCACCGACCATCGGGTCGAGCGGGTGGAGGAGGTGGCCAACGTCGGTGACGAGATCGTCGTCAAGGCGACCGAGGTCGACAGCCAGGGTCGTCTCAACTTGAGCCGCCAGGCCGCGATCGACGAGCTGACCGCGAAGGGCGAACCGATCGAGGAGAAGATCGACAAGGAGGCCATGGCCACGGCGCTCGCATCGCCACCGCCGCCACCCCGCGAGGGTGGTTTCCGCGGAGGCGACCGTGGGGGTCGCAACGGCGGAGGCCGCGGACGAAGATAGGAGGGCCGATCAAGGTCGCGGTCGCCGGTCACCGCGGCAAGGTCGGCTCGATCCTGGCCGCGGCGCTGGCCGCGGAACCCGACATCGATTACGTCGGCGGCATCGCACGCGGGGATAACCTGGCTGCCTTCCTGCACGCGAAGCGACCCCGCGCCTTCGTGGATTTCACGCGACCGGCGGAAGCAATGCACAACGTGCTCGCTGCAGTGGCCATCGGCGCTTCGCCGGTTGTGGGCACGACCGGCCTTTCGGCAGCCGACATCGACAAGCTCGAGACCGCATGCAAAGCGAAAGGCCTGGGTGGGATCGTCGCGCCCAACTTCGCGATCGGCGCGGTATTGATGATGCACCTGGCGGAAATCGCCGCGCCGCATTTCGACGCGGCCGAGGTCATCGAGATGCACCACGCGTCCAAGCTCGACGCTCCGTCCGGCACAGCGCTGTCGACAGCCAAACGATTGGCCGCGCGGCGGGGCGGGAAACCCTTCAGCCACAAGAAGGCGGAGAAGGTGACGCTCGAGGGGACGCGAGGCGGGGAAGAGGGGAACGTCGCCGTGCACAGCATCCGCTTGCCGGGTTTCGTCGCCGACCAGGAGGTCATATTCGGATTGCCCGGTCAGACCCTCACCATCGCCCACCGCACAACGAGCCGCGAGGCATACGTGCCCGGAGTGCTGCTGGCGATCCGCAAGGTCGTCAGCGAAGCGCGGTTCTATCGCGGCCTGGACCAGCTACTCGGATTGTCCTGATCGAAGTAAACTGGAGTTCGTGCCCACCTCCAAGCGATTAAACGTTGCCGTCGTCGGCGCGACGGGGCTCGTGGGCCAGCAAATGCTGAAGATCCTGGTCCAACGCAAGTTTCCCGTTGCGAGCGTGCGCGCCTTTGCGTCCGAGAGGTCGGTCGGCGCGACCGTGCCGTTCAACGGCGAGCACTTGACAGTTCAGCGTCTGGATGAATCGGCATTTCAAGGCATCGACGTGGCGATGTTCGCGGCCGGCGCCGACATCTCTCTTCAATACGCGCCGAGTGCTGCCGAGGCAGGCGCCCTGGTCATAGACAAGAGCTCGGCCTGGCGCATGAAGGCGAATGTGCCGCTCGTCGTCCCCGAGGTCAACGCGGAGGACATCCGCGAGAACGAGGGCATCATCGCAAGCCCAAACTGCACGACGATCCCCTTGACGATGGTGCTCGAGCCTTTACGCAAGCGCTTCGGTGTCCGGCGCGTGATTGTTTCCAGCTACCAGGCCGCATCGGGTGCGGGTCGCGCGCTGATGGATGAGCTCGAGGACCAGACCGAAGCGATCGCGGCCCACAAGACGCCGACCGTGGCCGCCACCTCACATCAGCTCGCCTACAACGTGATCCCGGGCGGCTGGAAGCCGGACATCGACGGCTACAACGAGGAGGAGATGAAGCTCGTCCATGAGACGCGCAAGATCCTCCACGATCTTGAGCTGGCCATTGCCGCGACCTGCGTTCGCGTCCCAGTGCCGATAGGGCACAGCGAATCGGTTTTGATCGAGACCGAGAAGAAGATCGGTCCGGGCGAAGCACGAGTGGTTCTCGGCGAAGCGCCGGGGGTGATGATCGAAGACGATCCACACGCGAAGATCTATCCGACCCCGCATCATGTCGCGGGCAAGGACGAGGTGTATGTTGGCCGCATCCGCGACGACCTCTCTTCGAGCCATGGCCTGATGCTCTGGCTGGTTTCCGACAATCTGCGCAAGGGCGCCGCGCTAAACGCGGTTCAGATCGCCGAGCACGCGCTCGCGATGGGAGTGATCTAAGTGCCTACCGAAATCGGACGTCTTCTCACAGCGATGATCACGCCTTTCAAAGCTGATGGATCGGTGGACTACGGGGCCACGGAGAAGCTGGCCGCCATGCTCGTCGGCGACGGGTCTGACGGCGTGGTCGTGTCAGGCACCACAGGCGAATCGCCGACGCTGAGCGATGACGAGAAGATCGAGCTGATCAAGGTCATCAAGAAAACGATCCCGCGCCATTCGGTCGTCGCCGGCACGGGGAGCAGCGATACCCATCACTCAGTCGAGCTCTCCGAGCGCGCGATGAAGGCCGGTGCCGACGCGCTGCTGGCCGTCGTGCCCTACTACAGCAAGCCTCCGCAGGAAGGCATGTACCAGCACTTCAAGGCGATCTCCGACGTCGGCCCCACGATCATGTACAACATCGTCGGCCGGACCGCAGTGAACATGACCGCGGCGACCACGATTCGATGCGCGCAGCTGCCAGGCATCATCGGAGTCAAGGAGGCGAGCGGCGACCTGGACCAGATCGGTTTCGTCTGCGCCGGCAAGCCCGCGCAGTTCAAGGTCTGGAGTGGCGATGACAGTTGGACGCTGCCCGTGCTCGCGGTCGGTGGCCACGGCGTCATCTGCGTCGTCTCGCACATCGCGGGCAGATCCATGAAGAAGTTGATCGAGGCGTACGGCAGGGCCGACACGCAGACCGCCAGGGAAATCCATCATGGGCTGCTGCCCGTGATCAAGGCACTCATGACCACGGCCGCCAACCCGGTCCCGGTCAAGTCCGCTCTGAATGCGATGGGATTTGCTGCAGGTCCATTCCGCCTGCCGCTGGTGCCGCTCGCGGATGACCAGCTGAAATCCGTGATGCAGACCATCGGCGACGCGGGTGACCTGATCACATACAACACTGGAGTAAAAGTCGCCTAGCGCATCACCAGGGCTCGAGGTCCTCCACGCGGAGGTCCGTGCGTGCGTCAAGTGCGGCCTCCACGCGACGCGGACGCAAGCCGTGCCCGGAGTGGGACCTTGTCCGGCCGACATCATGATCGTCGGCGAGGCGCCTGGCTTCAATGAGGACCGGCAGGGCGAACCCTTCGTAGGCGCAGCGGGCCACTTGCTGGACACGCTGCTGGCGCGCATCGGCCTCGGCCGGGCAGATGTCTACATAACCAACGTGCTCAAGTGCAGGCCGCCGCAAAACCGCGACCCGATGCCAAACGAGGTCGAATCCTGCTCGCCATACCTCGCGCGTCAGCTCGCGCTGATCAAACCGAAGGTCGTGCTCATCCTCGGCAGGCACGCGCTCGAACGTCTCTTGCCTGGACAGGGCTCGATCTCGCGCGTCCACGGCAGCCTCGTCAGACGCGGTGACGTCGCATACGTGCCTCTGTACCACCCGGCCGCGGCGCTGCACAACGGTGCGCTCGTCGCCGACCTCGAGCAAGACTTCGACCGCGTGAAGGCGTACCTGGACAAGCTCCTGGCGCCGCCACCACCGCCTCAACCGATTCCAGCGCCCAAACAGGAAGCGGAACAGCTGAACCTCCTGTGAGCAGATCGGGGCTTCGATACCTGCCGCTCGGCGGCCTTGGCGAGGTCGGCATCAACATGTGGGCGCTCGAGTGGCAGGACCAGGTCCTCGTCATCGACGCCGGTCTCATGTTTCCGCAAGAGGACATGCTCGGGATCGACCTCGTCCTGCCCGACATCTCGTACCTGCTCGAGCCACGCCGCAAGGTGCTCGGAATCTTTCTCAGCCACGGGCACGAAGACCACATCGGCGGGCTCCCGTTCGCACTCAAGAAGATCAACGTCCCGGTCTACGGGACGCGGCTCACGCTTGGGTTGGTCAAGCCAAAGCTGAAGGAGCACAGGATCCTGCGCGAGGCGGACCTGCGCGAGGTTCGGGTGGGCGACACGGTCCAGCTCGGCCCATTTCGCGTCGAGACGATCGCGGTTTGCCACTCGATCCCTGACGCGGTCGCGCTCGCGATCCAGACCCCGGTTGGGCGCGTCGTCTACACCAGCGACTTCAAGCTCGACCCCGATCCGCCCGACGGTTATCCGACCGACATGGAACGATTCCGGCGCCTCGGCGATGAGGGTGTGCAGCTGCTCCTCAGCGACTCCACCAATGCGGAACGGTCGGGCCGATCAGGCTCGGAGCGGGACCTGCATGCCCCATTCGAACGCATCTTCGGCGAAGCACCTGGACGCATTGTGGTTGCGAACTTCGCATCCAACATCCACCGCATCCAGCATCTCGTGAGGATGGCGGTGCAGTTCGACCGCAAGGTCGCTGTCGTCGGCCGCAGCCTGCAGACCAACTTCAAGACCGCGCGCGAGCTGGGCTTCCTGAAAGTGCCGGAGGGTCTAACGGTCTCGCTCGAGAACGTCGACAAGGTCCCGCCCTCGAAGCTGCTGCTGCTCACGGCCGGAAGCCAGGGCGAGCCGATGTCCGCGCTGGCGCGGTTCGCCGCCCAGCGTCACCCGGCGGTCAACGTGTTGAAGGGAGACTGGGTGGTCATCTCTGCGCGGCCGATTCCCGGCAACGAGCGAAGCGTGCACCAGACCGTCAACAACCTGTACCGCCACGGGGCGCATGTTTTCTACTCCGAGGTCGGCCATGTCCACGTCACCGGGCACGCCCAGAAAGACGAGCTGCGCGAGATGATCGACGCCGTTCGCCCGCGCTACTTCATTCCGGTCCACGGCGAATATCGGCAGCTGTACCAGCACGCCGACCTTGCGCGCGAGGCCGGCATCGACGCAGACCGGATCCTGGTCGTCGAAGATGGCGACACGGTCGAGCTCGGCGCGGATTCGATCCGCCGTGGCGACAAGATCGCCACCGGTCTGGTCTTCGTCGACGGGCTCGGGGTCGGCGACGTCGAGAAAGCGGTGTTGCGCGACCGCCGGCACCTGGCCGATGATGGGATTCTGGTCGTGACTTTGGTCCTCGATCGCGACACCGGCACCGTGCGTGCCGGGCCCGATCTCGTTTCGCGCGGTGTCATCGAGCCCGAGCTTTCATCCAAACTCATGACTGACGCGCGGAGAGCTGTGATGGACAGCATCAGAAAATTTGCGGACACGCACGCCGACGTCAACACGCTCAACGAGACCATCCACGACGCAGTGCAGAAAACGGTCTGGAAGCAGACGCGGCGCCGGCCGATGGTGATTCCCGTCGTGACGGAGACATGAAGCTTCCGCCGCTGGCGCTGATCGCGCCGAGCCTATGCCCTCGCTGCGACCAACCGGCCATGGTGCTGGACCATGCAGATGAGATGCGCTGTGGTCATTGCGGCCTGCAGCTGCACCAATGCGGCAACTGTCGGGGCATCGCCGGCCCGTTCGACCGCTACTGCGGTTTCTGCGGGCACGAGCTGTTGCGCGGCCAAGAGCGGCCGATCTGGTGGCGCCTGTGGCTGCTCGCCGCGCTGGTGCCGTTGGCCGCCGCATTGACCGGCGGCATCTGGTGGGCACAGACGCACCCGTTGAAGTAGTTCCCTCTCCCGGGGAGAGGGTCAGGGAGAGGGGCTTCAGTGGCGCTAGCGATTCAAACGCTGGCCGCACTCGACGCAGTAGCTGTGGCGTCCCAGGTTGTGATGCCCGCACGATGAGCACACAAGGCGGCGGGGAGGGTCCGCCTGCAGCCACCGCTCGCGTTCTCGGCGATACCAGATGCCGTCCTCGGGTCCCAGCATCCATCGCCGACCTTCGCCATCGAGCACTGCGAGGTCGCGCACCGCGAGCCGGAACGCGCGCGCTTGCAGACCGCCGTTGCGGCGTTCCTCGACAAGGAGCCGATAGCGAGTTTCGGCGTCGGCAAACGGATCGACGGCCACGCGCAGAGTATCGCTGGATGGCCGGTCGCGAGTCAGGGGATCCGATTCGGGCCGGTGTAGAATCCGCTGAGCCCGGCGCGCCGGGCTGACCAGCATGCGTCGCACCAACTCACGAGGCTCACGCTCACACGCGAATGGCGCCCGTCGCGCTTCATCCGCGCGCTCGCGCACATCGCGCTCCAAGCGGAGCAGGCGGCCGCATCTCACGCAGCGTCAGGTGCGCGAGATCTTCGGCGTCCTACTGATCCTGGTCGGCTTGCTCGGGCTCCTGGCGGTCGCAAGCCATGCCGGATCGATCCTTGCGGGACTCCAGCAGTGGCTCGTGGTGAGCTTCGGCCGCGCGTGGTTCGTCCCGGTGACGGCGGCCTTTGCACTCGGCACGTACATGCTGTGGCCGCAGGCGCCGAGGCCGCGGCTTCTCGATGTGCTCGCGGGCACAGTGGCTGTGATCGCGCTCGTGGGCCTGTTTGGGCTGGCTGCGCAAGCCGGCGGATCCGCTGGGCGATCGATCGATGACGCGGTTATCGGCCTGGCCGGGAAATGGGGAGCCTGGGCGCTGCTGGTCGCCGCCCTCGTGATCGGCCTCATCGTGACCATCCATTTCAGTCCCGGTTCGCTCATCGCGACAGTCGTGAAAGCAGTGCAAGCCACGTACGCCGAGCGCCGGCGTCTGGAGCGATTGGTCGCTGCGCCGGCAGACCAGCAGCCGAAAGGCGCCACCAAAGCGACGCCCGTCGTCACTGAAGATGTCGTTCCGGCCGGCCCTGCCTACCCGCCGGTAGCACCCGCGGCGCTGCGCAGCTGGGAGGTCGAGACAAAACCCGAAGCTGTCAGCACATCCGAGACTGAGCCTGACGAGGAGCCGGAGAAAGCGAGGGAGAAGCCTGCACTCCGAGTCGTCGCCGAACCCGAAGACGATGCCCCGGAGATCGATTGGAAGCTGCCATCGATCGCCCTCCTCGACACAGTGACCGCGCGCCGCGAGCGAATGGCCGACGAGATCAAGCGCAACGTCAAGGTCATCGAGAACACGCTCGAGACTTTCGGCGTCTCATGCAAGGTCGTCGGGGTCAACCCAGGGCCCGCGGTGACCCAGTACGAGCTTCAGCCGGGCCCCGGCGTGCAGGTCAAGAGGATCACCGCGCTCCTCAACGATCTGTCCCTCGCGCTTGCGGCCGCGCCACTTCGCATCGAAGCGCCCATCCCGGGCAAGGCGGCGGTGGGTATCGAGGTGCCGAACAAAGCTGCCAGCCTGGTCACGATCCGCGAGGTAGTGGAAACGGCGGCGTTTCGCGAGGGCACGCACAAACTGGCGCTGGCGCTCGGCAACGACGTCTCCGGCCAATCGATCGTGGGCGATTTGACGCGCATGCCGCACCTGCTCATCGCCGGCGCGACGGGCCAGGGCAAGAGCGTGTGCATCAACGCTTTGATCACGAGCCTGCTGTTCCAGGTCACGCCCGACCATATGCGTCTGCTGCTCATCGACCCCAAGCGAGTGGAGCTCACCAACTACAACGGGCTGCCGCACCTCGCCCTGCCGGTGCTCGTCGAGCCGCACCAGGCCGCGGCCGCACTGCGATGGGCCGTGGCCGAAATGGACCGCCGCTACAAGATGTTCTCGGCCGAAGGCGTGCGCAACATCGCCGCCTACAACGACAAAGCCACGCAGAAGCTCGCGCGCCAATTGCCTTATGTGGTCATCGTCATCGACGAGCTCGCCGACCTCATGATGGTCGCGGCAGGCGAGATCGAGGAGCTCATCTGCCGCATCGCGCAGCTCGCGCGCGCGGTCGGCATCCACCTCGTCATCGCCACGCAGCGCCCGTCCACGGACATCATCACGGGCCTTATCAAGGCCAACATCCCGTCGCGCATCGCATTCGCCGTCGGCTCGCAGGTCGACAGCCGGGTCATCCTCGACACCGGCGGCGCGGAGAAGCTGCTCGGCCGCGGAGACATGCTTTATCAGCCAGTCGACGCGGGCAAGCCGACCCGCATCCAGGGCGCGTTCGTGAGCGACCCTGAGGTCGAGTCGGTCGTCAACTTCTGGCGCTCGCAGGGCGGACCCCGCTATATGGAAGAGATCCTCGAAGAGGGTCAGGGCACGGAGTGGGAGGGAGGCCACACCTCCGAGCGCAAGCTGGATCCGCTGTTCGCGCGTGCTGCACGCGCCGTTGCCGCGGAGGGCGGCGCGTCGGTGTCGCTCGTGCAGAGGAAGTTCAACGTCGGCTACTCGCGCGCGGGCCGGATCGTCGACCAGTTGGCCGAGCACCGGGTGATCGGCGGCTACCAGGGCTCGAAGTCGCGTGAGGTGCTGATGAACCTGCCGGACGTCGACGAGCTCCTCGAAAGGATCGGCCTCGAGTGACAGTTGGGGCCTTTCTCGCCGCCAAGCGTGGCGAGCGCGGCCTCTCCCTTCAGCAAGCGGCCGCGGCGACGCATATCCGCCTTGAGCATTTGAGCGCGCTCGAAGCCGATGAGCCGGAGCTGCTGCCGGCGCCCGTCTACGCACGCGGCTACCTGCGTACATACGCGCGCTACCTCGGGTTGGATGCAGAGTCGCTCGTGGTCAGGCTGGATCACGCGCCACTGGATCCGCGGAAGATGCTTGGCCTCGGGATGCTCGTCCCGCGGCCGCGGCTCGTCCTCACCGGCCCTGCCGCGGCGGTGGCGGGACTGCTCCTCCTGGCGGGTGCGTTCACGGCCTACGCCTGGCGTCAGATTGAGGCCGACCAGCACACGACGATCATCACCGCGCCGGCGACCCCCGTGGTCGTGAGCCCGCCGGTGACGCCGACCCCGTCCCCGCCGCACACTTCTACATAGGTTCAGTTGACTCTTCCGAATCTCCTGACGTTCAGCCGGCTGGTGGCGATCCCGGTGCTCATGGCGCTGCTGCTCGTGCACTTTCCCGGTCACGATCAAATCGCCGCCGCGCTCTTCCTGGTGGTCTCGTTCACCGACACGCTCGACGGCCAGATTGCGCGGCGTCGGGGCCTGGTCAGCGACCTCGGCAAGTTCCTCGACCCGCTGGCGGACAAGCTGCTAGTGCTTTCGGTCTTGATCGTCCTCGTCCAGGAGGGACTGGTCGCCGCTTGGGTCGTGGTGGTGATCTTCTCGCGCGAGCTGCTGATCACGATCCTTCGCTCAGTCGGCGCCAGCCAGGGCCGCGTCATTGCGGCCGCGCCGCTGGGCAAGACCAAGACGGTCACGCAGATGGCGGCGGTGGCGCTGCTGATTCTGCAGCGACCGTATCCGGGGCTGGTCCCGATCGCCGCCCTGGCGGTTGCTGTCGCGGTGATCTTCACGATCGGCAGCGGCATCGATTACCTGGTTCGATTCCGGCACCTGATCGGGCTGGGTGGGCGACCTTCGGGATCGTCGCCAGTAGACCCGCTGGCGGACGAGCTCGGAACCACGCTCATTCGCGAGCAACTGACGTTGTCGGTGGCCGAGTCCTGCACGGGCGGCCTGCTCGGGGCACTGATCACCGACCGACCGGGGAGCTCAGCGTACTTTCTAGGTGGCGTGATCGCATATGCAGACGAAGTCAAGCGCGACGAGCTGAACGTCCCGGCTCCATTGCTGACGCGCTTTGGGGCCGTGAGCCGCGAGGTCGCGCTGGCGATGGCAGACGGCGCGAGGGCTCGATTCGGCTCGTCGCTCGCCGTCTCGACCACAGGCATCGCGGGTCCGGACAGCGACAGCTCCAGCAAGCCGGTCGGGCTCACGTACATCGCCATCGCATCACAGGCCGGCCGGCGATGTGAGGAGTTCAGGTTCACAGGCGACCGCTGGTCGAACCGCCGCCAGGCCGTGGCGGAGGCGCTGCGCATGCTCATCGAAGAGGTCCAGGCCGTCGCCGGTCGTAAAGAGAGTCGGCCCGCTTGACGAGCGCGAACACATGTTCGATAATGTCGCGACGGCCTGTTAAGACGACGTTGACCTCAAGCCCACGACGTAGAACACTCGCCGCAACGACCTAGGAGGCAATTCAAGGCATTGGAAAAAGAAAAAGAGAAGTCCCTCGACTCGGCGATCTCCCACATCGTCAAGAGCTATGGCAAGGGCTCGATCATGAAATTGGGCGAACAAGCCGCACAGCGGGGAGAGATTCTCGTGATCCCCACGGGCGCGCTGCTGCTGGACCTCGCTCTGGGCGTGGGCGGGATCCCGCGCGGTCGGGTCACCGAGCTGTACGGTCCCGAGTCGGCGGGCAAGACAACGCTCGCACTGCACGTCATCGCCGAGGCCCAGAAGCAGGGTGGGGTGGCGGCCTTCGTGGACGCGGAGCACGCCCTCGATCCTCTTTATGCGTCGAGGATCGGCGTCAAGATCGATGACCTCCTGATCAGCCAGCCAGACACCGGCGAGCAGGCGCTCGAGATCGTCGAGGTCCTGGTGCGTTCGGGAGCTCTCGACGTCATCGTCATCGACTCGGTGGCGGCGCTCGTGCCGAGGCTGGAGATCGAAGGTGAGATGGGGGATGCCCACGTCGGCCTGCAGGCCCGGCTGATGTCACAGGCGCTGCGCAAGCTGACCGCCGCGATCTCGAAGTCGAACTGCTCGGTCATCTTCTTGAACCAGCTGCGCGAGAAGGTCGGAATCATGTTCGGAAATCCGGAAACCCAGCCCGGCGGTCGCGCCCTCAAGTTCTACTCGTCGGTGCGGCTCGACATCCGCAAGGTCGAGGTCATCAAGTCTGGTCTCGATTCGGTCGGCGCGCGAGTGAAGGTGAAGGTCGTGAAGAACAAGGTCGCGCCACCCTTCCGCTCCGCCGAGTTCGACATCCTCTTCAACGAAGGCATCTCGCGCGAGGGTTCGCTCATCGACGCCGCGCTCGAGTACGGGATCCTCGAGAAGAGCGGAACGTGGATGTCGTACGGCGACCAGCGTCTGGGCCAGGGTCGCGAGAACGTGCGCAACTACCTGCGGGAGAACCCAACGCTCGCCTCCGAGATCGAGGCCACGGTACGGAGCAAGGCCGCCGGTGGCACCGCGCAGTCGGTGCAGCGGGCCGCAGCGGCGGGACGCACGTCTTCGCTGGACAACTCGGTTGGCACGGAGGAGTTCTAGCCGCAGGTCGTCGCCTCCGGCCGGCAGCGCGCTCGACGCCGGCTTGCGGCTGCTCGGGCTACGCGCACACTCGCGCGTGGAGCTGCTGCTCAAGCTGACCCGGCGGGGTCATGAGGGCGCAGAGATCAGGGCGGCGCTGCGACGCCTCCAGGAGCTCGGTTACCTCGACGACCAGGCGTTCGCGCGCTCCTTTGTGCGCCGCCGGGCGGCAGTACGAGGACCTCGGGCGCTCTCGGCCGAGCTTGCGTCACGAGGCGTCGATCGAGCGCAAGTGGACACAGCCGTCGCCGAGTTCGGCGAAGCCGAGCAGTTGGCTGCCGCCACCAAGATCGCGGAACGCCTGTACGCCCGGAAGCCCGCGCCAACCTACCGCGAGCTCCTGGACGCGATCGGCAGCAAGCTGGTTCGCCGAGGCTTCTCGGTGTCGATCGCGCGAGCAGCCTGCGGAGCCATCCTGGCAAGGCGCCCCGAGGCCTCCGAAGCCTAGAATTTCCTCACGAGCGGCGCGAATTTCGCGCCCGCAGTCATAGAGCCAACCCGGCGCGGGCCAGTTCATTGGCCTGCGATGGAGCACTTTGACAATCGAATAAATGAGGTGCATGTCACATGCCTGTCTACGTCTTCGTACCGCTATTGGTGGTGGCACTCCTCGCCGGCTTCGGGGTGGCTTACCTGCTGCTCAGCAACCGGCAAGGCAATGGGGCCAGCGCCATCGAGGCCAAGGCCACACAGACGCTCGCCGAGGCCGAAACCCAGGCCAAAGAGAAGCTTCTGGAAGCCAAAGAGGAAGCGGTCAAAGTCCGCACCGCCGCCGAACAGGAAGCCCGGGAGTACCGGGTGCAGTCACAGCAAATCGAAAAGCGCCTTCTTCAAAAGGAAGAGAACCTCGACCGCAAGGGCGAGGACCTCAACCGGCGGGAGCGCGAGCTCACCAGCAAGGAAAAGGGGCTGGACGACATCAAAGCCCAGCTCGAGGACACCTACCGCCAGCAGGAGCGCGAGCTCCAGCGCGTCGCCAACATGACGCGCCAGGAAGCTCAGGGAATTCTGATGGGGCAGGTCGAGCAGGAGCTGAGAAACGAAGTCGCCCGCAAGGTGCGGGAGTCCGAGCTGGCGGCTCGCGATGAGAGCGACCGCCGTGCTCGCGAGATCGTCACCGAGTCGATTCAGCGCATCGCCGCCGACCAGACCGCTGAGGTTTCGGTCTCGGTGCTGCCGCTGCCGACCGACGAGCTCAAAGGCCGCATCATCGGCAAGGAGGGCCGCAACATCAGGGCCCTTCAGCAGGCGACGGGGATCGATCTAATCGTCGACGACACCCCGGAAGCCGTGATCATCAGCGGTTTCGACCCGGTCCGCCGCGAGGTCGCCCGAGTCGCGCTGAACAAGCTGATCGTGGACGGCCGGATTCATCCGGCTCGAATCGAAGAGATCGTCGCCAAGTCCCGACAGGAGGTCCTGCAAAGGGTCAAAGAGGAGGGGGAGGCCGCGGTTTTGGAGGTTGGGCTCCAGGGCCTTCACCCTGAAGTCGTCCGTCACCTCGGCATCCTGCGCTTCCGTACCAGCTACGGACAGCAGGTGCTGAACCATTCCAAAGAAGTGGCCTATCTCGCCGCCATGATGGCGTCGGAGATCGGCGCCGACGTTCGCATCGCCAAGTTGTCGGGCCTGCTCCACGACATCGGCAAGGCCATCGACCACGAGGTCGAGGGCTCGCATGCCGTGATCGGGGCAGATCTGTTGCAGCGGCACGGGGTGCCCGCCCCGGTCGTGCACGCGGTGCGCGCTCACCACTACGACGAGGAGCCGCACTCGATCGAGGCGATCCTGCTCATCGCGGCAGACGCCATCTCGGCCGCGCGCCCCGGCGCGCGACGCGAGTCGCTCGAGGCTTACGTCAAGAGGCTCGAGAAGCTCGAAGAGATCGCCAACTCGTTTCAGGGCGTGCAGCAGTCCTACGCCATCCAGGCCGGCCGCGAGGTCCGGATCCTGGTCAAGCCGGAGCAGATCGATGACACAGCTGCTCAGCTGATGGCGCGGGATATCGCCAAGAGGATCGAAACAGAGCTCAGCTTTCCGGGTCAGATCCGAGTCACCGTGGTCCGCGAGACGCGGGCGGTTGAGTACGCAAAGTAGAAAGGTAAGGGGAGCCCAACTCGGGCTCCCCTTTTTCATTTCAAGTTAGCCTTTCAAACGTGGCCGGCGACTTTCGCATTCTCTTCGTTGCTGACGTGGTCGGCCAGCCCGGTCGCGAAGCAGTCAAGGCACTGCTGCCGGGGCTGAAGCGTGAGCTCGAACCCGACGTCACGATCCTCAACGGAGAGAACGCGGCCGGCGGCTTCGGGCTGACGGCCAAGCTCGTCGCAGAGCTGCGGGCCGCAGGCGCTGACGTGATCACGACCGGCAACCACGTCTTCGCCCAGAAGGAATTCGTCAGCGAGCTGCCGTCACTGGAAAACGTGATCCGGCCGGCCAACTATCCGCCCCGGGCACCGGGAAAGGGCTCGTCCGTCTTCAGCGCCGGCGGCCACGACGTGCTGGTCATGAACCTGATCGGCCGCATCTTCACGATCGAGACGCTCGATGACCCCTTCCGCGCCGCCGATGCGATCCTCGCCGCCCACCCTCAAATCAAGATCGTCTTCTGCGACATGCATGCGGAGGCGACCTCAGAGAAGACGGCGATGGGCTGGGACCTGGACGGCCGGGTGAGCGCGGTCGTCGGCACACACACACATATCCCGACGGCCGACGCCCGGGTGCTCCCTGGCGGCACGGCTTACGTCACCGACGTCGGCATGGTTGGGCCCAGAGATGGGTGCATCGGAATGGACAAAGGAGTCGTCCTGCAGCGGTTCCTGACCGGCGTCCCGAACCGTTTTGTAGTTGCGTCAGGAATTGTGACTTTCAATGCGGTACTGGTTACCATTAGTCCTTCCACCGGCCGGGCAACATCGATCCAGCGAATCGACCGAGAACATATTTGAAGGGGTTCCAGCAATGACAGGGGAGGGGCGCGCTCCAGTGGAGGTGCTGAAGGTTTCAGCCACTTCCAAGCCGGTTGCGGTGGCAGGTGCCATAGCGGGAGTGATCCGAAGCAAGGGAAGGGTCGAGGTGCAGGCGATCGGCGCAGGCGCGATCAACCAGGCGGTCAAGGCGATAGCGATCTCGCGCGGGTACGTGGCGCCGGGAGGTCTTGACCTGGTTTGTATACCAGCCTTCATCGACATCTCGATCGACGGAGAGGAACGGACCGGGATCCGTCTGCTCGTGGAGAGCCGCTGACGGGACGGTCGTTTCACATCTGGACGATCGGGTGCCAGATGAACGCCGCGGACTCGGAAAGCCTGGCACGTAGGCTCCTCGCGGCCGGCTACCAGGAAGACTCGCTCGAGCGCGCGGACGTTGCCGTCCTCAACACTTGCGTCGTCCGACAGGCTTCAGAGGACCGGGTCTACTCGAAGCTTCACGAGCTCAAAGCATGGAAGACGCCAGAGCGAACGATCGCGGTCACCGGCTGCATCGTGGCCAAGGAAGGCGACGAGCTCAAGCGCAGATTCCCGCACCTTGACGCGGTCGTGCCCATCGGCGAGTACGACGATTTCCTCGCCGGCCTCGAAGCCCGCTACGACTACTCGGAAGGCGAGGCGCTGCCCGCTGCCGGGCGCACCGGCGTCAGTCATTACGTGCGCGTCATTCAAGGCTGCGACCACAACTGCACGTTCTGCATCGTGCCCCGCGTCCGCGGCCGCGAGCGGCACGTCCCGCTGGGCGAGGTGCTGCATGAATGTGCAGCCGCAGTTGAGGCTGGCGCGAAAGAGATCGTGCTTCTCGGACAGAACGTCGATGACTATCACGACCCAGCTGGTCGCGGCGGCCTGGCTGCCTTGGTCCGCGAAGTCGAGAAGATCCCGGGCGTTAGGCGGTTGCGTTTCATGACCTCGCACCCGCAGGATCTGGAGCCCGAGCTGCTGGAAGCGATGGCGGCCAGCGATGTCGTATGCAGAGAGCTGCAGCTTCCCGTGCAGTCTGGCGACGACGCCATCCTCAAGCGCATGGCGCGCGGATACCAGACCAGGCACTATCGCGCCATCGTCGAGCGGGCGCGCACTCTGATGCCGGACATCGGCCTCGCGACCGATGTGATCGTCGGCTTCCCCGGCGAGTCAGAAGCAGCGTTTCTCAACACGCGGAGCCTGCTCGAGGAGATCCAGTTCGACGTCGTGCACCTCGCCATGTACTCGCCGCGTCCGGGCACATTCGCGGCACGCTCATTGAGCGACGACGTTCCCAACGAAGAGAAGCTGAGGCGTTTGAACGACCTGCTCGCCCTGCAACGTGAAATCGCCGTGCGCAAGACGGCGCGCTGGGTGGGCCGCGATGTCGAGGTGCTCATTGAAGGCACGGATGAGCTTGGCCGCCCTTATGGACGTATCCGGCAGGGAAAGAGGGCTGTCGTTCTCCGCGGGTCGGGCGTGAATGCGGGCGACGTTATCGACCTTCGCGTGGTGTCAGCGTCGGCGGGCCAGCTAACTGGATTGCCCGCGGCGTGACTCCTCCTACTGCTCTCACCCCGGTGATGCGTCAGTACCGGGAAGCCAAAGAGCAGCACCCGGAGGGAATCCTCCTCTTCCGGCTCGGCGACTTCTATGAGGTCTTCTTCGACGACGCCGTGGTCGCCGCGCCCGTGATGGGGATCACCCTCACCTCGCGGCCGCTGGGCAAATCGGGCCGCGCGCCGATGTGCGGCGTTCCGTATCACGCCTGGCAGTCGTACGTCGGCAAGCTGTTGCGCGCCGGCCACAAGGTCGTTATCTGCGACCAGATGGAAGCGCCTGGCAAAGGACCGGTCGTAAAGCGCGATGTCACCCGCGTTCTCACACCGGGAACTGTCGTCGAGGATTCGTACCTCGACCCGGCTCGCCCCAACTACCTCGTGGCTGCGTGGACGCACGGAGCTGAGGCAGGGCTCGCCGCATGCGACGTATCAACCGGCGAGCTTCTCCTGTGTCAGCTCCCGGCGGAGAGGTTGAGCGCCGAGCTCGAGCGGCTCGCGCCGGCCGAGCTGCTGGAGCCACCGGCGATCGAGGCGTACAGGTTCGACCCGGTGCGCGGGCACCAGCGGCTGCGCGACCTCCTGGGCATCGCTTACCCCGCAGCTGTGGGCGCGGGCGATGCGCCGCTGGCAGTCGGCGCCGCCGGCGTGGTCCTCGACTACCTGAAGCAGATACAGACTCGACTTGGCCCGGGCCTTCTGAGCGTGCGGACGTACTCGCCCGACGCAACCATGCCGCTCGACGCCGCCACGGTGCGAAACCTCGAGCTGCCAGAGCTGGTCAAGCTTCTCGACCACACGCGCACGCCCATCGGAGCTCGCCGGCTTCGCGCGTGGGTGGGAGCGCCGATGCGCGATGCCGAGTCGATCGAGCTCCGGCTCAGCGCGGTGGATGAGCTGTTCAGCTCTCCGCCACTTCAGGACCGATTGGGGAACGCTCTCAATGACGTCGGCGACCTCGAAAGACTTGTCTCGCGCGCCGCTCAGGGCCGCGCAGGCGCACGCGAGCTGGTCGCCCTCCGCCGGTCCCTCGAGGCTATCCCTGCCGTCCGCGACGCAGCTGGAGCGTGTGAAGCCCTCGCGATTCGAGAGCTCGCCGTCCAGATCACAGCCGCGCCAGAGCTAGCCTCGGACCTTGCGCGCGCGCTGGTCGAGGACCCGCCGATCCACACCCGCGATGGCGGCGCGATCAAGCACGGCTATGACGCCGAGCTCGATGGCATAACCGACGCATCGCAGAGCGCACGCGCGTGGATCGCTTCTCTCGAAGTGTCCGAGCGAAAGCGCACCGGCATTCGCTCGCTGAAGGTCGGCTTCAACAAAGTGTTCGGCTACTACATCGAGGTGAGCAATGCCAACGCGGTGTCCATCCCGGCGGACTACGTGCGCAAGCAGACCTTGACCGGGGCGGAGCGGTACCTGACCCCCGAGCTGAAAGAGAAAGAGGCAGTTGTTCTCAGCGCCCAGGAGCGCATCGCGGCGAGGGAGGTCGAGATCCTCCGCGACCTGGGCGGCAACGTGGCAGAGTCGGCGCCTTCGCTTCGCGCCACAGGACAAGCGATCGGCAGCCTCGACGCACTTAGAAGCCTGGCGGTCGCAGCGGCTCGCGAGCGGTGGCGGCGTCCAAACGTCAACGTGGGCCTGGCTCTCACCATCAAGGGCGGCCGGCATCCGCTGGTCGAGCGCCATCTTCCCGATGGGGCATTCGTCGCCAACGACCTCGAGCTCGACCCCGCGAGCGAGCAGATCATCATCCTCACGGGCCCGAACATGGCGGGCAAGTCGACGTTCCTGCGCCAGGCGGCGGTCATCGTGCTG
>Ga0209648_10001504_pt1 | contig 18928 bp, 18 predicted proteins | sample GraSoi2013_115cm_FD_185830 | JGI IMG/M metagenome (GOLD analysis project Ga0209648, IMG submission 185830) | Grasslands soil microbial communities from the Angelo Coastal Reserve, California, USA - Sample 9_17_2013_115cm (SPAdes) (version 2) | ecosystem: Environmental > Terrestrial > Soil >...
GCAGGCCAACAAATTGAATGGACTGAGCCACGTTCTCTCTGTCGTCAACGGTATACTCCTAAGTTGGGTCATGCTTTCGGTTATGTTGTTGGTGCCATGTGTGCTGATGGTACGGTAGGAAGCCGCTATCTTTCACTCGTTGTTAATGAGGAACATTTTGCACAAGCTTTTGCTGATGCACTGAAAGAAGCTCTTGGAATACAAGCATACTTAGAGCCTGTTACCCGACCTTCGGGCTATCTTCAAGTAGATCTCCCAGGCTTTCGTGTCCGTGTCGTTTCCTCATACTTAGCGGACCTTTTCAGGCAGTATGTAGGTGGGGATGCTCACCATATGCGTCAACAATTTCCCTTTGTCGTACTCAACTCCCTTGAAACCTTTGAAGGGTTTCTTGATGGATATGTTGAAGGTGATGGTTTTAGACCTAAAGCTGGAAGCAATAAGTTCGGCAGATTTGTTACGAGCGCGAATATTCCATTCTTACAAACTCTTGCTGAACTTATTGGAGCGCGATTTACCCCTTATACAAAAGGTCACGTTTCTAACCTCTATATCTCTGATAGATGGTTTCAGAGACACGGTTTTCAGCAGCAAGACCATCAAACAACTCTTCTTGAGTCAGGATGGGTACAGGTGAAAGAGGTGCGTGATTGTTCTCAGGGACAAAAGCTTTATAGGACGTATAGCTTTACTTGTGAACCGCATCCCTCTTTCTTAGTAAATGGTCACTTAGTTCATAGCTGCAATTAGCACCATCTCCTGCCATTCTGGTGTGAGGTCTCCATTGGGTACATCCCCAACGACAAAGTGCTGGGCCTCTCGAAATTCGCGCGGATTGCGCACCAGTTCGCGCATCGCTTGCAACTGCAAGAGCGACTGGGCCAACAGATCGCCGATGAGATCACTCGGATCACCGGAACGGAGAACGTAGCGGTGGTGCTCAAAGGGGAACATTACTGTATGGCGGCGCGCGGCATTCGTACGCCAGGACGGATGACGTCATCCGTCCTGCGAGGTGTCTTTCGGACTGAAAGCCAAACACGCATGGAGTTCCTGCGGCTGATTGAATGATTCGTTAGGGGAGCAACTGATCGCATCGAAAGGAGGAACGGGTAGAGTAGGGGGAGTGAGATGTTCCTGGAACGCCTTATAGAAAAGCGCCGAAAAGCGCCAGAAAGCCCCGTTGCCGTCAGGCCAGGGAGGGTTCAGTTTGTTGTCCTATGACCACTGGATCAAGATCGGCGGCGCGTTTCAGCGCACGAAACTGCAATACTTTGACGTTTGCCACCGTCACCCCCATTCTTAGAGCAGTATCTTTGACTGAAAGATGGAGCAGAAAACGACAGGTCAACACCTCTCGATACCGTTCAGGCAGCGCCTGAAGAATACGCTGCACCCGGTCTGCCGCGCTGTCGCCTGTTGCGGTCGGCTCTTCTTCAGCCGGGACCTCCCAGCCAACATCTACTAGTTCATCCAGCGAACTCATTGGGAGACGATAATGAGCTCGCCAGTGGTCCGCGATCAGTGTGCGCGCAATGAGGTAGAGCCATTGTTGCATACTTTGCCGGCTACGCTCGCGATCAATGCCGCTTACTGCTTTGAGAAAGATTTGTGATGTCAGATCCTCGGCCTCTTCTCTGTTGCGCACCTTTTTATACACAAAGCGATAGATCGGGCCAAAGTTCTCCTGGCAAAATGTTTGGAATGCTTGGTTATCCATAAAGAAGCTTGTTGCCTAAATCAGGAATAGTCCAGGTACTACCTTTGGTCTTGCCTGACGGACGCCGTCCGTAGACGCGCAGTCGTTTCCATAGCCAAAGACCATTTCGTGCCCATTGTTGCCCTATTCCTTACTGAGTGTCTACCAACCCTCCTCTAAGCGAGGGGGCTTATAGCTCGAGAAAACTTCCGTGCACGACTCCTGAGACGAAGTCTAGATGCGCAGCATCGTTGGAGTCGTGTCTTTCAAGAAATCTTCCGTGCCGTTCACCACAACACTAGATATACCTCAGCGGGAGGCAGGAGCACATCGTCAGAATCGTGTAATTCCTTCCTCATATTGCTCTGGGAACGACCTAGACAGAATTACCTAGCTGCTCTGCTTTAAACGTGTAAGCTCTCACCGCTGGGCATCATGGGGAGCATTTCTGTGAGCGGTTTCTGAAGCCATTTTTCCGAAACTAACGAAGTGGTAAGAAGCCGATGTGCAAGTTCGTAGAGAACGTGATCATGAAATCAGCAGGTTCCTCCTCTCCGCCCTGGGTGGAGTGATGAACCTGCTCGCGGGAGCAGAGCGCTATCCCTATCGTCACTTCCTACTGTACGACGTGACAGGTGAGGCGCTGGGTGTGGTGATCCCACTTTCGCTCGGCTACACATTAGGAGCCTGTTGGGAGTCAGGAGGCAATCTGCTCGGTGCTTTTGCAGGATTTGCCTTCATACTGCTCTTAGCCATGCTCCTTCCGGCATATGGTATCTATATATAGTAATATATCAGAGGCACTACCCCTGTCTAAGAAGAAGGAGGGATATGTACTCCAAATAAAATTTCTTATAGCCATTGGAATATTCACTACAAACCATCGAACGCGGAAAAGTCGGCACCGCCTTCGGGGCCTTCCCTACCAGTTACTGCACGAGCGCATCCCCCAGCAGCCAGTAGAGACAGTCAACGCTGATTCTGCAGCGAGGAAACGGCAAAAGCGGTGGGGGCACACGATGTGATTATGCACCTGCCGGAGGGTTACGATATGGCGATTCGCGAGCACGGGCCCAATCTCAGCGTTGGACACAAGAATCACATGCGCTATCGAATTGACTGTTCTCTCCGCGCGAATGGATTTGCCCGTTCCTGCCGATAGCTCTCCTGGTATGCCTCAACAACCATCCTGCACATCTCTGCGGGATCATCCGAGAGGAGCAGCAGGCCTGCATCCTCCGGCATGATTTTTTCGGTGTCCAGCATGGTGTCACGAATCCAGTTTATCAAGCCTGCCCAGAACTTCGAATCGTAGAGAATGACGGGGAAATTTCTGACCTTCTTCGTCTGAATGAGCAACAACGCCTCGAAGAGTTCGTCCATTGTTCCAAACCCGCCTGGAAAAATGACGAAAGCATCCGAGTATTTGACGAACATCGTCTTGCGCACGAAGAAGTAGCGGAAGTCAAGCGAGATGTCAAGGTACGGGTTTGGACCCTGCTCGAAAGGCAGCTCGATATTGCAGCCTATGGAGAAATTGCCTCCCTCCTGCGCACCCTTATTCGCCGCCTCCATGATGCCAGGCCCACCACCGGTGATGATCCCGAAGCCTGCTTTCGCCAGCAAACGCGCCGTCTCCACCGCCGCTAGATAGATCGGATCATCAGGCTTTGTGCGTGCAGAGCCGAAGATTGCTACAGATGGTGGAATATGCGAGAGCGCATCAAATCCATTTACGAATTCGCTCATAATGCGAAAGACACGCCAGGGGTCAGTAACGGTGAAGTCGGTATGCAGAGCACGCTCAAGCGCGTGTTCATCCTCCCTCTCCTGCTCCTGCGGTAGTGGTTCTGTTGGGCTAACTAGTTGTTGCGGTGGGCGATGGAGCAAACGCTCATCCTCTGTCACCGTCCGGCGGCCTTTAGGTGGACGGTAGCGAGATGATCTGCCATTTCTCCGGTTATTACCATTTTGCCCTGTAGTAGAAAACTTTTTATCTGAGTTGTGATCACGATTCATTGTCTGTATTCCCTTCTTCCTCATCTTTATGGAGTCGCCTCTTCAAAACTACCGTAGCGAGAGGCGGTAATGTTAATAGTATAGAGTGGGGGCAGGACTGCCAGTAGACCGGCCCACTTGGCATAGGTTGTTTGTTTTCCAACCCGCTGCCACCATAGCGTGTCGCATCGCTATTGATCAATTCATAGTACTCCCCTGCACGGGGCACGCCAAGCCGGTAACCATGACGCGGCTCAGGGGTGAAGTTACATATAAAGACGAGCGTGTCCCCCTCTTTTTTACCACGCCTCATAAATGACACGACGCTCTGGTCAGAATCGTGAGGATCAATCCACGAGAACCCCTCCGGATCGTTGTCCAGTACGCTCAGCGCAGGCTCGCTTTCGTATAAGTGGTTCAGATCGCGTACAAAACCCAGCAACTGCGCATGACGCGGATCGCTCGGCGGGGCAAGCAGGTGCCAATCGAGACTCTCTTTGAAGTTCCATTCTCGCCACTGTCCAAACTCTCCACCCATAAAAAGGAGCTTTTTCCCGGGATGACCCCACATATAACCAAAAAAGGCTCGCAGATTTGCAAAACGCTGCCACAGATCGCCAGGCATCTTGTTAATCAGGGAGCCTTTGACGTGCACAACCTCGTCATGGGAAAGCGGTAGGACGAAGTTCTCCGAGTACGCGTACATCAATGAGAACGTAATATTGTTATGATGATAGCGCCGGTAGATGGGGTCCATGTGCATGTACTCCAGCATATCATGCATCCACCCCATGTTCCACTTCAGACTAAAGCCTAACCCGCCAACATATGTCGGCCTGGTCACCAGCGGCCACGCCGTAGATTCTTCGGCGATGGTCAATGTTCCAGGCTGCTCGGCATACACCGCTTCATTGAATTGACGCAGAAAGTCCACCGCCTCGAGGTGCTCTCTCCCTCCATAGAAGTTAGGGACCCACTCACCTGGCTTGCGCAAATAGTCCAGGTAGAGCATCGATGCCACCGCATCGACGCGCAGTCCATCGATGTGGTACTCTCTTAGCCAGAACAACGCATCAGCGATTAAGAAGTTACGCACCTCGCTGCGGCCGTAGTTGAACACCAATGTGCCCCACTCTTTATGTTCCCCTTTACGCGTATCGGCATATTCGTAGAGATGAGTGCCATCAAAAAATCTCAATGCATGATTATCCCTGGGAAAGTGCGCGGGCACCCAGTCGAGCATGACACCGATACCCTGCTGGTGCATGTAGTCTACAAAGTACTGAAAGTCCTCAGGCGGCCCGAAACGGCTTGTTGGCGCATAGTACCCCGTGGTTTGATATCCCCACGAACCATCGTAGGGATACTCGGTAACAGGCATCAGTTCGATATGGGTAAATCCCGTATCTTTGACATATGCTGCCACGGCGACCGCCAGTTCGCGGTAGGTCATGAAACGATCCTCTTCGACTGCGCCCTCCACATGACGCTCAGGAACATGCCTCCAGGACCCCAGGTGTACCTCGTACATCGAGATGGGCGAGTTCAATTGCTGATGCTGCTCGCGCTCTTTCATCCATCTCTCATCCTGCCATTGATGCTGATGAATATCGGTCACAATGCTCGCGGTCTTTGGACGCAGCTCAAAGGCGAAGCCATACGGATCTGTTTTATCAACAGTGTAGTTGTTAAAACGTGAATAGATGGCATACTTATACAGCACACCCTCTTGCACTCCTGGCACGAAGCACTCCCAAACACCTAGCTCGCCATGTCGCAGGTGCATCGGGTTGGCATCACGCATCCAATTATTAAAATCACCTATCACAGACACGGCCAGGGCGTTGGGCGCCCAGGTCGCGAAATTCGTTCCGGTCACGCCATTTACGGTCCGTCTATGCGCACCCATCTTCTCATAGATACGGTAATGCTTGCTCTGACCGAACAGGTAAAGATCGAAGTCGCTAAAAACTGAGGGTACATCCTGCGTATTATTCTGCTCTTTCATCTCAACACCGACACCCTTATTATAGAAATCTGGCCAGAAAGCCCTCCGCTTTCAAGAAAGGGACGAATGGCCTCTCTTGAAGGATGGCTCAATCCCTGGTACGAACGAGGCGAGTGACCTGGCCATGTAGAGGGACTGTTACTATTATACTTTAGCGCATGGATGCTGGTCTACTGCAAAAGGGGAAGAGGTAAACCACTACCCGGGGGCCGGGGTAGTTAGATGAGCTGGTGTTCAAAGGCGTAACGGGTTGCTGCACTCCGCGAGGTGATGCCCAGCTTACTATAGACTGAGCGCACATGCGTATTCACAGTCAAGAGTTTTATAGAGAGCTGGTGGGCGATTTGAGCACTGGATAACCCCTTCGCTACCAGGCGGAGTATAGTCACTTCTCGCTTCGTCAATCTTGTATGGCAGGGTATTGCCGCTGCGTCCGCGGTACCAGGTAGTTGTAGAGGGAATATCGGTTCCTGGACAACGTGCTCTGGCGTCGTCGCTCGTTCCCCGGCCACTCCCGTGTCTTCCGCAGCAAGGGCACCCTGGCCCGAGTATGCAAGCGCTTTATGCAAGCGTGTGACCCCTTCTGCATCTCTGCACTCCATCATCCAATTGAGTGCGGAGCGCAGGTTTCCCCGCTCCACCTTCAATCTCCGCAACCAGAGGATCTGATTGTTCCGCCTGCACTCCAGTTCTGCTTCCTCCGCCAGGCTAAGATAGTACTCGGCATGTGCCCGGCGGGCCTCTATCTCCTCTCCCTGCGCTATCATGCATTCTAACGCATACTCGCGGACAGTCTCCAGCATGATGAGACGTGAGTCGCCATCTGGCATCTCTTTCTTCTGCAACAAGTTCTTCTCAAGGAGCGATGTGACTCCATCAAACACCCTTGCGAGGCTATCGCCGATAGCTGCACATACGGCCTTAGCCGCTTGCAATGTACAGCCGCCGGCGAATACCGAGAGTCGACGGAAGAGTTGTTGTTCTTGCGTGTCCAGCAAGTTATAGCTCCATGCCAGCGTGTTGCGAAGCGTCTGCTGGCGGGGCGGCAGATCGCACGCTCCGCCCGTCAAAACCTGTAGTCGACGCTTGAGGCGCACAAGTAACTCCTGCGGCGAGAGCAGTTTCATACGAGTAGCTGCCAGCTCTAGTGCCAGTGGTAGGCCATCAAGCCGTATACAGATCTCCGCAAGAGTACAGGCATTCGCCTTTGTAATCGCGAAGTCGGCCCTGACCGCCTGCACACGCTGCATGAAGAGAGCAACAGCCGCATTGTGTGACAGAGCTTCTATGTCAAGGGGCCGCTCGAGATCGGGCAACGCCAGTGGCCGCACCAGAAATTCGTGTTCAGCATGCATGCGCAGCACGGCACGGCTGGTAACCAGCATTTTCAGATCAGGGCAGGCTTGGAGCAATTCAACCACCATCGGCAAATTCAGTGAGTAATCTCTTCGCCACCTCTAATCCCAGGCGGGTTTTACCAGACCCGCCCGCTCCAGCCAGCGTTAGCAGGCGCACATCATCGCGCAGTAAGAGCGAACACACCGCCTCCACCTCCTGTTCACGTCCAATCAAGGAAGTGAGTTGTGCAGGTAAGTTATTCGTAAGTACTAGTTCAGCCTCCGCCGGTACAATCAACACGCTCTGTTGCATGAGCAGCACCCTCCTCACTGCTTGCGTATCGCGCCCATCAAAAATGCCTCATCAATGGTAATACGAGTAGCAGCAAAATTTTTAAAGCATGTGGTTGTGCAGCCCTATCACACCCGGGAGCACGTCTTTAGATAAGGTGATGTTCAAAGGCGTAACGGGTCGCAGCGCTGCGTGAGTTGACCCCCAGTTTGCTATAGATGGAGCTCACATGGATATTCACGGTATGCCGGCTCACTACGAGTTGTTCAGCAATCTGCGCACTGGTCAGGCCAGCTGTCAACAGGCGTAGTACCTCGCCCTCACGCGCCGTCAGTTTGGCAGGAGGAGCTGATGAGGCAGACATTGGCATGCGTTCCCCTGACCATGCCCTGAGGCTCTGCTCCCCAAGTCGGCTACATGCCGTAGGCACAGCACGCTCATAGGCGACATACTCGAGAGATGGCGCGACCATACTCATGATTTTCTGCAGAGATTGTGCTGCACTCCCTGACCGCGCTGCCTTCACAAAGTCGCCCTCTGCCACAGCTACTTCGGCTATGTGAGAATACGCGAACCAGGCAAGCCACAGCCTTTCGCCTAACCGCGTGGCCGTCTCCATCTCTTCTGCCTCCACCAGCCAGCACAGCGCCGCCCGCAGATTCGCGCACTCCCGCTCGCACCGGCCCAACCACTCCAATAGCGCGGCTTCTGCTGGCTTCTGCTCTATCTCCTCTGCCAACGCCAGGTAATAGAGAGCATGGGTACGTTGAGCTGCCTCCATCTCTCCACTCTGCTTCAAACACTCCGACCCAAATTCATGTATCATCTGCGGCATCACGAGTCGGGTTTCACCGCTTGCCGTCTCAGTCCTTTGCAACAGGTTCTTTTCGACCAACGCACCAACTTCGTCCAGCGCATTTTCTGCTCCAGCACCGTATAGAGCTTCTACCGCCTCCAAAGTACAGCCATCCACGAATACAGAGAGCTGCCTGAAAAGACGTTGCTCCCTCGCACTCAGCAAATCATAGCTCCATGTGAGAGTTTTGAGTAGCGTTTGCTGGCGCTCCGGTACATCCTTCGCCCCGCTAGTTAACACCAGCAAGCGCTGTCCCAGCCATGCGAGTAACTCCTGCGGTGAGAGGAGCCGCAGGCGAGCCGCTGCCAGTTCAATGGCTAATGGTAACCCCTCCAGGCAGATACAGATTTCTGCGATGGTACGGGCGTTGGCCCTGGTAACTGCGAAGTCGGACTTGATCGCCTGGGCACACTGCACAAACAGGGCAACTGAAGCACAGTGCGCAAATGCCTCGCCTTCCGAAAGCTGTTCCACATCTGGCAAGGTGAGTGGTGGTACATGAAACTCGTACTCGCCACGTACATGCAACAGGCTGCGGCTGGTGACCAGGGCTTTGAGATCAGGGCAGGTTTGTAGCAATTCAACCAGCAGGGGAGCTGCTCTAGCAACATGTTCAAAACCGTCCAGGAGCAAGAGGAGATGCTTGTTGCGCAAATATGCTTTTAAGCGCAGGCGCAAGGGTTGCTCTGCACTCTCTACGAGTCCAAGCGCCCGGGCAATAGTGGGAACAACCAGGCTAGAATCGCGCAGGGAAGCTAAGGAGACGAAGCAGACGCCGTCAGCAAATAGGGTCAGTAGTTCCGTCGCGACCTGCAAACCCAGGCGGGTCTTGCCAACGCCGCCCATGCCAGTGAGGGTGACCAGGCGTACCTCTGGACGTTGCAAACGCGCACATACCGTCTTCATAGCTTGTTCGCGTCCAACGAGTGCAGTGAGTTGGACCGGTATAGTATGTATAAAGCCCTCTTCTTTAACTGGGCGTATTTCTCTGTCCTGCATACTAGCCTGTCCCTCCACACGCTTGCCGAAGAAAAGTGTCACATGATGTTTTGTAAACCGTTGCAAAAACATAGAACTATCCGAACATTACGCACTTCGGAGCACGTACTTTCTGAGTTGAGACGTAGAAAGTACCGCGAGCAACCTTTTCGGACGGGATGTGCGTAATAAGGTGGAATACGACCAACCGGCATAGTAGCTATGTTTGCCCTCAGACGGGCGGGGTGTGATCCCCTGCGACGGCAACAGCAGCGTCGCGCCTGCGCTGCTATACAACGCAGGCTTGACGGACGAATCCGCCATACGGTACGCCACGTACCGCTTTGTTTCTTGATAGGTGATCAAAAAAGCCATGCCGAGCCTGGCAATATTGACGGAAGCCGCGTAATCCCTCGCTCCGTTCCATAGACAGTCTGGATTCGAACAGCACAGCCAGGCTCCCCATTCGATGGCCTTTTTACGGTCGGCAGGCGCAGAGGACGCAAAGGTTTTAGCTGGCTGATGACAGTGTGGGCAGGTATGCGTTGTGCCTCGCGGTTCCACCTGGCGCGCCCGCAGGCCCAGCAGATGGCACTTGTACTTGAGGACCCGCCATAACTCGCCTCGCACTGTGGTAGTGTTCCGCCAGTTCCGAAAGCGTCCGCGCACGCCTCGGCCACGCCCTTCGGTCTTGAGAGTGGTCAGATTTTCTCCACAGATGAGCCGACAGTCATACAAGAGCGCCAGCAGAATGAGCACGTTGGAGGCCAGGTGAGCGAGTTCGCGATTGCGCCGCTCATAGGTTTTCCAACACTGCTTCATGCGCGCTTCATACGTACCCACTTGCTTTTGCCACCCTGGAAAGTGAACAGGCAGAGGGATTTCTTGCTCGTCTTTTGCAGTAAGCGCTTGCTTGACTAACAGAACATAGCGATCCCGGCAGGCTTGCAGGCGGTCAATCTCTCGGCGCAACCTCGCCTGCCTGCCATCGATGCCTCCGGTATCCAAAAACACCGGGCGGCTCACCTGACGGTACGCCTCGTCACCTTCTGGCTTTTCGAGAATGGAGACAGTGATAAGTGATCGCACGCCCCAGTCAAAACCCAGAACGCGGGTTTCTTGCTCCAGAGGAGACACGTACTTGGCTGGTACTTCGAGCATGAGATCAAGCACGGCCACACGGCTGCCGTCATCGCTTCTGATTTCCCGCAAGGTCGGTGCTTGTGGAACGGCCCCCTGCTACAGATAGGTGAATACCGCTTCTGGCAAGGGGATCGCTTCGCTCCATACCCCCCAAGCCCATTTCCCCAACTCGTCTGGCGTGCGGAGACGGAGCGTGAGCGAAGCAGAGGCACGCTCTTGCCTGGTTTGAACATCACAGAAGTGAGACATCTCAACGCTTGCCCGGTAGGTCTGGCCTGCTTTCATCCCGTCGTCCCCAGCAAACGTCAGATGCCCGACAGAAAGAATGGGAGCGGGCTGAAGCTCTTCATAGATGGTGGGGAATGTGTCGGTTTGCAGATACCGATTGCAAGCTTGTTCCAGCACGTTGGTCATCGCCATGAACGCATCGGCATCTTCCCCCGCGTCCTGCATCTGGGCGCGCAAGACACGGACCTGCTCTTTGATCTGCACGTGATCTTTGCGGGCTGGTCGTTTGCCCTCGGCTGGTCGGATCAATCCCTCGGACAGCAAAGGCACAATAGTCTGGAAAACCTGCTTGCGGCTAGCCTGTGCGCGCAGCATTCGGCCCGCCTGTTCCATTTCGCACCGTTCTTGGCGATTGCCGTGTCCACTGCGCGTGAAAAGATGGCGCTCAACCTGCTTCCAGGCTGGCCCTGTCCGATCACTGGCAAACAGGTCAAGCTGCGGCCACATCTCCTCGACGATCTGATTAATAGCGATACGGCTGGCATCAAGTAAGCGCAACGCCTCGGCTTGCATGACGTCGGGTAAGCGGATGGGGAACGAGAGCGTTTGCGTTTTCGCCATCTTACTCCTCCGGTTCTGCAAGCACTTGCTTCGCACAGGCAACGAGTGCTTGTTGTTTGTGTGAGCGCATTCCGTAGAGCCGCCCCGAAAACGAAGCAATGAGGGCGAGGAGATCGCCCGTTAATTCCTGTTCCGGCGTTTTTTCTTCCCCTGGCTCTAGTACCGTCAGCGTGACGTCAAAGCAGGCAAATAAGGTTTCCAGATATTCCTGAACGAAGCGCGTGAGCCGATCCTCATAGGTAATGGCGATCTCTCCCACCTTGTCCTCACAGACCAGCTCGAGCAGGCGTTGTAAGTGCCGTCGTCCTGCTTTCAGGCCGGAGCCAATACCGGAGAGCACCAAGGTTTCGACCCCTTTGCGCTCTGTGCCGGCCCAGGCTTGCAGCCGTTCGAGTTGGATATCGAGATCTGCCTTTTGTCCATGTCCGCTGACCCTGCCATAGAGGACCAGAAGTCTGTGATCTATCTTGCCGACGAAACGCTCAATCTCCGTTCGAGGAATGCGCGCTTCCAGCCCCACCTGCACAGCTTGGAGTCTCCCTGCTTTGATCCAGCGCCGCACCGTCAGCGGGTGCAGTCCTAATTCATGAGCTGCTGCGCTCACGCGCAACAGTTTTGGCTCTCTGCGTTTCCCAGATGTTTTGCTCGCCATGCCTTTCTCACCTGGTTCCGATGTCGGATGGTAAGAGTTGTTTCAGTCGCCGCTCCAGCGCGAGGAATTGCTCCTGTACCAACGTGTGCTGCTTGGGAATCAGTTGCTGTGATAACTCCTCACAGACTTGAGCTTGAACCTCAAACCGTTCCAGTTCCCGTATCTGAGCGGCTACGCTGATGAAACGGTTAATCAGATCGACGGTATGGCCCCTTTCTGGGACACGATACTGGTCTAATTTGGACAGAGGCCAGCTTGGATGACCATCCTGCCTCAGGAAGAGGAGCGCCTGAAGGTAGGCATCTCTGCGCTGTTCATCATGCGCGTTCCGCAGACGCTGCTGGCAGTAGTCTGCCAACTGTTGATGCGTCATTCTGGGCGGCAGGGGCTGCAATTCACGGTAATAGCACTGATATTCGTGTTCTTGATAGTAGTCATCGAGTCCAGTGGGGTCATCCAATTTGACCCAAAAGAGCACTCGACGGATACGAAGAAAGTCTTCCCATTCCTCTTGTGTCTCGATATCGAGAAACGCTGGATCTGGCAGCTGCTCAATGCGCGTGATAGTCGCATGATAACCTTTCAACGCGTTGGCTATCTGCGGGAAAGGATGCAACTCTAGAACTGGCTGGAGTTGCACTTTATGACCAACTTCAAAATAAGGCCGAAGAGGCTGTTTTGCGCGCTTGCTCATATGTTTCTCCTATTTGGTAACTGTCTGGAACCCCCAGAACTGTAATGGAAAATTTTTTATTCACACGCTCACATTTTATCATATCGTGACTGTTGAGACTATCTCAATAATGCCGCGAAGCGCGGAAGTGCCACAGTCTACCTAATTCTAGCTATGGGGGCACGATACTCGCTCTCTGTGGCAAAATAACTACTTCTAGGGACGCCCGGCCAATCTCTGCATGCTAGACTTTAAGCAGTGTGAGCAACACCACTAGCAAAAGGAGAAATTTTATGGCACAAGACATGGAGCTAGCCGGGCTCCAGACACACTTGCAGCAAACGGGGGCGAAATGGCAGGCCGGGGTTACCTCTATATCAGCACTTCCTCCACAGCAAAGACGAATCCGTCTGGGTGCTGTTCCCCCAAAAGGACAACCGACGCTCCAGGAGAGAGAGCAAGCCGCGCAAGCCAAACATGCGGCTGCTCAGGCCCCGGCCGGAGGTGCCCCAGGCGCAGTCGCTGCCTATCCCGCCTCTTTTGACCTGAGAGATGTGAATGGCAGCGATTACATCACCGCCATTGAAGATCAGGGCAACTGCGGTTCCTGCGTCGCATTTGGCACCACTGCCGCCGTCGAAGGGACATTCCAATGGCAACGCGGTAATCCAAATTTGGGACCGGACTTGTCAGAGGCACAGTTGTTTTATTGTGTTGCGGCATCTGAGGGCTATAACTGCGAATCTGGCTGGTGGCCAGATAATGCCCTGGATGGCTACAAGAACAACGGTATTGCCGACGCTGCTTGCTTTCCCTACACGGCAGTTGACCAGGCCTGCAACCTCTGCGCCGGTTGGCAAAATCGCGCTATTAAGATCACAGGCTGGCACAAAATCACCTCAACCTCGGATATGAAAACCTGGCTCTCCACGAGAGGGCCCCTGAGCACCTGCTTCACCGTCTACCAGGACTTCTACTACTACACCAGTGGCATTTACACCCAGCACTCCACTGTCTATGAGGGTGGACACTGTGTTTCTGTGGTAGGGTACGACGATCACAGCGGGTGCTGGATCTGCAAAAATAGCTGGGGAACCGGCTTTGGTGAGCATGGGTTCTTCCAGATCGGCTATGGACAGTGCGGCATCGATGCCGAAATGTGGGCCGTTGAAGGAATCGTAGAAACCATGTGGTTCAACAACGTCTACATAGGCGGATTGTGGTCCATTGACCAGGATTTCAATGCCTACGCCTGGATCGACGGAATCGGCTGGCGAAAAATCGCAAACGATACCGATGACATCTTCTATGACATGTTGAATCAGTTGATCCTCGCCAAGACGGCAGGTCGCCCCTGTAACATCTACGAGAACCAGGGCATCATCAGCCAGATCTATGTTCTATAAGGATAAAGGAGAGTTCGCATGACCCAATCAGCAGGCAATCAACCGCAGCAACCTGCTCGCCCCACCGACTTAACAGTCCCGCAAAAAGCTGGACTTAGCGCGGGGGCAAGACCGGCCGTCGCTCCTACGGGTTCAACCAAGACCTTGCCCGCAAAAGCAGGGGCCGCTCCTACTCTCAGACCCCAAAGTGCAGGCTCCGGTGGCGGCGCTGGCACCAAATGGCTCTCAAGTGTGCATATCACCGCGATATGGAGTATCAACCAGGACCGTAACGCCTGGGTATACGTAGACACCACCGGGTGGGTCAAACTGTCGAATGCCTCCGATAGCGGCATCGTGACGCTGACCTTGCTGGCTACACTCGCAAGGCTATCAGGAGAAGCCGTGAGTTGCCGGCAGGAAAGCGACAGCATGATACACGAGATCTACGCCTAGTCCGGCAGTGTGGATAGGGGCCACGTAAAGACAATTGGAGAAGTGAGCGCAATGCAACTTCTCCAATTGTCTTTACGTACTACTAGTAGACCACCGGAGCAGCTGCGTGGGCAGCAGGTTGAAAAGATGAGAGTACAATCGGAACGCCATCGCCGGAAATATGTCAAGCAGGCATGCGTGTATATATTTTTTGTCGTCTTTGGGATAGTGCTTTTTCTCTTGTCGAGCTGCGGGACGACCAATACGGGGGGCAATGCTATGTCAACAATTACGCTTACACAGGCAGATAAGGGCAAATCCATCACCGTACACACAGGTGAGGAGATCGTCATCATGCTTCCAGAGAACCCCACTACTGGCTATCGATGGGCCATTGATCAGACGGACGAAAACATGCTAGTAGTCCAAACCCCTACATTCTCTTCCACGCCAGGCGGGGCCATTGGTAGCGGCGGCACACGCACATTTACGTTCACAGCCAAACAACCTGGGACCGCCCACCTCCAGCTCAAGTTATTACGTGCATGGCAGGGCGATTCTTCGATCATTGACCGTTATGATGTCACCATTCAGGTCCAAAGCTGATTAAAAATCACGGCAGGTAGACACTGGAGAGGAGATAGTTCTATGCCGCCCTCCCCCGACCAGGATATCCTGCGCAATCTTGGCGTACACCGTGTCATTGAACCAAGGGGATCCTTACCACAGCCTGCATGGAAGCTCGACAACACACCTGCTGCATACCCATCGGAGACCTTGATCGATGTTCAGGCATTACATATCGACTCAGCTAGCTTTACACAGATAGCCAGTGTATGTGAGGGAGACCCTGAGCGGATGAGGCAGCATCTCCTGGGTATCATCGTCCAGCGCGGCAAGCTGCATAATCCTGTCACAGGCTCCGGCGGCGTACTGATTGGTACAATTCACGAACTCGACGAGACATTCGGGGAAATGCATGGCCTGGCAATAGGAGATACCGTCGTTAGCCTCACGTCGTTGAGCTGGCTCCCGCTGCACTTAGAACGTATTCACGCAATCAACCTGGATCGCTCAGAGGTCGAAGTCACCGGCAAGGCCATCCTCTTCCGCAGCAACCCGGTGGCAAAGCTCCCCGGCGATTTACCGAGAAATAGTGTCGTCGCAGCGTTGGATGTTGCAGGAGCGCCATCACGAGTCGCAGCGTTGGCTCAACCGGGCCAGCGTGTCGCGGTACTCGGAGCAGGGGGAACAGCCGGGCTACTGACAGTATGTGCGCTTCGAGGGCGCCTTGGCTCGCAGGGCGAGATCATCGCTATAGAGCACAACGAAAAGGCGCTAGGCGATATAGCTGCGCTGAACGTGGCCGACGCGCTCGTGCAGGGTGATGCAACGAATCCATTAGAGCTCGTTGAAAAAGTACGTAATGCCCGTGCTGGGCGAGAATACCTGGCCGACCTCTCCATAAATGTCGTGAACGTCCCGCAGACCGAGCTTGCCACTATCTTGCTCACCAAACCCGGTGGACGCATTCTCTTCTTCAGCATGGCAACCAGTTTCACTACGGCCGCTCTGGGCGCTGAAGGCATGGCCCGGCAGGTCGAGATGCACATCGGCAACGGCTATATGCCAGACCACGGTGCTGTAGCTTTACAGCTTTTGCGCGACTACCCCGTATTGCGGGCAATCGTTGCCAGGCGATTCGGCTAGTCAGGCGAGGACAACATGACTGCACAGCTTGCTTCTATCATAGCCCGGGCAAACATTGGGCGCCTCTCCCTCGTTGGTCTCTCAAAGAACGTGGGCAAGACGACCACGACAAACCACTTGCTGGAAACGCTCCTCGGCGAACGCCTCTACCGTGCGCAGGAATTGGCGCTCACCTCACTCGGGCTGGATGGCGAAGCCACTGATGCCCTGACGGGCCTTCCAAAGCCGCGCTACATACCACAGGCGGGATTACTGGTGGCAACAACTGCTGACCTCCTGAGGCAGGCCGAGCACGAAGGAGCGCAGATCGAACGCCTGCAACAACTTCCGGGCAGGACTGCACTTGGACCTGTAATCCTGGCTCGTGTTTTACAACCTGGACGCATCGTTATTGCCGGCCCCACGCTCCTGAGCAATTTGCGCGGTTCGCTCGACCTGCTTCAAGCCTTAGGCGTTCGCCTGAGCATCATCGATGGCGCGATCAACCGCCTGGGTGCAGCAGCGCCAGGTGTGACTGACGCGTGTATTCTCTGCACCGGGGCGAGCGCGGCGGCAACGCCAGAGCTTGTCGCCCGGCGAACTGCCGATCTGCTGGCGCGCCTCACGATACAGCAAACGCAGTGGACGGAGGCGTGGAAGAAGCGAGACCCACAGACCAGGCTGTACATGTTCACTGCTGATGACAAAGGCAGTTCGAGTGAACGTTTTTCAGGTAGTGCCGGGCCGGTCAAGGAGGCCCGCTGGATTGTAAGACAAATGCAGGCTCACCGGCAGCCTGCATTTGTCTTACATGGCGCATTTACCGGGGAACTCTCGCAAGCATTACTTGCCCAACTGCCCACCGCTGCTTCTTCTTATAGTCATGCAGAGCTCATCGTTGAAGATGGAACCAGGATCTTCTGCCACTCCATTGTGCTGCAACGATTGTCAGCGCGTGGCCTGGATATACGCGTTGCCAGGCCTATACGCGTTCTGGCTCTGACCATGAATCCTTACACTCCTGAGTACGTGTGCACATCTCAACATCTACTGGATGTGCTTGTGCGGGAACTGCCGCCGCAACATCCACCGATCATCGACGTAGTATCTGGATACTACGCCGGTGAGAACCGTGTAACCTCGTAACGTATCTTCTATATAGAAGGAGACAACGGGAAAGCTCATCTGCGCTGTTTGCCTTCCCTAAGCTGTGAGGCGGCTGATCCGGTCACGCGGCTCCGATCAGATCAGCCGCCACTAGCACTTTCACAACCATATGCAGCACAAGGCTTCTGGAATGTAGCCGGAGGAGAGATCATTTATGACAAGTATCAAACACCTGTTCTGGGTCGCACTAGGACTATTCCTCGCATTGACCATTGCAGCTTGTGGCAGCACAAGTACAGGCTCTGGCGGCTACGGCGGCAACACCAACGCAAGCCAGACGCCCACTACAAGCGCCAGTAGTGGTAGCAGCTGTGGCCGGTACTGCACAAGCTCCACACCAACCGCGCCTGCTACAGGATCCGGCCTCGTGATCAAGACAGCGTCAGCCACTATCAGTGGCAAGTCGGTGAACATCCTCACCAATGCGCAAGGTATGACACTTTACTATCGCACTTCTGACAGCGGTTCTTCTGTTTGCAGCGGCGGCTGCGCATCAGCATGGCCCCCCATACTTGTTACAGGATCCGCTACTCCAACCAGTGCCACCTCCCTTCCAGGGCAACTGAGCGTGAGCACGAATGCCAATGGCAAGCAGGTAGAGTACAATGGCCACCCCCTGTACACCTACTCTGGAGATAGTGCACCCGGACAAACCAACGGTCAAGGGTTTGGCGGCGTCTGGTTCGCAGTCACAACAGCCCTCGCGCCTGGCGGCGGTAGCCAGAATAACGGCTATGGTTACTAACGCCGGCGTTTATCAGACTTACGAGAGGTAGCCTTGGTAAGCTGGCAGATATATTCTCTTCTGAATATATCCCTTTCGCGGTGTGGCAGGGCATGGATTTTATTCGTTAGAGACCGCTATCACAAGCGGTCTCTTTTCTTTTCCTTTCCCCATTAGCCCATCCTTAAGGAGGAGAAATATGGCAACAAACGATACCCCACCTCCTGCTCGCCGACTTTCGCCTCAAGAAATAGCAGACGTACTGAAGCTCGCGATTCCCGCGCATCTGGCAACGCTCGATCCTGCCGGGTTCCCTCGCATTATTCCTCTCTGGTTCCTCTGGGAAGACGGAAGCTTTTATCTGTCCAGCGGGCCGCAGAGTCGTCATGTGCAGGACCTGGTGCGTGATTCACGAGCGGGCCTTGGTATTACTGTTGAAGAAGGCCAGACGGAGGCGGGCTACCGTCCGTTTCGCCAGATCATGGTGCGTGGCTATGCGCATGTGCGGCCTGACACCGGTGCCATCTGGGCGCGCAAGCTGATCGGCAAGTATATCACTGGTCAAGCAGGGGTGCGACGGGCGAAGCTTGAGGCAGGGGAGCCCCATGTTGTCATCGTGTTGTGTCCAGAACGCTTTTTGACCACCGGGTTCTTTCCTGCAAAAGAGTGAGGGACATGAGGCTGGTCCTCGCCCTGCCCTGGTGCACGCTTTTTTTCATACACCACCCGTATCAGGTACCAGCGTAAGAAAAAGAATAAAGTAGAAGAAGAGTGGTAGCATTCCCTCTCCCATACGCGTGGCACAACGACATACACTAGTAAATGCACACGAAAGTGAGCGTAATTTGTACAAGTTGCACACCTTTGAACACCGTCTCAGCCGTCTCTACATCTGGCTTCAACAGGATAAGGAAAGGGAAAAATCAAAAAAATACGGCGCAAATGCGCCATAGTTGCGCGCTATCTGGCCGCAAGCCGCCCCAGGAGCCATGCGCCAGCACCTCTTCCCCCTCTCCATCTTTGATGGAGAGGGGGCTAGGGGG